>ERZ1066120.447-NODE-447-length-38830-cov-15.101251_pt1 | contig 38830 bp, 27 predicted proteins | sample MGYA00382767_ERZ1066120 | MGnify/ENA primary metagenome ERZ1066120 (study PRJEB33369, sample SAMEA5778350) | biofilm metagenome | biome: Industrial cooling water; feature: Water cooling tower basin; material: Biofilm | place: United Arab Emirates | collected...
ATGATTCTCGAAATTCAGCGTCAGACTAACTCCAGTCTGCAACCGATTTATCAACGTGTAGCTGTCACTTTTCGCTATCAAGTGCATTTCACGAAAGGGTTATTTCAATTAGATAATCCTCTGTTAGCACGGGTGATGACAGCCAGCGAAAATAGTCCCAAACAAGCGATTGCGATCGTCGATGCGGGATTAGTATCTCATCATCAAGATTTTATTGCTCAAATATCTACCTACGCTCGGCGATACAGCCATGCATTCCAACTAGCTGCTGTGCAAGTCGTTCCTGGTGGAGAAGCTAGCAAAAACGACCCTCAGGCGATCGCCCAAATCCAACAACTGATTCACCAAGTTGGTTTGTGTCGCCATTCTTATATACTGGCGATCGGTGGTGGTGCTGTATTGGATATGGTAGGGTATGCAGCTGCAACCGCTCATCGAGGTATTCGCCTCATCCGAGTCCCGACAACCGTATTAGCTCAAAATGATTCTGGTGTAGGGGTGAAAAATGGCATCAATGCCTTTGGCAAGAAAAACTTTCTCGGCACGTTTGCGCCTCCCTATGCTGTTTTAAACGATCGCGACTTTCTCTACAGCTTGGACGATCGCGATTGGCGATCGGGTATTGCCGAAGCGATCAAGGTTGCCCTAATCAAAGACAAAGGCTTCTTTGAGGCGATCGCGAGTTACGCCCCTGCACTGGTACACCGAGACATGGATGCCATGCAACAACTGATTTATCGCTGCGCGCAGTTGCATCTAGATCACATAGCTAATAGTGGCGATCCGTTTGAAATGGGTTCGTCCCGTCCCCTAGATTTCGGTCATTGGGCTGCCCACAAACTAGAGCAATTGACCAATTACAGCTTGCGTCACGGGGAAGCTGTCGCGATCGGCATCGCGTTGGACAGTACTTATTCTTATCTACTGGGGCTACTGTCGCGCAGTGAGTGGCAGCGGATACTCAATTTACTGGAGACATTGGGCTTTGTCTTGTACGTCCCTCAAATGAGACAAGACCGCTTATTTCAAGGACTCACCGAGTTTCGCGAGCATTTAGGTGGCGAGTTAACTCTCATGTTACTGCAAGCGATCGGGCAGGGAATTGAAGTTCACGAAGTCGATCCGCTGCTGTACGGGGAAGCAATTGCAATTTTAGCCGACCATGAAAATCGACCGTAATCTACATTTAACTTACTGTACTAACATTCATCCTGGCGAGGGCTGGAACCAGGTTTTTGCTAACCTCCAGCGGTACGTTCCCGCGCTGAAGCAACGGCTAGCTCCCACAAAACCATTTGGGATTGGGTTGCGTTTGGCGGATGTGGCGGCTAGGGAACTGTTGGCAGACAATAACCTAATTGAGTTGCGATCGTGGCTGCGCGATCGCAATTTATATGTCTTTACCTTAAACGGATTTCCCTTTGGTGAATTTCATCATCAAGTGGTGAAAGATCGGGTTTATGCTCCCGATTGGTCTAGGTTAGAACGATTGAATTATACGTTGCGCCTGATAAGAATTCTCGCAGAGTTGCTGCCAGATGAGATAGATGGGGGTATCTCCACATTACCGCTATCGTATAAACCTTGGTTTGAACAAAATTCAACGACTCGCGCATTTGTTTACAGTACTGCCAGCATTCACATCGCACAAGTTGTTGCAGAAATGGTGCGTATTCGTGCCGAGACGGGTAAACTGCTGCATCTCGATCTAGAACCGGAACCGGATGGATTAATTGAAAATTCTGCCGAAGTCGTCGATTATTTTCAGACAAAACTTTTACCTATAGGGGGAAGATATTTAGCTCATCAGTTGGGAATTTCTCAAACCGCAGCCGAAACACACTTACTAGAACACGTCAGAGTTTGTTACGACACTTGCCATTTTGCTGTGGAATATGAAGAACCTGCCACTGTATTTTCAAGATTTCGTGCCGCAGGAATTCAAGTTGGTAAGATTCAACTTAGTTCTGCCTTAAAGCTAATTGTTCCCGAACCAGCCGAACAGCGTCACCAGGTCATAGAAAAGTTGCGTCCGTTTGCGGAATCGACCTATCTCCATCAAGCGATCGCCCGCGATCGCAATGGTAAACTATATCGATATTCAGATTTAGCTGTTGCCTTACCCGATTTAGAACAGATCCCAGCTTGCGAGTGGCGGATTCACTTTCACGTCCCAATTTTTATTCGCGACTATCAATTTTTGCAGTCTACTCAAGACCACATTCAAACCGTACTCGAATTATTGCAGCGCGATCGCATTTGTAATTGTTTAGAAATTGAAACCTACACTTGGGATGTTCTCCCAGAGGACATGAAACTAGATTTAGTCAGCTCCATCCAACGCGAATACGAATCAGTTATTAATTACCAGTCATCAATTATCAGCGATCGGTTACTAGTAGCCAATTAGTTTTGACTTTTGACTTTTAACTTTTGACTTCTCCTCACTCCTACTCTTCTTTCATCATGCTAAAACTTTACGGTGGCGTTCTCAGCCGCGCTTCAATCGTGCAATGGTATTTAGAAGAATTGCAGATTCCTTACGAATACGTACAGTTGGATATGCAGGCTGAAGACCACAAACAGCCGGAATTTCTAGCGATCAATCCGATGGGGAGATTGCCAGCAATTGTAGATGGAGATTTTCAACTATGGGAATCTGGAGCAATATTGCTGTATCTTGCCGAAAAGTATGGCGATCCTATAGCTTTTGAACAGCGATCGCTCTTGAATCAATGGATTTTATTCGGTAATTCTACGCTTTCCTCGGCAATTTTGGTCAAAGAAAATCTCCACGAAGTACCAGAATTATTAACAGCAATTAATCAAATTCTGCAACAGCAACCTTTTTTAACAGGCGATCGCTTTACCGTAGCAGATGTAGCAGTGGGTTCGCTCTTGGCTTACATTCCCATCATGATGCGAATGGATGTCAGCACTTATCCAGATGTAGTGAACGACATTAAACAAACAATGACCAAGGTAGATCTCAATTTATATCCTGCTGTTTTGGATTACGTGCAACGGTTGACTGCAAGAGAGGCATTTCAAAAAAGTATCGGATCGCGATCCAAAGGCTAATCGCTGATGAAAAAGACTGTCGTACTCAATGTCGTTGGCTTAACACCCAGCCTTTTAGGACAACATACACCGTTTTTGTCCAGTTGGGCAGCGCGAGGGCAAGTCGTGCCAGTAAAGTCGATGTTACCTGCCGTGACTTGTTCGGTGCAAGCAACTTATCTTACGGGTAAATATCCTAACGAACATGGAATTGTCGGTAATGGTTGGTATTTTCGAGACGAGTGCGAAATTAAGTTTTGGCGACAGTCTAACAAATTAGTTCGGGCTCCAAAAATTTGGGATGTAGCGCGTTCGCACGATCCCACGTTTACCTGTGCGAATTTGTTCTGGTGGTACAACATGTACTCTACGGTCGATTATGCCGTTACGCCACGACCGATGTATCCTGCTGATGGTAGGAAGATTCCCGATATTTATACCCAGCCAGCTCAATTGCGATCGCAGCTTCAAACTGAGTTAGGACAATTTCCCTTATTTAATTTCTGGGGACCTAACACCTCAATCGCTTCTACTCAATGGATTGCTAATTCAGCTAAATGGGTGGAAGCTCGTCACAGTCCTACATTGACGCTGGTTTATCTGCCTCATTTAGATTATTGCTTGCAAAAGTACGGTGCTAATGCAAATTTGGTAGCAAAAGATTTACAAGAAATTGATGCCGTTTGTCGCGATTTAATTCAATTTTATGAAGCGCGTGGCGCTCAAGTTATGGTTGTGTCGGAATACGGTATTACCTCTGTGTCTCAACCCGTCCACTTGAATCGAGTCCTGCGAGAAAATGGTTTATTGGCAGTACGAGAAGAATTAGGACGAGAACTACTGGATGCTGGTGCAAGTATAGCCTTTGCAGTTGCAGACCATCAGATCGCCCACATTTATGTTAACGATCCAGCCTACATCCCCAAGGTACGCGACATACTAGAAGCAACGGAGGGTGTCGAGCGAGTTTTAGACGAGGTAGATAGATCGGATTACCATCTCGATCATCCGCGATCGGGGGAACTCATAGCGATCGCTAACTCGAATGCTTGGTTTACCTATTATTACTGGCTGGACGACAGCTACGCTCCTGATTTCGCCAGGACAGTAGACATTCACCGCAAACCTGGTTACGATCCAGTCGAACTGTTTCTCGATCCTCAAATAAAGCTTCCTCCAGTGAAATTAGGCTTGACTCTACTCAAAAAGCAATTGGGTTTCCGCTACCTCATGGATGTTATTCCTCTAGATGGATCGCTCGTAAGAGGTAGTCATGGTAGTTGTACAGAGTTGAGTGAAAGTCCACTTTTGATTACACAACAATCTGACTCGTTACCAAACCGCACACTACTCGAACCAACAGAAGTCTTTTGGTCAATACTTCAGCATCTTCAGTTGGATAATACGTAGTTTGTTGTTAGTTGTTAATTACCGACCGCTAACAACCACTTGCTGGAAAAAAAGGGGTTTCGTCATGGGAAAAAGAGCTGGACGATCGCTCAAAGCATCTACTATTGGTATTAGTCGCGCTAACCAATCTCTACTCAATTTTGAATCTAAGATTTCTCTTGCCGATGAATTAGAACTCTCTCGCGCTACGGTGCAAAAATTTTTTGTTGGTAAACCGATTGGACGAGAAAACTTCCACAAAATTTGTCAAAAATTACAACTGCCTTGGCAAGCGATCGCGGATATACCAGATAGTGAATTTAGCACAGAGGATTTGGTTGTAACCTCCAAAGAGGATGTCGATACTCTTGTAGAAGACATCAGGCAAAAGGCGCGCAGCTATATTGAATCAAAGTACGGCATCGTGCGCGTCCTTAACATGGCTCAACCTACTCAATTAAACGAAATTTTTACCAAGGTCAATGTCTTAGAGAAGATTGGTAGGAACCGCCGCTTAGATATAAACGATTTGTCAAAAATTTGTCTTGCCAGCCACTCAAAATACTCGTACTTTTTTCATAATATTCACCATCCAATACCAGGAATAAATGCGGTTGAAACATATCCTAAGCTCACGATTTTAGGGAAGCCTGGTTCTGGTAAAACAACATTTTTAAAATATATAGCTATTCAATGCATTCAAGGTCAATTACTTGCTGATTTTATTCCGATTTTTGTGAGTTTGAAAGTTTTTACCGAACTAGAACATAACCCAACGCTGTTAGAATGGATTTCTAATATTTCTGATAATTATGGAATTATTGCACCACATACAGCTAAAGATTTGCTAGCACAAGGAAGAATGCTAGTTTTATTAGATGGACTTGATGAAGTTAGAGAAATAGATAGCCAAAGAGTTTTCAGTGCAATTAATAGCTTTTACAATCAGTTCGAGCGCAACCGCTTCATCATTACTTGCCGAATGGCTGCTAAAGAATTTACAATTGAAGAATTTGTAGAAGTAGAATTAGCAGATTTTGACGATAATAGTATTGCTGATTTTGTCAGTAAATGGTTTGCCAACAAAAATTTAACTAAGATACCCAAATTCTTGCATACGCTACAACGAAATGCCTCGATTCGAGACTTGGCAAATAATCCCTTATTACTCACGTTATTATGCTTAATATTTGAAGAAACTAATCTTCCTGCTAATCGATTAGAAATTTATCGAGAAGGAATAGATCTCCTTTTAAGAAAGTGGGATGCTAAACGCAACATTGAACGAAAACAGATTTATCAAAATTTATCAATACACCATAAACAAGAATTACTCAGCCACATTGCATTTAATTCTTTTGTAAAAGGTGATTATTTTTTAAAACAGCAAGAACTAGAGCAGTATATTACTAATTATATAGAGTTGTTACCGCAGGAAGAAAATATAGAATCGTGCGATAGTACAGCAATACTCCAGTCAATTGAAGCTCAACATGGGTTGTTAGTAGAACGATCGCGAGGAATTTATTCATTTTCTCATTTGGTTTTTCAAGAGTATTTTACGGCTAGGAAAATTGCTTGCCTTCCGCCTCAAACATTAAATTCGACTTTGGAACAACTCAGCGATCGCCTCATAACAAATAAAAGCTGGCGAGAGGTCACTTTATTAACTGTAGGAATGCTGAAAAATGCTGACTATATGTTATTGATGATGCAACAAAAAATTGATAATTTATTGCAGGAACCAAAGCTGCAAGAATTTCTCTACTGGGTCAATCGCAAAGCTAGTATATCTGTTAATAATAAACCTGCCGCTGTCAGAGCTTTTTATTACGATTTGGCGCTCGCTCGTATTTTATCTATTTTCGGCAGTACTTTTGAGCTTTCTAGAACTTTAGAAACTAACTTTAATCGCATCTTCGAGCCAAGTCTTGCGCTCGATCTCGCTCTCGATCGCACTTTACTTTTACCTGAGTCTATGCATCGCGTTTCTGAACCAGAACGCACGATTGAAAGGGTATTAGAACGGGCAATATTTCGCGCTCGTAATAGCGACCCAGATTTAGCGCTAGAGCTACAAAAAATGAAACAGCAGTTGTTTAACTTAACGCGCAGCAAACAACAGTTTCAGCAGTGGTGGCAAGTCAATGGTACAAGTTGGATAGAGCAATTAATTCAAAGAGTACGGCTAAAGCGAGATATCGGACATAATTGGCAGTTCAGTCAGCAGCAAAAACAAATATTAAAGCAGTATTATGATGCCAATCTATTGTTAGCAGAATGTTTGAATGCTAGCTTTTTTGTTAGTAGTGAAGTGCGAGAGAAAATCGAGCATATGCTGTTGTTACCACTAGCTGAAACTAGTAAGTAGAATATAGAGTATCAGTCATTTTGCCTCTGCAAGCAGAGATCCTGTTTTGCACAATTGTTGATTGCAGATAAGGACGCAGATAAACGTAGATAGGTACTGCGTGAGAGCATGGAATTTTGGCTCGGTGCAAGATCGAAAAAAATTACAAGCTCATCGAAACAATACTCATAGTAAGCATTGCGGCACTTTATATAAGCTTTTTCCTAGCGGACAAAATAAAAGTCAGCGACTAGCGACCAGTGACTTCCCTGTATGATACCTGATTCCCACTGCTATACAACCGAAGGCGGTATTCGCGTTTCTTACTCTACCACTGAGATTCCTATCGATTCTGCGATCGCAGACGTGCTGTTGCGCCTCAATTCTCAACGGGGAGGGGTTTTGACGAGTAGCTACGAGTATCCTGGACGTTACAAACGGTGGGCAATTGGCTTTGTCAATCCACCCTTGGAACTTGCTACTCGCGAAAATGCTTTTACTCTGACGGCGCATAACGATCGCGGTGCTGTTTTATTGCCATATTTAGCAGCGCGTTTAGCTCAAGACGCTCAATTAGAAACAGTCCAGCTAAAAAACAATAATATTGTTGGCAAAGTTAAATTAGCCGAAAGGTTATATTCCGAGGAAGAACGCAGCAAGCAACCATCTGTTTTTACCGTAATTCGTCAGTTGTTACAGACTTTTCACAGTAGCGAAGACGATCGCTTAGGCTTGTATGGTGCTTTCGGTTACGATTTGGTATTTCAGTTTGAGTCGATGCCGAAGTTGCATTCTCGTCCCGCAGACCAACGGGATTTGGTACTATACTTACCAGATGAATTGATAGTTGTCGATCGCTATCAACAAAGGGCGTTTCGCTATCAGTATGAGTTTGACATAGAAAACAGTAGCACTAGAGGTTTACCGCGTACAGGTGAATCTATTGACTACAAGGGAAAGCGCTATACGCCAACTCAAAATTGCGATCGCGCCCCTGGCGAATACGCTCAACTGGTACGAGAAGCATTAAGCTACTTTCAAAGAGGCGATTTATTTGAAGTTGTCCCCAGCCAAACTTTTTTTGCTGCTTGCGAAGCGTCTCCCGCTCAATTATTTCAAACATTACAGCAAGTCAATCCCAGCCCCTACGGATTTATTTTTAATTTAGGTAGCGAATATTTAATCGGTTCGTCTCCAGAAATGTTCGTGCGGGTGGAAGGTAAGCATATTGAAACCTGCCCCATTAGCGGCACAATCGAGCGAGGACAGGATGCAATTGAAGATGCCGAACAAATCCGTCAGTTGCTCAACTCCCGCAAAGATGAAGCCGAACTAACAATGTGTACCGATGTCGATCGCAACGATAAATCGCGGATTTGCGAACCCGGATCGGTACAAGTGATCGGTCGTCGCCAAATCGAATTGTACAGCCACCTGATTCATACAGTCGATCACGTGGAAGGACAACTGCGACCGGAATTTGATGCCTTAGATGCCTTTTTGACTCACACTTGGGCAGTGACGGTGACAGGCGCACCCAAACGCGCCGCAATGCAGTTTATCGAAAGGCACGAACCCAGTTCTCGGCGTTGGTATGGTGGTGCAGTTGGCTGGTTAAACTTCAACGGTAACTTAAATACAGGTCTAATTTTACGCACGATTCGATTGCAAGATGCGATCGCTGAAGTCAGAGTTGGCGCTACGATCCTGTACGACTCAATTCCAGAGGCAGAAGCACAAGAAACCATTACGAAAGCTGCTGCCATGTTTGAAACTATCAACCGCGCGCAGCAAATCAGTGACGATTTGTCAAGTAAAACAAAAAAATTAACAAGCGATCGCCCTCAACAGCGCCCGTACGTGCTGCTGATTGACTACGAAGACTCCTTCGTTCATACCCTCGCCAACTACATTCGCCAAACTGGGGCGATCGTCAAAACACTACGTCACGGTTTTAGCGAAACAGTTTTTGACACCGAGCGTCCAGATTTGGTAGTATTTTCGCCCGGTCCCGGCAGACCGAGTGATTTTCACGTTCCAGCAACCGTTTTAGCCTGCGTCAATCGACAAATTCCTATCTTTGGGGTTTGTCTGGGACTGCAAGGAATTGTTGAAGCTTTTGGTGGAGAACTAGGAGTACTAAGTTACCCTCAACACGGCAAAGTTTCTGGCGTTTTTGTCACAGCTCCAGAGTCTCATCTGTTCGAGGACCTACCAACTTCATTTGAAGTAGGTAGATACCATTCATTATTTGCATTACCAAAACTTTTACCCCCAGATTTAAAAGTCACAGCAATTTCCCACGATGACGTAATTATGGGCATCGAGCATAGAGAAATGCCAATTGCCGCAGTCCAATTTCACCCCGAATCAATCATGACCCTAACCGGAGAAATTGGCTTGAAGATCGTCACAAATATTGTTCGCAACTATACCAAGTGTCAAGCATCAAAATCTTTGGTAATTGGTAATTGGTAATTGCGAGTAGCTAGTAACTAATTTTGACTTTTGACTTTTGACTTTTGAATTACCTCTCATACCCGAGCTTTCAATGGCTACTATCAAAATCGATCGTCAAGTTGCATCTAACAGTAACCCACGTCATATTTTGGCTGAGATTGTATGGCATAAACAGCGAGAAGTCGCTCAGATGCAAACGCATATGCCATTAGCTGAGTTGCAAAAACAGGTTAATGATACACCGTGGGCAGAAGATTTCTTGATGGCGATCGAGCAAAGCGATCGCCAACTAAATTTAATTGCCGAAGTCAAAAAAGCATCGCCAAGTAAAGGAGTTATCTGTGCTGACTTCGATCCGGTTAGAATTGCCCAAGCATACGAACAAAGCGGGGCAACTTGTATTTCAGTCTTGACCGATCGCAAATTCTTTCAAGGCAGTTTTGACAACCTGCAGAAAATTAGGCAAAGTGTGGCACTACCACTCTTATGCAAAGAGTTCGTTATCGATCCGTATCAAATTTATCTAGCGCGAGCTGCTGGAGCAGATGCAGTATTGTTAATTGCAGCCATTTTATCAGATCGCACCTTGCAAAAATTTTTAACAATTGCTCATGACTTGGGAATGAGCGCTTTAGTTGAAGTACACACGCTTGTCGAACTCGATCGCGTGCTAGCACTATCCGATGTGCGCCTGCTTGGAATTAACAATCGCAATCTAGAAAACTTTCACGTTGATTTAGAAACAACACGGCAACTGATGGCACAACGTCGGCAACAGATTGGCGATTTGGGTATTACCGTTGTCAGCGAGTCTGGTTTGCATACAGCTGAAGATTTATCCCTTGTTGCCAACGCTGGCGTTCGTGCAGTTTTAGTTGGAGAGTCTCTCGTTAAACAACCAGATATCGAACAAGCTGTACGGAAATTAGTGAGTAGCGCTCAGTGAAGAAAGGGTGTGGGGTGTAGGGTGTAGGGTGTGGGGTTTAATTGCGATCTTGTATTTGCTCCCTCCGCTCCCCACACTTTCCACACTCCCCCCTCTCCCTTATCCCCCTTGTCTTTCCCTAGTCTTTATGATTTCAGATCGCTTTCAATCTTTACGCAGCCGCCAAGAATGCGCTTTGATTCCTTTTATTACAGCTGGCGATCCTTACTTAGAAACGACGGCTGAAGCTTTATATACTCTCGATCGCCACGGTGCGGATTTTATTGAATTAGGCGTTCCTTATGCCGATCCACTCGCTGATGGACCTGTAATTCAAGCAGCCGCAACACGTGCGTTGCAAAGAGGCACGCGATTAGAGCAGGTGCTAGAAATGGTAGCAACTGTCAGCCCCAATCTTAAAGCACCGTTGATTTTATTTACCTACTACAATCCGATTTTAAACCGAGGCGTTCGTGCCTTTTGCCAACAAATTGCCAGCGTTGGGGTGCGGGGGTTAGTCGTGCCGGATTTACCTCTAGAAGAAGCGACAGAGTTAATTCAAGCTGCGGCTGATGCTGGCATTGAGACAACCTTACTTGTAGCGCCTACCACTTCTGCAGAAAGAATCGCCGCGATCGCCCGTCAATCGCAAGGTTTTATTTACCTAGTCAGCGTTACGGGTGTAACGGGGGTGCGATCGCACTTACAACAACGGGTAAAAACTTTGCTAACAGACATGCGCCGCATTACCGATAAACCGATTGGTGTTGGTTTTGGGATTTCTGGAGTCGAACAAGCGCGTCAGGTGAAAGATTGGGGTGCAGATGCCGCGATCGTCGGTAGTGCCTTTGTCAAACAATTAGCAGCCGCAAATTCAACTGAAGGATTGCAGGCGATCGCTCAATTGTGTCGAGAACTAAAATCAGCAATTTCTGAAGTCGGGAGTGGGAGAGTGGGAGTCGGAAGTCGAAAGTAACACTCCATCTCCAGTACCAATTACCCATTACTAATTACCCATTACCAATAAAAACAGTGGTTAGCATCAGAGAAACTAATACAACACAAGTACAGCCGGATTCCCTGGGTCGGTTTGGGCGTTTCGGTGGTAAGTACGTGCCGGAAACTCTCATGCCTGCACTAACCGAACTAGAGGCAGCATACGCCCAGTATCGCGCTGATTCCAGCTTTCAGACTGAGTTGCAACAACTGATGCAAGATTATGTCGGCAGACCCAGCCCTTTGTATTTTGCCGAGCGTTTGACCCAACACTACCAGCGACCCGATGGCACGGGAGCGCAGATTTATTTAAAACGGGAAGATCTAAACCATACGGGCGCTCACAAAATTAACAATGCCCTAGCTCAGGTTTTACTTGCAAAGCGAATGGGCAAGCAAAGAATTATCGCTGAGACTGGAGCTGGTCAGCATGGGGTTGCTACTGCTACTGTCTGCGCTCGTTTTGGGTTGCAATGCATCGTCTATATGGGCATCCACGATATGGAACGACAAGCCCTGAATGTATTTCGGATGCGGCTGATGGGGGCAGAGGTGCGCCCAGTAGAGGCAGGTACGGGAACGTTAAAAGATGCAACTTCGGAGGCAATCCGAGATTGGGTCACAAATGTAGAAACAACTCATTATATTTTGGGTTCTGTTGCTGGTCCTCACCCCTATCCCATGATGGTACGGGACTTTCATGCCGTTATTGGTACGGAAACTCGCGCCCAATGCCAGCAAAAGTGGGGCGGGTTGCCAGATATTCTCCTAGCTTGCGTTGGGGGAGGCTCTAACGCAATTGGACTGTTTTACGAATTTGTCAACGAACCAACAGTGCGATTAATTGGAGTTGAAGCAGCAGGGGAAGGAGTAAGCACAGAAAAACACGCAGCAACTTTAACACAAGGACGAGTTGGCGTGTTGCACGGTGCAATGAGTTACTTACTTCAAGACGAGGACGGTCAAGTTGTAGAAGCACATTCAATTAGTGCTGGACTAGACTATCCAGGAGTGGGTCCCGAACACAGCTATTTAAAGGATATCGGACGCTGCGAATATTACAGTGTCACAGATACCCAAGCATTAGATGCATTCAAAAATTTGGCTCAATTAGAGGGGATTATTCCTGCTCTGGAAACTGCCCATGCGATCGCCTATTTAGATATTCTCTGCCCGCAATTAAGTGGCAGTCCGCACATTGTCATCAACTGCTCTGGACGCGGTGATAAGGACGTACAAACTGTCGTGAAGTTAGGAATTGGAGCATAGGGGTTGGAAGAGAGCAGAGGGGCAGAGGAGATGAAACGATAACTGATAACTGGTCACTGATAACTGACTGACTCAATTACAACAAAAAATTCGTAGGCAAATTAATATGATCGTAGTGATGAAAAGTGGTACTCCGGAAGAGGAAATCGCTCGGATTTCTGAAGAGTTAAGTAGTTGGGGTTTGAAAGTAGAAAAAAGTGTTGGCAAACATAAAATTGTCCTCGGTCTAGTTGGGAACACCGTTGAATTAGAGCCATTCCGAGTCCAAGAACTCAGTCCTTGGATCGAACAAGTCTTGCGGGTCGAACAACCCTTCAAGCGCGTCAGCCGCGAGTTTCGCCACGGCGAACCCAGTGAAGTCGTTGTATCCACTCCAAATGGTTTTGTCCCTTTCGGGGAGCACCACCCGCTCGTAACGATCGCAGGTCCTTGCTCGGTAGAAAACGAAGAGATGATCGTTTATACCGCACAAAGAGTAAAGGCAGCAGGCGCAAAGTTCCTGCGCGGTGGTGCTTACAAACCTCGTACATCCCCCTATGCATTTCAAGGTCATGGGGAGAGTGCTTTAAATTTACTTATTGCAGCCCGCAATGCAACGGGTTTAGGAATTATCACTGAAGTCATGGATACTGCCGATCTGGAAAAGGTTGCAGCTGTAGCGGATATCGTGCAGGTAGGGGCAAGAAATATGCAGAATTTTCCCCTGCTTAAGAAGGTGGGAGCGCAGGATAAACCAGTGTTCCTCAAGCGGGGAATGTCAGCCACGATTGAAGAGTGGCTGATGGCAGCCGAATACATTATGGCAGCAGGCAACCCAAACGTGATTCTCTGCGAACGGGGTATTCGCGGTTTCGATCGCCAGTATGCGCGAAATACCTTAGATTTATCAGTTATTCCCGTGTTGAGATCGCTCACCCATCTACCAATCGCGATCGATCCCAGTCACGGTACGGGTAAAGCCGAGTACGTTCCCTCAATGGCAATGGCAGCGATCGCGGCAGGTACGGATTCGTTAATGATCGAAGTCCATCCCAATCCCGCCAAAGCTTTATCCGATGGACCTCAATCACTCACTCCAGAACGCTTCGATCTCTTAATGCAAGAACTCGCCGTCGTCGGTAAAGCCATGAATCGCTGGACGCAAAAATCAGTTAACAGTTATCAGTTACCAGTTGTCAGTGGAAAGTGATCGAGAGTCATTTGTCATTTGTCATTTGTCATTTGTAAGGAGTCAGGATTTTCAATTTCTTTCTCCCACACACCCCACACTTCCCACACCCCCCACACCCCTCTTATGCAAATACCGCGATCGCGAGAACAAGCACGTCAGGTGATGGAATATCTCTTGTCGGGTCAACCTGAGTTAAATGAAATTGTCAGCTTTTTGCAAACTCGACCAGTCGCCGATGCCCAAACTCAAGAATTACTGGGATATCGCGATGTCCTCTGGGACAGAAGGCGACAGGCAAACTTCGGTCATGTCGATCTCGATATTGTTGGTACTGGCGGAGTGCGCCGACCGCGCTATAACGTCTCTACTACAGCAGCGTTTATTGTTGCTGCTTTGAGAGTTCGAGTTGCTAAGCACGGTAATCGAGGCTCGGTTAAACCTAATGGTTCTTGCGATCTGCTGGAAGTTTTGGGAATTTCTCTAACAGCAATGACAGCGCGTGCTGTTGAAAGTTTGGCAACGACTGGGTTGAGTTTTCTATTTGCGCGGGATTGGCATCCAGCTTTTAAGGCGATCGCGGCTGCTAGGGCTGAAGTCGGCTATCCTACTGTATTCAATCTACTAGGACCGTTACTCAATCCCAGTCAACCAAAACATCAACTCGTTGGTTGTGGCAATCCGGCTGTAGCGCAGATTATTGCGGAAACTTTGATGGAATTGGAAATAGAGGCTTTAATCGTTACGGGTTCGGATGGATTAGATGAGATTACCTTAGCTGGTGCTTCTCAAGTTATAGAAGTACGGGGCGATCGCATGAGTACAAAACAAATCGTCCCTGAATATTTTGGCATGGAAACCGTACCAGAATCAGAACTAGTTGGTGGAAATGCTACAGAGAACGCCGCAGAATTTCTCGCTATTCTTAGCGGACAGGGGCGAAAATCACTAGTCAATCTTGTAATCTTAAATGCAGCTTTTGCAATGTCTCTAGTAGACAAAAGCTATGAAATAGAGCCAGCAATTCGTACTATCAGAAATGCCTTAATCGATGGAACTATCAAAACATTTTTTCTCCAGTTTCGTGAGTTTGTCATGGCTAAGCAATTAGCTATTTAGTAGGTGGTGACTGGTGGCTAGTGGCTAGTATTTCGATTCAACTCTAGTCAATAGTCAGTAGTTACTGATAACTGACAACTGACTCCTTGATTTTGACTTTTAACTTTTGACTTTTGACTTTGAAAAGGTAAGTTTTCATGAATCAAGCTAATAGTGAAGAATTCTGGTTTAGTCCTCTGTTGCGTATAGCTGGTTATGTTTTATTGGCTTTATCGCTTATAGATATTATTAGTATTTTTATTCCTCCAGGTTTCACTAATCCTGCGTGGGAGTTTCAAATAGCAAGCCATCTAGTTGAGCGATCGCCTGTTCCATTAATTGGGTTAGTGTTTGTCTTAATTGGCGAGAAAAATTTCAAGATCTTTAAGTTTCTGTCTAGGTCTGCTTTAGTAGCTGGCATATTGTTTCTATTACTACTACCTTTAATTGTTAGTTCTGCTTGGCGGATACACGAAGGAGGCGATCGCCAAATTGCTCAACAGTCAGCACAACTTCAAAGTATCAAGCAACAACTCAGTCAAGCTCAAACAGATCGAGAAATTACTGATATCTTGTCACGGCTCAATCTACGAATTAATGTACCGAAATCTCAAAATCTTCAGCAATTTAAAAATCAAATTCTTGCCGGAATCGCTAATTCTGAGAAGAAGTTTCAAGCGCAAGCAGCAAACAATACAGGCAACAGTCTTAACTTGACTAAGAATGTCATAAAAACTGGCTTGGGAACCTTAATTGCTGGAGCGTTTTTTCTCATGGTTTGGCGCGGTACTGCCAATACAGTCAAAGGAAATCAGAAAAGAAAGCCAAAACTTAGTAATAATTTGCCACTCGTAAACGAATAAAACAGTATGTCTGACAATAGTAGTACTGCTAGTAATAACACTAGTAACAACAGCGACCTTTTGCTACAATCGCCATTCGGTCGCTTAAGTGAAGTCTTAGATGTCGAGGATCTTGCCAATATCTTCAGTGGTATTGGTGATGCTGCTAATAGTAATAACGCAGATAACCCATTTGCTGGTGATAACTCCAATTTAGATAGCGATTTAGCTTACGGTGGCAATCCTTTTGCTGGCGATAATTTCTGGAATATCTTCGCTAGCGGTGTTAACCCAACTCAAGGTGATAATCCATTTACTAGCGCTGATAGTCCTGTGATTAATGGAGACAATACCACCAACAGCAACGCTCTTGTCTCGACCCAAAACGATCTTTCCTCTACCGATCTAAATAATTTACTGCTAGAATCGCCATTTGACCCTTTAAGCGAAGTCTTAGGCACTGACGGTCTTACCAATATCTTTAGCGGCATTGGTAGTTCACCTGAGAGTAGTGCTGCTAATAGCAACAATCCGCCTATAGATACCGGAGATAGTAACCCGTTTGCTGGAGCTAGCAGTTCTTTTATCAATACTGATAGCCTAACTGCCAGTGGTAGTAGCACGTATCATGACAATAACAACTCCATTACTGGTAGCGGTAATTGGATATTTTTGGATAGAGACTGGCAGCAATTAATCGATCCTAACTCTTCTGGTGAAGGCAACTCGCCTTTTAGAGGTGACACTTCCCTTGAGGGTGCGATCGCCTTCTTTAAGGATAATGGCTCAACCACTGACAATAACTCGTCTTCTAGCGATAGTAATAGCAACCTTGCTTTTAACGATCTACCCATACCTATTAATAATAGTGACTGGCTGACGAGTCTTGCGGATTTAACCGATCCCGAAAGTGCAGCTAGTGCTACTAATAATAGGACTATTGGCAATGGCAATTGGCACTATGGTAGTGAAAATGAGGTTGTTGGTAACGGTAACTGGCTTTTTGCTGATGGCAACGATGTCCTTGGTAATGGCAACTGGTATTACAACTACGACAACGCTACTGTTGGGAATGGCAACTGGTACTTTGGTATTGAAAATGCAACCGTTGGTAACGGTAATTGGCTTTTTGCTAATGCTAATGAAACCATTGGTAACGGCAACTGGTACTTTGATGAAGCTAACAAAACCGTCGGTAACGGTAACTGGCATTTCGGTACTGACAATGCAACCATTGGAAATGGCAACTGGTATTTTGGTAGTGGCAACGCAACAATTGGCAATGGCAATAGATTCAGTGGTAACGATAACTTAGTTATTGGTAATCCTTTAGCAAATGGCTTCAAGGATATTGGTGACGGAAAGCTTATTATTGGTAACAGCGATTGGACGTTTGTTACCGATCGCAATGCCATTAGTGATGAGGTTGACAGCCTACTAACTAGTAGTTTGGGCAATCTCTACAGTAGCGATGCCGATAATAATCAAATTAGTCAAGGTATTGACTCGCTAATCGATCGAGTTGGTAAAGACTTCCTAAGCTTACTCAGTAGTGGTTGGAATTCCGATCCATCAGTATCTACTCCAAATATTGACTTCAACGAAAGTGTTTTTAGCGATGGCGAAGTCAAGAGCGAGCTAGATATTAGTATTAACTCTTTAGTCGAGCAAATTAGGCAAGATTTCCTACCATTGCTTGGTAGTAGTTCCCTATCTGAACCAATAGAGTTGACTCAAAATAATGAGGCTAGTCTCTTCAATGGCGATAATTTCCTTGCTGCTTTTAATTCCGATCTAACAACTACATAACTAAATTCCGCGATCGCTAGTTTTTAAATAGAAGATGAGAGATAGGAGTAATTTCCAGAGTCGTCCAGTATATTCGTAGAGATGCACAGCTCGCCCCTACGGATACGTATACCTTATTGAACTGAGAATTGCCATAGGAGCGATCGCGAACTATTCGATCTCCTATCTCCTGTGTCAGCTATACTTCTTCTTCAGCCGTTCCTGCTTCTTTTTCAATCCAAATAAATATTAAAGCAAATACTGGAAACGGCAAAATATAAAATATTAAGGGAATCATAATCCAAGGCAACCACGAAGCAGCATACGAACCTGTTAATTGTGTCATGTCTGCCATGATATTTTCTCCGATTAGTAATTGGTAATTGGTAATTGGTAAGATGTGATGTGTAGGGTGGGCAACGCCCACCTAAGCCCTACTAATTAACATTAACTCCCCCGCGCAAAATTGAATCTAGGGCATCAAAATTCTCTAGTAGTAAATAGGCAAACACAGCACCACCCATTGCTCCTAGAAATATCCCGCCATTTAATTGATACCATTCTTCACGCTTTCGCAAAGGTCTTAGTGAATCTTTAGAAGTAGAGCCATAAGCACCTCTAGGATCTCCTTGAAAGGTCGTAATGGCAAAAATAGAAATTCCCAAACAGGCTGATACAGCTATATATATTGCTGTAATTAATCCGCTTAAATTAGCACCATGAGCTGTTTCTCGCAATGGTCCAACTACGACCTCTGGTCCTACTAAAAAATAGCCGTGAGCCATTCCAATTTCTAGACCCCTCATAAAAGGGGTGAGTCCTTTACGATAGGCAGGAAGGTTATTAATAAAAGCTTTAGCTAAGGGGGAATCAGTAATAGCTGTAGAGAAATTACTGTTAAATGGATCTCCTTTGTAGGGTTGAACTGGATCGACATCGAGTCTATAGTCCAGTTTTGGTTCTACAGATAGATTGGCAGCGTTAGTCATTTTTGATTTTTCTCCTAAGCGATCGATAGTTATATATCTTGCAGGTTTTCTTATGTACGACTTCTCAAATAAGAAAATTTTTTATGAGCTTAAACACAGATAAATGCAAAAAAAGAAAATATGAACTTATAGTTTTCCAAGAATTCTCCTGGTGGACGTACCAGGAGAGGAGAGTCTAAATTCGCAACTGAAAATTTCTAGGGCAGAAAAAACAAATCTATCTGCTGTCAAATCTGCCCTAAAATTTGTAACCTAACCAAACTTTCCAGCCGTTGAAGCAATCAAGAAAGCGCCGTAGGTAGCAATATAACCAACGGTAAAGTGAGTCAAACCAACCAAACGAGCCTGAACGATAGACAGCGCCACAGGCTTATCTCTCCAGTACCCGAAAGATAACGGTGTTTTTTCGTGCGCCCAGACCAGAGTTTCAATCAATTCTTGCCAGTAACCCCGCCAAGTAATTAAGAACATAAAACTAACAGCCCAAGCCAGGTGTCCCCAGAGGAACATCCAAGACCAAATAGCTAAGCTGTTCGTACCGTATGGGTTGTAACCATTAATTAATTGAGCGGAGTGCAGCCAGAGGTAATCTCGGAACCAGCCCATGAGATAGGTAGAAGACTCATTGAATTGAGCTACATTGCCTTCCCAAATTGCTAAATGTTTCCAGTGCCAATAGAAAGTGACCCAACCAAGAGTATTGAGCATCCAGAACACAGCCAAATAGGAAGCATCCCACGCAGAGATATCACAAGTACCACCGCGACCAGGACCATCGCAGGGGAAAGCATAGCCGAAGTCTTTCTTATCGGGCATTAGTTTGGAACCGCGAGCATCCAAAGCACCTTTGACTAGTACTAGAGTCGTGACGTGCAAACCAAGGGCGATCGCGTGGTGAACGTAGAAGTCTCCAGGGCCAATCGTTAAAAACAACGAGTTTGTCGTGTTATTGACTGCATCTAACCAACCTGGTAGCCAAACATTAGCATGGTTGGGCCAAGCCGTAGACGCAATACTATCTGGGTTCGATAACAGCGTATTAAACCCATACAACACCTTACCGTGAGCCGCTTGGATAAACTGAGCGAACACTGGCTCGATCAACACTTGCTTTTCTGCTGCGCCAAAGGCAACTTCTACATCGTTGTGGACGTATAAGCCTAGAGTGTGGAAACCCAAGAACAGAGACACCCAAGACAAGTGGGAAATAATCGCCTCTTTGTGCCGCAACATCCGATCTAGCACGTTACCTTTATTTTGTTCTGGATCGTAGTCTCTGATCCAAAAGATGCCAGCATGGGAAAATGCCCCTACCATCAAAAACCCTGCAATGTACTGGTGATGGGTATAAAGGGCTGACATCGTAGTGAAATCTTTGGCTATATGAGCGTATGGCGGCATCGAATACATGTGCTGTGCTGTCAAAGAACAAGCTACACCCAAAGCAGCCAGTGCCAGAGATAGTTGGAAGTGGAGAGAGTTATTAATTGTGTCATACAGCCCTTGGTGCGGTAAGTTGAACGGGCCTTCAACTTTTGCTCCAAAGAAAGATTTGGAGTTCAGCATCTCTTTGATGCTGTGACCGATACCCCAGTTGGTACGGTACATGTGTCCGGCAATAATAAATAGAACGGCGATCGCTACATGGTGATGTGCCATATCCGTCAGCCACAAGGATTGGGTCTGGGGATGAAAACCACCTAAGAACGTCAGAATTGCCGTTCCTGCACCTTGAGAGCTGTTAAATACGTGTTGAGCTGTATCGGGATTTTGGGCGTAAGCACTCCAATTCCCGGTAAAGAATGCACCTAAACCCGCTGGATGTGGAGGGGTAAATAAGAAATTATCCCATCCAACATGCTGCCCGCGAGATTCGGGAATTGCAACGTGAATTAAGTGAGCTGCCCAAGCTAGGGAACTTACGCCGAACAAACCAGCTAGGTGATGATTCAACCGTGGTTCGGCACTTTTGAACCAACCGAGAGTCGGACGATATCGCGGTTGGAGATGCAACCAGCCAGCAAACAAGAACAAAGCTGCGAGTAAAAGTAAGAAGATCGCACCCGTGTAGAGTTCGTTGTTCGTCCGCATCCCAATCGTGTACCACCAGTGATAAACACCGGAATAGCAGATATCAACTGGGTTAGTTGCTCCGGCTCTCGTAAAAGCCTCGATCGCGGGTGGTCCAAATTGAGCATCCCAAATCGCATGGGCGATCGGACGCACGTTTACAGGATCTTTAATCCACTGCTCGAAATTACCTTGCCAAGCGACGTGGAACAAAACCCCCGATGCCCACAGAAAGATAATCGCCAAGTGACCGAAGTGGGAGGCAAAAATCCTTTGGTAAAGATTCTCCTCCGTCATGCCATCGTGGAGTTCAAAATCGTGAGCAGTCGCCATCGCATACCAAATGCGACGGGTCGTAGGGTCTTGAGCAAGGTCTTGGCTAAATTTTGGAAATTTTGTAGCCATATTCTTTGTTTGTTCAAATTCTGCATTTTGTTGACAGTTGACAGTTAACCGTCAACCGTTAACCGTCAACCATTAACCAATTGCCGACATGCGAGCGAGGAAGAACGCCCAGGTCGTAACAATTCCGCCTAAGAGGTAGTGAGCGACACCAACAGCGCGACCGTGGACGATGCTTAAGGCACGCGGCTGAATTGCTGGAGCGACTTTTAATTTGTTGTGCGCCCAGACGATCGATTCAATCAGTTCTTGCCAATAACCCCGACCGCTGAACAGGAACATGAGGCTAAAGCCAAAAATGAAGTGTCCGGCTAGGAACATCAGACCGTAGGCAGACAGCGATGAGTTGTAAGACTGAATCACTTGTGCCGATTGCGCCCAGAGGAAATCGCGCAACCAGCCGTTATTGGTAATCGATGAGGTCGCAAAGTTACCTCCGGTCAAGTGCGTGACAATGCCATCTGAATCAACCGTCCCCCAGACATCCGATTGCATTTTCCAACTAAAGTGGAAAACTACCATTGATAGGGAGTTGTACATCCAGAATAGACCTAGGAAAACGTGATCCCAAGCTGATACCTGACACGTACCTCCACGTCCTGGACCATCGCAGGGGAAGCGGAAGCCCAAGTTTGCCTTATCTGGAACCAAACGGGAACCACGAGCAAATAGTACGCCCTTAAATAGTACGAGTACCGTGACGTGAATTGTAAAGGCGTGAATGTGGTGGATCAAGAAATCTGCCGTACCCAGTGCGATCGGCATCATGGCGACTTTGCCACCGACTGCAACTATACCACCACCCCAAGCGTAACTGACAGGTGCGCCGATGCCTGGAGCGGTCGTACCGAGTCCTGAAAGTTCGATCCCCCGCACGCCACCAAAGACATCACCCAAGGGTTGAGCCACCTGCGTCGCTCCCACAGCTGCGGTGTGGACGTGCTGTATCCACTGGGCAAAAATAGGCTGTAGCTGAATGCCCGTATCCGAGAACATATCTTGGGGACGACCAAAAGCCCGCATGGTGTCGTTGTGGCAGTACATAGCAAAACTATGGAAGCCTAAGAACTGACAAACCCAAGCGAGGTGAGAAATGATGACATCTCGGTGACGGAGGGTTCGATCCAGAATGTTGTTAACGTGATGGGCTGGATCGTAGTCCCGAACCATGAAAATAGCTGCGTGAGCTGCGCCACCAACAATACAGAATCCGGCAATCCAGACGTGATGCGTAAATAGAGACAAGGCAGTAGCGTAATCTGTTGCTAGATAGGGATAGGGAGGCATGGCATACATATGGTGTGCCACCAAAAGGCTAGCCGTTCCCATCTGTACTAAGTGGATAGACAGATTCGCGTGCCAAGAAGTCTCGAAGATTTTATCGAGTCCCTCGTGACCCACGGGACCGATAAAGTTCAAGAATGGCAGCATGTTGGGAGACTTAGCATCATCCAACATTTCCTTAAAACTGTGACCGATACCCCAGTTAGTCCGGTAAAAGTGTCCGGCAATGATGAATAGCACGGCAAGTGCTAAATGATGGTGAGCAGTATCGGATAACCACAGACCACCCGTGACCGGATTCAGACCACCTTTAAAGGTGAGGAAATCGCTATATTGTTCCCATTGCAGGGTAAAGAAGGGAACTAAGCCTTTGGCAAAGCTAGGATATAACTCTGCCATTAAACTTGTATTCAAGATAAATTCGTGAGGCAGGGGAATATCTTTAGTAGCAACCCCGGCATCCAATAGTTTGTTAACGGGCAAAGCGACGTGAATTTGGTGTCCTGCCCAACCCAAACAACCTAACCCCAGCAATCCTGCTAGGTGGTGGTTCATCATTGCTTCCCAGTTTTGAAACCATTCTAATTTGGGAGCGCGTTTGTGATAGTGGAACCAGCCAGCAAAGAGCATTATCGCTGCCATTACCAAACTGCCGATCGCGGTACAGTAAAGTTGAAAAGTATTGGTAATGCCAGCAGCCCGCCAGAGTTGAAATAGTCCTGACGTGATTTGAATTCCGTGGAAGCCACCACCAACATCGGCATTTAAAATATCTTGACCGACAAGCGGCCAGACAACCTGGGCGCTGGGTTTGATACCCGTTGGATTTGCCATCCAAGCTTCAAAATTGGAGAATTTTGCTCCGTGAAAATACATGCCACTCAGCCAAATAAATATGACAGCTAAGTGACCGAAATGGGCTGCAAAAATCTTGCGAGAAATGTCTTCTAAATCGCTGGTATGAGTGTCGAAATCGTGAGCATTAGCATGGAGGTTCCAGATCCAAGTTGTTGTTTTAGGACCCCTAGTAAGAGTGCGATCGAAGTGTCCTGGTTTTGCCCACAACTCAAATGAAGTGGGAACCGGATCGTTATCGACCTCGATTCTTACTTTTTGCTCTCGCTCTGGAGTAATGGTCATCAAATTTCTCCTTGGTTATACGAGAAACAAAATTGGTCATTTGTCATTAGTCATTCGTTACTGACTTGGAGTACGGGCGGGTGCGCGCAAATAGATTCGCGAGCTTTGGCTCGAAATTTTTGGTCAAACCCCACCCCTACGACTCCTAACTCGTCAGTTTTGACTTTTGACTTTTGCCTTTTCAATCGCTAGTTAATCGAGAAAAAAAGCCAGAGTTCGATCGCAAGTTACACCGGATAGCGTGATAACTTACTTTGTTTCTGGCAATGAAAGACTCCGAGGAGTTTTAGTTTGTTTGGCTGTTGTCTTAATCGTGAGTATTCAAACTCAAGCACTAGCATCTTTATCTGTTTGGAGAATAGGAAAAAAAAATGAAGATCTAATGAAGAAAGACGCTAGCTTAATAAAAGCTTACATTTTTCCTGTATCGCTTGCGACTAATTCCAGTTCAGCGCGATCGCGACTTGGCTAGCTAAAGCTAATAAATCAAAGGGCTTAGCGATCGCAACAATCCCCCCTAAATCAAGCGACTGCGGCAACTGATAAGAGTGTATGGTATTAGTTAATAAGATCACAGGAATATGCTGAGTTATCGGATTTTGCTGTAGTTGTTGTAGGATTGTTGACCAGTCGCGATCGGGTGTTAGTTCTGCCATAACTTCCACTGGGCGATCGCTATACTCGTTAGTACAAGCGTCTAAGTCTAACAAGATCGCATCGACTTGTCTTGTCTCAGCTAAGACAACAATTTCGCAACGTGAATCAGCAACCAAGACTTCCCAGCCAGCCGCAATTTCCAAACAAAGCTGAGCTAGTTCTCGAATTGCATTCTCATTTTCAATCAGTAAAACACGGCGAGATTCACGATTAACCACAATTATCAGTTGTTAGTTGTCAGTAATCGTAGAGGCGGGTTTCGCAAAAGATTCACGGCTTATGCAAGAAATCTTCCCTCAAAACCCGCTCGTACATGAGTCATTTATCAGTTGTCATTTGTTTGTAACTATTGACCAATAACTAGTGACATAGGACATCAACAAAAGCCGATATGACCGGGCTTCATCTTGTAGCGTAGGTAAGAAATATGAATAATCCATGAAGGATACAAATAGTCAATAGTGTCTAAAGCAAAAACACGCAGTTATAAGTCTCTACAAACTGCGTACTTCAACTCATAGACAACAGTATTAATAATTATTTATTTAATTACCAAATTATTTCATAACTTAGCAGCAGTCAAAACGTGCTCGATTTGGCTAGCTAAGGTAAAAGGATCGTAAGGCTTGGTAATCACAGCCGCCACTTGAATTTGAGTAAACTGGCGCTGTTCAGCAGGTTGGGCTTTAGCAGTGAGTAAAATGACAGGAATGTGTTGAGTCAAAGGATGAGCTTGTAAGTGTTGAAATGTGGTTAACCCATCCATATCAGGCATCATCACATCTAATAGAATTGCATCGGGTTGCTCGGATGCCGCTGTCACCAATCCTTCTGCACCAGAGCTAGCTGTCAGTACCTCCCATTCCCCTGATACCTCCAAACAAATTTGAGTTGCTTCGCGAATGTCCTGCTCGTCATCAATGATTAAAATGCGTTTCATGGTCATTGAGTGGTGCGTGGTGCGTGGTGGAGCGAGCGGTTGCGGGGGTATCCTCCGCAATTAAGCCGCGTCGTGGTGCGTGGTAAGAGGTTACTGGTTACCAGTCACTGATAACTGATAACTGTTCACTAGTCACTGTTCTGCGCTAAAGGTAGGGTGAAGGAGAAAGTACTGCCTTCTCCTAAAACACTTTCGACCCAGATTTGTCCTCCGTGTTGTTGTACGATGCTGCGGCAAATTGCTAATCCCAAACCAGTTCCACCTTGATGACCGGAGTTAGAAGCATCGACTTGCTGAAAGCGTTCAAAAATCGATTCGAGTTTATCGGCAGGAATACCGCGTCCGGTATCTTGAACTTGGAATGTGATGAAAGAAGTGGTGCGTGATGCGTCGGGTGTTGCAGCGAGCTGACAAGCGTACGGCATGGTATTAGCTGCGTCGTGGTGCGTGGTGGAGCGGGCGGTTGTGTCCGGTTCCGCCGCAATTAAGCCGCGTCGTGGTGTGTGGAAAGACGATGCTCCCTGGGCTCCCTGGGCTCCCTCAGCCTCCTCAACTCCCTGGGCTTTTCTCGACTCCCGACTCCCTAATTCAGCGCTCAGCCATACCGTAGATCCTGGGGAGGAAAATTTAATTGCATTGCTAAGTAGGTTAGTCAGTGTCTGAACGATCCGGTCTGGATCTACCCACAACTTTGCTGATACTGGTGTGACGCACAGATTAATTTCTGCTTTCTCAGCCATTGCTTGCATAACCTCCGTCGATTGGACGATCAACTCAGATGCATCGCAAAGCTGTTTGTGCATAATGACTTTGCCAGAATTGATCCGTTCGATGTCGAGGATGTCGCTAATTAAGCGTACTAAACGGTTGGTATTATCGAAGGCAATCTCCAACATCCGCTGCCGTTTGGCGGCTTGAGTATCTAAAAAACCCCGCGCTAGTAACCCTAAAGCAGTACGAATCGAAGTTAGAGGAGTTCGGAGTTCGTGGCTGACGACAGAGACAAATTCATCCTTCATCCGCTCGACAATTTGGCGATCGGTAATGTCTTTAAAAATGATAACTGCACCGACAATCTTTCCCTGTTCTCGAATCGGGGTGCTAACGTATTCAACCGGAAATTTCGATCCATCTCGACGATAAAAAATATCGTTAGTCATGTATTGCACCGCTCCGGTTTGGAGGGTGGCGTAAATCGGACTTTCCTCCCAAGCGTAAGGAGTACCGTCTGGTTGGGAGTGGTTGAGGATGGCATGAATAAATTTGGCATTAGAGCGATCGCGAGTTGACGGTAGTATATAACCGGAATCCAACTCTAAATCTCGATCGGAAATAGAACCAATCAGCTCCTTGACTCGGTATCCCAACATTCTCGCTGCAGCAGGATTGACAAAGGTAATTTTACCTTGAGCGTTTAAACCATAAATTCCTTCACCTGCTGAGTTGAGAATTAATTCATTTTGGCGGCTGAGACGTTCTAGGGAAGCTTGTGCTTGCTCGCGCACGCTAATTTCCCTGAGTAACTCGAGGTTAGCACGTTGTAACTCTGCGGTTCGCTCCTCTACGCGCTGCTCTAATTGAGCATTTAAAGCACAAATTTTAATTTCTGCTTGCCTGCGCTCTTGAATATCGCGAGATAAATCGGCGTTAAGGGCATGAACTTGCAAGTAAAGTTCGTATTGCTGAATTGCTAGAGCGAAATGGCTACCTAGTGCTTGAGCTAGTTCAATTTCGGCAGTCGTCCAGGCTTGTGCTTGTCCCTGTTTTAATTCTCGCCAAGTTTCAAAAGATTGAATTGGACGCAAGTGGCGCGGATCGTTGCGGTCGGGTCGTCGCGCCCACAAAGTTTCGATCGCAATTTCTCGCCGAAATATACTCAAGTAACCCAATATCTGCTGTCTGTACTGCAAGCGCACCACTAGCAAACTCCGAATTCGCACTGGAAACCATGCCAAAGCCAATTCTGGAGGCATTTCTAGACCGTGCCAATCGGCGATCGCCCAAGTACAACGATCGTCATCAACCGTTGTTTGGGTGTCGAGCCATGCTTGCCAACTCGAATATTCTTCCAGATAGCACTGGCTTTCCACTTCAGAGCGCCAAATCGGTTGTTCGCCACAAGTCAACAGTTGTGCCGTGGCTCCCGATCTTTGGGGACTAACATAAACTCTGCCAGCCGTTCCTCCCAGCGCCGATACAGTTAACTCTAATGCTTGTTGCAACTGCATTTCGGTCATAGAATGCAATAATTTAGCCACACGATTAATCGTGGCTTCTTGCTGAGCTTGGATGCGAGTTTGTTCGAGCAAAGTACTTTGGGCGATCGCAATTGATAGTTGATCTGCTACCAACTGCACGACTTGCAATTCTCGGTCTGTAACTTGTCGCGGTAAACTGTGATGGGATACCAACAAACCCCACAAGCGATCGCGGTGCAAAATCGGCACGACTAAAGAAGACTGCACCCCCATCGACGTGAGATACTCCACATGACAGGGATCGACAGGGCGAAATCGGAGATCGATTTCTTGCAGCGATGCTCCAGTGACTGGACAATCCAACGGACTTGAGCCAATCTGCTGTGCTGCCACATCGACAATCGAACGCTGACGCGCCTTCAAGAATAACTCTCGCGCCAGGGGCGGAATATCTTCGGCGGGAAAGTGCTGTCCCAGTAAAGATGGCAAACATTCTTCCCGCACCGATTCTGCTACGACTTCGCCACTACTATCGAGATCGAACCGATACACCATGACGCGATCGGTTCCCAAGAAAGTCCGTACTTCGGCAACAGTTCCCGATAGAATTGCTGGCAATTCCAAAGATTGACGGATGCGGTTCATCATCCGATGTAGAAGCACTTCTAGGGAGGCAATCTGTTCTTCGCTCGCTCCGGAAGCAGAATCTGAAAGGGAACGATTTGTCTGCATTGGTCTACAGTTATGAGTGAGTAGTGAGTAGCGAGCAGTGAGCAGCGAGTAGTGGGGAGTGGGGAGTGGGGAGTAGGAGAGTGGGGAAGAAAGAAACCACTGTCAATCGTCAACAGTCAATGATCGACTACCGACTACTAGACACTACTCACTACTCACTTTTGTATACTTTGCATCAATCGCATCTGCCCCAAACGGTTGAAGATCTGAGTTACGAGTTCCGTACCTAAAATCGATTTGCTCAAACAATCGTTTGCACCTGCGGTAAATACTTGCTGCACAGTGCGATCGTCAGTATGAGCGGTAAGAAAGAGGACGGGTAATTTATGCCAACGCGGTTCGTTACGCACGATTTGACACAAATCGATACCGTTAAAATGGGGCATCTCTACATCAAGTACGAGTAGGTCGGGGGCAAATTCTTCTAAAATTGCCCAAAAGCGCGATGGTTCCTCTAAAGTGTTAAGCTGAAGTCCCCACGGTTCTAACAATGCCTGCATTAGGGCTAGGATCTCTGGATCGTCATCTACAACCATAATTTTGGCGGGATGAGAGCGAGATTGCAGCAATTTAGTCACTGCTGCTAGCACCTCCTCCGGGTTGAAGGGTTGGCGTAAAAAAGCATGAACCCCCAAACGAGATAACTCGATCCGATCGCTTAACCGATCGCCTCTCGTACACAGTAGGACTGGAATTGGTGGGGTACGGTTCGTTAGTTCGGCAAGGACGGCTAAATCTGCTGCGGTAGTATTGGCAAGGGAAAGATTGAGTAATACCATATCTGCTTGATATGGACGATTGAACTTTTCTAAATGGGCGATCGCTGCTTTTGCTGCCGATATATTCGTTGCCAGTTTTACGCCAATGCCTGCGGTTGCAGCTAATTTGACTATTTGCTCTGACAGTCCGACATCGCCATCAATAGCTAGCATGACGATCGATTGCTGGCGCGGTAAGGGTCGATCGAGCTGGTTCAGGCTAGGTCGTTGAATTTCCCGTTTCAATGCCATGACCATTTCATATAAATGTAGCGCCTCGCTACGGTCTAAAATTACGTCAGCTTGCCAGATGTCCTCGATATGTTTTGCCAACCGCGAACCTTTGGTAAACCCAAAAATACCCAATGCTCCTGCTAATTTGTGTGCTGCTTGTCGCGCTTTTTGACGCAATTCCTCTGTGAGCTTGTTGTCTAGTAAGGATATAGTTGCTTGCTCTAACACGGCAACACGATCGCTACTCTGATATTTGAGTTTTTCCCAAACTTCTGCCAATGCTGCTTTTGTCTGCTGTTGGATCGAATTCTGATGCTGAGGCAATGATACACCGCGCAATTTTGTTCTTTTGCTGGTAGGTGCGGGTTGCTTCAGACGATAACCCAAACCGTATACTGTTTCGATCAGATCGGCAGGCGCGCCGACTTGTTTCAATTTCTGGCGCAAACCTTTAATATGAGCTGTCACCGTGTCTTCTTTAGGTGCTTCTGGGACTGCCCAAACTCGATCTAAAATCTCACCACGACTTAAGACTAACTGAGGATGGCGCAGGAAAAGCTCTAGCAGACGATATTCATTCGGCGTCAAATGCAAGACGCGATCGCCATATGTCACTTCACACGTACCGCATTGCAGCCGTAAGTCACCCCACTCTAAGGCTTGCAGGATTGGTTTGCTTTGTCGCCGCAACAGCACGCGAATTCGAGCCAGTAATTCTGGCATATCGAAAGGTTTGACGAGATAATCATCTGCGCCTGCATCTAATCCCATGACTTTGCGATCGCTGGAATCTTGCGCCGTAATTAACAGCACGGGAGTTTGGTATTTGCGATCGCGCAATCTCTGACAAAGTTTAATACCGTCAAGTTTAGGCAAAATCACATCTAGCAAAATCAAATCATAGGTAAAAGTTTGGATGAGATCCCAACCAGTTTGACCATCAGTTGCAGTATCGACTACATAATTTTGCTGCTGAAGTACATTTTTTAGAGCTTTGGCAACACATTCGTCATCTTCTATGAGTAAAATTCTCATCTTAATATCACCTATTGAATAAGTGAGTGGTGCGTGGTGCGTGGGGTTTTGCAGGCGGTTGCGGAGGTGGAGAAGTCAATCAAGTTACGTCGTGGTGCGTGAGTATTTAATTTTGAATTGCAAATTGCGAATTGCAACTGTCGAGTATGAATAGCTAGTAATTAATGGCTAACAGTCAATACTTCTTATGAAATATCTAAATTCCGAAGTCAGTAATTGCAGAGCGACAGTTATGTTGCTTTTGTTACAGTTTAGTCTGCTCTTATGGAGCGAATTGCTAGAAAGCGTGTAGCCAGAACGGTTATTTAAAGTAAGTTCTACAATCTTGGTTGTTGAGATGCTAAGTGTTAGTACCTCCGAGCAAATCAATTTTTTGAGTAGTTTTTCTAACGGTAGATTCAGTAAACAATGTTTCTTATTTGACAAATATTATTCACAAATCTCTAATTTTAGTCTGCCTGTATTAAACAAATTTAATATTTCTTAATTTATTGTTAATTTTTAGTGAGTTAATGCTCATTCACGAACAAAAGACTTCTTGAAAATTTCTACGAGTCATAAGATTCGGTTGTAAGCAGCTTACAGTAAGTGCGATCGCTACTCCAAGACAAGCGATCGAGCGATCGGTTTTCCTGCTCCAAGTATTACTTTTTGTAAATAACTCTCAGTTCTTCATTGGTTCTTCAGGTTTTTTCCCTATTCTCGAACACAATCAACGTCCAACAAGTTTTGTTGCTCCTGCTTTGATTGCTTTGATTGACTACAAAAAATCAACCCATCGCGTCAGGATTAAAGCACTGTTGCGATGGGTAATTTCTCGCCCTTTATTAAACATCTATTCTCATGGTGTCAAAGACAGACAGTGCGATCGCAACTCCAACTCGTGGCGATCCTACTGAACAGATTCCAGTCACTAACGAAATAAAAAAACGCCAAACCGTTAGTATTTGGGATCGCTTTTGTAATTGGGTGACTAGTACTGAAAATCGGCTATATATCGGCTGGTTTGGAGTGCTAATGATTCCGTGTATGCTGACAGCAGCCAGCGTGTTTATCATTGCCATTATTGCCGCACCAGCAGTAGATATGGACGGTATGAGTTCGCCGATTAGTGGTTCTCTACTAGATGGCAATAACATTATTACTGCTGCTGTCGTACCAACATCAGCAGCGATCGGTCTGCATTTTTACCCACTTTGGGAAGCAGCTTCTTTAGATGAGTGGCTGTATAACGGAGGACCTTATCAACTGATCGTGCTGCATTTCTTGATCGGGATTATTTGCTATCAAGACCGCGAATGGGAATTGAGCTATCGCTTGGGAATGCGACCTTGGATCTCTTTAGCATTTACTGCACCTGTTGCAGCTTCAATTTCAGTCTTCTTGGTCTATCCCGTCGGACAAGGTAGTTTTTCCGCTGGAATGCCACTAGGAATTTCTGGAACTTTCAACTTCATGTTGCGGTTTCAAGCAGACCATAACATTCTAATGAGTCCTTTTCACATCCTAGGAGTCATCGGAGTTTTGGGTGGTGCTTTCTTGAGTGCCATGCACGGTTCCTTGGTGACATCCACCTTAATCCGTACCGATGGCGATCGCACCGACGACTCGATCGATTCGATCGATACCGGATACAAGCTCGGTCAAAAGCGCCCAACCTACAGCTTCAGGGCAGCTCAACTCTACTTGTGGCGGTTAATTTGGCGAGGAACTAGCTTTCCCAACTCGCGCCGATTGCATTTTTTCCTAGCGGCTTTTCCAGTAGCGGGAATCTGGTCTGCGGCTTTAGGTGTTGATATTGCGGCATTTAACTTTGAAAAGTTGAACTTCGAGCCAACTCACATCGACAGCCAAGGACGAACTGTCAACACATGGGCAGACGCGATTGACTGGGCAAATCTAGGCATAGATATGGCACGCGATCGCCAGTTACACCAGTTCCCTACTGACTTGATGACAGTGAGTAGTGAGAAAGAGAGTGGTGAGTGATACGTGGTGCGTGGTACGTGGAAGAGATTGTATCTACATTCTTCTGACTCCTGACTCCTGACTCCTGACTCCTGACTCCTGTTCGCTGATAACTGACAACTGACAACTGATTAACTTATGACTACAGTTTTACAGCGTCAATTAAATCGCATCCCTGCGTGGGAGAGGTTCTGTAATTGGGTTACTAGCACGGAAAATCGGTTGTATATCGGCTGGTTTGGCGTGTTAATGATTCCCCTATTAGGAGTTTCCATTTGCGTCTTTACCATCGCTTTTATCGCAGCACCACCTGTAGATATCGATGGTATTCGCGAACCAGTAGCAGGTTCTTTACTCTACGGCAACAACATAATCACTGGTGCTGTCGTACCGATGTCTAATGCCATTGGCTTGCACTTTTACCCTATTTGGGAAGCAGCTTCGATGGATGAGTGGCTGTATAACGGTGGTCCCTATCAAATGATTGGTTTCCACTACATCCCAGCACTAGGTTGTTATATGGGGCGAGAGTGGGAACTCTCGTACCGCTTAGGAATGCGTCCTTGGATTGCAGTTGCCTATAGCGCTCCTTTTGCTGCCACATCATCAGTGTTTTTGATCTATCCGATCGGACAAGGTAGCTTCTCTGACGGTTTGCCAATGGGCATCAGCGGCACTTTCAATTTCATGTTTGTCTTTCAAGCCGAACACAACATTCTAATGCATCCCTTCCATATGTTGGGAGTTGCAGGAGTGCTAGGAGGTTCGTTATTCTGCGCCATGCATGGTTCGTTGGTAACATCCAGCTTAATTCGCGAGACAAGCGACAGCGAATCGCAGAACTACGGCTATAAATTCGGACAAGAATCAGAGACTTACAATATTGTCGCCGCCCACGGTTATTTCGGTCGTCTGATTTTCCAGTATGCCAGCTTCAATAATAGTCGTTCGCTGCACTTCTTTTTAGCAGCTTGGCCCGTCGTCTGTATTTGGGCTACAGCACTGGGTATCAGTACGATGGCGTTTAATCTGAACGGATTTAACTTTAATAATTCAGTGCTTGACTCCCAAGGTCGCGTGTTACCTACCTGGGCTGATGTATTGAATCGGGCAAATTTAGGGTTTGAAGTCATGCACGAGCGCAATGCTCATAACTTCCCCCTCGATCTCGCTTGTGGCGATGCCGTACCAGTAGCGTTCAAAGCACCAGCAATTGGTGCAACAGTACCGCAGGCGATCGCCAGTTAATCGCTCATTTAGCTATCCTCTGGCTATTTATTGGCAAGTCTTTTGACTTTCCGATTGGCTTGCCAATTTTACTCAAATAGATTTGAAAAAATTGCATTTTTTGGAGAAAACAATGAGTATCGTTACAGAATTAATTTTGAATGCTGATAGTGAATCTCGCTATCCCGCTCCAAAAGAAATTCAGATCTATCAGAATTTTGTCAAAACAGGCGAACAGAGAATTCGGATCGCCAAAATATTAGCAGAAAACGAACAAAGAATCGTTCAAAATGGTAGTGCAAGATTTTGGGAACGAGTACCCAATACTCCTAGCAATAGCGGTAACGAGCGCAAAACCGCTTCATGTCAACGCGATCAAGGTTGGTACATTCGTCTCATAGCCTATTCCGTGTTAGCAGGCAGCGAAAAGCCTCTAGAAGAAATCGGCACGATTGGTATCAAAGAAATGTACAACAATCTCGAAATTCCTCTGAGAAATATAGTCGAATGTATGCGCTGTCTCAAAGAAGAAGCACTATCGCTCATGAGCGAAGAAGATGCTTTAGAAGTATCAGCTTATTTTGATTACGTGATGCGATCGCTTTCTTAATTTGTCATTTGTCATTTGTCATTTGTGAAGTTTGACTTTTGGCTCCTAATTTTTTAACTTTTGACTTTTGACTTTTGACTTTTCAATTACCAATTATCAATTACCCAAATTCAGGAGATAAACAATGCAAGACGCAATTACTGCTTTAATTAATTCCTCTGACGTTCAAGGCAAGTATCTAGATCCGAGTTCTTTGGATAAGTTACAAAACTACTTTCAGAGTGGTGACATGCGGGCAAAAACTGCGATCGCTGTCAGTGCTAATGCTAAAAATATCGTCACCAAAACAGTAGCTAAATCTTTGCTTTATACAGATATCACCGCACCTGGTGGCAATATGTATACTTGTCGTCGCTATGCTGCTTGCGTGCGCGATTTAGATTACTTTTTGCGCTACGCTACTTACGCGATGTTAGCTGGTGATACTTCAATTTTAGATGAGCGCATTCTCAATGGTTTAAGAGAAACTTATAATTCTCTCGGCGTACCAATTGGGGCAACAATTCGCTCCGTACAAGCCATGAAAGAAGTTGTGTCTAGTTTAGTTGGTGCTGATGCAGGCAGAGAAATGGGTGTCTACTTCGACCACATTGCTGCTGGTTTGAGTTAATTAGCCATTAGTTATTTGTCATTAGTCATCAGTCATTTGTCATTAGTAAATCATAGATTGTTTTGACTTTTGACTTTTGACTTTTGACTTCCCTATTATCCATTACCCATTACCTATTACCAATGAGTATCATCACCAAAGCAATTGCTAGCGCCGATCGCGAAGCTCGTTATTTAAGTCCTGGGGAGTTGCGGACAATTCGCGACTTCTATAATGGCGGAGAAAATCGCCTGCGGATTGCTACTATTCTGATTGAGAACAAAAAAGAAATTGTCGAAAGGGGTAGTTTGAAGTTTTGGGAGTGCTGTCCCGACACGCCCAGTAATAGCGGTAATAGAACTTATCGAGCTTCATGTTTGCGCGATCAAGATTGGTACGTCCGTCTGATTGCTTATACGGTTATTGTGGGGGATGTAGAACCTCTAAAAGACATAGGAATTATAGGCGTAAAAGAAATGTATGATTCCCTGGAAATTCCTTTAAGAAATTGGGTTGAATGCATTCGTTGCCTGAAAGAAGTGACTTTAGAGCTTTTAAGTTTAGAAGATGCTGCTGAAGTCGCACCATATTTTGATTATTTAATTCAGGGAATGACTCCTTAAAAAGTCAAAAGTCAAAAGTTAAAAGTCAAAAGTTGGGAACTGGGATTTGAAATTTCTTTCTCCCTCAGCCTCCTCAGCTCCCTCAGCTCTCTTTTCCCTTACCCCTTACCCCTTTAAAAATGAGTGTAAAAGCAAGTGGTGGAAGTCCGGTAACTCAACCGCAACGATATCATACAGTCCCAGTTGCAGTTATTTCTCATGCGGTACAACAAGACCGTTGTTTAAAAAATACCGAACTACAAGAACTCGCTGATTTTTTCAGTTCTGGCGTAAAGTTGTTGGAAATTGCCAACACGCTGACTCAACACGCTGATGAAATCGTACTAGCTGGGGCTAACCGGATTTTTGTTGGCGGTTCGCCAATGGCGTACTTAGAAAAGCCGAAAGAAAAGATTGGATTGCCTGGATCTGGTTACTACATTGGTGAAGATTTTCTCACAGCTGCTAGAAGAAAAGCTGGTGCAGTGTTGGTCAAAGAAGCTTTAAAAGTCCAAGAAGTTACGTACTACAGCAATCCTCTCAGCAGCTGGTTGCAGCGTTTTCGCGACTTATTTAATAACCAAGACCCCTTGCCTGGTGGTTTTCGCTTCATCAACGTCTCTCGCTACGGTGCAGTGAGAATGAAGCGATCGCTGCGGGACTTGGCTTGGTTTTTACGCTATATCACCTATGCAATTGTGGCGGGTGATGGCAGCATTTTGAGTGTCAATGTCAGGGGCTTGCGTGGTGTGATTCCTGAAGATGTCACGGAAGCTACTATTGTGGCACTGCGGGCAATGCGGCGACAGTCGCTTGACTATTTCTTAGAGGATGCGGAGGCAACGGCATTAGTCAAGGGTTACTTTGACTTACTGATTGCCGAATATCTGACCGATAAACCCTCAAATCAAGTCAGGATTGGTGTTTCCAACGATCGACAAGGGTTGCAGCTGCCGCAAAGTTATTCTATGTCAGCAGAAGTGCGTCCGAAATTCGTTTTCAAGCAGGGAGCGACTTTCACGCAAAAACAAGAGGCGATCGCAGCGATTTATCGTCACGTATTCGAGCGCGATGTGACTGATACTTATGGGTTTGCCCAGAAAGCCGAGTTAGAATCTCAGCTCATCAGTGGAAATATCTCAGTTAAAGAATTCGTGCGCCGTTTGGGTAAATCTCGCCTCTACCGCAGACTATTCTACGAACCTTTTACCATCAGTCGGGCGATCGAACTAGCAGCGCGGCACTTCTTAGGACGCGGATTGAGCAGTCGCGAGGAATTTCAGGAATACTTTGATGTCATGACTAAAGGCGGTTTGCCTGCCTTGGTCGATGCGTTGGTCGATTCTGCGGAGTACGGCGATTATTTTGGTGAAGAGACAGTCCCGTATTTGCGGGGATTGGGTCAAGAGGCGCAAGAATGTCGCAACTGGGGACCGCAGCTAGACCTATTTAAATACAGCGCCCCCGTGCGAAAAGTCCCGCAGTTTATTACTCTATTCGGTAGCTACCAGAAGCCCCTACCCGAACAGCATCCTTACGGTTGCGGTAACGACCCGCTAGAAATTCAATTTGGGGCAATCTTTCCCCAAGAAACCCGCAATCCTCACCCTCAACCTGCATTTTTTAACAAGGATACGCGCCGCATTCTGATCGGTTCTGGTGCGGGTAGTCCCGACCAACTCAACGGAAATGCTTTGGGTAAAGTACCTGGTTCTTTGGGTACTAGGGTACTGAAGCTAGAACCCGTGCATCATGCCAACGGTAAATCAAATGGTGTGAGTCAGCCAGGGCATCAAGGTCCTAGCGTTAATCTCTTGCACCACTCATCCCCAGCATTCATTGAAGGAGTTTATCGGCAGGTATTCGGACGCTCTTTATATGAAGGTCAGCGGCAACCGCTATCCAGTGCTGAATCGAAGCTGCTAGGGGGCGAAATTAGCGTGCGGGAGTTCGTGCGGCAGTTAGCCAAGTCGAAAGTTTTCCGCAGCTTATATTGGGATTCGCTTTACGTGACGAAGGCAATTGAATACATTCATCGGCGGTTGATGGGTCGTCCCACCTACGGACGGCAAGAAATGAATTGCTACTACGATATCTGTGCCACCAAAGGCTTCTACGCGCTGATCGATGCCATCATCGACAGTCCCGAATACTTAGAGTGTTTTGGAGAAAATACAGTGCCTTACGAACGCTACGTCACAGCAAGAGGTTACTTGATGCGATCGCCGCGTCACGAACATGAATTAAGGCGCGATCGAGAAGCAGAAACTGTTCCCGATAAATACAACCCTAGAAAAGCGAATTGGGCAGCACTATCGCAGTTTGTCGAACAACCCATCCTGAGTCAAATTCAGAGCGATGGGCAAAGAACAAACGATCGGCGATCGAACGAAGCAATCGAGATGTCACATACAGAATCGCCATTGCCAGTTAATCGCAGCCAGTCATCAGAGGAGAGCTATGAGTATAGTCAAGCAAGTGATTCTGAACGCTGATGAAGAGGTACGCTATCCTACTCCTGGCGAAATTCACGCCCTGCAAAATTTCTATAAAACAGGAACAGAGCGTATCCGTCTAGCAAAAGTTCTAGCGCAGAACGAAAAAAAGATTGTCGAACGAGCAACGCAAAAGTTTTGGAAGATTTGCCCCAGAACTCCCAGTAATAGCGGCAATGCCCGTAAAACTGAGGCAGCTATGCGGGATATCGGGTGGTACATCCGCTTGGTGAGTTATTGCCTGCTAGCCGGAAATGAAAAACCGTTAGAGGAAATTGGCTTAATTGGGATGAAAGAACTCTACAACAGCGTCGGCATCCCCTTAGAAAATGTGCGCCAATACATGGTTTGCGTTAGAGCAGAAGTCAGCGCCATGCTAACACCAGAGGAAGCAGCTGAAGTTATTCCTTACTTCGATCTCATTTTACAAGTCATTTCCTCTCCAGGCGCACCCTATTTTCAAAATAACGGTCGAACAGATTGGCAATGGTAAAGTCAAAAGTTAAAAGTCAAAAGTCAAAAATTAGGAGTCAGGAGTGAAGAGTCAAAATTCACTACTCACTACTCACTACTCACTCATAACAAATGACAAATGACCAATAAAAAACAGGAATTTGACATATGACTATAGCAATTCGATCTACCCAAATTGGGTGGGGATGGTTCGGTGTACTCGATGACTGGCTGAAGCGCGATCGCTTTGTATTTATTGGCTGGTCTGGTTTGTTGCTCTTTCCCTGCTCTTATATGGCAATTGGCGGATGGTTTACTGGCACTACCTTTGTTACCTCCTGGTACACTCACGGTGTTGTCAGTTCTTATCTAGAAGGCTGTAACTTTCTCACCAGTGCTGTCTCCACTCCCGCTGATAGCATGGGTCACTCTCTACTATTTTTATGGGGACCCGAAGCCAATTGGGATTTCACCCGTTGGTGTCAGATCGGCGGCTTGTGGAATTTCGTCACTCTACACGGTGTTTTCGGCTTAATTGGTTTTTGTCTGCGGCAAATGGAAATTGCCAGAGTCGTCGGCATCCGCCCCTACAACGCCTTAGCATTCACCGCCCCAATTTCTGTGTTTGTGAGCGTCTTTTTAATTTACCCTTTAGGACAATCTAGCTGGTTTTTTGCGCCTTCCTACGGAGTCGCTGGCATTTTTCGTTTCTTACTATTTTTCCAAGCTTTTCACAACTATACCCTCAACCCATTTCACATGATGGGGGTAGCTGGTGTTTTGGGTGGAGCTTTGTTGTGTGCGATTCATGGGGCTACAGTAGAAAACACTCTATTTAGAGACACCAAAGGTTTTAATACCTTCCGAGGTTTTTCTACTACCCAAGCAGAAGAAACTTACTCTTTTGTCACAGCTAATCGCTACTGGTCGCAGATTTTTGGCATTGCCTTTTCCAACAAACGCTGGCTGCACTTTTTTATGTTATTCGTACCAGTCACGGGTTTGTGGATGAGTTCGATTGGCATGGTAGGTTTAGCATTTAACGTGCGGGCATACGACTTTGTTTCTCAAGAATTGCGTGCCGCAGAAGACCCAGAATTTG
>ERZ1066120.448-NODE-448-length-38758-cov-39.113945_pt1 | contig 38758 bp, 46 predicted proteins | sample MGYA00382767_ERZ1066120 | MGnify/ENA primary metagenome ERZ1066120 (study PRJEB33369, sample SAMEA5778350) | biofilm metagenome | biome: Industrial cooling water; feature: Water cooling tower basin; material: Biofilm | place: United Arab Emirates | collected...
GAATTATCATTCATAATGATACCTACTAAAACTTCAAACAGTAATGCCACTACTTGTAATTATATTTTTTTTAATATGTATGGTGGGCAATGCCCACCTAGCCCTGTCAAGGTGTACCAATACAGTACTAGATAAAAGCCTTATTCTTACGTTGTACCCCCAACTCTGGAATATAAAATTGAGCGCAAATATTATTTTTTGCTTTCAAATTTTAATCAGTGAAAGGCTAAAACCCTTATAAATGGTTAGTACCCATGCTCACCTTGACAGGGCTAGCAATGCCCACCTTACAACTTCCAAACTTATAACATGAACCTAAACTACAATTGAAACTTATTGAGGTGCCGTATTATTATTTTGGGGTGCAGTACCAGACGTACCTGTACTTGGAGTGTTAATGTGCTGTATCAACCCAGCAACTCGGTAATTCGTTAAGCTACTAGCAGTATTAAAGTGGTTACTAATAATTGGCAAACCTTTATTCGCAACTGCTATTAAATCTTGGTTTTGTCCAAATGCAGCTTCACGTTGATATACACTAGCATTCTCTAAGTGAGCATTAATACCTGCTTCTTGTAAAAACGCTTTATCAAAATTCTCACCTCTTAGTTGAGACATGCGCGCGGAAATAGCTTGGTTTCTAGCATTAGGAGTAGTTGGAACAGTAACGCCTAATTTTGGCGCAATGCGACTTAAGTTATTTCTGACATCTTGCTTCTATGGGTGACTGCTGAAGTCCTATAGATAAAGCTCTTTCACTAACACCATTAGTCAGTTGTCTTGAAGTATCTGATGTCATAAGAAATATCCTTAAAATAAATTAGCCTTAAAAGTAAAGTATAACTAAGCTGATATTAAACGGCACCTAGGTTTAGGAATTGTGCCTCCTAATTCTTGAGCAGTCTCTATCCATTCTTGTATAATAACTTCTACATTATTTAAGGCTTCTTGATAAGTGGCACCTTTCCTCTGCACATCCAGCTAACTCTGGAACTTCTGCAATAAATGCTTGGTCTTCTTGGCTCCAATAAATAATAATTTCATAACGAATTGTCATATCAATCCCCTTTAATATTCTCGCCTCGAATTTATTAATCTTTAACTAGTTTTCAAATATAAATTTTTTCAATCTCTAAAATTCGCTTTCCAATCCATTCGCTGATGGCTGGGACAACGGCGTTACCAAGGAGTCTCCCTCGGCGACCGTCCAACCGGGAGGAAACCCCATTAGCATTTCCCACTCTGTCCACGTCAAGTTTCTCGCCACAGAGTATTGGTCTGTCTGAATGACCTCCTTGATGTCCGGAAGTTTGGGCACGTAACGTGGGGCAGATGCTTTTTGCCAAGGTATACCCGAAGCCACCGCGACGTTGTACCACAAGCGGAGTGTTTCCGAAAGTGCTTTGACGAAAATCGGGTCTAACTTTCTCTTCGCGCGGTTCTCTCGCCGAATTATCCCTAAACAGTTCGCTGCTGTCAGTAAAGAAGTGATAGGCACGTTCGCTTCTAAAACTTGCGATAAAGAATACTCTGTCTCGGTTGTGGGGTAAGCCCGCATCGGTAGCGTTGCACGATACCCATCCCCCCAAATACCCGTTCTCTTCCAACGTGTCGATAACTGTCTCAAAAGCTGTTCCTTGCTCTGCCGAGAGTAAACCCGGCACATTTTCCATGACCAACCATTTTGGTTGAACTTCTTTAACCAATTCCATAAACGTGAAGAAAAGACCGCTTCGTTCTCCTGTAAGTCCTTTTCTGTCTGTGTTAGCGGTACTGAGGTCTTGGCATGGCCATCCTGCACACCAAAGTTCAGAGGCAGGGATAGCTGCTGGTACGAGGGTTGTGATGTCGTCATGAAGAGGTACGTGGCGCCAGTGCCGCTTAAGTATTTGTTGACAAAATGGGTCTATTTCGCATTGAAACACAACATGCATCCCTGCTCTCTCAAATCCCAGGTCAAAACCTCCAATACCAGCAAAGAACGACGAGACACGCATGATGTTCAATATTGACCTAACAATACAGCTAATCATAAATGATTAACTTCCTAAAAGCTATTGTAGACGAATATCGTCTACAAAATATTTGACCTGAATGTAACATCCTCGCTATGGGTTCGAGGTGCTGGGTTTGAACAGGAAACAAAATATAAGTGGTTTAAGAATTCGTCAAGCAAGATTGCAGCTTGGTTTAGACCAAGTTGAATTAGCAGCAGCTCTCAACGTGGATTATGGGGTTAAGCTTGAGCAGTCAGATATTTCAGAAATTGAGCGTCAAGTACGTTGCGTCAAAGATTATGAACTTGATGCTATCTCACGAGTATTAGATATTGACCCCATTTGGTTGTTACGAGGAGATGGCTAAATGACGGGCAATCGAAAAGCGCGCGGCAGGCAACAATTTTCATCGCTGGCGCCTGTAAGCAATAAAGATGTTCCAGGCAATATCAACCGAGACGCATGGTTAGAAGAAGTATTTCGAGGGTTTGTATCTCCAAGTGAGGCAAATAAGTCATATTACAGAGTACTTTTAGAAGAACTTTGGCCTCCCAGTCATGGAATTCCAGGTCCCTTAGTCAAGGAAGAACAGCTAAGAGAAGCTATTGACCGTTACAGAAAAAGCCAGCACTCTGGCGATAAAGCCTACAAACCCTATGTAGATGTTTTTCGTCGTCTTCGCGAACTGCAAGGAGAAGAAGGAGTTACAGGTATAGGTAGACAAGGAAAAACATATCAGCTAGTAAGCTTATCTTTAAGCGAAAAGAGAGTTCCAAGAGTCAAACTATCTGATTTAGATTGGCAATCAATTTTAAAAAAATACAATTATAAATGCGCGGTTTGCGGTCGTTCTGAACCAGCAGTTAGATTACAGCACGACCATAAAACTCCCCGAATTAGGGGTGGTGGTAACGAGCTAGATAACTGGCAACCTTTATGCGATGAGTGTAATAACTTCAAGAGTACATCTTGCCGTGGTTGTCAACTTGAGTGTCAACAGTGTAGCTGGGCTTTTCCGGAACGCTTTGCTCCACTTCGTCTATCTTCAGATAATATTTACAAGCTAAGGAATTACGCGACTCAAAACAACACAGACCCTCATTTAATACTAAATCAAATCATTGATGAGTTTTTTCAAGATAAATCCGTTAGTAATGAAGATTAATATTATGAATCCAGCTTGGTGGAAATAAGCAGATCATTAAAAGCTAAAAAAATTTGATTAATAGCTAAGTTAACGATGGTATGTATATTTACACCGCACGGTAATATTTTTAGCTTACTGACGCAACTCGCGCAATTTATCTAGATTCTTCTTGCTATAGGAATCCTATTTGATTTTTGAAAGAGATTACGAGATAATACGGTCGGGGGTAAAAGTGTAGGAGTATACAAATGGTAAGCCAGCATCTACAAACTGTAACACTTTCTGAAGGAGTGACAGCGACCGCACTTCCATCTGAGTTGAGATTTGATTCGGCAATCACAGAACTACAGGAATTCATTGCTTTTCGTCCAGACGCGCGTGAAGTAAGGAAAGCACTGGCAGTAAAGCTGGTTTATCAAGGTTACTTGTATGAAGAAATTCAAACAATTTTGGATGTGTCGCTGGGTTCGATAACAGGCTGGAAGCAAGCCTATGAAAAACACGGAATTGATGGGTTGCGTTTGAACTACAAAGGGAAGAAAAGTTACTTAAGTACTGAACAAAGAGAAGAAGTGTTAAGTTGGTTGCAAACAAAGGACTTTTGGGAACTGGGGGAACTTGAATATAAACTAGCCTTTGATTATGATGTAATTTATGAATCAAAACAAAGCTACTATGATTTGTTTGACGCAGCAGGAATTAGTTGGAAGAAAACTACCAAGTTAAACCCGAAAGCAAACCCAGAGGCAGTAGCAGAAAAAAAAAAGAGATTGAAACACTGCTGGCAAATAACCGCCTTGAAATCGAAACAAGAAAACTAAGAGTGTTTTTAATTGATGAGTGCCATTTAATGTGGGGAGATTTAAGCGGTTATGTATGGGGGAAAAGTGACCAAGAAATACCAGTTCCAGTAGTTAACGAACGAGATAAACAAACATACTATGGGGCTGTTGACTACCTTGAAGGAGAATTAGTTCTCAAAGCTTACGAAGCCGGAAACTCAAAAAATACTGTTGATTACCTACAATATCTGTTAGCAGAATCAAAAGAACAGCGATTGCTCATTTTCTGGGATGGCGCCAGTTACCACCGTTCCTTCATAAATTCAAAATTTCTTATCTGAGGTTAACAAAGATTTGCCACAAGAGCAATGGAAGATACATTGTGTTCGTTTTGCTCCTAATTGCCCAACACAGAATCCGATTGAAGATATCTGGTTACAAGCAAAAACATGGGTTCGACGCTTCTGTGCTTTAATTCCAACGTTTTCACATTTAAAGTGGATGTTTGAATGGTTCATTAAACACAGTACATTTGATTTTGCTAGTCTTCAGATGTACGGAGATTTTTCAAAAATCAAATAGGAGTCCTATATTTTTGAGATGTATTTACTGGTTTTGTAAGGAACCTAACTTTTGAGGGATTCCTTACAAAGTTAGTTAAATAGGTTTTACCGCGAAGTGCGACTACTGAGCTAAGACTTCTACCTAGTATCTCACTGGCTCCATTACAGGATCTGGTAATTGCATCAATTTTGTATTTGAATTATGAATATCTATTCCGTGTGCGCTGCTGTATTCTCGTTGAATTTGTAGTATTTCTTCCTCCGTCATTTTGTCAGCCGCAATAAGGTAAGAAATTATTTTACCCCCTAAATTTTGTGCTTGTTGCGCTCTAGCCATCGTTCCACCAGGAGTTACAAGAACGTTTGTCCACACATCGGATGACATAGCCCAATTAACTTTATTCGCACGCTGCACAGCTTCTTCAAGGCTTAAGCGCCCATCACGTTTTGCGGCGATTAATCCTTTAAATAAAGCTATTTGTGCAGCAGATTTAAATAAAAGCGAGTATGGCTGATCATCCTTACGCATTTCTTTAATTTGACTGCTGTCATATAGCGCTTCACGATAAGGTTGCAACTTATCCAATACTGTATTCCAGAAATTTTCTGCCCATTCATAGTACTCCTCAAGCTTTTCCTCAGTAGGGCGAGATGTTGGATCAAGTTCTACACCTTGATCGGCAAGAATAAGTTTTACTGTTTCATAAACAACACTAATAGTTGTAAGCTTTTCGCTTCGAGCGCCAAGTGTATTGTTTTTCCAATCTACAATTAAATCACCACTTCCCTTAGCTTTTATACCAAGTGGCGCCCCTTCGCTAAGTAACTTACGCGCAATAATGGCGCATCGGTCATCTTCGCTAGTGATAATATTGTCACCTCTGCTAGTTGGCTTGGCGTAGCGGTTCACCTTATTAAAAATGCGCCGTGTCTTTTCATTACTCTCATGATGAATAAAAATAACACATACATCATCACTTGGAACTTCTTCTCGGCAGTCTCCTATTATATCTCCCTTTACTACCTTCTCAAGAGCTAGAAGTCGATGTTGACCATCTAGCATAATTAGAGAACCACCTTCAATCGTTATGATTCCTATATTGTCTGCCACTGATTGGTAAGCACGTGGAGCTTTAGAACTTACCCAATCTTTGATTCTGTCAAAATAAATTTCTCCTTTGTAAACCAGCACAATCATAGAACCGAAAAAGCGGTCTTTTGATTCTGCTATATAAGGAGCAATTTGTTCCTGAATTCTTTTTAAATCCGGTTCTCTTTGTAATCTATCCTCAATACTCATACTTGTCCATTCGTCGAGTTCACTAGCGGCACGCACTCCTTGCACTAAATCCCGAACCTTCATTGTCGCTTGGTAAAAGTTTGTACTTCCCAACCGTCCCTGCATACCTGGTATTACTAAGGCCATTATTACTTCCCTCTTTGTGTTTGATATATCTGGAACTTATTCCATAGCAGAGCTAAACACTCTCATTTTGTAAGTTGTTGAGCTAGCTTTACCCTAATAAATCAAGCTTCATAAATTGCATAACACTTAGTAAGCAGCAATTACTGTCCTGTAAAATTACTACTTACTATTTACCTGCTTAAGAACTATAGTTCTTAAGTTGATTGCTTCTTAATCCATGCTTGAAGTTCAGAATCTGTCATATGGTTAACATGTTTAGGAGTACGAACACCCGTACTTTTTGCAATGTTGTATGCATGAGCTTTAAGTAAAGGGTCTGACTGTTGATGAGCTTGCATCTCTTGATGTAAATGCCGTACTGCCTTAATTACTTCCAAACCTTGAGGATGTTCTAAAGCCTTGAGGGTTAAGGTAAAAAAATCTTGTTCCATTGTTCAATCATTCCTTTTAATTAAAGTGAGCGATTATTCGCTACTTGTTTGTGCAGACAATCAAACTTAAACTTCTTGTTACTGATTATGTTTGCACAAACATAGTGGTGATGCAATATACATAATGGTTTGTTTGTACAAACTTTATAAATATTTTACAATTTACAGAATGTAAAACCTGTGATTAAGTACGTATGCAATTAATAAGTGTAATTACAAATGTATTGCTGACGGATTAAGGATATTTATTTGGTTTTCACCTCGCGTAATATCAGCACCCAATACTCTGTTTGTTAGACATCTGATACTGAAAAGCGGGTAACGAGGCGCCGTTTACCTCAGTTACCCGCTTAAATAAATTAGCTTAAGGGACTTGGAAATCTAAAAATCCCTCAATATAATTGCTGGTTTTGTGTTTAGGGGCAGGCAGGGATGCCTGCTCCACAATTCATGATGATTTATTCTATGCCCTCGATACGGTTTTCAACTTCTTGGTATAACTCGCGGAGACGTTCTAGGTTTTCTTCGCTGGTTTCCCAATATCCGCGACCGTTGGCTTCTAACAATGTTGTTACCATTTTGCGGAAGGAGTTGGGGTTCATGTTGAGCAAACGTTCCTGCATTTCTTTGTCTTTCATGAAGGTTTCGTTTGCGTCTTCATATATCCAGTTATCGACGGCGCCTGATGTTGCACTCCATCCTACTGTGTTTACTAACCGTTTGGATAGTTCGCGTACTCCTTCGTAACCGTGAGCAAGCATTCCTTCGTACCATTTGGGGTTAAGTAATTTGGTACGGCTGTCTAATCTTACGGTTTCGGATAAGCTGCGAACTTGGGCGTTTGCGGTGGTTGTATCTGCCATGTATGATGCTGGCTTTTTACCATCCGCGCGCAAAGAAGCGACAACTTTGGTTGGGTCGGAGTCGTAGTAGTGGGATACGTCGGTTAAAGAAATTTCCGAAGAGTCGAGGTTTTGGAATGTTACCGAAGCAGTTTTGAGGCTTTGCTCAAATATCTTTCTGGAGTTTTCCATCATTCCTGGGTTGTCTGCACTAAAGGCAAACGATTTGCGGTTGAGGTACATTTCTTGTAACTCAGCTTCGCTATCCCATGAACTATTTTCTACTGCCAAGTTAATATTTGATGAGTAGGAACCGGAAGCGTTGGAGAATACGCGCGTTGCTGCTTGACGCAGGTTAATGCCCATTTCCTCAGCTTGTGCCATTGCGTGTTTGCGAATGAAGTTCATTTCCAACGGTTCGTCTGCTTCTGCTGCCATTTTTACAGCTTGATCAAGCAGGTTCATTTGGTTAATAAACAAGTCGCGGAATACACCCGAACAGTTTATTACTACGTCGATACGTGGGCGCCCTAATTCATATAGAGGTATTAATTCCAACTTATTAACGCGACCAAGTGCATCGGGAACGGGACGTACACCAACCATCCACATGATTTGTGCTAGTGATTCCCCGTAGGTTTTAATGTTATCTGTACCCCAGAGTACACAGGCGATGGTTTCAGGATAGTTACCGTCGTTTTCTGCCATGTTACGCGCGAGCAGTCTATCAACAACAACTTTGGCTGATTGTACTGCGGCTTGGGTGGGAATTGACTGCGGGTCGAGAGCGTGAATGTTTTTACCTGTGGGTAATACATCTGGGTTGCGGATGGGGTCGCCACCTGGCCCAGGTAGAATATACTCACCTTCTAAACCGCGTAATAATCCTGCAAGTTCTTTATCTGCACAAACTTGTTCGAGGCAGAATTCCAAGTATTCAAATAACTTCTTGATGGAATCGGTATCAACGTTGGTGTAACCGCAGTTGTGCAGTGCTTCTACCCACGGTTCCTTTTTGCCCATGTTGAAGAAGTTGAGTTTGGAAATTAATGATACTCTTCCTTCTGCATCGGTTTGAGCTTTTACAAGTGCAGAAACTGCCGCACGTACTGCCAAGGTCATATTTTGCAGCAATTCAACATCTTTGAGAACACCTTTATCGCTGTTTCGGTAAATTTCTTCTAGGTCGCGATATAAGCTGTTGGCAATAATGCGGGGTAAACCAAGAAGTTCTTCTTCTGCACGGTCTAAGCTAGCAATATTTACAAGTGTTGCTATCGCTTCTTCTGCACTTGGTGGTTTACCAATTACATGCAACCCGCAAGGTAATAACCTTGATTCAATTTCCATCAACTTGCGGTAAACGATACCAACTATATTATCCCGCTCATTTTGGGACATATCTTTAGCATCGGTTTCTGGCAACTCAATATCTTTATCCAAGTTAACCATCCGGCATTTATCCATGATGGTGTTAACAATGGGGATACCACGACCACCATCTTTTAAGGTTTGGTACGAAGCGATTAATTCACTAAGTTCTTTTAATCCTTTATACAAACCAGCGTTTTCTGCGGGTGGAGTTAGGTAAGAAATTGTTTCAGCGTAACCACGACGTTTGGCAATTGTCGCTTCGCTAGGATTATTCGCTGCGTAGTAATACAGGTTGGGAATGTTGCCAATTAAATTATCAGGGTAACAGTCGCCTGACATACCCATTTGCTTACCAGGCATAAATTCTAACGAACCGTGAGTCCCAAAGTGAAGTACTGCATCGGCGCCCCAAACCTGTTCTAAATAGGTGTAATATGCAGCAAAACCGTGGTGTGGACTAGCTGAACGCGAGAATAACAACCGCATTGGGTCACCTTCGTAACCAAATGTTGGCTGTACACCAATAAACACATTACCAAAGTGCTTACCGTAAACGAGTAAATTTTGCCCGTCGCTGTTGAGGTGTCCGGGTGGTGGTCCCCAGTTTTCTTCCAAGCGTTGTGAGTAAGGTGTCAATTTCTCGTACTCAGGTACAGACATCCGATACGCAACGTTTAGTTCAGGGCTACTGTACTGTGCTTGTGCGTCGTGAATAACTGCTTCCAACAAAGCTTTCGGGTCTTCTGGTAAATCTTGCACATCGTAACCGTTATCACGAAGCGCTTTCATTACCTCATATATAGAACCAAACACATCAAGGTAAGCAGCAGTACCAACATTACCTTTATCAGGTGGGAAGCTAAATACAGTAATGGCAACTTTTTTATCTAACTTTGGCTTACGACGAAGACTTGCCCATTTCATTGCCCTTCCAGCAATTGCTTCGATACGGTCTTGTAGTGCAATAGCTTTACCTGTGGCGCCATCACGTCCCGACATAATTATCGGTTCAATGGCGCCATCAAGTTCAGGAATCGCAATCTGTAGCGCTACTTGAATAGGGTGCAATCCTAAATCGCTATCCAACCACTCTTCGGTAGTTTGGAATACCAAAGGTAACGCGACCATATACGGACGATTGAGACGCTTGAGCGAGTCAATTGCTTTTGGATGGTCTTGTCTCGCTGGTCCACCAACAAGCGCAAATCCTGTCAAAGAAATTATTGCATCTACGTGTACTTGCTTAGATGTAGGTTCGTAGAAATAAGCATCAACTGGCTTAGAAAAATCTAAACCACCAGCAAACACAGGTATAACCCTGGCGCCGAGTGATTCTAACTCCTGTACCATTCCGACATAGTGAGCATCATCACCTGTAACAAGGTGAGTACGCTGCAATACTAAACCGACACATGGCGCCAGTGGGTCTTTTAAATCTTTGGAAATATCTTTGCGACTGTTATACCAGTTGAGATACTCACGTACATCCTCATACATGTTAGGCGCCAGAGGGTGCCAAACTCCCATATCAGGATATACAACTGGTTGTTCGTATTGTAGAGACGTTACATGTAACGTCTCTACATCTTTTTTAAATACATATTTATCGACCAGCATCAGCAAGAAGTTTTCGAGGTTCTCAGGTGAACCACCCAACCAATACTGAAAACTGAGCATGAAGTTGCGCGCGTCTTGTGCTTTCTCCATAGGTAGGTACTTCAGCACATTTGGCAGTGTCCGCAATAGCTTGAGCATCCCATCTTGGAAACCGGCGCCGGATTTTTCCTTGCGCTTTCTCATAAATTGGGCAATAGCGCTCTTTGATTGTCCCAACTGCGCCAACGAAAAGCTACCCATCTTATTAAGACGCATAACTTCTGGCATCGATGGGAAAACCACCGCTACATCCAACCTGTCTCGAATGGGTTGTACAGCTTCGACGACCTTCTGCGCCAAATCTTCAATGAAAATTAATGAAGCTATAAAAATATTTGCGGTTTCCAACTCCCGCTTAAAGTCCGCGTAATTTTCTGCGTCGCGGAGTTCTTCAATCAAGTATCCGCTTATCTCAATCGCTAAATTCGGGTTGTTTGCGTTGATTTCCCGAACAGCCTGTGATAAAGCACTTTGATACTGAGACTCTAGCACGACATAGACCACCTTGAGTAAATGCCGTCCCCGCAAGTCATCGGGTGCAATATGACGAATGGTGGACTTGACGTGTGTGAACATGCTAATGAAGCTCCTAAGATATGCGTGTTCTCTTTTTGAATTTACCTATGGTTTGCATAAACAAACCCTTGGCTCTTCAAGGTTCGGCAATTTTGAGGCACTATTGAAATTTTTATCAGAAAATGCGACTCAAAAGCCGATTTTGTCGTTTGTTTGACACAAAACGATATAAAAACTGAGACTTTTCGTTACAAAAGTTCAGATTACCAAAAAGTAATCACTCACACAAATATTAAATTTTATTTACATTCGTATTTGACCATTTAGTTATTTATATTTGTTAAGTCTTGACTCTTGTGGAACAGGCGTCCCGCCTGTGCAGTGAGGTAATAATCTTTACCACAGAGACACAGAGCGCACAGAGGTATAAGTCAAGGGTAAATGTACTAGTATTGTGATGAGAGACAAAGCGAAGTCAAAATCGTAACTTTGTTTAAAGGCAGATGTTGCTTCTAAACTAATCCACAATTAAAATTCAAGACGAGGCTTAGGCACCGTGACCTCTATAAAAACAACTCCTACTATTAATTCAGAAATTTACAGTCAACTACTTGTTAAATATCAACCTCGAATTATTAAAACAGAAGAAGAGAATGAAAGTTTCTTAGCTGTGGTTGATGAACTTATGTCACGTCGAAGCCTTACAATTGAAGAAGATGCAATTCTAGATTTATTGGTCAAATTAATCGAAGATTTTGAAGAAAAACACTACCCACTTAATGGTTCTACGCCACGTTCCGTAATGCTCCATCTAATGGAAGCACAAAATATAACAGCATCTAGCCTAGTGGAAGTTTTTGGCTCATCTGAGACAGTTAATAAAATAATGAGCGGTGAATCAGAAATAAGTATGGAACAGGCAGTAGCTTTAGGGAAAATGCTTCATGTTAATTATAACTTGTTTTTAAAGTAAGAAATTAGACAAGCTAATATGACTTTAAGTTGCACATAAACTTATTAATTTTGATATTTATAGTTTAGTTATAAATTAATAAATGTTGGGTTAAACTAATTAACCCAACATTATTATAGTTTATGATAAACGAATTGGTTACTTTGATCTAGCTAGTGTTGGCTTGTGAGTTAAACTGTCCATAATTCCATCATGGAATTTATTAACTGAAGACAAAATGCCATTTTCTGGGTCGTTAAGTAATGAGTCTTTCATTTCACCCAAATATTTGTCAAGGTTTTCTCTTAAAATAGGTCTTTCCACTTTAACGGTATGATGATGATCCCAAATGTCCCATGCTAAAACACCTAAACCAGCAATAGGATTTAATAGTTCTAAGCCTAAAAGTCCAGCTGCCATTTCACCTGTTCCTTCTGTAGCTACTTTTGTGGCTGTTTTAGTAGCGATTTTAGTAACAGCTTTAGAAGTTGCTGTACTTACGGTTTTTGCTGCAATCTTAGGACCAATAACACTGGCGCCTTTCATTATTGCAGTAGTCGCGACATAACCTGTACCGCGCGAAAGTGCCCTAACGGAAATATTTTGCTCTTGACTACCGGTGTTATACGTAGTCTTAGCTAAATCTTCTAGAAAATGTTCCCAAGCAGGTTGTGGAATTTCATATTTACTTTGCACTCCTGCCAAATTTTGATTTGCTTGGCTTACGTATGTTTCAACTGCTTCTCTTGTAAAACGTTCCATTTGGAGTTGCATTAATGATGGCTGGAACACCTGTTTTGCAAATTCTTTTTGGAAGTCACCAATTAGTTTTTCAGCTTTTTCCTGTTCATTAGTGCTAGTAAGATTTACCCAAATAGCTTTTACACCAATACCCCATTGGTTAAAATAGTTGTAATACCAATCTAAAAATGGATGGTCTACACGCTCCATTACCTCTATATTCCATTGTTCCAGATTCTTTGATGCAGATGCTCTAGCACTTACTAATGCTTTACCCAGAGCAGTAGCAACATCAGCAGACATTTGAGACAGCTTTTGTTCGGGAATTGTGATGGTAACAGTATTTGATTCACGTTTCGATGAATGACTGATACTATTAAGGGAAAAATTTCCCCATAGATGAAAAATGATTATGAAAATAACGACAGCCCAAATCAATCCAGATGCAGATTTAATAAAATCACTACAAGCACGAATAAAGTCTGCCTTCTCTGGAATAGTTCCTGCTTCAACTTGTTTGGCTGGCGCCGTTTTATTTTCTGACACCGTTTCATTTATTCCTGGTACTACTTGATGTGGTTCGGGCACCGTTTTATCTTCTGGTGCCGTTTCATTTGCTTCCGATTTTAATTCAGAATTTTGAGGTTTTTCTTGATTAATGTTCATAGTAAAGTTTTTGCTCTAAGTTAGAAGTTAAAGTTAATTGACCTGGATTGTGTATGTTAGCAGCGCGGAATTTAATAAAACTGTGAAATGATATTGTTAATGAGTAAACTGAGCCGACCTCCATATATAATAATATTTATGGTAACAGATTACTTACTTCCTAATTACTTTTGAGCTATGGCACTTTTTAGCTGCTGACTAATTTTGTCTCTTATCTGTGGAGATAAGTTTTTTGATTCCGTAATATTAATCCTTGCTGATTTTATTCTGTCAATTGAGTCAAGTAAATCACTTAGCTCAACGCAACGCTTGCCTTTTCTAGCAACTCTCATTGCAGCATCAATAACAGCATTTTTAATATCTCGTCCACAAACATCTTCGACTTCGGCAAGTATTTCAAGAATTACATCATCTGCCAATGGTAGTTTTTCGGGAAGATGTCTCTTCCATATCTCTTTCCTACATACAAAATCTGGCATTAAAAAACGTACATGGCGTACCCGCGTTTCAAATGCTTTATCATAATTTTCAACAAGATTAGTAGAAAAAACTACAACTCCACTAAATCGTTCCAAACAAATAAGTAACTGACTACGCATCGAGTTGATAGCTTGTTCTGAACCTTGTGTAACATTTGTAAGCCGTTTTGAAAGCAAAGAATCAGCTTCATCTATAAATAACAGAGCATTATCTCGTTCTGCGGCTAGAAAAATAGCTTCAAGATTTTTCGGTCCTTCTCCATGATACATGCTCTCTATTTGAGCGTAGCTAGCAGCTAAAATTGGTCGTTGGATTTTAGAAGCTATTGCATGGGCAGATAGAGTTTTCCCTGTACCAGGTAGGCCATAAAAATTTAATGCAGTGCGTGGGAAAGGTTCTATTTGTCTCAAACCCCAATCATCAAAAACTTGAGATTCTAACTGAATTAAGTCAACAGCTAGCAAAAGGTCGTCTTTGACTTGTTCAGTAATAACCAACTGTTCAAAATCAAATAGCGGTTGTACAGCTTTATATTTACCCGCGCGCTCTTCAACTGATAAATCGTGATTTTGTTTTTGATGATTAGTCTCAGTAGTTTTAGCAGAAGGATTTTCTACGATATTTCTTACTTCTGAAGCAGTAGTGACAGTAATACTGAATTTATCTAAACTTGTTTCATCAATAAATTTATTGGCAGCATTTAAAATTCGGGAACGAAAAAGAGCAGCTACGTCTTCGGAGACATTCTCAGGTATACCTTGGATTACGATGTTTTTAGATGCTTCCATTTTAATAATGTTAATTAAAAAATGCTTGTAATTCTATTCCCAGATAACAACTTCGTCTCTTCGATGAGCATCTCGAATCTCAGAGTCTAATTCATCATATGTAATAGTACGTGCTTCTACCTCTTCACCAGTTCTTCTATTAAAAATACCCTGTACTACAGCATGTTCTCCACTATCAAGTTTTGTCTTGATTGTTGCAGCAACATTATTCCGTTCAGTCGCAAGGTCTTCATTCTCTCGAAACCAATTAACAATTGTTGACCAGGTGAGGTAGGCATAATGTACGATTGTGTAGATTGCCATTGCACAAAGGGCGCCACCAATTAAAAGCGAAATAGGGTCAAACATACTCTTTTTACTCCACAATAATTAAATCTTTATTGCCAAAAGTCTCTTTTAACTCTTCATCTACTTCTCTAGCTACTAATTGGCGACCATAGGGCTTTCCATCAGTAGAACACAGCACATTATTTGTACTATCGAGAAATACTTGGGCTAAGTGATAACCTTGCTTATGTGGTTGGCGTAAAATAGCTCCCTTTTTTACTCTTGGGTCTAATGGACGCTCTGTGACAAAATACTTAATCGCTGAGTCATATGTCATCAATGGTATAACCTCCGGTAGCTTTAATAGCTCTTGTAACCATTTACTAAACTGCGAGAATACCTGTTCTAAAGGATTGCTAACTTCCACTTATCGCCCTAGCTCCTTAATTACTTAGTGTTTTTTAATGCTTTTAATTCAGTATTGTTGAATTGTAAGAAAATTATCTCCTGATGAGCATTAGTTGTTGCATCAGGGTTACATCAGGAAAAATTATAAATCTTAAAATTTGAGGAGCGCGCTTGAAATACTCCTGTTTCTTAGAGGAGACGGGATAAGAGTATCCGTGCTATTGATTATGGAAGGTCAGCACAAATTTAAAATTGATTTTGCTCACAAAATATTTAGGATTTTTATATTTAATTTTCTGCTTCTTCCTCTACCGTACTTGAAGCTTGAGAAGTCGGTATTCTTAAATTAATAAAAAATACTATATGATTCTTTTCAATATTTATATTAGTCACATTAACAATAGTCTTTTCTGGTGATAGATCAAAACCAGGTACTTTAACTGACTGATTCTTGTAACCTGCATCATCCAGCCATTCGCTAATATTTCTCCAGTTTTCTATCTTTTCATCACATTTATCCAACAAGCTTTTCACATACCTGTATATAGTCGCACATAGGTCAGTTTCCACACCCTTACCATTTTTTCCCAACTTTTCGGCTATTTCCGTAGGACTGAAACCACAAAGCAACCCCCGTAAGTGAAGCTTTTCCACTGGTGTCAAACGCTTTCCCTTTGCAGAAGCTAAATCTTCATACAGCGTTTCTAAATCCCATTGGTTAACAGCCTGCGCGAACTGTTCGTCAATCGATGCCATAGTTGGATTTTGAGGAGTTTATAAAATTTCCATCAAGGTAATCCTAGCATGATATTTGATTATTGCTAGAAATACTAGGAAATAATTATAAAACAAACAAATCAGAGTCAACTTTGAAAAAATCTCCTAATGCTTTAGCTTCAGCTTTGCTAATTTCGCGTTTACCATTGACAATTTCTGAAACTGTTTCATTAGAACCAATTACTCCGACTAAATCTGACTCTTTAATATCTTTCTGTTCCATTAAAAAAAGTAACATGGAATGAGGCGTAGACGATTGACCTGGAGCATAATATTCTTGCTCAAATTTTTCGATTAAAGTAACTAGCAAATCAAAAAGTTCATCTTCTTCAGGAGTCAAGTTACGTCGATGCATAAGTTCTTCGACTACTGCTAAAGCTTTTTCATTTTCTTCTTCATTTCTAATTAGCCTTGGCTTATACTTCGTTAAAAGCTCTTTATATTTATCTGAATTAAAAGTAAGGGTCATTTTCCAAATGCTCCTTATCATATAAGCGCGTAGGTAAGAAAGTTTTTTATAAAATGCTATTACACCTTTGCTATTTAACTCGGTTAGATATTTTTTGAGGTATAATAGCCCACTGCTAACATATCGATTTTATATCTCTACATTAAGTCAAACTTTACCCGTGCGCTGTTCGATATCTTCTAAAGTTTGTAAAACGAGACGTTTCGCTTCTAGCTTCCAACCCCATTTCTGTAAACCAATTGCTGCGGCGCCTCCTGCAACAGTCGCGATAAAATCTAGGGGTTGCATGAAGGAAATACCCAGCAGTAAACCTAACCCAGCAATACCCCAAAAAGGTAAAGCTACCGTTTGACGCTGTTTTAGTACAATTTGACTAATAGGGTCGGTAGGCATTTCAGCTATAAGTGCTTCTTTAACTTCTTTTTGCTCTCTTGCAGAAACGGAAAGACCTATTTTTTGCCTAAGCTTCTCAATCTTACGTGCGTCGGTGCTGTATTGCGTTAGCTCATCTTCTGCCATCAAAATCAAACGTTCGTACTGTGACATAGCTTTGTTGTTAATCTTACAAAGTAGATTAACATTTACTGCGTAGCCTAGAACCAGAATTATCCAAACAATATTAATTCAATCTGCGTATTTAGCTCTTAGTTCCTCAATACTAATTCCTTTACCTTGTTTTAAACTTTGACGTGCTTGAGCAATCTCAGTATTAAAACGCGGTTCACGCAGTAATAACTCTTCCCACCAGTCCTCAGTATCTTCTAAACCAATTAAAATACCTACTGGTTGTCCGTCACGAGTAATAATGACACTTTCTGTTTCTGCCACCTGTAAATATCCTGGCAGGTCATTTTTTATCTCATCAATGGGTACTTGTCTCATTCTTCCCTCCTACCAAATTCGGCTAACCACTTCATAGCTTCGGATTTTTCCTTAATGCGAAGAATTTCTACAATTCCTCCACCATCATTAGTGTAGCTCACATCGTAAAATGTCCGCAGGTTATCAATCCTTAACCGATACTGGGGATGCTGCATTTCTCGAAGACGTTTGATACGGCTTTTACTTGTTTTTTCTGGTTCATATCTCAAGAATATCTCTATTGCATCTAAAGCTTTTGCCCTATCGCTTGCTTGGAGCATGGCAATATCGTTTTCAGCTTCAGGCGAAAAAATAATTTCGTATCTCACGATTGAATATAATCTTGCTCAAAATTTACGTGTGCTGTTAAATATAGCCTGCGATTATATCAAGGATGTCTTCTGCTTCCTATAGACTTTGTATAAGGTGTTACTTAATAACTAAGTTTTTTTGTGCCTGTTTGAGAATTTCATTGCTTTTTTGGCGCCTGTATCTGTAGATTATTATTTTCAGTGAGAAACCTGGTTTCTGTTGGTAAAGTATTGAGGCTGTTGTGTTCAGTGATGGAGAAACCAGGTTTCTGGATTTTAGAAACAATTTATATGATATTTGGCTCTTGAGTTTTAGTTTGTGTCAATTATTTGCTCATGACTCCTGTAGATATTCTCATTCTCTCTAATGGTCCGGGTGAGGTGACAACTTGGGTGCGTCCTGTGGTGAAGGCTTTACGGCGCCTTTTGGGTGATAGTCGTGAAGATGTGCGTATATCGGTGGTGCTGTCTCCTTGTCCTAATGCTAGCAGTAAGGAAGTTGATATTGTGCTATCGTATCCTGAAGTTGACAGGGTGCAAGGCGCCGGAGACTTTTTTCCATTTTTACTACGGGGAAAAACTGCGGAAAATTGGGAGTGGAGAAGTAAGGGTGTTGTGGTATTTTTAGGTGGGGATCAATTTTTCTCTGTTGTTATTGGTAAGAGACTGGGTTATAAGACGGTTGTTTATGCTGAGTGGGACGCGCGCTGGCATAATTTAATCGATAAGTTTGGGGTAATGAAACCCGAAGTTATGCCGAAATCGCCTAAGTACGCGAACAAGTTTACTGTAGTTGGCGATTTAATGGCGGAAGCGGGGGCAATAAATGATAATCAAAATCAAAAGACTGATTCTTTAATTATTGGGATTCTTCCAGGTTCTAAAGCTGCTAAGTTGGCGCAAGGTGTTCCTTTAACGCTGGCTATTGCTGAATATGTTCATGCACAAAAGCCAGAGACAAAATTTGTAATTCCTGTGGCGCCAACTTTAGATCTACAAACTTTGGCTAGCTTTGCTGACCCAAAACAAAATCCTGTTGCTGAATACTTTGACTTTAAAGGCGCCTCTTTAATATCTAATCAACTGCCTATATTAAAAACAGCTAATGGTTTATGCGTTGAACTATACAAGCAAAATCCTGCTTATGATTTGTTAGCGCAGTGTAGCATTTGTTTAACTACGGTTGGCGCCAATACTGCAGAACTAGGTTCGCTTGCTGTGCCAATGATTGTTTTATTGCCAACACAACAGCTTGATGCAATGCGCTCGTGGGATGGTTTGCTTGGTATACTCGCTAATTTACCTGGTGTTGGCGCCAGTTTTGCCAAGTTGATAAATTGGTGGTTCTTGCGGAAGAAGGGTTTACTTGCATGGCCTAATATTTGGGCACAGCAGGAAATTGTCCCGGAGTTAGTCGGGAAACTTCAGCCTCAAGAAGTGGCAAATATGGTTTTGGATTATTTGGATAACCCTGAGAAATTAGAAGAGGTTAGGAGTAAATTAAGGAATGCGCGGGGTCAAGCGGGTGCTGCTGATAAATTAGCAAGTATTGTACAGGATGAAATTAATTCCTTAGAGACGCGATAAATCGCCGTCTCTACACTCCGCTCCTCAGCACTCAGCACTCAGCACTTTCTACTACTCTTCTGATTGTCCGTCTATTCTACCTAATTCGTATACTCCGCATCCCATGCACGCAAGTATTCCAGTACTGATGCCCCAACTTCCTCCTAAACCAAGGTCGAGAAGCCAGTTTGCAATGGCGCCAAAGATAAGAAATGGCACGATGCTGAAAACTGAAGCGTAAAATGCGTTTTGTGATTCTCTGGCTTTGCGGGTCTTCTCAAATTCATCTTTGCTGGTATAAAGGAAACCCTCGGCGAAGTTAAACCAGCGGTCGAGTAAATCTGTAACTTTTTCTCTAAGTTTGGAGAAAGCTAGATATAGTGCTAATGACCACAGACTGGCGCCTGCTATGGCAACTGTATTTATCTCAAAGCTAAAAGGTATTATTTCGAGCATAAGAAAGCTAGTAGGCGGCAAGGATAACGAGCGTTTATTACAAGTTTAAGAGTAAAGTTAACATTTTTTGCAGATTGGCAACATTGAAGTTTTTACTACGTCTCAAATTATTGCGATTGATATTTTTAATACTTTGCTTATTGAAGTTTTTTACTGTTAAGCTATATTTGACAAGAATAGTAATAGTTTAAATTCCCGTATAAATAATACATGTTTAAATTTATAAACAGTGTTAATACTGATAAAACCCATACTAAATCCCATGCCTTGAGGAAGCAAATAATGAGTAGACGGCTACAAAAAACATTAAAAACTGGAGCCATCTTATTTTTACTAGGATTGAGTCTGGCAATTTCAATCATTCTATTTCCTAAGCAGGAAGCTGTACTCGCAACAACTTCTAACTGGCAAGCAGCTTCTTTCCCTGTAGAAAATTTTCAAGCTTATACATCTCCTTTTGGCTACCGTCCTTCAGCAACTGGTGCAGGTGGTTGGGAATTTCACAGTGGTTTAGATATTGCGGCGCCAAGAGGTAGTTATATTCGTAATTGGTGGACAGGTGTTGTGACAAAGGTAGAAGACCGTGGCGCCTGTGGTACTCATTTAGTTATTCAATCTGGACAATGGCAACACACTTACTGCCATATGGAAGGAAACGTTGAAACTGCAAACGGTGTACGTTACATGGTTGACCGCGTGGGTGGTATTCAAATAACCCAAGGTATGCGAATTCCCGCAGGAGCTAGAATTGGTCGTGTTGGTATGAGTGGACGTACCACAGGGCCCCATCTACATTGGGGATTAAAATATAACGGTAATCATATTGACCCAGCATTTGTACTGCGGTCGATGTTCGCACAACAACCAGCAAATACAAGACAAGCTAGGCAAGGTTCATCTTTTATTAACCAGCAGCAAACACAAATCAAAATCCAAGAATCTAAGTTTATTCAAGACTCTGGATACTAACGTAGGGTGGGCAATGCCCACCTTACAAATCTAAGCGTTAGCGCTGGCTTTTGCTAACTCTTTTTCAGGAAGCTGTGTATATTCAGCGACAATTTGACGGAATTGTTCACCTTCAATTGTTTCCTGTTCGATTAACAAATCAACTAAACGGTCAACTAACGCGCGGTTTTCACGGATAATTCGACGCGCTTCTTGGTAACATTCTGTAGCGATTTCTCTAACTTTGTGGTCAATTTTAATTGCCACTTGTTCAGAGTATTCGTTGCGTGTTGTCCAGTCACGACCTAGGAATACGTCATGATTTTGGTTTTCTAAGGCTACTAAACCTAAATCTGTCATCCCGTACATCGTTACCATTTTACGGGCAATATTTGTCACCATCTTCAAATCGCCACTGGCGCCTCCAGTAACTTCGGGTTCGCCAAATACTTCGACTTCAGAAGCTTTTCCACCCAAGGTCATGGTGATGTTGTCTTTCATCCATGCGCGTGTGTAAAGTCCACTGTCGATAACTTCTTCGTTTAAAATTTGCTGCGAGAAACCACCGACACCACCCGAACGGGGAATAATTGTGACTTTATTGAGAGGGTCAGAGTGTGGTAACAATGTTGCTAACAGTGCGTGCCCTATTTCGTGATAAGCAATTAAACGTTTTTTCTTACTATCCATTAATGGGTTTAAAGTTAACCCTATCGTCAAACGGTCGATAGCATCATCTATTTCTAATGGTGTTATCGCTTCTTTACGGCGCCGCGCGGTTAAAATTGCAGCTTCATTAAGTAAGTTTGCTAAGTCGGCGCCTGTAAAACCTGGTGTACGACGTGCGATAACTTCCAAAGAAACTGCAGGGTCTACTTTCTTATTACGTGCATGTACCTTAAGAACTTCTAAACGTCCTTTACGGTCGGGTGCATCAACAATCACCTGACGGTCAAAGCGCCCTGGACGTAATAATGCTGCATCAAGGACATCAGGACGGTTCGTAGCAGCAATAATAATGATACCGTTGTTACCTTCAAAACCGTCCATCTCAGTAAGCAACTGGTTAAGGGTTTGTTCGCGTTCGTCGTTTCCGCCACCAATACCCGCACCACGCTGGCGACCAACGGCATCGATTTCATCTATAAATATTAAACAAGGAGCATTATCTTTAGCTTTTTTAAATAAGTCGCGAACACGAGAGGCACCAACACCCACGAACATCTCAACAAATTCTGAGCCAGAAATACTAAAGAAAGGTACAGCAGCTTCTCCAGCGATAGCTTTAGCAAGTAATGTTTTACCAGTTCCTGGAGGACCAACTAATAATACACCTTTGGGAATACGGGCGCCGACCGCAGTAAATTTCTCTGGCTGTTTAAGAAAAGTAACAACCTCTTGAAGTTCTTCTTTAGCTTCTTCAATACCAGCAACATCTTCAAACTTAATGCCAGTTTTAGCTTCCATTTGGAAACGCGCACGGGTTTTACCGAAGTTCATCGCTTGCGAAGAAGCATTCGAGGAACGACGTAAAAACAGTAGCATCAACGCGACTAAAGGCAAAATCCACATTAAATTGATTAATAACCCAACAGCAGCACGGCTATTTGCCGAAGAAGCTTGTCCAAACTCAACTTTGTTTTGTCTGAGTTTAGCTATCAACTCCCCGTTTTGATTCAAAAGCTGCACTCGTAGTGGTGGTGCATCTGGCTTTTGATTCTTTAAAAACACTCTTGCTGTTTGGTCAGTTTCGTCAAGTTCAACCTTCCTTACTTCGCCATTCTGAGCTTTTTTTATTAGTTCACTATAGCTCAGTTGGTTATCTGACCTCTGCTGTTGCTGCTGTTGTGCCATTACAGGCGCCACACCTACCACAGAAGGCATCATAATCATACCTGCTGCTAGCGCCCCTGTTAACGCCTGTTTTACTGATTGCCTCTTGCCTAATACGTTTTTCTCAAATTTTTCCATAAAAAGAACCTTTGTTTTGCTGCTAATCAATTACGCTAACCTTGGTAGTGTTTTTTGGCTTCAAAATAAATAACTATATTTCTAATCTAGTTTAACTTCTTAAAATAATGTTCCCACGGTTTTCGCCGCACCCAAGAATAAATCAAAGGTTTGGAGTCAGAACATAGGTATTGATATATAATTAACATACAAGCAATGTAGGTGCCATGAACCTACTGTAATTTAGATTTCATAATATTAATGTATCAATTTGAACTTAGTTTGTGTGGATAACCGACAAAGCTTAATCAAAATCGGTTGGCAGATGGGGGTTACGATAATACTCGAAGCATTTTGCAATTTGGTGGGGTAAAACTCTTCCTACAGAGAGTTCAGGAATTGAATTCTCAGCAAAAAATCCAACATCATCAGTTTCAATACTTGTAGCTGCACTTCCACCCACCAATTCGCAGTGAAAAATTAATTTATACATATAATACGGAAAAGGAGTATGTCCTTGTCGGTCACGGTCATACACTGCTAATACTTTCACCGCGCGAGTTTGGTAACCTGACTCTTCAAGAATTTCTCTAACTACAGACTCACTGGGAGATTCCCCAACATCCGCATAACCACCAGGAAGCGTCCAACGTCCATCAAATTTTTCTTTGACTAACAAAATTTTATCATCGTGAAAAACCGCACCACGCACGTCAATTTTGGGTGTAGCATACCCGACTTCACGTGCAAATAAATCTAACACATACGGGTGTTCTACCTGTGCATAACTTGCTGCTATTTCTGCTGCAATTTCCCGAACTTGTTTAAATCTTTCAATATCAAAAGGGTTTTCTGAAAAAGTCAAACCACTTTGAGCAATTGCCTGTAACTTTTGCGTCCATTCCAACCATTTTGATTGCATAAAAGTGCTGAGTGCTGAGTGCTGAGTGCTGAGTGTTGAGTGTTGAGTGTTGAGTGTTGAGTGCTGAGTTTTAATTCCTAACTCCTAACTCCTCACTCCTAACTCTAAAATTATACTCAGCACTCAGCACTTTCTACTCAGCACTATTTTTTACGCTTCATTCAGCGCAGCAATACCAGGTAGTACTTTACCTTCGAGTAATTCTAAGCTGGCGCCACCACCAGTAGAAATATGGCTCATTTGGTCAGCTAAACCAACTTTTTCGACGGCAGCTACTGAGTCACCACCACCAATAATGGTAATGGCGCCTTTTTTGCTGATATCAGCGAGGGTATGGGCAATAGCTTCAGTACCAACAGCGAATTTATCGAATTCAAATACACCCATTGGACCATTCCAAATTACAGTCTTACAGTCAGCAAGAGCTTCTTGAAAAACTTTCACAGAGTCAGGGCCAATATCCAAACCCATCCAGCCATCAGGAATATTCTCAACGCTGACGGTTTGCGAGTTTGCATCTTTATCGAATTTATCGGCAACAACTACGTCGGTAGGTAGTAGGAAAGTTACACCTTTTTCTTTAGCTTTAGCTTCAAGAGAACGCGCAAGTTCGATTTTGTCGTCTTCAACCAACGAACTACCTACATTTAAACCACGAGCTTTGTAGAATGTGAAAATCATCCCACCACCAATGATGAGCTTGTCACATTTTTCTAACAGAGATTCGATAACACCAATTTTACTCGATACTTTGGAACCACCAATAATAGCAGCCAAAGGACGCTGAGGATTTGCAATTGCATTTTCTAAATATTGCAATTCCTTTTCAATCAAGTATCCAGCAACCGAGGGGCTAAGATACTTGGTGACACCTTCAGTCGAAGCATGGGCACGGTGCGCTGTTCCAAATGCGTCGTTTACGTACAAATCAGCGTTTGATGCCAATTTTTGGGCAAATTCAGAATCGTTCTTTTCTTCCTCTTTGTAGAAGCGAACGTTTTCAAGTAGTAATACTTGTCCGTTTTGCAGTGACCCAACTTTGGCGCCGACTTCATCACCAATACAATCATCGCACTTAACGACTTCTTGTCCCAGCAACTCAGATAAACGCGCCGCCACTGGAGTTAGACGCAATTTGTCATCAACACCCTTTGGACGACCAAAGTGACTAGCAAGGATTACCTTAGCACCCTTACTAGCCAAATCTTGAATTGTCGGTAGTGCCGCACGGATACGTGTATCGTCCGTGATATTGCCCGCATCATCTAGGGGCACATTGAAATCTACCCGTACAAATGCTCGCTTACCAGACAAGTCAGATGCAGATAAATTTGCTAAAGATTTCTTCGACACGGCACAACCTCCTGATTACCTGAATGCTATGTTTTGAATAAATAGAACCATCCAGATTGTACCGAGTCATGGGGGCCGGAAGTGAACACTATGTTCAAAACAGTATTATTTCCTATCGATCAAAGTCGCGAAGCACGTGAAGCGGCTGATGTAGTCGTCAATGTAGTTCAAACGTACAAAAGCCGTTTGGTGCTGTTGTCGGTGGTAGAACCAACTACCGACGGTGAGTCTATTGACCCAATGCAGTCACCTTTATCGGTAGCGAAATTACTCGAAAACGCCAAAGCAGTGTTTGAACAGCAAAGTATTCCAACCGAAGTTATCGAACGTGAAGGTAAACCCGCGTTTACCATTTGCGACGTTGCTGATGAAGTTGGAGCAAATCTAATTATCATGGGGTGTCGAGGAATGGGGTTAACCGAAGAGGGGTTGACCGATAGCGTCACCAACCGGGTGATTAATCTTTCCCCATGTCCCGTGTTAATTGTGCCGTAAGGTCGCCACTGGCAACCATCTCGTACCGTAGTGCCGTAGTAGGGTGGGCATTGCCCACCATACATTCTCAGTAATTTCTACAGCTTGTTGCTTAAGTTTATGTAGGCTAAAATTCAATAAAATAAATTAATACTTATTTTAATTACTTCGAGCAAAATCAATTAATTGCTTGAGCTATTAATAAAACTCAGTATTATTACTGTGAATATATAATGGTATGCAAACACTCAGCAAACATTTGCTTGAAGAACTGCTAGCTTGTACGCAGTTACGCTATAGCGGTAAATTAATAATTAAATCACCATCTGGTAACGCCTGGAACTTTTACTTCAGGTTTGGTCGAATCATCTGGGCAAATGGAGGAATTCATCAATGCCGACGTTGGTATCGGCTAATGACCTCTTATTGCCCAAACATTGATATCAGTAAAATTAAAATTCGTGCTATCGATTTAGCATTAGAACATTGGGATTACCAGTCAATTATTGCATTAGATAAAAGAAATCAAATAGACTCAAAGCAAGTTGAGATTATTGCCGAAAGTGTTGTTCAAGAACTATTATTCGATTTAATTCAATATCAACCCAGCAACGATTTAATTTCTATCCGTAACTCGCAAGTTATTTTAGACTTAGCTGTGACTTTTACAAGTACAGATATATTTATTGAACGCGCGCAAAGTCAGTTAAAAACTTGGACTAGCGCTGGTTTAAAAAATTGCTTTCCTGATTTGGCGCCGCAAATTCAAAAGCCAGAGGAATTAAAGAAAATTGTCAGTCTAGCTGTATACAATAACTTAATAACTTTTGTAAATGGTAAACACACACTGCGTGATTTATCAGTGCTACTAAAACAAGATTTTACTAAAATAACCGTTTCCTTACTGCCGCATATCTCAAAAGGGTTGATTCAACTTATAACAGTACCAGATTTACCTTTTCCTGGTAACGTCAGTCCTGAAAAAATACCTTTACAAGAGTCACAACACAAACAGTCAACCAGCGCATTAATTGCCTGTATCGACGATAGTTCACAAGTTTGCCAAATATTAGAGCAAATAATTGTCTCAAACGGGATGAGATTTCTCAAAATTCAAGACGCAGTTCAAGCTTTACCTAAAGTAATTGAACATAAACCAGATTTAATTTTATTAGATTTAATTATGCCCGTTGTAAATGGGTATGAAATTTGTTCTCAATTGCGTCGAATTTCAGGCTTTGCCGAAACACCTATAATTATATTAACTGGTAGCGAAGGTTTACTCGACCGAATGCGCGCGAAAGTTGTTGGGTCAACCGATTTTATGACTAAACCGATTGTTGCAGATAAGATTTTAGAGACGTTAAAAAAATATCTACCAAGTCATTTATCTAATTCAATACCCGAAATTGAGTCCTTACAAGAAACTTAACAACAAAAACTCAAATTATGTGATGGGTTGTAGCACAGGCATCCTGCCTGTGCAATACATGTAATTATATTTACCACAGAAACACAGTAGAGACGCGAGGAACATCGCGTCTTTACAGAGGTAGGAGCTAATAAAGTTAGAGCTACCGGCGCCTACTCCTTGGGATTATTGTCATGGAATGCTATTATATTGCGGGACGATTAACTCGAATCACCTTACCTTCTAAAGTATCTTCTGCACAGATTGCATCATTTATACGTGTAGCGAGCCTATATAAGTTTTTATCATCGGTACAGGCAATAATACCTTGGTGAGCAGGATTTTGATTATGCAACCTGAAAAAATCACGTCGATTTTGTGTTAATACTATTCTCTTATTTTTGGTTGCAAATGCTAAAACATCAGAATCAGGAAGTCCAGCATTTCCAGCTTCCTGCACAGTCAAAACATCATGACCTAGAGAACGTAGTAATTCTACAACTGGTAGTGGAAATTGCTCATCGGCATAGAGATTTGCCATATATCAGATATCTTGTTCCATAGCTTCATCTTGTTCTTGAAGTGCTGTTTCAATTTCATGAGGGAAAGCTTCAGCATAAGCCCAAACATTTACTAAATCAGCAGCAGTAAGATGAGGGTAAAACTCTAAAATTTCTGCATCAGTTGCACCCTGGCGCCGTAAACTAACGAATAGCCAAACAGGAAGACGAGTATTGCTAATACACGCATCGCCACCACACACTCCAGCAGTTTTAGTAATTAAGCGTGAACCATTACTTAGGCTACTGGTTAAAGTTTGTATTGCCTCTGCTTTTTCGCCTGGATTTAATTGTAGTAACTGTATTTTTAATTCTTCAAGTGTCATATTTAAAACCTTTAATTAATTACTATTTTACATTATCTTACTTAGAAGCGCTTCTTTTTCTTCTTTTGATAATGTTTCTATGTATAACTCGGTAGCCTCTTTAATATTTTCAATTACTTTATCTAAAGTATCTGCTTGAGTTTGACAACCTTTTCAGTCGGGGCAGTAGGCATAATAGCCATATTCATCTTTTTCTATAACAGTATTAATTTTATACATTTATTTATTCTCCTATTTTCTCAAATAAGCGCGCCAAGACTACGTTAGAAAATAAAAATCCTTCGGGGTCAGTTAATCGTAATCTTTCTGCTTCGATTGTAGCCCAGCCTTGATTAATATATGGCTGTAATATCTTTAATATCTTTTCTTGTTTCTCCGAGCCAAATTCTTGCTTTATTTTGTCTAAACTAACTCCCTCAGCTAACCTCAACCCTAGCATTAATGTATCTAATAGCACTTCTAATGGTGGTGTTACTTCGCAATCGACTACTGCACCTGCTTCTACCCAAGCATAATATTCTTTGGTCTTACGGGGACGAGTAAAGCGTTTACCTTCTACATAACTTGCGGCGCCCATTCCAAAGCCATAATAAGGACGATTTTCCCAGTAAACTCGATTATGGCGACATTGGTGTCCGGGTTGTGCGTAGTTGGAAATTTCGTAATGTGAAAACCTGGCGCCTGTTAAGATTTTTTGCGCCATTCGATACATGTTAACTGTAGCTTCATCCGTAGGTAAGGGTTTATCACCAGGTTGGTAATAACGTCCAAAAGCAGTTCCTGGTTCGATGGTAAGGTCATATATAGATATATGGGTAGGTGCCAAAGAAATAGCTTTCTCTAAAGACTCTTGCCACATCTCTAAAGTTTGGTTCGGTAAACCCGATATTAAATCAATACTAAATTCAGGAACATTGACTTTGTGTATCAGGTCAGCAGCAGCGTAAATATCCGAGACAGTGTGCGCGCGTCCACACAATTTTAGTAATTCTTCTTGAAATGCTTGTACTCCAAAGCTAAAACGGTTAACACCTGCGCTGCGATAACCTTCAATATGTTCTAAATCAAAAGTACCAGGGTCTATTTCCATTGAAATTTCTACCTCTGTGGAAATACCAAATGAGCCTTCAAGAATTGCTATGATGCACTTTAACTGCTCAGTAGATAAAAGTGAAGGAGTTCCACCACCAAAAAAAATTGTCTGCAAAGGTTGACTTTGTACTGATGTAAGGGCAATTTCCTGACACAGTACCTCAACGTAGCGCGAAATAGTACTAGAAGTTTCACCGCGTTGCTTGTCTCCGACAACCGAAATTGGAAAATCGCAGTAAAAGCATCGGCGCCGACAAAACGGAATATGTACGTAAGCTGCCCGTGGTACGTTGGAAATAACTACTTCTGTGTCCATTAGGGTTTACTCATTCGCTCTATCAAATTTAAATTAAATTGCAAAGATTTATAAATTATGAAATAAATAAGAAATATGAGTGTAAATTTACATTTATTTATAGCTTAATAACAAAAAGATAAAGAATATAAACAGTATTACTATTCAGTTATAATATATTTACATACTATTATCTTAATTTTCTAGTAAGTACGTAAGTATAAATTTTATCAGAGGTTCTTTGTTAATATCAGTAACAAGCGACCAATGAGAAATACTCAGTTCGATTGAGTTGTACACCAGGAAACCAGTGTAACCACATGCTAGATGCCATTATTATTTTCTCATTCATCCTGGCAGCAGCGGGGGTAGGGTTCTTTAGTATCGACTTACTACCCAACGGGTCACTAAGTCGAGTCTCAAATATAGAAGCTTTACGCTTTGTTACTGCCGCATTTGCCGCTATTATTGGCGGTGCGATTGGTCTTAGAATTCAAACGGGTTATCGTCGTCTCGAAGCCCAAGTTCGTGATATGGCTCCAGAAGCAATAGTAACGCGCGCAATCGGCTTGATTGTGGGCTTGCTGCTTGCTAACTTAATGCTGGCGCCACTATTTTTACTTCCCATACCTCCTGACTTTGGATTTATTAAACCATTAGTAGCAGTAGTCGGTAGTATTGTACTAGCTTATACTGGTATGAACTTAGCCGACAGTCACGGACGAGGATTAATTCGATTTATTAACCCCAACAGCGTCGGAGCGTTGGTAGTAGAAGGGACACTAAAACCCGCTGGTACAAAAGTTTTAGACACAAGCTGCATTATTGATGGTCGTATTGAAGCACTTTTAGAAACAGGGTTTTTAGAAGGCGCCATCATAGTACCACAATTTGTACTACAAGAATTGCAACAAGTTGCAGACGCAAGCAAAGACCAAAAGCGAGTCAGAGGAAGACGCGGACTAGAAATTCTTAACCGCATTCGAGAAACTTATCCAGAAAGGATAATTATAAATTCCTCCGACTATGACGACATAGCAACCGTCGATGCCAAGTTAGTCAAGTTCGCGCAAGAAATCAACGGAACTTTGTTAACGAACGACTACAATCTATCTAAAGTTGCCAGCGTTCAGAAAGTACCAGTACTCAACGTCAACGACTTAGTTAACGCAGTACGTCCCAGTTACTTGCCTGGAGACAACATCGACATCAAAATTCTCAAAGAAGGCAAAGAACCAAGTCAAGGTATCGGTTATCTCGACGATGGCACAATGGTTGTCGTCGAAGAAGGTAGTCCTTTTGTAGGTGGTGAGGTTCGCGTCACCGTCACCAGCGCACTTCAAACATCCGCAGGAAGAATGATTTTCGCCAAACCTCAAGCATCCGCTTTTGCATAAAGGCGCCTTAACGTACACAGCAAACGGGTAAAATTTCCACTTATGTCATGCTGAGGAACGAAGCATCTCCAAGATGTCCACCCTTATTAAAAGTCAGATTTTAACCCGTTTTAATCTAATATTAAATTATAAAACCGACGCAACGAACTGTGTCGGTTTATTTATTACGCTCATACCCGCCTATCGTTGAAAACCATTGGCTAATAGCTGAAGTCCATTAAAATGGACTGTTAAAAAAGCAAAACTTTGTAGGTGCTTTCTTCAGGAACGTAAACGGAGTTTTCCCGCAGGGAGACCCAACATCTAATTTTATTTCTTACAGGAGCTTCAAATGACTGATAAAGAACTATCAACACAAGAAACCCAAGCATCAAAATTAATTCCATTAAACAACGAAACAGAAACAGGCGCCCTTCAAAATAACATTACATTTATTCCAGCTTCCGGACGCTCCATACTCAGACACTTAGGAACTTGGCAAGGCGATGATTATGAAGAATGCCTTAAATTAGTATATAATTCTCGCGGTCAAGCTAAATTTGAATAGAAATTATATATTATCCATCACTCTAAAATAACATTTTCTGTTAATTTTTCGCTTATAAACAAAAGCAAGGCGCCCTTTTACAGTAAACTTCCAAAATTTCTCAAGAAGATTAATATCACCACTTTGTTGTAAAAATTTAAAAATTCTGATTTGAAACTCATTGTCATACTCGTCTTCATCTAAATTAACGATACATAAACCATTATTATTACACCACTGGCTCAGTTGGTCTTTGTTATAAAAAGGTTGGTTATAAATCATTCCATACTCATCATCAATTTCTAAAAGCCTTTGAATATGTAAGTTTTTTGCAGCTTCCTTAGCTCTACCTTTAAAAATATGAAGCGAAGTCCATTCAGGAAGACCACCATAATCCCAATAAGATTTTTTCTTTTCCTTTAAAGCTGTAATGTAATGTGCATATCCGTCTCCATCATCTAATTGCGGCTTATAGAAACATTCCTCTTCATCTTGATAAGTTATATAGTCTTGATGGGTTGAATCTTCAAGATAATAAAAATCATCGCCATAGGAAAGAGATGAGCGATAAACGCAGTAAATATTGTCACCTACATTTAAACGAATGCCTTTAGCAATTTCTGATTCTGCTTTATTTAACTCTTTTAAAACTTTATAAGCGTTGACTCTGACTTGTAGCGATGTATCTTTTAGTGCCTTAACTAAAATATCTATTCCCTCATCATCATATTCTGAGGCATTTGCTACAGCATCAAGTCGGACTTGCTCGTCAAGAGAAGCAAGGTATTGACGTAAGCCTTCAATACCACCTAAAACGGCGCCATTAAGTGGTGGAGGTAATTGTCCACCTTTAACTGCATCAAATTCTCTTGGTTCTTCAGAGTTTTTTAACATAGCACTTAACAATTAAGTTTTATATATAGTTCCCACAAAAACAACAAAAGCTGGTAAATGATATATTGTCTGTGGTTTGAAGATAACATTTTCTATCAATAGTTCGCTCGTAAACAAAAGCTAGGCGCCCTTTTACAGTAAAATCCCAAAATTTTTCAAGAAGGTCAATATCAATACTTTGTTGTAAAAATTTAAAAATTCTTACTTGAAACTCATATTCATCTTCATTTGGATTAATAGTAATAGATAAACCATTATCTTTACACCATTGGCTAAGTACATCTTCATCATACAAAGGTTGATCTTCAATCATTCCATACTCTTGATCAATATCTAAAAGCCTTTCAATATGTAAGGTTTTTGCAGCTTCCTCCGCTTTATCTCTAGATATATAAATAGATACCAACTCACAAGCACCATAATACCAACAAGGTGGTTTTTTGTTCTTTAAAACTGTAATGCTATGTTCGTAACCGTCTCTATAGCCTGATTGTCGTTGATAGAAGCGTCGCTGTTCATCTTTATCACGTTCATTGATGAAATCTTGAAGTTCGTACCAGTCATCACCGTAGTAAAGTAACGAATAATAAACGCAGTAAACTTTGTCACCTACGTTTAAGCGAATGCCTAATCGTATTTCTGATTCTGCTTTATTTAACTCTTTTAAAATTTTATAAGCATGGACTCTGACTTGTAGGGATGTGTCATTTAGTGCTTTAACTAAAATATTTATTCCTTCATTACCGTAATTTGAAGCATTTGCCACAGCATCAAGACGGACTTGTTCGTTAACGGAAGCAAAGCGTTGACGCAATCCTTCGATACCACCCAAAACGGCGCCACTAAGTGGGGGAGGTACTTGTCCACCTTTAACTGCATCAAATTGTCTTGGTTCTTCGGAGTCTTTTACCATAGCACTTAACGATACTGTTTCATATATATAGTTCCCACACAATATACAGAAGCACTCATTTGTAATAATTTAGTACCAAATAAATTGATTGTCTGGGTAGGTTACTTGTTTTTATAAAACTTGCGTTTGTCTAATCTTTCATATTCTGCATACTGTTTTGGCAAACTCTCGAAAGTGACAAAATAATTGGCGCCCCATTCTTGGATATACTCAGCAAACCAAACATCAGCAGGTATCAAGTCATGGGTATCAGCTTTACCCTTGTTATGGCTGAGGTGTATTTCTCCAACTTGTACAGAGTCTAAAAGTTTTAGGCAAGTTTCTTTGGTTAAATCTAAATTACCCTGGCGCCAAATTAGAATATGAGATACATCAAGTAATAAAGGATGATTTACCAAAGTGTCTAAGCTAGAACACCAGTATTCTTCAGTTGGCATAACCTCTACATACACCGGAACACCAAGAGTATCTTCCAGCTTAGATAAAGCAATTTCCAATTCATGCTTTGTGATATCACGTTGTAAAGGAGCATGAAGTGAGAGCGCGCGTACATCATGATTTTTGATAAACTCGGCATATGGGCGCCAGGTTTGAGGATGTTGTAAACTAAGACGTTTACGAATGCCGTCTTTGTAAAGACAGGAATCGTGTAAAATAATTGGGACATCGGGGTAATCAAAGTTAATATCACAAGGACTGCCGATAGCGAGTTCAAGAAGATCAAGCTGCATTGGTTTTTGGAGTGTTTGAAAAATCTCCATGCACTGATTAGTTGTGCGAAGTCCTATAGCTGTAATACTTAGTCCAAGCATTGTTGAAATTGGTTCTTGAGAGCTATTAGCCATTGTAGTTTTACTCACTCTACTTTTCTATAGTTCCCGCTTTGAGTTTATTTGTTTATCTTTTGGGTTCCGTTCCTCCACCCAACCTACGACAGTCTATAGTTAAATAGTACTATAAAGTTGGTGTGAAAGAAAAATAACGAATAATTTTAGATTTATATCCAATGTCGAATGTTCGGCGCCGGATGGTGAGTGTTAGGATGTTGTTGCTGCTCGTTTTTCAAGCTGTGGATGAGTAAACAATTAGATAAAGCGCTGTCCTTAGAGGTCGCTAAGAATATAAAGAGTAAGTCGAAGAAGCCGTTCGATAATGCTTATAAGGCAGCATTAGTGACGGAGGGAGCGATTTATGTACAAGGATTTTTGGTTTTTTCGGGACAACCATATCGCCCTATTGAACATGCGTGGATTGAAGTGGAAGATACTATTATTGACCCAAATTTACAGCATCTCAATAAATCTGCTGAGAGTTTACTGTACTTTGCGGCACAGCGAATTACGGTAGAGAACCTAAAGGAAATTATCGAAGAATCGCAAGAAGATTATCCTGAAGATGACCCTTTACCGATATATGGGAATGCTCCATATGAGTATTATGGTGATGTAATGTTAGGTGATAAGCCTTACCTTGATGCCTACAAAGCTGCCGAAGATAAATGTAAGGAAGTAAATAAACCTATCGTTGATAGTAATTAATAATACATTATCAATACAGGTAGAGACGCGATTAATCGCGTCTCTACATTGTTATCACACAACCCAATCAAAAAGACACCTTCACATTACTAGTTACTCTCAACACAGCTTCTTGCTGGAACGTTTGTTTATAGTTCGATATCGTATCTTTAACCATCTTATTTTTAGTTGAATTTTCCTCGTAAATTAAAATAATCAGCTTACTCTTCTCTTTTACCAGTACTCCAGAACTATTTAAATACTGACCATTAGCATCCACAACAGTTAATCCATCTTTAAACCGTGGTGTAATAACACGGTTGAGAAACTGCTGCCATTCAACCTCGGAGATTGTTTTTCCTCCTAGTTTGGATAAGCCAAAGTATAATTCCTCTTTAATAAGGGTTTTTTGAGATGACTCCGCGCGCGTCATTAGGTTAGTGCAGGCAGGAGTAGTAAGTAATAAACCTGCAAGAGTTAAGCTTTTTATACTGTTTTGGGGATTTAATAACATTGTGTTTACTGTGGGTTGATATAAACAGGACTCACGCAAAGAAACCTGGTTTCTACGCAAAATAGTCGTTTTATTACAAGTTATCGATAAAGAAACCAGGTTTCTAAGATTTAAGAGGGTTCTTCTCTACTAAACGGTTAATTATTCTTGTTTAAGCAATTTGCCCAGTAGGTTATAACAGTAGGTAGTTAACTGTATCAATTAAAACTAGTGAAATTAAAATCAATCTTATACACATTGACCATACTGTGTCTCGGGGTCGGTGCCATTCCTATTGAGACAAAGATTGCATACGCAAATAATAATCAGTCTCAAAGCACGCACCTTAAGTTAAAAGGTATTCCGCTTGCTTGTTATATAAGCGTTGGTGAACCTGCCACTGGAGAAGGACCAATTATTTTAGGTCAGGAGTATACATCACAATATTGGGCAGATGTTTCACTAAAATATGCTTCGGCAGGAAAGTTTGACCAAGCTATTGAATTAGTCAAACGGATGCAACACGATTTAATACCGCAGCAAACCAAAGTAGCAATTGCAACAAAATTAGCAGAGAAAAAGCAATATAACCGAGCTATTCAACTTGTTCAAAGCATAAATGAACCGGGGAGTACTGAGAAAGCACGGGGATTAGCAGTAATTGGGCGCCAGTATGCTAAAGCTGGAAATAAACAACAAGCAGACCGCTTATTTTCGCAAGCTTTAAAGTATGCACGTTCGCTCGCACCAGAGCTACAAGTTTATCCATTAGCGTATATTGCAATTGAGTATGCAGCAGCAAATCGTTTTACAGAAGCATTGCAACTAGCAAACCGTATTAAAGATGAAGATAGCAAAGCAACGGCATTATCCGGAATAGCAGCCGAATATGCAAAACTTGGTAACTTTAATAAAGGTATTCAGCTAGCGCAAACAATTACAGGGGAATATGAACGAAGCAAAGCACTAGAGTCTATAGCATCACAGGCAACTATAAGCCAACTTGCTCAACTGCAAAAACTTGCTCTAGCAATAAAAGACGATGCTTACAAGGCGCCTGCTTTAGCTGCTATTGCCAAAAGATATATTAACGATAGACAAATAGAACCAGCGCTCAACCTAGAAAAAACCATCGTCGCTATTGACCCAGGTGGCTCTGCTTATTATGAATTACCAGGCGCCTATGCCAGCAAACAAAGATTTGACGACGCAATTAAACTCGTTAATCAAATGCAAGGTAATGAGTGGCAAGATGCAGCACGAGCAAACGTAATTTTAGAATACGCACGTAATAAGCAGTACGATAAAGCACAAAGCCTAATTAATACCATCACATCCCAATCCGGGAAAAACAAAGCCATTCAAGCACTCGTTCAAGGATACACAGAAGCAGAACAGTATCAACGTGCATCTGAAATACTCAAAACAGTTCAACCAGGAAATGAAATACAGGCGCCTTACAATCGCCAACATGACATATCCTTAGTTGAATGTGCCGCAAAAACAACAAGAAAATAATCTCTTGTGAAGCAGGCATCCCTGCCTGCCTCTTAACATATCACATAACCATTATGTTCCCGGACGAGAGCGAAGATTATCGGGTATATGATAGCGGTCGCCTAGTATTTCTAACAACGGACCATTTACATCAAATTTAATCATACTTACCGATGCCACTAAAATATTCACCCGATAGCGATAGCGTCCTAAATCAATTCCCAGTAAACTGCAAAGCATAATCCGAATCGTGGCTTTATGGGAAACTACTAAAACATTACCTTGGGAATGTTTTTCTTGAATTTCAGCAATTACAGGCATAGAACGGTTAGCAATATCTACCGCAGTTTCTCCACCTATGGGAGCATTCCAAGCGGGTTCTGTCAACCAGTTTACATAATTATCTGAGTAATTCTCTTGGACAAAGGCTTTACTTTTAGTTTCCCAAGAGCCGTAACTACCTTCTCTAAGCCCGTCACGCAACTGCATATCCATACCGATAGCATCACAAAATGGCTTGGCAGTCGCAATTGTACGCTTCATTGGGCTAACATAAACAGCCTCCCACTTCAATTTTTGATACACGTCAGCAAAACTAAGAGCCATCTGCATCCCTTCAGATGTCAACTCCGCATCAGTTTCACCACAGAAATTACCACTTTGACTAAAAGTAGTTTCTCCGTGTCGCAGTAAATATAAATTGAGTTTCATAAGCTTATTACAATTAGGATAAAGGAGTTTGTACCTAAATAAAATACCATCAACCTTGTAATCGAATATGTGACACGTAAACAAGATGAAAACTGTTAGCCCAAGCGCATTCTTAGTCAATGAAGAACGCGAACGCCTGTGAAGTATTTTTACCACAGAGACACTCAAGGGCGCAGAGAGGAAAGAAATTACAGATTGGCGCCAACTTTTAATTAGCAAGAGTATCTGTCATAAGTGTCGTTACTAGAATACCTAAAATTTTATCTATTTCCTTAATAAAATAATCACTTTTATCTATAGTAACTGTATTTCCAAGGAGTTTAAGAAATTTCCAATCAGTTCCAGTTGTAACTACACCATAAACTTCCTCAATAGGGTTTCCCTGTTGCTGATTAAATATTTGTGCTGCAATCATTGTAGCAATACATTGCCCTAAACCCGATTTAATACTTTCATTTTTTGCCTCAACAATTGTTACAACAGGACTAGTGATATCATATTGCTCTTGAGAACGACTCAATATAAAATCACATCGTCCTTCTAAACCTTTTTCTGCATCAACGTTAAACTCCGTACCAGAAAAAAGACTAATCTGATATTTAAAATAACGCCTTACTTCTATCATGACTGGCATAATAACAAGCTCGGAGCGCGCTTTTTCCGTATTAATAGCGGTTACTAAAGGCAAATGCTCTGTCAGGATAATGTTAAGATAGTCAGTAGGTGAAACTACCTCTACATTCTGAAATAAATCTTGGTTCTCAATAACGGTGAGATTAAAGTCCTTTTTGGCTTTATTAAAACTAAAAGCACTGTATGGCATATCGGTTGTTTACAATCTTCTGACTTTTTGTGCATCTTAATTATAGAGCTTAATTATAGAATAGTTCAGCAGATTTCAAAACTTGAGCTATCAAATTTAGAATATCTTGAAATATGGAGAATACCGCTTAAACACTATAATCAGCAATCTATTACTTCTATCATTACTGATAAGTCATTTCCAACACTGAAATATTTGGGTTTACCAAGCAGTGATTGCACTAACGAGCTAGTTAAAATAATAATCAGTTCTGGAATACCAGAACAATTGAAAGTACTAAATTTATCTATGGGTACTTTAACTGACGAAGGTGCAAATCTTTTATTAAATAGCCCTTTAATAAATAAGCTACATACTCTAAATGTTTCTGGAAATGTTTTATCTACAGAAATGACTCAACGCTTATCTAAGTTAAATTGCCGAGTCATAGCGGAACCACAGTTTGAAATAAACTATAGGGATAGTGCTTTGGAACCTGAGTACTATGACACTCTGTACGAATAACCAAGGTTATTTATTAAATATTATGTGGAGGTTGTAACTATGACCTACTTACCCAAACTTCTTCTGACTTTCGTGACGCTTTGACTTGGCGGTTGCCATCATAAATCGACTGAAGACATCAGTACTAAATATTTACTTCCTATTTTTGCTGGTCAGGTCTTTCCTAATCTGAGTTACTTGGGTTTGCGTAGTAGTGACTACTCAGACAATATTGCCCAGTGTTTAGCAGAGTTGCCAACAGTTATTAGCCGTCTTGCAGTACTTGATTTATCTATGGGAACTTTAACAGATAATTGTGCAGAAGCTTTGTTGAATTTTGCTCCCATCAATCAACTTCATACGCTGGATGTTTCTATGAACAATCTATCCCTAAATATGATTGAAAAATTATCTCAGCTTAATTGTAAAGTAATTGCAGAACCGCAGCAAAATGAAGAAGCAGAGTTTGGCTCTCGTTGCTGCGCCCTTTATGAATAAATTCTAAAATTTTTTGTTCTTTTTATAATCTTCCAGTTTATGAGCATCTCAATTATAAAGTGGTGTAGTGGTAAGTAACAATGGCAGACAATCAACCTAGAGATATGGATGGGTGGTAGGAAATATAAACTTAATTTAAATAAAGTTATTAAAAATATAAGACCAGTTCTTTTTAGTGAATCATTTCCGAATCTCAGCT
>ERZ1066120.454-NODE-454-length-38343-cov-43.441862_pt1 | contig 38343 bp, 33 predicted proteins | sample MGYA00382767_ERZ1066120 | MGnify/ENA primary metagenome ERZ1066120 (study PRJEB33369, sample SAMEA5778350) | biofilm metagenome | biome: Industrial cooling water; feature: Water cooling tower basin; material: Biofilm | place: United Arab Emirates | collected...
AATTATGCTCAGAATGACTATTTGCATTTTGTAATTTTTTTTTACTAGTTTCTTTCTTTGCTTGCTTATTCTCTATCCCTGACTTTAACTTAGTTTGATTTGCATCTAAAGGGAAAATCGCGTTTTCTAAAAAGCCATGACCTAAAAACCGTTAACGAAGTTATCCGAAGGAAAAACCTCGTTCAAAGTTAGTAATTTGAGTTTTTTCGGTATTTATCATCAATCCTATTAAATCCAATAAGTTTGTAATTTCTACCTTAGCTTCTAAAATCCGCTCTTTTGTAGTAGCTAAAACTAAAAAATCATCTGCATAACGCACTAACTTTAAATCAGTTGCCGTTATCAATTCATCAAACTCATGTAGATAAATATTTGCCAAAATTGGAGAAATTACGGCGCCTTGAGGTATGCCTTTTTGTGGTATAATTATTCCTTCGTGGGTTGACACACCAGCCGATATCCAAGACTTTATCAAACATAATATCCCCGGATTATCTATATGTAATCTTATCTCTTTTAATAGCCTGTAATGGTCGATATTGTCAAAAAAAGCCGAAATATCAGCATCGAACACCCAAACATAACCCATATCTCGCCAATCAGCGATTTTTTTCACCGCATTAATGTAAGATAAATTAGGACGATAAGCAAAACTAGCTGGTGAGAACTTCTCCTCCATTAACGGAGACAGCACATTTAATAAAGCTTGTTGAACAATTCTGTCTCGAACACAAGGTATTTTTAACTCTCTTTGTTTACCATTTTTTTTAGGAATAATTACCTGTTTACAAGGAAGAGGTTGATAACTGCCATTTGCCACAGTATTGAGTAATTGATAAATATTGACAGTTTGGTTACGCGCAAAACTATCAATAGTTTCTCCATCTATCCCTGCACAACCACGGTTTTCAGCGACTTTTTCCCAAGCACGTTGAAAATTATTAATATCGAGAAATCTACTAGTAACATCAATCATTTGATTATATCCGTAATTATTTATAAAGGTTGTAAGTTGCTTCCATATCTTTTTTCATACGCTGTCGTAAATCTAGAGGTAAAATTACCTCAACATTTTGCCCCCAAGCCCGCAAACGCATAACAATGTTATTATCATTTACACGATAGTAGACTTTACAGTAAACATCGTTAGGAGAACGAGATTGCACTGTGGCAAGCAGATTTTTTTGTTCTGTTGACGCTGGGGGTGTGTAAAACTTGACAAACTTTTCAACTTGTTGACGCGGAATTTTTGTAAACATTTCATCTCGTTCAGTTTTTAAAATATAATTGGCATAAAAATATTGGTCGAACCTCAACACTAGTAATTCCTGTGGTTTATAAATATCAAATCCCCAAGCTGCTGACATTTTCTCTTTAATATCATCTGGACTCGGTGGATATTTCCCATGACATTTTTCTACAAAGTGTTTAGGAATATCTATATAATCAACATCTAGCTGTAGTTCATCTAGCTTGATAATACGGTCTAATCGATAATCGTACCAATCAATTTTATTCCAATTATTTTCATCATCTTGCTTCGGAGTTTGTCCATAAGCAAATAAATAAGGCGCCCGTTGATAGTAATATATACAAACAGGATAAACAATACAACCAACAGTTTCTTGATATAGTTTAGCGCTTTGATAAGTTAACTTTACCAATGGTATTTTATCATGTGTCCAAATACGTTTTAACTGCTTTTGTAGTAATTCTACACGATTATATAGTTGGGGGTGAACTATATACTCAGTATGAATAAAAAATCTTTGAATACCATTAATCGCTTGCGATAAAGAATTATTAAAAGCAGATAATTCTTCATGAGTAAATTGCTCTGATTGAGCTTCTGCACTTTCCACATGAGATATAAAAAAATCCGGAAAGGTATCAACTACAGAATAAATATCTTGACTATTAACTTTTTTAGCTTTTAACCAACCTAAATTGACTAAAGATTGAAAGTCATGGTCTCTTAAATTGCGACTAGTGACTGCAAATAAACGTCCATCAGGTAATGATTTAGAGAAACTGTAAGATTTTTGGCTATTTTGCGAATTCACCATCCCAGTTAATAGTAAACTTTCTAACTCATCATCTTGAATAGAATAATACTTCTGGAATGACTGACACCATTTATGTTTGTCAATACCCAAATTTGATGCAAATAACCACTCACTTAGTGTTTTAGCACAGCGGCATTTGGGGTTGTGTAAACTCGGAGACTTATCACGTAAATGATGCTTTGTAGCATCTAAAAAAAATAAATTACGCCATTCTAAAAAAGTAAACTCTTCTGCTAATTCTAATTTAACTTTATCACTATTGTCTCCATATATAGAATGTAAAATTACCCATAGTCTTACCGATTTTGCTAAATTTTGTTTAAGAGAACCTGGTGTCAACAACTTTAAGACTTCCACAGTGGGAGGGTAGTTAAAAGCTTCTCTCTTCATCGCGAGTCCTGCTGTTATTGGGTAGATGGTTATATATTAGCAGTAGGTGGAAAAGGCTATTTCCATCAACATTAGTGCAAAAAACTAACCAGCTTTTTCTTCATTTTTTTGATAGAGTAATGCTTTAATCGCTGTTCATCTCTATGTCCCAGGTACTGCTTCCCCAAACACTCCAGAAAAACCTACCCCTCACCGCTCTTGCCCCCATGCAAGATGTCACAAACCTCTGGTTTATGAAGGTTATTGCTCAATACGGCAGTCCTGATTACTTCTTTACCGAATATTTCCGCGTCAATGAAACCTCACGCCTCAACCGTACCATTTTATCTTCAATTACAGAAAACGATACAGGGCGCCCTGTTTTTGCTCAAATGATTGGCGAAAGCATTCCAGACTTAGTGAGAACAGCAAAGGAATTATGCACCTATAATATAGCTGGAGTTGATTTAAATATGGGATGTCCGGCGCCTAGAATCTATCGCAAAAATGTTGGGGGTGGATTGCTGCGAGAACCGGAAAAAGTAGATAAAATTTTGGGAGAGCTAAGGCAAGCTGTCACCGATATACCTTTGACCGTCAAAATGCGTGTAGGCTTTGAAAATACAGATACCTTTTACGAAATTTTAGATATAATCAATCGCCACAACATTGATTTACTAAGTTTACACGGTCGCACAGTAAAAGACATGTACCACGGGGCAGTAAAATATGATTTGATTGCCGATGCGGTTAAACGGGTCGATTGTCCAATACTTGCTAATGGTAATATTCACTCTGCAACAACTGCCCTCGAAGTGCTTGAAAAAACGAGAGCAGCAGGTGTCATGGTAGGACGCTGGGCAATAGGGAATCCTTGGATTTTTAATCAAATTCGGCAAGCTTTACGGTCTGAACCAATAACACCCGTTCCTTTAGTAGAGGTACGTAATTATATCGAACGTTTATGGCAAACCCCTAATAAAGATAACTTTCCAGTACAATCGCGTCTAGGCTACCTCAAAATGTTCCTTAATTATATAGCCCTGTTGGTTGATGCTGAAGGGCATTTCCTGCGCTTGATGCGAAAAACTTCTACTGAGGTAGAGCTATTTAACCTCTGTGATAGCGTTCTTCTTAGCGATAGTACAAAAACTTTTGCCCTGGCGCCGTATTTAGGACTGTGACGATAAAAATGGTAGAATGCCACATTTAAGGCAAAGGTATGAATACAAATCGCTTTGAACTTTCAACAGGTGTACAAGCAGCATGTGCAGCAGGAATGACAGTTTTTGGCTACGCTCAATATAGTGATGGCGCCATTCTTGCTCTTAATGGCGCCAAGATAGTCTTTAACAACATGCAACAACTTTCTGAAATGCTGTAGTTAAATTTTTTGCAATTACTTAAAGTTAGGTGGCAAAAGTACCTTATCAACTACGTGAACAATACCATTACTTGCAGGAATATCAGCTTGCACAACTTTGGCGCCATTAACCGTAACACCTGTATCAACAGATACTTTAAGCGATTGACCTTCTACGGTATTAACGTTTCCAGATTTTAATTGGCTTGATGAAACTCTTCCTGGTACAACATGATAACCAAGAAGCTGAACTAATTTTTGCTTGTTGGCTGGCTTTAACAAGTTATCTACAGTACCTGTTGGTAAAGCATTAAAAGCTGCATCGGTAGGTGCAAATACTGTGTAAGGACCTTGCCCACCCAAATTTTGCTCTAAACCAGCCGCTTTAACTGCCTTTGTTAAAATTGTAAATTGTCCTTGGCTTGATGCAGCTTGTGCTAATTGTCCTAAATTTTGACTTCCTGTTGCGGCGCCTGTAGGAGTTGGGGGGGCTGTTTCAGTTACAGTAACAGTAGGTGTAGCAGTGACTGTAGGAATTTCTGCAACAGGTGAGGTATTTGGATTTGCGGTTTCCACAGCCGAAGGAGTTGTTGTATTATCAGTTGTTGGTTGTCCGCAAGCTGATAAAGCAACGACGCCACCCAGTAATAATGTGCTTAAAAACGTCTTTTTTAACATTTCAATTGCCTTCATTGCTTTTCATTAGAAATTCTACGTGTTTACAAAAGTTAATGAATTCTTGAAAATAATTTCTCTGTCCAAAGACATAAATAAGAAATTTATAATAAATATGCCTAACAACTCAGCACTCAGCACTCAGCACTCAGAACTCAGAACTCAGAACTCAGCACTCAGAACTCAGCACTCAGCACTCAGCACTCAACACTATGCAACTAACACCATTACACACAGCAATACTCGTCACTGACTTAGAAAAAGCCGAACATTTCTACGGTGAAGTATTGGGAATGTCAAAAATTGACCGAGTAATGAAGTTCCCGGGTACGTGGTATCAAGTTGGAGATTACCAGCTTCATTTAATTGTGGCGCCAGAAGTCGCAAATAAGCCCAAACACGAAAAATGGGGACGCAACCCCCATATAGCTTTTTCAGTTTCCGACTTAGATGCCGCTAAACAGCGGCTACTAAATTATAACTTCCCAATACAACCAAGTGCGTCAGGGCGCCCAGCAATTTTTACGACTGACCCAGATGGAAACGTCATTGAGTTAGGTCAAGCATAATATAGTCATTACCGTAACTGTACTATGACGGTTTTTGCTTATTCTTACACCGACCCACTTTTAGATGTTACTCCCGAACCAAATAGTTGGGGGTGGCAAGTTGACCGAGTTTATGAGGACTTGGGAAAACGTGAACAACTACAAAATTTACTAACAGACTGTCGAGACAACCCTCCAAAATATCTGTTAATTCGTACTTTAGAAGAATTGGGTGATAATTTGGAGCAAGTCAGCGCACGTATTACAGAATTAAAAGCTTTAGGAATTATTCTAGTTGCAGTTGAGCAAAGCTATAATTCTTCAGAAAATACACTTAATCAACACATAGAACTAATTAATTTAATACAGCAAATTCAATATCAACATCGTAGCCGTCGCATTCGCCAAGGTCATGCTCGTAACCGTCTTGATGTGGCGCCTCCTCCTGGTAAAGTTCCTTATGGCTATCGGAGGGGTAAAGGAAAGTACATAGTTGACCGTACTACAGCACTCGTCGTCAAAGACTTTTTTGAAAACTTCTTGCTTTATGGTTCATTACGAAATGCTGTACGGTACATCGCGAAAAAGTACAACAAAAAAATTTCTGTCACTACAGGAAAGCGTTGGTTAACAAATCAGGTATATAGAGGCAACACCGCATACCAAAATGGCGAAATCATATCAGATACACATGTACCGATAATTACTAGAGAAGAAGCAGCACAAGTAGACAGGTTATTGCGTCGTAACAGTCGTGTAAGTACACGTTCCGCTAGCGCACCCCGTTCTTTAGCAGGTTTAGTAACTTGCAGCGAATGTAAATCACACATGACTATTACGCGCGTCACTATACGCAAACAAACCAAAGAATATCTATATTTACGTCCCATCAACTGTCCTAAACAACCCAAATGCCCATCAATTCCCTACCAAGAAGTTTTAGGGAAAACGATTTCTGCTGTATGTCAAGACTTACCAAAAGCAGTAGAAGGAGTAAATTTTCCTCAACTAGACACAGTAAAAAGTCACTTAAGACAAGAAATTGCGCGCGCAAATGCCATCTTAGAAAAAATTCCAGAATTGATTGAAACAGGTATTTTAGACGAAGAAACAGCCAAACTTAGAACTTATAAGCTTCGCACCGAAATCTCAGCAACGGAAGCGAAACTAGCAACCCTTCCCCCCGTTAACTTACGCTCAGTAGCGCAAGCAGTATCTATTCCTCAATTTTGGCTCGACCTCTCCGAATCTGAGCGACGATTTTACCTACGCGAATTTATCAGAGAAATTCAACTAGTCCATCAAAACAACACTTGGGAATTACAAATAATCTTTATTTTCTAGTAAGTATTGTGGAATGGGCATCCTTGCCCGTTCCAAACAAGCTAGCTTTTGACGCCCACCCCACAAGACAAGAAAATTATTGCTACTCAACTTTGAGAAAAGGAGCAGAATTTATAATTGAGATTCCTTTTGGCAAATTGGATAACAATACTATGTTTTAACAACTACAACGTAATCCTTCTAAACTTTGCTCTGTCGGTGAAAAACAAACTATAGCAGTATCAGCTAAATCAAAAAGTGCGATTGCTCCGACATCTGTAAATCCAGAACTTGTATCAATCAATATTATATCTGGCGCCAATTGAGTTTTTATATCTTCGACTAATTGCTCTACAGCATTTTTTCCACGTTTGTAGAAAGAGCTAATATCAAGGTCAGCTAACCGATGAATATAATTCTCATTATACTGTCCTGCTGAAACTAAAAATAATTCGCCATTACCTTGTAAATTTATTTGTCCTACACAATTGCCAATATTTGGAATATCTTCTTCAGGTGTTAAGCTTCTTTGATACAAATAGGCAGAGTTTACCATTGACTCAAAGTCTTACCAGTCACAAATATTTTTATCAATCACTTCACCATTGGGTAGAGTTACATCTTGTAATGTATTGCCCATAAAATCTGCTAATTTAATTCCTTTAGCACCTGTAAAATTACAACTTACCAGGTAATTTTCTCCCATGTCTAAATAACTTAGACCAGCATTACTAAAATCTATATCTTTAAAAGCTGACATGTGAAACCATAGCATCCCTAAATATCTATGTTACAAAATTTTATAAAACTATAGAACAGGCAGGGATGCCTGTTCCACAATTTTAGATTTTACAGTTTCAGTTTACAGTTTCAGGTTACAGTTTGTTTTTTGGTTGCAAGGGTTTATGCTGGGTAAATTCTTAGCCTGCGGTTAGGTTCTTCACCGAAACTGTTAGATTTTAATCGATAATGCTCGACTAATTCGTGTTGCATTTTACGTACTTGAGCGGAACGGGGTAATAATTCTACTGGTTGCCCTTTGGGAATTACTATTTGCTCGACTGCAAGTCTTGCTTCTTCCAAAGCATCCATTTCGTCGTCGGTGCCGTTGTGAAGAAATAGCTGCAATTCGTTTTCGTCAGAAAATTCTGGGTCATCGATGTTAAGCATTCTTCGCAACCCGCGCGTAATTTGCGGGATGGTACTCGATTTTATCATGTGCAGTGGTAGGTGTCTTGACTTCGCCAATTGCCTTAATTTGGCATGGTTTTTGACGTGTGACCGCAGTGCCAAAATAGAATCTGCACTGTCTATGTCTTTTGTCAAGATAACTGGCAAGTTTAATACTTTGACGACTTGTTCGAGTTGATGGCGACTCACACCATATGGATAAATGTGCAACGGCAAGTCTTCGCCATTGGGTCCTGGTACTCGTGAGTTTTCATCAAATTCTAAGTCTGAGGTATCAAAACTTGCTTCTTGTGAAAGCAAACGGTCAAATTCGCTTTTCGGTGCATTGGAGCCGTTTAGCTCAGTGGGTACTGCCTGCAACGGCGCCATTCTACCCGATGACCGCCAATTACTACCTTGCTGCCGTTGGGATGCAAAGTTTTCATCGAGAGTTGTAACGTTTCCACCTCGACCATTTATTGCTGTTAACTGGCGAGTAATAGAAAGTTTACCATTTTCATCGACGGTTCGGGTTTGCGGACTCGGTTGGCGCCCACGTAATAATGTGTCAACTGTATCAGCAACACTTTCGTGAACAACCCAGCGCTTACGTTCGTGCATTTCAACTGCAATATCGAACGTAGGCAATGCTTTACGTTCCAAAACAGTTTTTTGACTGCCTCTTCGTCGTGCCTCGTCGTCTCCCAACGTCACAGCTTGAATACCACCTACTAAATCCGATAAAGTGGGGTTTTTAATCAAGTTCTCAATTTGATTCCCATGCGCTGTACCAACTAACTGCACGCCTCGTTCCGCAATTGTCCGCGCTGCTACGGCTTCAAGTTCAGTACCAATTTCATCAATAACGATAACTTCTGGCATGTGGTTTTCCACTGCCTCAATCATCACTTGATGCTGCTCGTTTGGATGGGCAACTTGCATCCTACGAGCTCTGCCAATTGCTGGGTGCGGCACATCACCATCTCCAGCAATTTCATTCGATGTATCAATTATGACCACACGCTTGTTCAGCTCATCCGCCAAGACGCGGGCAATTTCGCGCAGCGCAGTAGTTTTACCAACACCTGGGCGACCTAGCATGAGTATCGATTTACCTGTTTCCACTAAATCGCGAATCATGCCAATCGTTCCAAAAATTGCTCGACCAACACGACAGGTCAAACCAATTATTTTGCCGGAACGGTTACGGATGGCACTGATACGGTGCAGGGTCAGCTCAATCCCCGCACGATTGTCTCCACCAAAGCTTCCCACTCTAGATACACAATCATCGATTTGTGCTTGAGTAATAGGTGCCTCCCTTAGATACTCGGCTTTATCAGGAAAGCGAGCTTCTGGACGGCGCCCTAAATCCAAGACCACTTCTACTAAACTATCTCGTTGCGGATGATTCTCTAGAATTTCTCGCAGGTCTTGAGGCAGTATATCTAATAACTTTTGGAGCTCGTCTTTAATCGTCATGCTTTTTATGGTGACGTTTTAAGAGATTTTTGGACATTTATGATGCGCGAAATTAACTATAACAAAGTGCTTTAAAAAGTACTTGTTATGAACCCTATTAACTGAAATAACACTTAATGTAGTTTCAGTACAAGGTACGCGCTATACTTTGCTGTGACTTGAGCTGGGAAACGAGAGAATGGGCAAGTTTTACCGCTTGCCAGAGCAATTCAGGCTCGTCCTCTAGACGAACACATTTAACATCGTATTGATTCACCTCCTTTGTTTCTAACTGTTCTAAAATTGGTGACAGCAATGCACGCGCATAACTGCCGTATGCTATACCAGAAATATAAGAGTGCTGAGTTTTGAGTGCTGAGTTCTGAGTTGAGACTTGATTAATCAAGTCTTTACACTCAGCACTACTCTCAGCACTCAGCACTTTATACTCAGCACTACTCTCAGCACTACTTCTTAGCATTCCCATTGCTTTTAACTTAGCAACAGTGTAGCTATTTGTGCCTCCTGCTAACTGCACATATCCTGGTAAATTCGCTTTCAAAACTTTTTGCCCCAGCTTTATTGCCGCAATAGTGGCGCCAGAACCAATATCACCGCTCATTGGACGACCATCTGTTTGCCAAATTAAATTAGAAACAGTCGGAGCTATTAGTTCATATAGGGCATGTAAATAGTCAATTAAATCTTCGCCATCAGGACAACTGACAGCAACTAATTTCAACTGCTCTACGTGCGGCTCGATTGCTTGCCACAACCGCTTAAATTCCGCAAAACGTCCTACTTTGGTATGTATTTCTACTGCGTCTACTCCTGTTGACAATACCAATGGTGCTATCGCTCCTGGCGTTGATACATACGAACTTGTATAAATTATATCATAGGGACAGATAGGGATACAACGTCCACAGCCATAACATTTTTGCGATACTACACCAGAGAAATTACTGGAATGTGAGTTAAAAACGATTGCTTGAGCGGGACATACTTTCTCGCAGGGTCTTGGGCAAGTCGAAGGACATAAACGCTCATCAAATTCGGCTTTGCGAAAGTGGGGGTCTTCTCCATCATTTAGACTTACCATCAAGAAAGGCATCTTTACTTCACAGTTGATACCCAGGCTTTGAGATTTGGTAGATAATATCGAAGCAACTCTAAGCGCGTCTTGTGCTGCTGAAATTACAGCAGGGTCGGCTGCTACATCGATACAGTCGGCGCCTGCCAGTGCATAAGCTAAAGTTAAACTTCTCACCGCAGGCAAGTGTTGATAACTGGCTCCGCAGATCAGCTTGAACCAGTGACCAAAATCTAGAGAACGTAAAGGGTTAAACAAATCAGTCACATTTCTATTATGCTATTTGTGACAAAAAATGGTAGCCCTAACCTCTAAAAAAGTTTTTGCTCTTTGAATTGAAAACCTTTTTAGTTACAATTAGTTACAAAGTACTATAAGTGATTGGAATTTCGATGACAAATTTAGCACCTTCTCCTGGCAAAGAATAGCATGTTAAATTGCCATGATGCTTTTGAACCACAATTTGGTAACTAATCGATAATCCTAATCCAGTACCTTTACCTACAGGTTTTGTAGTAAAAAACGGGTCGAACAATCGCGAACACGTAGAAGAGTCAATTCCAGGCCCGTTGTCAGCAATAATAATTTTGACGGTATTTTTGCTTGTATGCTGCGTTTGAATCAAAATTTGCGGTAAGCCATGAGAATTTAGAATTTGTTGTTGCGAAGCTAATACTGGTGTAGTGTCAAAATTATCTTGACTTAACGATACTACCGCATCTTCTTGCAATCGGTTCAAAGTCCCCAGGCGCCATGCTCCATTTCCCATTTCTAAAGCATCAATGGCATTATTCAAAATATGCATGAAAACCTGATTTAGCTCGCTAGCATAACACATAACATTCGGCAAAGCTGCAAAATCTTTGACAACGGCAATCATTGGACGATGAGCAGTCTCCTTGAACTTATGCTCCAACATAACTAACGTGCTTTCGATACCTTCATGAATATCCACCGACTTCATAATCGCTTCATCTAAACGCGAAAAATTTTGCAGCGCTAGTACAATAGCTCTAATTCTTTCTGTACCTCGATACATGGCGCCCATTAAACTTTGTAAGTCATGAACTACAAAATTCAAGTCGATTTCTTTAATTGTTGCTTGAAGCTTTGGCGTTGGATTCGGATATTCTTTTTGGTATATTTCTACTAGTTTTACTAAGTCTAGAATATATTCATTTGCGTATTGTAAATTGCCGTAGATAAAACTAACGGGGTTATTAATTTCGTGCGCGACTCCTGCAACTAATTGTCCAAGAGCAAACATTTTTTCATTTTGTATTTGCTGAACTTGAGCAGCTTTTAATTCGTCGAACGCATTTTGCAGTAATATATTCTTTTCTTGTAATTTATTTTGTAGTAAACGTAAATTAATTTGATTTTCAATTCGTAACACTACTTCGGCGCCATGAAAAGGTTTAGTGATATAATCAACACCACCAACATCGAAAGCCTTAACTTTGTCTAACACATCATCGAGTGCGCTAATAAAAATTACAGGAATCTCACTTGTTTTATCTTCCGATTTAAGTTGTTTACATACTTCATATCCATCCATACCAGGCATATTGATATCGAGTAAAATCACATCAGGCAAAAGCATTTGACACGCAGTTAACGCCATTTTACCGTTCAGAGCTTTACGAACTTCGTACCCTTGTGCTGTCAACATTGCTGATAGCAACCGCAAGTTGTCAGGTGTGTCATCGACAACGAGTATATTAGCTTTATAATTATGATTGCGCTCTAAAAGCATCTCAAAAAATAACCTGTTCTATATTATCTTAACAATTAATATTAAAAAACTCACATACTGGTAAACGAATAATACACTCAATAAACCTGGTTTCTATGCATTTATTGTCGCAGACAAATCGTCTTTTTATTACAATATCTCAACGAAGAAACCAGGTTTCTACGATTTCACTTTTTATACGTAAATAAACTTGTAAAAAAAGTACTTGCACTTCAGTATAATCCACAGGGATATAGCATTCTGTCGATTTATCGCGCAACGCACAGTCAGCAAAACTTATAATTGTCTACTAACTATCGAGTAGTGCGATTCTTTTGTAACAAGTCTAATTTAAGTATATTAGATAACATACACGTCTGAACTAAATTATAGTCATTTTCACATAAGCTTTTGATTTTCGTGGCATCATATATTATGTTACGTTACCGAGCCGCTACCATTGCGGATTAGAAGCAATAAAATCGAGGACAAGTTCTTGCTTTAAGGGTTGAGAGAATAAAAATCCTTGAGCGAGGTCGCAATTTAGAGTACGTAGTTGAGCTAGTTGTTCTTGGGTTTCGACACCTTCAGCGATTGTCAGCATTCCCATTGAGTGTGAAATGCCAATCATTGCCGGTACTAGTCCCATATTTTCTTGATTATCTTGCATCCTCTTGACAAAAGACTTATCAATCTTTAGCGCATTCAACGGAAAACTATGAAGGTAGCTTAACGAAGAATAACCCGTACCAAAATCATCAATAACAAGTTTGAATTTTTTTTGTTTTAACTGCTGTAGAATTCCTCTAACTATATCGTTATTTTCCATAATCACACTTTCTGTAATTTCCAATTCAACATAGCTAGGATTAACCTGAGTTTCTGCGATAATCTTATCAACGACGGTGCCGAAGTCAGGATAAGAAAATAGCCGTGCAGATAAATTAATATTGATTGTGATATTTTCTAAGAATGCTGAATGCTTTTGCCAAATTTTTAGTTGTTTTAAAGCAGTTTTAAATATCCAAATATTCAGGGTGTAAATCAACCCGATTTCTTCTGCTGCGGGTATAAATTCGGTAGGTGGAATCATACCTTTAGTTGGGTGTTGCCATCGAACAAGAGCTTCAAAACCAGCGATTTTACCTGTAGCAAGTGAAATAATTGGCTGGTAGTAAATTAAAAACTCTTCGCGCTCTACAGCTCGACGTAAGTCATTTTCAAGTTCTAATATCTGAATAGCTTTAAAATGCATATCAGGGTCAAATACGTGATATTGCGCGCGTCCTGAAGACTTTGCACGATACATTGCAGTGTCCGCATCACGTAATAAATATTCGGCTTTTTCGTAGTTATTATTACCCCAACTAATACCAATACTAGCATTCATAAACACTTCGTATCGCGACAATTTGAATGCTAATGACAATTTTTTCAAAACAGCTTCGGCAACATCAGTAGCCATATTTAAACCAGTAATGTTTTCTAATAAAATAGCGAATTCATCACCGCCAAATCTTGCTAAAGTATCGAAAGGACTTAGTAATGCTTGAATGCGACGAGCAATAGCAATAAGTAATTCGTCTCCAACAAAATGACCAAGCGAGTCGTTAATCACTTTGAAACGGTCACAATCTAAAAATAAAACGGCAAATTGATAGTTAGTATCTTGTTTGGCATGTTTTAGCGCTCTTTCAAGCTGTCGAATGAATAAAACGCGATTTGGTAGACCAGTTAAGGAGTCATGCAAAGCAATGTCAAGAAGTTTACCCTGTAGTTCACGTCGAGAATGAATCTCAACTTGCAGTTGTTGCATAGCTTGTTCTAACTCTTGAGTTCGCTTCTTTACTCGTTCCTCCAACTCCGCATTTAGCTTTACAACCTCTAAACGAGCTTCACGCAGAGCAATTTGATTTTGCACTCGTACCAAAACTTCTTCAAATTCAAACGGTTTTGTGATATAATCCACGCCGCCTACGCGAAAAGCCTTCACTTTGTCAAAAACATCATCAAGTGCGCTGACAAAAATCACCGGAATATCAGTAGTCTTATGCCAGTTTTTCAAACGATGACAAACTTCATACCCATCAATTTCAGGCATCATGATATCAAGCAAAATTAAATCGGGTAGAATCGTTTGGCACGCAGTTAAAGCCATTTGCCAGTTTAGAGCTTTGCGAACGTTGTACCCTTCCCTGATTAAAATCGCTGACAAAACTCTGAGATTATCGGCGGTATCGTCGATAATCAATATATCTTTCTTTGGATTGATCAAACTGACATCGTTCATTCTGCATTTGCTGTCTAGAAATTCTTTAATTTTCGCTCCTCTCGCTTAACGAAAGGCGCCTTTATAGCGGAAACATTAACTAGTCGAGCAACAAGGCGTCGATAATGCCGTAATAACTACCTCTTAACTAGAGAAGCACTATCCAGATCGCTTCAAGTCAGCAATTTGCTTAATACACATTTATACCTAATTTCTGCTTAAATAACAAAGTTTCAAACTTGTTATAGCATCTTGATTATTGGTTAAGTATTACTGAATAAGGTCAAAGAACCGTATACAAGAGACTTTGAAAATCTTTTCACTATTTTTTTACAATGTCAAAAGTAAAATAAATTACCCTGATTTTATCAGTACAACCAAGCATTACGCTGTAGAGCAAAATTCATTGCGAAGGTTAAAATAACACAGCCCACTTGCATTGCTAATTAGATACTCATCGAATTAGTAATTCTACAGCGAAATAATAAAAGAAACTAGGTTTCTTCGTCTAAAATTCAGCATTTTCCGAGCTTACGGCAGTAAGTAACTGAGATTAAAATTAAAGAATAATTTGATACACAGCTTGAAAGCTGACACGGGCAATGAAATCTGCTGATAGCTTTAAAAATGTTCAGCAATCTGAGCAAGAAGGTTTGCTAAACCGAATTACCGACCTAATTAGACGAACTGTAGAACTGCAAGAGATATTAAATGCAGTAGTCTTAGAGGTGCGTAACTTTTTGCAAACCGACCGGGTAATGGTTTACAAGTTTGATGAAGACGAAAGTGGCAAGGTGGTCGCCGAATCAAATGAACAAGGTAAGTTACCCTCTTTATTGGGGCTACATTTTCCAGCTTCAGATATTCCGCTCGAAGCGAGAGAAATGTTTCTTAAAGCTAGACAGCGATCTATTGTGGATGTAGCAAGTGGTAAGATTGGCTTGTCTCCACTTAATTTGCCTTCTTCGTCCAGAAGTCAGGAGCTACAGGGAAAGGAAATTATTCAATATCGTGCAGTTGAAGAGTGCCATATTGAGTATTTGAAAGCGATGGGAGTACAGTCCTCGCTAGTCTTGCCAATTCTAAGTCAGAAGTTTCTTGAACCTGGCTCTCCAACAAGTTTATGGGGTTTATTGGTATCGCACCATAGTCAGCCAAGGACAATTTTAAAACGCGAGTTGCCCGTTTTGCAGCAGGTTGTAGACCAAGTATCCATTGCTATTACTCAAAGCAATTTAGTTTCACAAGCGCGTATAGAGCAAAGGCGCCAAACGATAACAAATCAAGTAATAACTCAATTACATTCGCTGCCAACAACTCAACTTCAAGCTGCACTTGAGACAACAATAGAGGCGCTTTCGGGTTGTGGCGGTAGGATGTATATTTATGCAACTGGTGAGTTATATATTCATGGAAAGCAGCCGCAGTTACCAGACTCATTACAAAACACGGCTATTGAAGAACATCCTTTTTGGCAGCATTGGATGGAAGAATTTAGATTTGATAGCGTCTGGGCAATCACCGACATTTATAAACAGCCAGAATTAAATTTTCTCACAAGCGCGTTTCAACACACCAAAATTCGCGGACTACTAGTAATGCCTCTTGGCTACTATCAAAATTTTGTTGGTGTCGTCAGTATTTTCCGCAATGAGGATAATACTGAGATTTTGTGGGCAGGACGGCGCCAAAAAAATCCTTTAAATGCGTTACCGCAGATTTCTTTTAAAGCATGGCACGAACAAAGACAAGGAAAAGCGAGGGTTTGGAGCAGTGAAGATATTACACTTGCTCAAACATTGGCGTATCATATTTCCATGTCAATTCAACAGCAGTTAATGTATCAAGAACTGCAAGAATTTAACTTAACTCTCAAACAGCAGGTACAAGCACAAACATCCGAATTAGAAAAATCACTACTAATTACCGATGCGGTTCGATTAATTAGCGAACAAATTCGCGGTTCTCTAGATTTTAAAACGACTTTACAAACAATAGTTAGTGAAGTTCGTAAAATATTAAATGCCGACCGGGCATTAATTTATCAATTATTTGATGATAACAACGGTGAGGTAGTTGTCGAAGAACTCAATGGTAATTGTTCATCTGTGTTAGCAGTCAAAGCACCATTAGAATGTTTTCCTGCCGAAAGCGCACGTATTTTTATGCTCGGTCAGGCAAGAGCTATTAATAACGTTGCCACAGCTGCGCTTACCCCTTGTCATCAAGAATTTTTAAAAAGCTTGCACGTACAAGCAAATTTAATCGTACCAATTAAAATAAGTCAACAACTCTGGGGTTTATTAATTGCTCACCAGTGTGAGGCGCCGAGAGTTTGGCATAATGATGAAATCGACCTTTTGCAGCAACTAGCAGACCAAGCAGCAATAGCAATTCAACAAGCGGAACTGTACGAACAAAGTCGCACCGCTTTATCTGAAGCAAAAAATCAAGCAATGCAGCTTGGGCAAGCACTCTACGATTTACAAAAAACTCAAACTCAATTAATTCAAAGCGAAAAAATGTCTGGCTTAGGACAACTAGTAGCAGGTGTCGCGCATGAAATCAATAACCCCGTCAATTTTATCTACGGCAACTTATCTCACGCTATCCAATACACAGAACAACTAATTAATTTAGTGCATTTGTATCAACTGCAGTACCCAGAGGATAACAGTATAATAAACGCCAAAATAAAAGATATTGACTTAGATTTTATAGCTGATGATTACCTAAAATAATGTCCTCAATGCAAATAGGGGCTGAACGTATCTGTTCAATTGTACTATCTTTACGTAATTTCTCACGTCTTGACGAAGCGGACATGAAACCCGTTGACTTACACGAAGGTATTGATAGCACCTTATTGATATTGCAACATCGTTTCAAATCCAGCATAGATTTTCCAGGAATCGAAATTATCAAACAGTACAGTGACTTACCACGTGTTGAATGCTACGCTGGACAAATTAACCAAGTATTCATGAATATTATTTGTAACGCCGTCGATGCGCTTATTGAAAAGTATAAATATAAAGACACAAATGACGACAACCCTCAAATATTGATATCAACGGCAACATCAACCAACAAGCAGTCAGCAATTATTCGTATTACCGACAACGGTGTTGGAATAGCTGAAGACGTTAGAACGCGGATTTTTGACCCATTTTACACCACCAAAGAAGTTGGCAAAGGTACCGGGTTAGGATTAGCCATTAGTTATCAAATCGTGGTTGAGAAGCATGGTGGTATGATAAAATGCACCTCCAAGCCGAATCAAAATACTGAATTTATGATTGAAATTCCTTTAAAACAAGCTATTATGCACAAATAATTATTTATCTAATGGTTCGTAGGTGTGAAATATTGGTACGAAACGATTGCAGTCTCACAGCGAATAATAACTGAACTTCTGCGCCGAAAACGCAGCTTAATTTTTTGGTGTATATTTCCTGTCTCAGTATTAATTATTAATGGATTGATTATAGCTGAACGAGCAAAGCTTTCACTATCAGTTGCATTTGAAAACGCCGCACCATCAACCTTAGTGGGAGCAGCATTATTTTTTAGCTGTTTAGGTGGGAGTGTTGCTACTGTAGTCGCAGAACGAGAACAGCGCACCTTAAAACGTTTATTTATTTCTCCCTTAAGCGGCGCCTCATATTTTATGGGTATTTTTTTAGCCCATAGCTTTATTGGTATTGGACAAACACTACTTGTATATAGCGTAGCAGCATTTTGGGGCGCCAGTTTCAAAGGTTCCATACTACTTGGAGCGATTATCATTCTCACCAGCATAATAGCTTACGTAGGATTAGGATTCATATTAGGCACACAGCTAGCACGTCGCACCGAAGACGTAAACGCCCTAGTAGCAGCATTTGGAGTCCCCTTACTAATACTAGGAGGTTCCTTCCTACCAACATCACTATTCCCCAAAAGCCTACTAAATATTGCTCGCTTCAACCCCATATACCACATGAACGAAGCCTTACTAAAAGTATCCGCAAACGGAGGAAACATCGCCGATATAGAACCTCACCTCCTATTCTTACTATGGTTTGCACTCATTATGATAGTATCCGGCTGGCTCTCCTACAGACGAATGCTCCTCGTAGAAAGAAAACTCTGAAACTCATAGTAATAAGCACTTCAGTGCTTTCCCAACCCAAGCGATAAATAGCCAAACACGATAGGTCAGCTGGCAACGGATGAGTTATTAACTACAAACAAACTTATAATCACCATATTTGGTACTACTGGTTAACGCGCACTCTTTTGTACTACCTGGCGCCTACACTTCCTCTTAAACCAAAGCCAGAATAAGGAAGTTCTATATTAAAACCTTGACCATTATCCATTATTTCTATTTGGAGAAAAGTTTTAATAACTTATAGAATGTGTGGTAATCATGAAAACTTCAGGTGTAACTAACCGTAATCTTAATAAATCAGGCGCCATTACTATAAGAATTAAAGCAACCAAAACAAACTATTCCTAAAATTACTATGATGTTAACACGCTATAACCCTTGGCAAGAATTAAACGCATTACAACGCCAAATGGATTCTTTATTTGAACAAAAAGTCACAGCAAAAGCTCCTGTAGCAGAACTTCATGAAACTGATGCAGCATTAATTCTAAAATTAGAACTTCCTGGAGTTGAAGCTAAAGATGTAGACATTCAAGTTTCAGAAAAAGCTGTCTCTGTCACCGCAGAACGTAAGACAGAAACAAAAACCGAAGACAAGGGTAACGTCAGAAGCGAATTTTACTACGGTAAATTCCAACGAGTTATTCCTCTTCCTGCCCGAATTCAAAATACCGATGTAAAAGCTGAATACAAACACGGTATCTTGAACTTAACCTTGCCAAAAGCTGAAGCTGAGAAAAACAAAGTTGTCAAAGTTAATCTCGAACAACCTACTGCATAATAGCTAAACATTTCTAAATAACTTAGATTTCCGATTTCTATAAGAAGTCGGGAATCTTTTTGTTGAAGTTTTTTGGTATAGTAATTTAAATCCCCCCAACCCCCCTTATTAAGGGGGGCTAGGATTTGTTCATTTGTTTACGTATCAAATTAAAATTCTTCTTTCTTCTCTTGTCCCCCCCTTACTAAGGGGGGTTAGGGGGGATCAAAATCAGTTATGCTTAAAATTAAAAACTTAAACAAATCATACGGCGCCCGCAAAGTCCTAAATAATTTAAATTTAAATATAGACACAGGTCAAATATATGGCTTACTCGGCGCCAACGGAGCAGGCAAAACAACTACTATAAATATTATTTGTAATCTTATCCAAGCTGACAGCGGTTATATTTCAATTCATAATCAACCGATTACAGATGATACAAAAGCATTAATTGGCATTGCCCCCCAAGAAAATTTACTGTATAAAACTTTGTCATGTGAGGAAAATCTGACATTTTTTGCACAAATATACGGTTTACGTGCAAGAACATGTCGTGAGCAAGTACTCAAAACACTTGCCGATGTAAAACTATTTGACCGCGCAAAAAGTCCAGTGGAAACCCTAAGCGGAGGAATGCAACGGCGCCTAAATATGGCAGTTGCTTTAGTACACCAACCAAAACTCGTAATTTTAGATGAACCAACCACAGGGTTAGACATCGAAGCACGTTACGAAATTTGGGAGCTTATCAAACAACTTAAAAATCAGGGTATCACAATTTTACTCACAACCCATTTACTCGACGAAGCCGAACGACTATGTGATAAAATTGGCATCCTTAAAAATGGTCAAATATTAGCAGAAGGCAATTTAAATCAATTACGTCAGTATATACCCGCAGACGAAGTAGTAACTATAAAAACTCCAAACGAGGAAAAAGCAATTACTTTGGCACAAGAATACGGTTTTACACCTCGACGTTACGGAAGCGATTTGACATTTTGGATACCCGAAGCACTAGAACTAAAAGAAATTATCGCGCGTTTTGAAGGTGTTGATATTGATTCTATTTCTCGTCAACCTGTGCGGTTAGAGCATATCTACCTCGAAGTCACGCAGCAAGATAGCGTAAAATCCAACAATGTTAGATAGAAACTGCGTTTAATAAAAAATCGGTTTCTAACACCTAAAAGAGAGGAAGCAAAATGAGTTGGACTAAAGTTCTAGCACAAGATGAACTGTCTGGTGATGCACGAAAAGTAGTTAAAGTCGAAAAGCGCTCGATTTTATTACTCAATCACAATAACCAAATTTACGCTATTGAAAATTCTTGTCCGCACTTAGGGTTGCCACTGAAAAACGGCAAAATAACCGAAGATGGGTCTATTGTATGCCCATTTCACCGTAGTGCGTTTGATTTAACTACAGGTCAACCCTCAAAATGGATTCCTTTTCCACCTGGTATAGGCAAACTAATGGGGATGATTTCCACTGAAAAAGGAGTTGCTGTCTTTCCTACTCGCATTGAAGAAGGAAGCATTTGGGTAGACGTTTAGCCGAAGAAACCCGGTTTCCCTAAAAAGAAACCCGGTTTCTAACATGCATAACTTCCAAAATAAAACCGTATCAGATATTAGAACTCAAATATTTAAACCGTATATCTTAACACTTCGCTTTTTATGGATAATCTTTATTGTATCTTCATGAAATCTTTATTGTATTTTCGGGAAATATCTATAGAGAGGATGAAGATAACAATTAGAGATTTTGATTAAATGAGGTACAATCTGGAGCAAAAACGTGAAAAGCAGCCAAAATAGCGCAAATACGCGCCCCACTAAATCTGACAAAAAACGCCAATCATCGACTTACGTAGATATTGGTACACCGAAAGTGCCACTTAAAAAGCAGTCCTCTAAGGAAAGCCAAGAATCACTGAGTGATTGGGCACACGCAAGCTAGACCACATTAAAATCAAGCGTTCAATAATTTCCAAGTCCGGGAACAATCGATTTTGAGGCGCCGTCATCGGTTGTATGAGTAGGACTCCAAGTTTTAGGCAGTGTTTACTCAACCTATACTTCTCCTTTATGATTACCAACTATTCAACCCCTCACGCTTTATGAACTGCGTGGGGGGTTACTTATATATTTGGAATATGAGAGAGCAGAGTATGAATAAATTATGGGACTGTGTGAAAGCGACGACAGAACGCGCGCTGTCGTGTGGTGCTTTACTATCAATACCGACTAATTACGAGTTTGTCGAGCAAGATGGTGTAGTATTCATGGTGCGGATATTATCGAATCTGGTGCGAAAGGATGAAGCTAAGAAGAAAGAAAAGCAAATAACTCAAAATGCAATTGACTTTAATCCTTTCCTTCCTTATGAACAAGATTTATGGGTAGCTGACATTTCAGATACTCACGTTTGTATTTTGAACAAATTTAATGTTGTTGATTACCACTTACTTATTATTACCCGCGCGTTTGAGGCACAAGAATCTTTACTAACAGAACGAGACTTTGCGGCAATGTGGTATGCAATGGCTGATTTCGATGGATTAGCGTTTTATAATGGCGGTCAAATTGCAGGTGCCAGTCAAAAGCATAAACATTTGCAATTAGTTCCTTTACCATTGGCTCCTAATGGAACAAAATTACCAATTGAACCTTTACTTTTATCCGCTTCATTTCAAGGTTCTGTCGGTACAATACCTAAACTTCCATTCGTACATGCATTTACACGCTTAAATCCTGATTGGGTAAAGTCTCCAATTGAAGGTGGTGTCGCTACTTTAAAACAATATCATCACTCACTAAAAGCAGTAGGTTTACAAGATGGCGGCGCCTATAACTTACTAGCAACACGAGAGTGGATGCTCATAATACCGCGACAACACGAATGTTTCGATTCTATATCAGTAAATTCACTGGGTTTTGCAGGCGCCTTACTTGTGCGAAACTCCGAGCAACTTCAACGTCTTAAGGATTATGGACCAATGAATATCCTTAAAAGCGTAGCTATACCTCTTTGAAATACTTTGCATTGGCGCCCAAGATTAGAGTAAAGTTAAAAAGTGTAACAAAGTATCAGTTTTACTTTAAGCTTTGAAACAAGCTTTTAACACTTAGCGTTGAAATTCTTATAAAAAGTCCATGCAAAAAAGTTTTTGGCGGCGCCTAGGGGCGTTTGTAGGGTTATTATTCTTAGCTGGTTCCATTTGGGTAATGCATCCTGCCGATGCCTTAGCTTATGACAACCCAGAACTATTACCAAAAACAGCAACCCCAGTTGTAGACCTAGCCAAAACTCTCACTGATGTCCAAGAAGAGAATTTGGTTAAAGAACTTAATAGTTTTCAAGAAGAAACAGGTTGGAAATTACGAGTATTAACGCAGTTTGACCGTACACCTGGTCGGGCAGTTATCAATTTTTGGGGTCTAGATGATAAAAGCATTTTGCTTGTATCAGATGCTCGTGGTGGTAACATTCTCAGCTTTAGTGTTGGCGATGCAGTGTATGAATTATTACCTCGGACATTCTGGATTGAACTGCAAACCAGGTTTGGGAACTTGTATTACGTCCGTGAAAATGGGGAAGACAAAGCAATACTCGACACATTAACGACTGTAGAAGGTTGTTTACGTAAAGGTGGTTGTGGCGTAGTACCAGGATTACCGCGCGAACAGTGGATTTTAACCTTAATTACATCAGTAATTGGAGGTGTGATTTGCGGTTTTGCAGCACAACCACGTCGTGAAGGTCAAGTGTTTGCATGGCAGTGGGCATTAATTTTTTCACCTTTATGGGGAATTTTATTTCTTGCCTTTGGTATCGGCCCCGTCGTCACTCGTACAACCGAATGGCTACCTTTATTTCGCAACGTAGCAGGTTTCCTAATGGGTGTTATAGTAGCTTACCTCTCACCAGTATTTGGGCGCCCGTCATCAAACGCCGAATCATAAGTGCTGAGTTGAAAGTGCTGAGGAGCCATCGCCGTGGGCGGCTGCGCCGACTTGAGGCGAATGGCGTTGCTGAGTTGGAAACTGAGTTAAAACTCAGCACTCAGCACTTTTCACTGATTTACTGTAAGCTTATTGCTGTTGTGCGTTGCAGAACTCGAATGGAATGGCATATAACTGATGCTCAAAGTCTGGCAATAATTGATAGTGAAATTGGCGACCATGTTTTTTCACCCGCAGAATACGAAATCGTGAGGCGTGTTATTTATGCCACATGCGATTTTGAATATAAATCATTGCTAAATTTTTCAGAGCGTGCTTTACAATCAGCAGCAGCAGCTTTAGCGGCTCGCACCACTATAATTGTCGATGTACCGATGGTGCAGGTGGGTATAGCAAATGACATACAAAATACTTTTGCAAATCCAGTATTTTGCAGTTTTGAAGCTGTAAATAAATCTCAAAACAAAAAAACTCGCGCTGCATCAGGTACAGAATTACTTGCAAAACGATATCCAGAAGGAATTTTTATAGTTGGTCAAGCTCAAACTGCACTTTCCACACTTGTAGAATTAATAGAGGCAGAAGAAATTAAACCAGCTTTAATAATTGCAACTCCTCCAGGATTTATAAATGTAGACATGATAAAAGAGGGCTTACGTGAATCACTTGTCCCAAATATTATGATTGAAGGTAGTAAAGGAAACGCAGTAGTTGCCGCAGCAATTGTTGATGGTTTGGTAGATTTAGCTTGGCAAGCTTACGGGTCTGATGGGAAATAATAAATCCCAGAAACCGGGTTTCTTCTTGATATCTTGCAATAAAAATGACAATTTTGCATAGAAACCCGGTTTCTTCGATGCTTTCTTTGATGAGTTCTAATAATCTTCTTCTGTATCCCAATCATCGCGTCTTCTACGTCTCGTATCTTCTTGCGGACGACGACGGCGCCTTGGTCTATCATACTCGTCATCATCGCGTAAGCGCTTTCCAACTTCTGTAAAAAAGTCTCTTCGTAAATAAGGGTAATCACTTATCCAAATATTGCGATTAGGAATATATATATCAGTAATTTCTTCAATACGGCTGAGGTCAGCACGATTTGACAACACAAGCATTTCGGCAATTTGACCACGTGTCACAGCTTTATATGCTACTTGTAACGGTGCTTGATACTCAGCAGTAAACCCTGTTTCATCCCCAACTTCTAAATTGATACGCTTTTCGCGATTTTCGACAATAACCAACTCACCCTTACCATTAACAGTTTCTTGCTTACCTACCAACTCTTCAGTAATCCAAATATCCACGACTCGACCGCGAAAAAAGCCACAATACTTATAACGTCGGCTTTTACCATTTCGCATACTAGCTTGAAACACAGGCCCCCACAACCAATAAAAAGCGCTAATTAGTCCAAGCACGAATACAAGTGGCCCAAAATTAAGTCCCAGAACAAACCTTAAAAGTAAAACAACAGCAGCAGCAACTACAGAAATTAATAATCTTTGTAAAAGTTTAGAAAAATTACCCCAATAATATTTGTACTGAGGTCCAGTCCCGATCAAAGGAATAAGTTGATCAAATTTTTCGCGTGTCAGTGGAATAAGCATAATTATTGAGTTAAAAGTGCTGAGTGCTGAGTGCTGAGGAACGGAGTAAGAGTAGAGACCGAATTAATTTGGTCTGTACGGAGTTATGAGTTACCACTCAGCACTCAGCACTCAGCACTCATAACTTTTTTATAGAATTTTTTCTAATCCATATACTAACGACTTTAACTGTTGAACCTTGCGAATAGCCAGTAAAACTCCAGGCATATAACAAGCTCGGTCGGAAGTATCATGACGCAGTGTATAAATTTGCCCTGCTGCACCAAATATAACTTCTTGATGTGCAATTAATCCAGGCAAACGAATACTGTGAATTCTTATCCCTTCTCCAGCATCACTACCCCTAGCACCTTTTAGGTTTTCTTCTTCTTTTACGATAGCAGGGTTAAAAGATTTACCCATTTCTGCGAGCATTTGGGCAGTTTGAATAGCAGTACCGCTAGGAGCATCAGCCTTTTGGTTATGATGCAATTCAATAATTTCCACATGGTCAAAATACTGTGATGCTGTTACTGCTGCTTGCTGCAACAATACCATCCCAATTGAGAAGTTAGGAATAATTAAACAACCAGTGCTAGCTTTTTCAGCAAAATCTGCTAAATCTTGTAGCTGTTGAGGACTTAAACCAGTAGTACCAACTACCGGACGAATACCATAAGCAATAGCGCTACGAATATTATCATACACCCCCGAAGGATGAGTAAAATCTACTATCACCCCAGGAAGCATTTGTCGTTCACCTGCCACATAACCCAACATCGGTTCTAACTGGTTAGTTATTGGCACCTCTAACGGTTCGGTCAAACCAGCTAATTCACCAACATCTTTACCTTGATGTTCTGGACTAGTGTCAATGGCGCCCATTATCGTCATATCAGATGCTTGGGACACAGCTTTAACAACCTCACGTCCCATTTTACCCGCTGCACCATTGATAATTACCGGAATTTTATTTTGATTAGCCATAGTCAAACAAATATTCTGCCAGCGTAATTTCTACCCAACACACGAATTTTAAGAGATTTGAGGCGCCACGTAAAAAAAGAGCGTCAGTTATTGTTGGGAACTTGGCAGAATTTAATTGAGTCAGTCGCTTAAAATAAAGTACTCTACATCACTCATAGGTGAACTTCACAGGGGCGAATACCAAATGTCGAAAATTCAGTCAGTAATAACCATGACAATTGTCACATCTTTGTATAAAATGCACTGAGCAACACCCAAAAGATGTGAAATCATTAATGCGGTCTCTGTAGTTCAGAATAAAATTGAGTCAATGAATAAGAAATTTGTCCTCACCTTACTTTCCAGCCCAGCATTGTTTGCCTCAGTTGCATCAATGATGATGACCACTCCTGCCCAAGCAAGCCAAGTACTTCACCAAGGCTCACTTGACTGTATTCAATCACCCCACACCAAACAACATGCATTTGTTTGTGAGCGGCGCCAAAAAGCAACAACAGCAACCACACAACAAATAGCCTCAGCACAAAAACAACCAGAACTAATACCACAGGCGCCGAACAAAATTACTGAGCTAGCATTTACCGACGAAGAAAGCGACACAGCCATTCAACTCTTTGGATGCGACTGTCCCGCTTGCCTTAACTCATTACGCCAACTGCGTAACATGACACAAATGGCTGTATAACCCCTAATTAATGTAGAGACGCGATTAATCGCGTCTCTACGTATCATTTAAATTCTTCCAAGGTTGTGTAAACCTAAAATTACACCAATTCCCAGGATATGACCAAAGCTAGTTGTAGCTAAAATAGCAGGCAAGCCAAAACCACCAAAGAAATTAGACGCAGGCACAGCAGGTTCGGCACTAGGATACTTGATAGTCGATTTACCGAACGCAATCGCTAAAATATTGCAAACAACCATTATCGCTCCAACGGTTGGACTCCATTGTAAAGGCGCTACTGCTGGTGTAACAGCCAGTAAAATTGATGTTAACATGCGATTTGCTCCTTGATTTACTAAATGTTTTACCGGGTTGAAAATATTACTTCTAAAATTTTTTAGCAAAAAACCTTTGCCTAGCGCTAACTTTCGTATCACTAGTTCATATTTCGTTGTAATATTTCATCACATTGTTGTAATAATTATTTATTTTTCTTTACATAATCTTGTGGAGCGGGCATCCCTGCCCGCCTTCTGTATTTTCTATATTTTCTGTATTGGACGGGGCTTGCGATGCTCCGAACTTTGCCAGAAGAATAATCTCCTGGCAAGTTCTCTCCATCCCACAAGAGCAATCATGAAGTTTTGACGGTGAGGTAGCGCACGCATCATTGAAGATAATACAGTGTAAAAAAGAGCTATGTACTAAACCCACCATGAAACGTAGATGGAAGTCTTTGTTCCTTTCTCTCAGCTGGGTATTTCTCTCAGTAGGGACATCTATTTTTGTTATCGTCACGCAGCCTTTAATAACACCAGCACAACAACCTGCGTCAATTGAAAAGTATAATCAAACACCCGTACAAACCAAAGAAGATAAAAAGCCTGAATCAAAAAAACCTGAAGACCAAAGCAATAATAAAAAACCAGAAGAAGAACAAAAACCAACACCCGAAGAAATAGCGCGTCAACAAAAGCTGATAGAGGCAGATAAGCTTTATTTAGCGGGAAATGTTGCTGAAGCTGAGAAAGTATATCGTGCTATCAAACAACCATTCAAGCTAGCGGCTAATAATAGTAACGAACAACTTCAACCAGCAATTACCGATGCAGCACAATTAACACCAGCAGGAAGAGTATACTGGCGTGAAGCTGAAGCAGGAATTATTGGCAATTTACAAACTCGCATTTTGGTTCCTTTAGACTTATTAGTTCAACAGGTGCCTCAGTTTATACCCGGACATATTAAGTATGCTGAATATCTAAAAAAGTACGGTGATGAAAAAAAAGCGTTACAAGTATTAGAACGCGCGGCTACACTGTATCCAAATCAACCAGATTTAGTTCGAGCGCGTGTAGCTGCGTTAGGAGATGCGAAAAAGTGGATGGAAGCGTCGCTAGCTGCACGTCAATATGCAATTCTCAACCCTAATGACCCATTGATGCCAGAATTTACAAAGTTGGCAGATGATAATTTAAAGCGTTACAAATCTCATATTCGCGGTGAAATTCGCGGTAATGCCATAGCCAATATTATTACAGGCGCCATCGGTTATGCGGTTACAGGAAGTCTACTTGGCCCATTTTCGGCACTTGACTCAACGGTAATGTTGCTGCAAGGAGAAGAATCTATTGGTGAAAGCGTAGCGAAACAAGCGAAAAAACAACTTGATTTGGTCAAAGACGAAACCGTTAATGCATACGTTAATGATATTGGTCAAAAACTTGCCCAAGTTGCTGGACGCAATGAATTTAAATATGAGTTTTTCGTAATTCCCGAACCTGATTTAAATGCATTCGCTTTACCCGGTGGTAAGGTGTTTATAAATGCAGGCGCCATTGAAAAAGCAAAATCCGAAGCTGAATTAGCAGGGTTAATTGGTCATGAATTAGCCCACGTCGTACTATCCCACGGATTTCAACTAGTAACTCAAGGTAATTTAATTTCAAATATTACTCAGTATTTACCGTTGGGTGGAACTGTTGGACAGCTATTTGGACTGTCTTATAGTCGTGATATGGAGCGTCAAGCCGATGTTTTGGGCACACGTTTACTCGTTACAACTGGGTATGCAGCGGATGGGTTAAGAAACCTCATGGTCACGCTCAAAGAACAAATGAAAAATAAAAATGTACCACCAACTTGGGCATCATCGCACCCAGGTGGTAACGAACGGGTGGGTTACTTGGAAGAGTTAATAACACGCAATAGTTACAACCGTTATGCTTATGAGGGAGTTGCCAAGCATGAAGAAATTCGCTCAAAAGTTAAAACTATATTAAAAGAGCTAAAAGAGTGTCGCGAAGACAAAAAGAAATGCCCTGATGATAAGAAAGATCAAACAGAGCGCAAAAAGCCAGAACAACCTCAAAACCCCACCCAGCAAACAGAACAACAGCCAAATGACTCTAAAAAATAATCGAAAATAATCATCCTATGGTTATAAAGTTTTGATGGCACATAACAAAAACGTGTGGAAATCAACGCTATTGACAGACACATCAATGCAAGAGGGCAAGTTATAATTTTTTAGCGGACGACTATTGTAAACATTTATGACTACCCCTCTTGTACAAGCTTTTTTTGTGGGCAGAGCTGTCGCTGAAATTCTTAGCGAACGTCTTGAACATACTGTTACTGATGGGCTATCGCAACTCGGTAAGTTAGACGCTGAGTTACGCGAGCAAATGCGCTCGTTTACTGATGAAGTTATGGTTCGTGCCCAAAGCGCATCAAATGCAGCAGGTGCTGGTTTTACTTCTCCAGGTACTTCTGCACAATCAGCATCAGTTGATACACAAGCAATGATTGATGATTTACGTGCCGAAATTGCCACATTACGCACTGAACTCCAACGTCATCGCGTTAGTGGTTGAGTGTAGGGTGGGCACTGCCCACCATACAAATTTTACAAACAAGCAAAAAATAACAAAGTATTTTCTCCCTTTAAGATTCAGTTAATCCCAGCGGTATTTAAAGCATATGGAAAAAGGATATTCGGATAAGGCATACCGTTGGAATCGCGAGAACTACTCTAGCAGGCGCCGCTTTATAGATATTTGGGGGTTTGTGCTGCTATTGATGTATCGCCTTTGGCTGTATAACAAATCTTGGAGTTATCCAGGAGGAGTTAGTGACGCAAAGCAAGCTGCAAGGCGCCGGACTTTAGCGGTTTGGATTCGCAACACATTACTCGATTTAGGCCCAACTTTTATTAAGGTTGGACAATTATTTTCGACGCGCGCGGATATATTTCCTGCTGAATATGTCGAAGAACTAACAAAGTTACAAGATCGTGTTCCAGCATTTAGCTACGAGCAGGTAGAGTCTACTATCGAGAAAGAACTAGGTAAAAAAATTCCTGAACTTTTCCATAGCTTTGAACCCGTTCCTTTAGCAGCAGCTTCTTTAGGTCAAGTTCATAAAGCGGTTTTACACTCCGGTGAAGCTGTTGTCGTCAAAGTTCAGCGTCCTGGACTCAAAAAGCTTTTTGAAATTGATTTAAGAATTCTCAAAGGTATCTCGCGTTATTTTCAAAACCATCCTAAATGGGGAAAAGGACGCGACTGGATGGGAATTTACGAAGAGTGCTGCAAAATTCTTTGGGAAGAAATCGATTATTTGAGCGAAGGTCGCAATGCCGACGCTTTTCGTCGTAATTTCCGCGATTATGAGTGGGTAAAAGTTCCTCGCGTTTACTGGCGTTACACCTCTTCTCGTGTACTCACACTCGAATACGCTCCAGGTATAAAAATTAGCCAGTACGAAGCGTTAGAAGCGGCTGGTTTAGATAGAAAGGTGCTGGCTCGTCAAGGCGCCGAAGCATATTTACACCAGTTACTCGATAATGGTTTTTTCCACGCCGACCCACACCCAGGTAATATTGCCGTTAGTCCCGAAGGCGCCTTAATTTTTTATGATTTCGGTATGATGGGACGTATCAAGTCGAACGTGCGTGAAGGCTTGATGGAGACATTATTTGGCATCGCCTCTAAAGATGGTGATAGAGTTGTGCAGTCACTCATTGACTTAGGCGCCATAGCACCAACCGACGACATGGGTCCAGTCAGACGTTCGGTGCAGTATATGCTCGATAACTTTATGGATAAACCTTTTGAAAACCAATCGGTTGCCGCCATCAGTGACGACTTGTACGAAATCGCTTATAATCAGCCATTTAGATTTCCTGCAACATTTACCTTCGTCATGCGCGCGTTTTCGACGCTAGAAGGTGTTGGTAAAGGACTTGACCCAGAGTTCAGCTTTATGGAAGTCGCTAAACCCTACGCAATGCAGCTTATGACTAATACAAATGGTGAGGGCAATAGTTTACTTAACGAACTAGGCCGTCAAGCAGTCCAAGTTAGCAGTACAGCTTTGGGACTACCGCGTCGTCTCGAAGATACTCTTGAAAAACTAGAACGCGGTGATGTTAGAATGCGTGTTCGCGCTATAGAAACCGAGCGCTTATTAAGGCGGCAAAGTAACATCCAATTAACTACCACTTACGCGGTACTTATAGGTACTTTCACCCTTTCAGCCTCGATTTTATTGGTTAAAAATTATATATGGGCAGCCGTGTTTGTTGCTTTAGTCGCGGTCAGCGTATCATGGCTGTTAATTAGGCTTATTTCACGTCTTGACCGTTATGACCGTATGTATTAAATGATTGTTTCCGATACGTCTAAAAAAATATGAAAATAAACTATATAGGAGCTAGCGACCCCGGACTTATTCGATTTTCTAATCAGGATGCTTATTATACTGACCCAGAAGGACGATTTTTCGTGGTTGCCGATGGGATGGGTGGTCATGCGGGTGGTGAAGAAGCCAGTCGTATTGCCACCCAAGAAATTCAAGCTTATTTAGTCGCAAACTGGGATTCAAAAATTCCTTCCGAAAAATTGCTCGAAGAAGCATTACTTCAAGCAAACGAAGCCATTATACGTGACCAACAAAGCCATCCAGAACGTGCCGATATGGGCACAACTGCCGTCGTCATACTGTTGCGCGACGCCGACTCACCCTTGTGCGCGCACGTTGGTGACTCCAGATTATACCGCTGGCGAGAACCCAAACTCGAACAAATTACAGAAGACCATACTTGGGTCGCACGTGCATTAAAAGTTGGTGATATTTCCCCCGATGAAGCGCGTATTCACCCCTTCCGTCACGTACTATCACGTTGCCTAGGACGCGAAGATTTACAAGGAGTTGACATTCAACCTCTGAGTTTAAAACCAGGAGACCGCTTGCTGCTATGTAGTGACGGTTTAACCGAAGAACTAGTCGATGAAAAAATCGCCAGTTACCTCCAAGAAACCTCAATGCTCGACAAAGCAGCTTTCGCGCTGATTGAAGGCGCCAAAGAACAAGGTGGACACGATAATATTACCGTCGTATTAGTAGCGCTTGATTAATATTGGCAACGGATACAACAGATGTAACGGATGAACTTGCTACAAATCAACCATCCGTTACATCCGTTGCCAATTTGTTCATTTTAAGCATTTTTCATCTTTACAATTTGATACAAAATACATTACCCTCCAAGAATTACCTTGGAGGGTTAATTATAACTTTGTGTGAATTGACATCTTGCTACTTTTACTGTATATCGAATAAAATCGACTTTAATACTCCAAGTCCCTATATTCCCGATATAGGGCACAGGCGTATTAACTCATGTTAAATACTGAATCCTTGACTTTTTGCTGTATATAGTGCAAAGTTTACCGAAATATGCCTAGGCAAACTTGGTATATATATTTAGCTAGAAGCTCAGGAGTGTAAACTAGACGACATTATAGAAAGACAACACAAAATTACCACCTAAAGGAGTGGGCATTTTGTCAAACTCTTGTTATCTTTCGTAATAAAGAGGCACACAATTAGATTTTATTCCCTCAAATCTAATCAACGGCACCTCGGCTAGTCAGTCTAACTTACTTCACTGTTTTACGTCATCTTCATTATCTTCTCTATCTGGAGTTATTTTATGAACAACCCAATCGAACTTTCACTCGAACAGCAATTTAGCATTCACTCATTTGCTAACCAAGTACAAGATATGAGCCATGAGCAAGCAAAAGACTTTTTAGTCAAGCTTTACGAGCAAATGGTAGTAAGAGAAGCAACATATAAAGAACTTCTTAAGCACCAATGGGGCTTAGACGGTACTGGATTGGCTTGAGCAATGTGATTAAAGTCCAGTGTCGCAAGTCAAGGCGACCTCCTTCTCTTGCTTAGTTCCATACGGGGAAACGAGCTGGGGATGATGGGGCGTCAACTTAAGACTCAAAGGACTACCAGCAGACCGCGTTAATTACTTTCAGTACCATTAATATTTATATTTCCTATGAGCTTTTTTTACAACCGTAATTTATTTTTTATTATTATTTCTTAACAATGAGATAAGAAATGTTACATCAATAAGAAAAACCGAGTATATATACTCAGAAAATATATATATCTTATTTTATATATAAACAAAAGTTATAGTTAATATAATACAGGTAGGTGTTCATAAGCTTTCGTTTTTAGGCAGAAAGGTCGAAAGGAGAATCTGTATTAATTGAGGCAAGCTTAGTTAAAATTTGGGGTTTAATTTTTTCGTATTCAGTTTTGAGATAGGTTTTACTAATTTGGGGATTAGCAGACGAAGGAAGTGTGTTGCCCAGTAATGACCATTCCTTTAAACGACGACATTGAGAAGAAGCAATAGTAGAAACTAAGATATGAGTAGGGTGAGTTGGTTGCTCGCGTGCGAAAAACAGCAGGCGATAGTAACCTTTGTCACTAAGTAAGCGTACAGTTTCTTGCCCAAAATTGGTTTTGAGGTCAAGGTAATAAGGAAGCCATTTGGCACCAAACTTACGGTTATAGATAACAGTCACCCAAAGTAGCATTGGGTGAGGAGAAGGAATAAAAAGAAATTGGTTGTAGCGAGTACAAACCGAGCGCTTTTGAATTTCGAGTATTGGTAACATCATCCACAATGCAGGGGTAAGTTCATTGTGAACACGAATAGGTTGAGGAAAAACAATATCAGCGATTGGTTTATTTTTGGGCCAAGTCGAAAGTTTTACAATCTCATCTGGTAAGGGACTAGGCAGGTTTTCAGATTTATCTACTTCTTTTGCAACAACCGTAGCAGCATCAGCACTCGTAGTTTGGCGCCCTGTATGGGTAGTAGTTGTGCTGGTAGTTTTATTAAGTTCAGATGTAATATCAACTGCTGATAGTGTTTGTATAATGTCATTAATATTTTGCGGACGGTCTAATGGTTTTTTCGCAAGACATGACATTACCAACTCTTCTAGAGACTTAGGAACGTGAAAACTTATATCAATTTCCGCAAACGAACGCGGTTCAGTGAAATGATGTGCTTTATACCAGGCGCCGAATGAATGAGTAGGAGCAGTAAGAGGTAACTTGCCCGTAAGCATTTCAAACATCATCACACCCAAACTATAAATATCTGAACGATTATCTAACTCCTTACCCTCCATTTGTTCGGGAGAAGAATAAGCTAAAGTTCCCAGATAGTAATTAGTTTGCTGCGTATTCGACTGTAATAACTTAGCAATGCCAAAATCAAGAATTTTAACTAATTCACCAAACGTCGGGTCAACAATCACCAACATATTACTAGGTTTAATATCACGATGAATAATTGGGTAAATAGTGCCATCTACAGGAATACCATCGTGAGCGCACTGCAACCCCAAACTAATTTGACGTGCCATGCTCAAAAACCGCACTAATGACATTTCTTGCTTGCGGATAATATGTGACAAGCTTTTACCTTTAAGGTATTCCATAACGTAGAACGGAGTATTATACTCGTCCACACCATAATCCATAACTCGAACAATTTGAATACTTTTTTGTCCCAAAAGCGCGCAGGTTTTAGCTTCACGCTCAAAGCGTTCCTGCAACCGCATTTTTTTATTAGTTTGGATGGACATTGAGAGAAACTTCACCGCAACAGGTACATCTCCCAACAAAGTATCCTTAGCACGATATACTCGTCCCATAGCTCCAGTTCCTATTAACTCCTGAAGCTGGTACCGTTTGCTAAGTTTGCGACCGACGTTGGGGTCTGACATAGTAAGCATTGACTCCAATCTTTTAAAATAAGCGAATTTCCTGTTGATTTTAGTATTCCCAAATTTTTGGCAATAAACACCAAACATTGACCAAACAGATGCAACACAAACCAAAATTTTTAAGTATTTATTTATACTAAAATTTGTAGTTATTTATTCGTAACTAACTTCGCAATGGCATCTGCTAAAGCATCAGGTTCAACAGGTTTAGCGATATGAAGGTTAAAACCAGCATCAAGAACCTTTTGACGGTCATATTCTCCAGCAAAAGCCGTCAGCGCAATTGCAGGAATCAGCCCGCCATTTTCCGGTGCCCACTTTCTGACTTGTCGTAATAATTCATACCCATCCATCAAGGGCATACCAATATCACTAACCAAAATATGAGGTTTTGAAATTGTCAATAGCTGTAGTGCTTCAACCGCGCTAGACACGCTTTGAACTTCGGCGCCGTATAATTCCAAAGCAAAGGTAATAAAATCTCGTGAGTCTGGGTCATCATCAACAGCCAAAACTCGCACCCCAGAAAGCGAAGATTTAGTGATGAGTGCTGAGTGCTGAGTACTGAGTGATAAATTCTCAGCACTCAGCACTTTTAACTCAGCACTATTTAGTAGGGGCAGTTTAACAGTAAAAGAGGCGCCTTGATTTAAACCAGAACTATGCGCTTCAACAGTACCACCATGAAGCTCAACCAAATTACGAACAATAGCTAACCCAAGTCCGAGTCCACCAAATTTTCTAGTAGTCGTACTATCTTCTTGACGGAAATAATCAAAAATATGAGGTAAAAATTCTGAATTAATACCCTTTCCGGTATCACTAACAATAACCTTAACAAAAGGAACTTCCATCAAAAAATCCACCTTAACATGCCCACCACCAGGTGTAAACTTAATAGCATTAGACAAAAGATTCCAAAAAATCTGCTGCAAACGAGCAGCATCCCCCACCATCGTAATAAGCGCTTCAGCGCTTCCACCCCCAAAACTACTCTCAATCTCAATCCCCTTACTCTCCGCAGCCAATCGCACAGTATCAATAGCAGCAGAAACCACACTAACCAAATTCACACGAGTCGCATTAAGCGTCAGCTTACCACGAAGAATACGAGAAACATCAAGTAAATCTTCAATTAAATCAACCTGTAACTTAGCATTACGCTCAATAGTATTCAAAGCTTCAGAAACCTTAGCTGGATTCAACTTACCACTCTTCAACAACTTCACCCAACCAATAATTGGATTAAGCGGAGTACGTAACTCGTGAGAAAGAACAGCAAGAAACTCATCCTTAACACGATTAGCATTTTCAGCTTGCTCGCGTGCAGCTTGCTCACTTAATAACAATCGTTCTCGCTCAATTTCCGACTCCTTACGGTCATGAATATCATTAGCAACACCGACCCACTTAACAATTCGTCCAGAATCATCCTTTAAAGGCAACCCACGTGCAATAAACCAACGGTACATCCCATCCGACGCACGACGACAGCGTACTTCCGCTTCATAATTATTACCATTACCTGTAGCATAATTCCAAACCGTTAAAACTTTATTCCGGTCATCAGGATGAATGGCGCCAACCCATTGATAGCCGATAGTTTGTTGCATCGACAAACCAGTATAATCAAGCCAGTACTGATTACAGTAAGTAATTTTGCCATCATTTTGAGACATCCAAACAACTTGAGGAGCAACTTCCGTCAGAATTCGATAACGTTCCTCACTTTCACGTAAAGCTTGCTCAACCCTTTTAGTATCATCAATATCAGTACAAGAACCAAACCAGCGAATTATCTTACCGTCTTCATCTCGTAATGCAAATGCTTTACCAAGAAACCAACGGTACTGTCCATCAGAAGCACGTTTAAAACGATATTCAATATTATAGTCTTTACCAGTACGCAACGATTCGTTCCAGATATTCAAACACCTTTGTTGGTCATCTGGATGTAACAAATGACTCCATCCCCAACCTTGGGTTTGCGCTAAAGTCATGCCAGTATACTCAAACCAACGGCTATTAAAATAATCATGATAGCCATCAGGTAAAGTAGTCCAAAATAACTGTGGCATTGTATCTGCCAAAGTTCGGAAATTCAACTCGCTTTGCTGTAAAGCTTGCTCTTGTTGCTTTCTCTGACTAATATCTCGAATTGACCATCGTAAACCAGTAAACTGTCCAAAATTATCGTGTATACTAGCAACTGTCACCTCAGCATAAAAAGGTGTCGCATTATTTGGCTGAATGAAAAATTCTTTTGTTTGAGTTTGTAGCTGTGGTAATGCGCGTAACTGGTTAAATTGTGAGTAAAATGCTTGATATTCTTCACGTGGAATATAAGCTGTTAGATATTTACCAATTAAATCTCGTTGTTTTGAGCAAAGAAGAATAGAAATAGACTGGTTTGCTTCCTGAATTTTACCCTTAGTGTCGGTAACAAGATATCCATCAGGAGCAAAGTTGAATAAATCTTGATAGCGTTGTCGTTCGGTTTCCAATAACAAATTCTGGTATTGCAATTCTTCTTCTGCAACGCTAAGTTCTTCTAAAACAAGTTGTAAATCATCATTGACATTTGATAAATTTGTGTTCTCGGTCTCTAAATCAAAATAAGTTTTAGATATTATTTGTTCTCTTGTGCGACTATGACCATTGGGTATAAAATTATTTTGAGCTTGTATTTGCCCTAATACATGAAAATTGCATACTACAGCATAAGGCTTATTGGCGCCAGATAAAAACAATGGCTGAAAGTTTAATTCAAGCCATATGCCATTTTCAGAATTAGACTTACAAAACCCAATAATGACCTTTTGATAAGAATTAGATGTTTTAAATGCAGCAATGGCTGGATAAGTATTATGCGTGTAACTTGCCCCATTTACATCTATAACTTGTGTAAATAAGTCAAATAGACTTTTACCTATCATTTCGTTTGGAGTATATCCAAAACAAGCAATATTATTACATCCGCAAATCGTGCCATCAGCAATATGAAGTAACATTCCGTCTTCAAGGATGATGGAATCACCTTTTTGCATTTGCTGCGTATTCGCATGTAGATTAGAAGACGTTTCTTCAGGTTGCATTATTAATACTTAAGATAACAGTTCGGCAATTGTAATAGATTCAACTATATAGATTCATATTTATGGCACTGGTGCCGCTGTGTAACGTGGCAAAAAACTGATAATCACAGATCATAACATTACGACATTGTAAACAGTTGTTACTTCTACCTAAAGATTTATTTATTAAGTATTAGGCTGAGTTTGCTGACGTTCGAGTTTTGCCTCCATTGTACTAGAAAGGAAATGACCAACCAGAATACCGCCAGTCATACAATAAGCGTCATTAGAAACGCGGTGTAGGGTTTCAAAACCACTACGACGCTGACGGTCACTGAGTACCCAGTAGCGTTGTACTATAGTTTCCGGGCCTATCCAACCTTCACCTTCAATTTGTCCAAACAGGTTATGTTGTAGCAAAAACGAGTAATGACGCTCACCATCATCCAAACGTCCTTTGTACTGTAAAGCAATTTCTGAGCGTTCGCTGCCAGGAAAAATGAGTTTAGTTGCCATAGTGAACCAATTATCGCGGTTCCAGGCAACCAAAGTCATACCTTTAACGGCAACAGGCATAGCATCGCGCTCTAACCAACTGCCTTGTAAAGTCCAGCGTCCAGCTTCGAGTAAAAAAGAGTGTCTCACTTGTTAATACCTTTACGTGTTTATTTTTTTCCTAGTTTTGCAGCGCCAAAACCGGAGATAAAAATAAAACACCTCTGGCGGCGAGTACACTTAGTATACCCATTACAAAGTGCTGAGTAGAAAGTGCTGAGTGCTGAGTAAGTTTTAGAGTTAGGAGTTAGGAGTTAGGAGTTAGGAGTTAGGAGTTAGGAGTTAGGAGTTAGGAGTCAGGAGTCAGGAGTTAGCACTCATCACTCAGCACTCAGCACTCAGCACTCATCACTCAGCACTCAGCACTCAAAGACTTCTCCTAATAGCACCTCAAGTTTGGCGCC
>ERZ1066120.459-NODE-459-length-38126-cov-12.585432_pt1 | contig 38126 bp, 37 predicted proteins | sample MGYA00382767_ERZ1066120 | MGnify/ENA primary metagenome ERZ1066120 (study PRJEB33369, sample SAMEA5778350) | biofilm metagenome | biome: Industrial cooling water; feature: Water cooling tower basin; material: Biofilm | place: United Arab Emirates | collected...
TAGCGGCAAGCGTGATCGGCGCTTTCTACTATATCAAGGTCGTGAAGGTGATGTTTTTCGACGAGCCGCCGAGCGATGCATCACGGGCGCCTGAGAGGCACAGCCCTGCCGAGCACTGGGCGGTGCTGACAGTTTGCGTGTTGGCGATCTCGCCTCTCGCCTATCTCGCAACGCCCTGGCTGAGCGATGTTACGGGCCAGGCAGCCGCTTCACTTTTCGTCCTAGCTTGATCCGCACGGTTCCTGAAACTGGCTCGACCAACGCCGACCTGCTGGCGGCACTGCGGGGCGGCGAGCGGGTTGCCGAGGGCGATTGGCTCGTCGCTCTTCGTCAGACGGCAGGCCGTGGACGCCAGGGGCGCGAATGGTTCGATGGCGCCGGCAATTTCATGGGTTCGACCGTGGTTCGCCTCTGCCCGGCTGACCCCCCTCCGGCCAGCTTCGCCCTGACAGCGGCACTCGCGGTCTATGAAGCGGTGATCCCCCTCTTGCCCGACCCTTCCGCCTTGCGCCTGAAATGGCCGAATGACCTTACCTTTGCTGGCGCCAAGCTCGCGGGCATCCTGCTGGAGCGCGAGGGGGAGGCACTCGTCGTCGGGATCGGAGTCAACCTCGCAAAGGCTCCTGTCATTGAGGGCCGCGCGACACTGGCCCTTGCAGAACTCGTTCCCGCGCCGGATCGGGATCTTTTCGCCCGGGCACTGGCGGCAACATTCGCGCTCGAGCTGAGACGTTGGCGCGATTACGGGCTCGAGCCCTTGGTTCGCCGCTGGCAAGCCGCTGCCCATCCGCTTGGAACCTCGCTGAGCGTGTCGCCTCCCGGCGAACCGGCCTTGATGGGGCATTACGATGGGCTAACGCAGGGCGGCGCCCTGCGGCTGCGCTTGGCGGACGGCGTTTGCCGTGTCATCCACGCGGGCGACGTCTTCTTCGCAAACGCTCCACTGCACGAGAAGGGCTGAGCCAATGCTGCTGGTCGCCGATGTCGGCAACACCAATGTCGTTTTCGCGCTATACGACGGGCGAACGATCAAGACCCGCTGGCGCATCGCCACCGACCCACGGCGAACCGGGGATGAATACGCCGTCTGGCTGCTGCAGTTGATGCAGATCGAAGGGTTCGGGCGGGAGGATGTCACTCAGATCATCTTGGGCTCGGTTGTCCCTCGCGCCGTGCACAACCTCACCGTGCTGGCTCAGAAGTACTTCGGCGTGGAGCCGCTGATAGCAGGTCAGGGCCAAGCGGCGTGGGGCATCTCGGTGGATGTCGACGAGCCGAGGTCTCTCGGCGCCGATCGCGCGCTGAATGCCATCGCGGCGCATGAGAAATATGCAGGCGATCTGATCGTCATCGACTTCGGCACCGCTACCACCTTCGATGCCGTCGACTTCAACGGCGCCTATAAGGGCGGGATCATTGCGCCGGGGATCAATCTGTCGCTCGATGCGCTGGTCGGGAACACAGCCAAGCTGCCGCGGATAGCCATCGAGGCGCCGCGCTCGAACAGCGTGATTGGGACCAATACCGAGGACCAGATGCTGATCGGCGTGTTCTGGGGTTATTGCGCGATGATGGAAGGGCTGACTGCGCGGATGCGGGCAGAGATCGGCCGCCCGGCGAAAGTCGTGGCTACCGGGGGCTTGGCCATCCTGTTCGACGAGCACACCCAACTGTTCGATCATGTGGACAGCGATCTCACCCTTGATGGCCTGGCGATCCTCGCCGAACGCGCTGCGCGTCGGGCCTTCGCAACGTGAAGAAGGACTTCACTCCCGAAGACGAACTGCTGTTTCTCGCGCTCGGTGGCTCGGGCGAGATCGGCATGAACGTCAACCTCTACGGCTGCCGCGGACGGTGGCTGATGGTTGATCTCGGCATGAGCTTTTCGGGCGGTGAATACCCGGGAGTGGACCTGGTGTTCGCTGACCTGGAGTTCATCGAGGAGCGCGCCGACACTCTCGATGGCATCGTACTAACCCATGCACATGAAGACCACATCGGCGCGGTGCCCTATTTCGCTGCCGATCTTGGCGTGCCGCTCTATGCCACGCCGTTCACGGCTGATCTGGTGGCGCGCAAGCTCGAGGAAGCGGGGCTCACCAACGAGGTCGAGCTGATCGTGATTGACGAGGACCATGGCCAACTAACGGTCGGGCCTTTCACGATCACCTACATCCCTCTCGCCCATTCCATTGCCGAAGGAAATGCGCTGCTGATTGAGACCCCATTCGGACGCGTGTTCCACACCGGCGATTGGAAGCTCGATGAGGATCCGATCATCGGCACGCCCACGACCGAAGAAGAGCTGATCGAGATCGGCAATGACGGCGTCCTGGCCCTGGTCTGCGATAGCACCAATGTCTTCAACCCCGCGCCCAGCGGATCGGAGGGGGCGGTGCATCGCGGGCTGCTGGAAGAGGTGCAGCGCCACGCGGGCAAGCGTGTGTTAGTCACGACCTTCGCCAGCAATGTCGCGCGCTTGCAGACCTTGGGCGACGTGGCGAAAGAAACGGGGCGGCAGCTATGCATAGCAGGGCGCAGTCTAGACCGCATTATCGAGGTTGCCCAAGACAACGGCTATCTCGCCGATTTTCCGCAGCCGGTCGATTTCGACACCGCCATGGGGCTGCCGCGCGGCGAGGTCCTCATCCTTGCCACGGGTGGCCAGGGCGAGCCGCGCGCGGCGCTGGCGCGGATCGCCGAGGACAACCACCCGATCGAGCTGGCCCGCGGCGATGTCGTATTGTTCTCCAGCCGCCAAATCCCTGGCAATGAGCTTGCCATTGGTCTGGTCCAGAACCGTCTGGCGGCGCGAGGGATCACCATGGTGACCGACCGTCAGAGCGAAATCCACGTCTCCGGACACCCAGGGCGGCCCGAACTCGAGGCCCTTTATGGCTGGCTGCGGCCGGAGATCCTCGTGCCGGTTCATGGCGAAATGCGGCATATGCAGGAACAGGCCCGGCTTGGCCTAGGGGCGGGCATACCCGATGCTGTCGTTCAGCAGAATGGCGATCTGGTGCGGCTGGCGCCTGGCGCGCCGGGTAAGATTGCCGAGGTCAGGGCAGGGCGTCTGGTGCTGGACGGCGACATCATCGTGCCTGCGGATGGCGATGCCATCACCATGCGCCGCCGCCTTAGCCGTGACGGGCTGGTTATCCTCGTCCTCGGGCGCGATGGAACGGCGCATGTCGAGGGGGTGGGCCTGCCGCTCGATGAGGACTACGAAGCCTTCATCGCGGAAGCCAAGCAGGACATTGCAGACGCGCTGGCGAAGCTCAAGGGCGGGGCCCGGCGCAACGATGCCGAGATCGTGGAGGCGGCCCGCCTTGCCGCGCGGCGAGCTGCCACGCGTTGGTCGGGCAAGCGGCCGCAGGTCCGTGTAATCCTGCCGGGGACTTGACGGCCGATGGAATGGACCTCGATCCTCGCGATCTATTTCCTGTTCTGGGTGATGGCCGCCTTCGTTCTGCTGCCATTCGGTGTGAAGACGCATGAGGAAGCGGGAGAGGCGAGGGTACCTGGTCAGGCCGACAGCGCCCCCGCCAACTTCCGCCCTGGGCGGGTTGCCCTCCGAGCGACCGTCATTGCTGCTGCGGTGACGGCCCTGTACGTTCTCAATTACACGCAGGGGTGGATCGGCGTTGCGGATTTAGATGTAACCCGGCTGTTCGACTGAGTTTTTTACTGCCGAAGCCGCTGGATGGCCTGCGCCAATGCGACATAGAGCTTGCCCATGTCGCTTGAAAGCAAGGTGACACCCAAGGCATGCCCGTCGCGAGTGGAGAGCATCTGCCGCAGCATCGCCTCGAAATCGTGGATGTAGCGGCTGACATGAGCGCGAAACTCATGATCACTTTCGAACAGCTCGGAAATCGCACGCGCTTCTCCGCTGTCGACTAATCGGACGGCGCGGCGGGTGAACACCCCGCGGTCCCCCTTGAGGTAAGACGCCCATGCAATGTCGGTGACTTCGGTCGAAAGCGCCCGCGCAATGTCGATGGCGTGAGAGTTCAGGCTCTCTGTGATCAGCGCCATGCGCCGGGAGAAATCGTTATCGACCTGCTCCTCAACCTGTTCACGTGCCCGCGCGGCGCGTGTCTCGAGGTTCGAGGTCAGCTCATGAACGCGAGCCAGCTGATCGCGAAGGTTGGCCATCGCCTCCCGCGATACCTCAGCGGATTTCGCAGTCGCTTCGTCAAGGTGGGACACCGCAGCTTCCGTGCGCTCTGTGATTGCGCGGTCGATCGCCACGGCGCTTTCGTCGCCTATCCGCTCCGCCAGAGCTTTGATGCGGTGGATTTGCGCATCCTCAAGGTCGCGTAGCACGCTGGCGCTGGCTAGCCGCAGTTGTTCGATGGCATCGGCAAGTTCGCTGGCCACACTCTCGGCAAGCGCACTGTTCTCTTCTCGGGCTGTAGTGATCTGCTCGCGCAGTTTGCCCAGAGTAGCAAGCTGTTCGTCCGCTGTGCCGGAAAGGCCATCTCGAAACTTGTCGAGATCACTCATCGCTTCAGCGCTGGCGTTCTGAAGGCCTGCGAGTTTTTCGTCGACTTGTGTGCCGAGCTGCCGCGCCTCGTCGAGTGCCCCGCGTATCTCCAAGCTGCTGCCACGCGCGGCCGCTAACCGCTGTTCGAAGTCGGCGATCGAGGCCGGCAGCTCGCTCCGGCTGTGCGCCGCGGCGCCTTGAATAAGCTCGAGCAGTCGCACACTCGCGTCAGTAAGGCGAGCCAGAGCCTCTTCGGTGTCTGCGAGGTCCACCGCATTATCGCCGACGACGTCGGCAAACCTGCCGGCGCTGGCAGTCAAAGCGCGCTCCGTATCGCTGCTCCGTTCGGCAATCCGTGAAATGTGCGCGTCGATTTCCGCCATGCGCGCCGCCAGAGCTTCCGATTGCTGAGCTAGCGCTCCAACACGTTCAGACTGCGCCTCAAGCCGCAACGCCAGTTCACGATCGAAGGCTTCCGACTGTTGCGTCAGTCGGACCATCGCGAGCTCTTCCGCGTTTTCAATCTCGCCCCGGCGTCTGGCCACACGCTCTTGAAAGCCTCGATCGCGCTCGGCCAAGCGGCTGTCGACCGCTTCCGCTTCAGCACTCAACTCCGTCAGCTTTTGCCGAGCCGTGTCGAGCGCTTGGCGATCCAAGCTGGCAATCTCCTCGAGCGCAGTTTCGAGCCGCTGGCGCAGCTCGGCGATCTGGCCTTCCCAGGCCTCCCTCGCGGCGCGCTCGGCTGCCCGGACGGCCGCCGCCGCCTCATGAGCGTCACGCGTGAAGTTGGAAACACGCCCTCGCATCGCGGCCAAGGCGGCAGCCTCTTCGAGCTGGCTAGCATCCTGCGCCGCGACTAGTTCTTCGCGCAAGGCGGTCCCGCGCAGACGGATCGCTGCCAGGACTTCGTTTTCGCGTGTCTCAAGTTCGCGATGAAGCGCCTCGCCCTGCTCGCTCATCGCGGCAAACCGCGCGGAATTGCCTGCATCGAGGTCCGCGACGAAGGCGCCCAATTCCTCCAAGGCTCGCTCGATCCGTTGGCGCAGCGAAATCACTTGGCGTTCGCTTGCCTCCCCGAACTCGTTCAAGCGCCCGAAACCCGCAACAAGCTCCCCGAGACGATCGCTGGCAGCGCGGCCGGCGCCCCCGATCTGATTGGTGACGTCGCGCGCAGCGTTCGCGATAACGGGCAAATGGTCGCGCAGCTGGGTCATATTATCGAGCGCCGTAACGCTGACCCCCGCAATCGCATTCACCTGGGCGCCGTTGTCGGCCACCAGAGCCTGCAATTTGTCTGCATGTTCCGAAATACGCTCGGCGGCGGCACGGCCAAGATAATCCAGTTCCCGAGACTGCGCGGCCAGAAATTCCCTAGCGAGGCTAAGCTCCCGATTGACCGTCACGAGACGATTTTCGAGTTGCGCGGATTCAGTCGCCAAGAGCCGGGCCGCGTCCCCGAACCGCGACGCTTCGCGGCTGGAACTCCGCATGGCGATGAGCCACACGACCGCCACGAGAAGAATGGGCGTCGCCCATTGGGGTATCCATTCGATCCATTGCGCTGCGAGGGCGCCTTGGGAGATCGCCTGTGCGTTACTCCAGGCAAAGACTCCGGTCCAACTCAGCACAATCAGAACCGCCAAAACTGTGGGCCACCGGCGGCTCTCCGCCTCCGCCTCGTTTGATCCGTCATCCCACCACACCGCTTCCTCTTCAGCCGCCGCCGTGTCGTTGGGTGTGGTGATGTCGGCCACTTCAGCCGGATCGCTAGCTGCGGTCCTGTTGGCGATCGCGCGGATGTGGCTGCCAGTGTTCATAGCGTCAGCATATCGCGGACGAGGGGAAGGTTAAACCCGCTTTAACCCACGCCAGTTATGCGGATGGGCATGGCTTATGAATCCGGCTCTTTCGAAACTGCCTTGGCTGCTGCGGCGGGCGAGGATTTCGCCTTGTTCGCGGAGCTTCGTTTGGCCTTTCTCGAGAGCGCGTCGCGCCAGCTCGATCTGTTGCGTCGATCCCGGTGCGACGCGAATTGGCGAATGGCGGCCATGCGCCTGCAAGGGATAGCAGCCAGCTTCCACGATCCGGTCCTTGAGCAATCCGCCAAAGAAGCGATGGCAGGCGCGCCCGGGGATCCCAGCGCCGTGCGCAAAATCGGCGCGCGGCTCGATGAAATCGGGGGACAGATTTCGGTCTAAGCTGCAAGCGGTTTGATACGATGGTGGAGTGCGCGTTAATCCCAGCGCAGCCGCCCCGCTTGCCCAACCGGACCGCCACTATTGCGCATCGCCATCCTTTCCGCACTCGCTGAATCGGTCGGCCAAGCGGAAGCGAGCGCTGGCGAGCGGCCCGCCTTTCGCCGGTTCGCCGGCAAGAGTGTTCTATACCACCAGATCGACTGCGCCGCGCATCTCGGCTGCGAACGCATAATCTGCCTGTCGGGCGCATCGGGTCCCGACATGGCCGGGGCGCGGGGTTATGCGGTACGTGCGGGCCTCCGTTTCGAAGTCGCGGAAAATCTCCTGCGGCTGGTCGGCGCAGTGACGGCAGACGATGACGTCATCGTACTTGCAGATGGCTTGTTGCCCGATTGCCCGGCGCTGCACGCGGCACTGGGTGAGCGGCCTGGCGTCGCTGCCTTCGCCGCCGAGCCAGCTATAGGGCTGGGGTTCGAACGGATCGATGCCGATCGAGCCTGGAGCGGGGCATTGCGAATGCGCGGCGCGCACGTCGCTAGCCTTGCTGACCTTCCCCCGGATTGCGATCTCGCCTCCTCGCTGCTCCGCATCGCTCTTCAAGCCGGCGTTCGGGTTGTCACGATCGACCAGGCGCGGCTCGCGGAGGGGACATGGCAGCGTCACGTCCAGCGACACGCTGCTGCCGACCTGGAGAAGCGCTGGCTCAATCGCCAAGTCCAGCCCGCTCCGTTCACCGCCCCAGGGCTCGCGCTAGCCGATCGCATGGCGATGCGGTGGGCGCAGGATGCTGGGGCTGCACGGTGGGCTCGGGCGCCCCATCTTATTGCGGTGGCCCTGGGTGCGGCAGCGGTGATTGCGGGGGTGATGTCTTGGCCATTGCCCGGGCTGGGGCTGCTGCTTGTGGCGAGCTTCGCCTTTGCAGTCAGCAAAGTGTTCGACCGTATCGAAACGCTCGGTGCCCCTCCACGCAAGCCGCGATCTGCAATGTCCGCGGGGCCGGGGATCATCGATGCACTGTTGGTGGTTCTGTTGACCCTAGTCCTTGACACGACGCCAGAATGGCTGCGGCTCGCGCTGCCGTTGATGATGATTGCAGCATTGCGACTGGGAGCACGGAACTCGGCGGTGGGGCTGCGCGCTTTGCACTCGGACCGGGTCGTCTTGCTGGCAGTATTGTTGGCGGGCGCCTCTCAAGGCTGGGCGGCATCAATCGTTGTGGCGATCACCCTGATGGCGATTGGGGGGATGCTGTGGGCTAGTCGGGCGGGCCAGGGTCAGATAACGGCGGGTTAACTGCGCAGTGGTAAGAATGGCGTTCATGACCGGCTTGCGCGCCCCGATCCCGCCGGATCCCACCGAGCATCCCCTGCGCGTTGCCTTGGCGCGCGGGGACGCTCTGCGTGCGCGCAGCGGGCCGGCCCTGCAGCATCTGCTTGCGACGCAAGAGCACTCGTTGATCAATGAGGCTGTCGTTGCGCAGGTCGGCGGCATGGTGCGAGACCTGGCTCATCAGCTGATCGAGCAAGTGTCGATCTCAGACCGCGAGCCAGCGCAGGATCGCTTGATCGAGGGCTTGGTCGCCATCGACGGCTTGCGGGCCCATTGCCAGGCACTCGCGCTGGAATGGCGACTGGCGGTGCGTCTGGAAACCGAGATGGCCGTGGATCCCGTTCTCACGCCCCTGCTTCAATCGTTAGTGGCTGACACGGATCCAGGCGTCGGCTCGCTGGCAATGGCGGCGCTCACTGCTCAGGCTCGGTTCGCTCAAGCCCAACGGCGCATGCAGCTTCCTCTCGCTGAGCTATCCGCCGAGCTATTTCACGCCGTGATGCTAGCGGCGCGCGAGGTGCTGGCAGGTAACTGCAAGGATTGGGAGCAAGCAGAGGCGCGGCTCAGGGCGGCTTATGACGAGGGCGCCGGTCGGTTGTCCCTGTTTGCCCGGCTCGTTAGCGTCGCGACCGGAATTCCGGCGCCAATGCCACCGATTGAGGACGCAGGGGTCGCGCTATGGCTGAGCACCATGGCGGGGCGTTCGGGTGAGCCACGCGATCGCACCGCTTGCGCAGTTGCCGATCCGTCGCTTGGGCGCTTGCTGCTCACGCTACGCGCCGTGGGGGTCGCTCCCGCGGACGCCGAGCGGCAGGCCTTGCGCGCGCAACCCGATGCTGTCCTGCCTCGAGGTTTGCATGATGTCGGCACGCGCGAAGCCGCGCAATGGTTGGCTGCAGCGCAAAAATGACTTTCTCGACTGCGCCCTATATAACGCGCGGCCGCGTGGATAGTGACGGCAGGCTGGCCGAAGCGAGCGAACCGCTCGCTTCTCTGCAGGCGAGCTGTGGCGGCGTGTCTGGGGGAGCGCTCGCGGTACCCGAGTTGCGCGAGATCGTCAGCAAGGCAAAAGCCTATGGGCTTAAACTCTCACGCCCCTTTAACGCCTTAGGCGATGACTCGCGCATCACCGGCTGGGCCGAGGCAACCCCGACCGAGGATGGCGGATGCGAGCTTGGGATCCTGCGGTGGCATGCTGAGCCGTTAGGATCCAGCGAGGCAGACAGTCAGGTGGCGCACGTTCGCCGCGAACTCAATCGCGCCTTTCCGGAATTTTCGGCGCGTCTCGACGCTAGCCAGAATATCCTGACATCGCACTCCAGCGCTCCCGATCTCGTCTCGTTGGCGCGCCGGATCATGCAGCGGCCCGGCAGGCCATGGACCGATTATTTGCGCGTAACGACAAGCACCAACGATCAACCGCTCCATTGGCGATTACTGGATGGCGCGCCCGTTGAGGTGGAGGGATCGGCCCGGCGCTGGACGGCATGGCTCGATCCACTTGGGACGATCGAACCCGGCGCCGGCGGCTTCGTGCTGACCCTGATGTCGGACGAAGTCATGACTCCCCCGGCTGTGGACGAGGAAGCAGGGAGCGAGCTACTGCCATCGCTGGGCGAGGAGCTTGCCCCAGCGCTGCGGCGGCCCATCAACCGCGTCATCGCCCATGCGGAAACGATCAGGACCAAACTCGCCGGCCCGCTGGCCGATATCTATGCCGGATATGCCGGCGATATGGTCGATGCCGGCGAGCATCTGCTCGCGCTGATTGAGGACATTGCCGATCTCGAGGGCGTCGAGACTGCAGGGTTCAAGGTCGAGCTCGACCGCATCGACCTGGGCGAGGCAGCGCGGCAGGCCTGCGGCATTCTGGGCTCGCGTGCGCAGGAACGCAGCATCGCGCTGGTGCCGCCCCCGCCGGGTGAGCACCAGTGGGCCCGGGGTGAGTTCCGGCGCGTGCTTCAGATACTCATCAATCTGATTGGCAATGCGATCGCCTATTCGCCGGAAGAGAGCCAGGTCTGGGTCCGTCTCGACCGGGAGGGCCGCGAGGCCAGCGTCACGGTAGCCGACCAGGGGCGCGGCCTTAGCGAGGCGGAACAGCTGCGCGTATTCGACAAGTTCGAACGGTTGGGGCGCAGCGGGGACGGTGGAAGCGGTTTGGGTCTCTATATCTCGTCGCGCCTGGCGCGGGCCTTGGAGGGTACGCTGACCGTCGAGAGCGCACCAGGGCAAGGCGCTCGCTTCCGCTTGCTCTTGCCGGCGTTCGACTGAACGCTCAGCGCCGCCGGCGCGCGAGACCGATCAGCGCCAGACCCAACAGCGCCGTCACCACGCCGTAAGTGACCCATTCCTGCTGCTGCAGCATAAAGCTGGAAGCCGGCCACATCACCATGCCCGCGCCTTGCAGCGCCCAGAGCGCACCGGCGAGGATCAGCAGCACGCCGATGGCGAAGATGATGCGGCGGCCCATATCAGCGCTGCCCGATCGGCACGTAATCGCGCTCGGTCGGGCCCGTGTAGAGCTGGCGCGGACGGCCGATGACCTGCGCAGGATCGGAGATCATCTCGTTCCACTGCGCCACCCAGCCCACGGTGCGCGCCAGCGCGAACAGGGCGGTGAACATGGTGGTCGGGAAGCCAATGGCCGACAGGATGATGCCCGAGTAGAAGTCCACGTTGGGGAAGAGCTTCTTCTCGCGGAAGTAATCGTCATTCAGCGCGATCTCTTCGAGCTGGAGAGCGGTCTCGAACACGGGATCGGTGACCTTCAGCGCCTCGAAGACTTCGCGCACGGTCTTCTGCATCACCGTCGCGCGCGGATCGTAGTTCTTGTAGACGCGATGGCCAAAGCCCATCAGACGGAACGGGTCGTTCTTGTCCTTCGCGCGCTCGATGTAATGCGGGATGCGGTCGGGCGTGCCGATCTCGTGCAGCATGTTGAGCGCTGCCTCGTTGGCGCCCCCATGCGCCGGACCCCATAGGCAGGCGATGCCCGCGGCGATGCAGGCGAAAGGGTTCGCGCCCGAGGAACCGGCCAGTCGCACGGTCGACGTAGACGCATTCTGCTCGTGATCGGCATGAAGGATGAAAATGCGATCCATCGCCTTTTCAACCGCAGGATGAATTTCGTAGTCCTCGGCCGGAACGCCGAAGGTCATCCGCATGAAGTTGGCGGTGTAGGACAGGTCGTTCTTGGGATATACGAAGGGCTGACCCACCGAATATTTGTACGCCATCGCGGCGATGGTCGGCATCTTGGCGATCAGCCGGTGCGAGCTGATCTTGCGGTGTTCCGGGTCCGAAATATCGGTGCTGTCGTGATAGAAAGCCGATAAGGCGCCCACCACGCCGCACATGATCGCCATGGGATGGGCATCACGCCGGAAACCGCGATAGAACTGCGCAAGCTGTTCATGCAGCATCGTGTGGCGCGTGATGGTGTAGGTGAAGGAGTCGAGCTCGGCCTGCTGCGGCAATTCGCCATTGAGCAGCAGATAGCAGACCTCCATGAAGCTCGAATGCTCGGCAAGCTGGCCGATGGGATAGCCGCGGTGAAGCAGCACGCCTTCGTCGCCATCGATATAGGTCAGCGCGCTCTCGCAGGAGGCGGTGGATTTGTAGCCGGGGTCGTAGGTGAAGGCGCCGGTATCGCCGAAAAGCTTGCGGATATCCACGACATCGGGGCCGCAGCTGCCGGCCATGACCGGATAGGTAACCGTCTTGCCGTTGATGTCGAGAGTGGCGTGCCTGTCGGCCATTAAGGTCTCCGTGATCAAATTAGTGGGCTGGCTGCCGCCGTCACCGCGTTTCGGCGGCTGTTGCCGCGTAGGCATCGATCCGCGCAAGCGATTCCTCGCGTCCGAGCAGGATCAGGACATCGAAAATACCGGGCGAGGTGGTGGTGCCCGTCAGCGCCGCGCGCATCGGCTGGGCGAGCTTGCCCAGGCCCAGGCCAAGCTGCTCGGCCAGAGCCTTCGTCGCGGCCTCTAGCGCATCGGCGTTCCAAGCGCTCTGCTCGTGAAGCATCTTGGAGATGCGGGCGAGAATCTCCTGCCCATTTGAATCGAGCAATTCGGCAGCCTTGTCGGTCAGGGTCAGCGGGCGCTGGGCGAAAAGGAAGCGGGCCCCATCGGCAAGCTCGTTTAGGTCGTGCGCGCGCACCTTCAGGACCGGCATGGCGCGCGTAAGCAGCGACACATCGGCCCCGGCGTTGACCCGTTCGGCGACGAGCTGCGCAAGCCGCGCATCGTCCGCCTCCCGGATGTAGTGGCCGTTGAGGTTCTGCAGCTTTTTGAGATCGAAGCGCGACGGGCTCTTGCCCACGCCGGCGAGGTCGAACAGACTGATCGCCTCGTCGCGGCTGATCTCCTCGCGATCGCCATGCCCCCACCCCAGCCGCAGCAGATAGTTGAACAGCGCCTCCGGCAGCACGCCAAGCTCGTCGCGGTAAGTCTCCACGCCTACGGCGCCGTGCCGTTTCGACAGCTTGGCGCCATCGGTGCCGTGAATCAGCGGAATATGCGCATAGACCGGCTCCGGCCAACCCATCGCGCGGATGATCGGTAGCTGGCGGAAGGCGTTATTGAGATGATCGTCGCCGCGGATGACGTGCGTCACCCCCATGTCGTGATCGTCGACGACCACCGCGAGCATATAGGTCGGGGTGCCGTCGGCTCGCAGCAGGATGTAATCGTCGATCTCGGAATTGCGGACCGTGACGCGGCCTTGCACCGCGTCATCGATTACCGTCTCGCCTTCCTCGGGAACGCGCAGGCGGATGGTATAGCCTGCCCCGGCCGGCGCCTCGGAAGGATCGCGATCGCGCCAGCGCCGATCGTAACGGAGTGGGAGCTTCTTGGCGCGCTGCTCTTCTCGCATCGCTTCGAGTTCTTCGGGCGTGGCGTAGCATTTGTAGGCGTGGCCGCGCTGTAGCAGTTCGTAGGCGATTTCCGCATGGCGACTGGCGCGGTCCGACTGGAACAGCGGCGGTGCGTCGTAATCGAGACCCAGCCAGTCGAGCCCGTCGATGATCTTATCGATCGCGTCTTGGGTCGACCGCTTGCGATCGGTATCCTCGATCCGAAGCAGGGCCTTGCCGCCGTGATGGCGCGCGAACAGCCAGTTGAAAAGCGCGGTGCGGGCGCCGCCGATGTGGAGATAACCCGTTGGCGAGGGGGCAAAACGGGTAACCACCGTAGAGCCGGAACTGGTCCCGGCCATGCGTGCCCCGGTTTCGCTTGCCATCGCGGACGGCTTCCTTTCCATACGTGGGTCAATGGCGACGCGAAATGCGCCCCTCGTGCCGCTGGGACAGGACGATGTGCCGTCCCAGGCTGCGTCGCAGCGCCCTTGGCAGCGTGGACCCCGCTTGTCCAGTTTTGCCGATGCTGCGGAAGGGTTCCTGAGCCGAGCCGGGCATGATCGCGGGCCCTGGCTCGCCGTGGCATTTGCTGCGGGGATTGGCGCCTGGTTTGCGCTGCCTGATGCCGGTTCTTGGATGCGGGCGGCCGGGACCATTGGTGCATTGGGACTGCTCGCCTGGCTTCACTGGCGCGACCGGGAGGACAGGGCGCTGCTGCGTCTGGCCGCCGTATCGGTTGCTCTCGTCTTCGTGCTGGGAATTGCCACAATATTCGCGCGCTCCGCAACTGTCGGGACAGCGCCTTTCGCGCGGCCGAGCATTGGACAGATCGAGGGGCGGATCCTGGTGCGCGAGGAGCAGCCGGCCGAGGGTCGCGTGCGGTTGACACTTGCGGTGCGCGAGCCGGATACGGCGCGCGCGGTGAAGGTCCGCCTGAATGTGCCGGTCGCCAATGATCGGCCGGACCTGGTGGAGGGCGCGCTGATCCGCACCGGCGCCCGGCTCCTGCCCCCGGCGCCGCCGCTCGTGCCGGGCGCATACGATTTTGCGCGGCGCGCCTGGTTCGACGGGCTGGCGGCTACCGGGGCGAGTTACGGCCCGATCGCAGTGTTGGCGCCGGGCGAGGAGGGCGGGGCCCTCGCAAGGCTGCAGCGACAACTGTCGGCGCATGTCCGAAGCCAGCTTGACGGGACGCCAGGCGCGCTGGCGGCGGCCTTCGCCAGCGGCGACCGGGGCGCCATCGCCGAGGCGGACGATGTCGCGATGCGCGATTCGGGGCTGACGCATCTGCTATCGATCAGCGGGCTGCATGTGAGCGCGGTGGTTGCTTGCGTCTATCTGCTGGCGATCCGGCTGCTGGCGCTGTGGCCATGGCTGGTGCTGCGAGTGCGGTTGCCGGTGCTTGCGGCCGGGCTCGCGGCACTGGCGGGCGCGGCGTACACGCTGTTGACCGGCGCGGAGGTCCCGACGGTGCGAAGCTGCCTCGGCGCCGTGCTGGTGCTGCTGGCGCTGGCTTTGGGGCGCGAGCCCTTGTCGCTGCGCATGGTCGCGGTGGTGGCGGGCGTGGTGCTGGTTCTGTGGCCGGAATCGCTCGTTGGGCCGAGCTTCCAGATGAGCTTTGCGGCCGTGCTGGCGATCGTGGCGTTGCATGGTGCTGCACCGGTGCGTGCCTTCCTGGCGCCGCGCGAGGAAAGCTGGTTCGCGCGGATCGGTAGGCGGATCGCGATGCTGTTTGCGACCGGTCTGGTGATCGAGGCAGTGCTGACGCCGATCGTGCTGTTTCACTTCCATCGGGCCGGGGCCTATGGCGCCTTTGCCAATCTGCTCGCGATCCCATTGGTCACCTTTGTCGCGATGCCTCTGATCGCGCTCGCCCTGCTGTTCGATTTGGTCGGGCTGGGCGCGCCTGTGTGGTGGTTGGCGGGACAGTCGCTTGAGCTGCTGGTTGGCATTGCGCATTTCGTCGCGGCGCAGCCGGGCGCGGTTCGGCTCCTGCCGCAGATCGGGATCGGGACCATTCTGCTCTATGTCGGCGGGATGCTGTGGCTGGCGCTGTGGCGCGGGCGCGTGCGGTTGCTTGGGCTGGTGCCAGCCGCGGGTGCAGTCATGCTGATGCTCGCCACGCCTGCGCCCGATGTGCTGATCGCGCGCGACGGGCGGCAGATCGCGGTGGCGGGCGAGGGCGGGCGGCTGTTCGTGCTGAGGGAGGGTGAGGGCTATGCTCTCGACAGCATGCGTGAGGTGGCGGCGGTCGAAGGCGAACCGCTTGCGATCGAGAGGGTGCCGGGCGCCCGATGCAGCGCCGACTTCTGCGCGCTGGAGGTGCGGCGCGAAGGCCGGATGTGGTCGCTGCTGATCGCGCGGAGCAAGCATTACGTCGAAGCGGAGCGGCTGATCGCGGCCTGTGCCGCGGCGGATATCGTGATCGCCGCGCGGACGATGCCGCGTAGCTGTGCGCCGCGCTGGCTCAAAGCCGACCGGCGCTTTCTCGCCGAGCATGGCGGGATGGCGCTTTACCTCGATGGGACTGCGCGTCTTGTCACCGTGGGTGAAAGCCAGGGCGAGCATGGCTGGTGGCAAGGCCGCGATGATACTCAGGCCTTCTTGAGCAGCCCTGCGGATGGCACGACCCGACCGCTTGTGGTGGCACGTGCGACGCAGGTGTCCGCCTCGTCGAGCAATTCGCCCTCTAGATAGGCCGCGGTCCTGCCCATTTGAACGACGCGCCCATGCCCGGTGAGCGTTCCCCGCTTGGCCGGCGCGAGGTAGCTCATGCTGAGGTTGATTGTCGCGGTGTAGAATGCGCCATCCGTGCGGACGAGTACCGTGGGGTCCAGCGTGTCATCCAGCATCGCGGCCAGAAGCCACCCGGGATATTGCCGCCAGGATTACAGAACTCGTGTTTTGCATCGAATTGCACGGTCAGCGCGCCGGTCTGCTCGTCGGCGCTGATCAGACGCCAGCCCAGCGTCGCCGCGGCCGGCGGGACTGGGAACTTGGAGAAAATGCTGGGCACGAACTCAGTGATAGCGGCGCAGCAGCCCCGCGAGCTTGCCCTGCACGGCAACGCGGTTGGGCGCATAGATCTGCGGATCATAGGCGCCGTTGGCCGGATCGAGCCGGATCATGCCGTTCTCGCGCCGCAGATATTTGAGCGTCGCTTCTTCGTTGTCGACGAGCGCGACCACGATCTCCCCATCGCGCGCGCTGTCGGTGCGCCGCACCAGCGCATAGTCGCCATCGAAAATGCCTGCCTCGATCATCGAGTCTCCCGAAACCTCGAGTGCGTAATGTTCGCCTGGGCCAAGCAGCGCCGCCGGGACCGGGAGGCTGGTCTGCCCCTCGAGAGCCTCGATCGGAGCGCCGGCGGCAATGCGGCCATGCAGTGGCAGTTCGATAATGTCGTTGGCGGGAGCAGGCGGCGCCTTGGGCATGGTTCGCCCCGCCGCGCCCACGTCGTTGGCGGGCCGGGCAGCGCGCGGCGTCGCCAGTGCGTCCTCCGGTCCCTTGAGAACCTCTAGAGCACGCGCGCGATTTGGCAGGCGACGGATGAAGCCGCGCTCTTCCAAGGCCGAGATCAAGCGATGCACGCCCGACTTGCTCTTGAGATCGAGCGCTTCCTTCATCTCTTCGAAGGACGGCGAAATGCCCGTTTCCTCCAGCTTGCGCTGGATGAAGCGGATAAGTTCGTGCTGCTTGGCAGTCAGCATCCCGGATTACTCCCTGTCGCCAGATCGCGCCGCGGTGGGCGGATGGTGAACGAATACGGAACAATTAGGAAACTTTTAGTACGAAGTCAAGCAATCCCGCCACTTCCGATCCAGTAGCATGGAACATGTGTGCCGACTGCTGCCGCCGACGCGTCGGTCGGCCGATCAATGAGCAGGTCCGCGGCACCCAAAGTGCGCAGCGCGCTGCTGTCGCGCTCTGCGAGCGGCAGGGCGCGGCCGTCGACAAACTTGGCACGGCGGAACTCACGCCGATCCTCCCCCGCCGACAGGGCCTCACCCAGCGGCAGCGGGATGGCGGTGGGCAAGGAACGGGCCGCCCCCTGCATCACGCGCAGCAGCGGCAGCAAGAACAGGAAAGCCGTCACAAAGCTGGAGGCGGGATTGCCCGGCAAACCGAGCACGATCCGCTGGCCGCGACGCGCCACCAGCAGCGGCTTGCCCGGGCGGATCGCAACGCGCCAGAACGCGAACTCCCAGCCGGCATCGTCGAGAGCGCTGCGGACATGATCGTGCTCGCCGACCGATGCGCCAGCCGTGGTGACGATCACATCCGCGTCGAGTTCGGCCAGGACACGGGCAAGCGCCGCACGATCGTCTGGCAGTGGGCCGATGCGCTCGGCGGCTCCCCCCGCTTCGCACACCATGGCCGCCACCATGGCGCCGTTCGAGGCCGGCAGCCGATCGGCCGGACAGTCGGCCGGATTGTCCACCAGCTCATTGCCAATCTCGATGACCGCGACGCGCGGCCGTCGCCCTACCTCGAGCGAGGCATGCCCGGACATCCGTGCGAGTGCGAGCTGCGCCGGGCCGATCCTCGTGCCCGCCTCGAGCACTGTCGCACCCTCCGCGAAGTCGAAGCCCTCGCGACGGATCCAGCGTCCGGCTTCTGGAGGGGCGGCGGTCAGGGTAGCGCCCTCCAGCGTCGCATCCTCGCGCAAGACGATGCCTGAGGTGCCGGTTGGGCAGGCCGCGCCGGTCGAAATGCGGACTGCATCTCCGGGACGGAGACTGCCGGGGAAGGACGTGCCCGCGCGGGATTCGCCGATGACCCGCCAAGGGGCGTCACCCCTGACAGCGAACCCGTCCATGACCGACAAATCGCGCGTCGGTTGGGCCCGCCGGGCAAGGAGATCGCGGGCAAGATAGCGGCCTGCCGCTTCATCCACCGCAATCGTTTCCACGCCGAGCGGATGGGCAAGAGCGAAGAGCCGCCGCCACGCCTCGTCGAGCGGGATCGGCGGGGTCATTCGGGTGCGTGCCAGTCGCCGGACTTGCCACCTTGCTTGGCGAGCAGGCGAACGCCTTCGATCACCATCGCTTTGTCGAGCGCCTTGCCCATGTCATAAAGTGTGAGAAGTGCGATGGAAGCTGCTGTCATCGCTTCCATTTCGACGCCGGTGCGCCCCGTAAGCGAGGCTGTGGCGGTCACGCGGATGGCTTCTTCTTCCATTGCGAAATCGACTGTGACCGCATCAAGGGCAAGGGGATGGCAGAGCGGGATCAGCTCGGCGGTTTTCTTCGCTGCCATGATGCCTGAAATGCGCGCGGCGGCCAGCGCGTCACCCTTGGGCCCCCTACCATCGGAAAGGGCCGCAAGCGCGGCAGCGCTCATCCGAATGAGCCCGGTCGCGGTCGCACTGCGAGCGGTCGCGGCCTTGCCACCGATATCGACCATGCGCGCCGCCCCCGATTCGTCGAGATGAGTGAGCCGCCCGTTCATCAAACCGCCCAGTTTCCTGCGAGACTTGGACCGGGTGTTACACGGTCCAAGAGGAAAAATTCCTGCCACGCGCAACCGCGGTTCGAGGCGGGCGGGGCGAGAGCGACTGGGCAAGGCATGGCGCAACCATGGCACATCGCGCTGAGCGTAGGAAAGCTATCCCTGCAGCAGCGCCCGCGTGGCGGCGGCAACGTCGGCCTGGCGCATCAGGCTCTCGCCCACGAGAAAGCTGCGGACACCAGCTTGGGCGAGGCGTTCGCAGTCCGCATGGCTGGCAATGCCGCTCTCGCCCACGAGCAATGCGCCGGCCGGCGCCAGCGGCGCGAGTTCTTCGGTCGTCTCAAGCCTCGTCTCGAAGGTCTTGAGATTGCGGTTGTTGACGCCGATCAGCGGCGACTGCAGCCGCGCTGCGCGCGCCATCTCCGCAGCGTCATGAACCTCGACGAGGACGTCCATCCCCATCTCCAGCGCCGCGGCTTCGATCTCGGCCATTGGGCCATCTTCCAGGGCGGCGACGATGATCAGGATCGCATCGGCGCCGATCGCGCGCGCCTCGGCTACCTGCCAGGGATCGACCATGAAATCCTTGCGCAGCACCGGCAGGTCGCAGGCGGCGCGGGCGGCGATCAGATAGTCCTCATGCCCCTGGAAATAGGGAGCGTCGGTCAGAACCGACAGGCAGGCGGCGCGCCCCTGGGCATAGGCCCGCGCATGATCCGCCGGGTTGAAGTCCTGTCGGATCAGACCTTTGGACGGTGATGCTCGCTTGATTTCTGCAATCAGGCCGAAGCCATTTTGCTGGGCGCGCTCAAGCGCGGCGCGAAAGCCCCGCGGTGAAGATTGCGCGCTCGCCATGGCTTCGAGGTCCGCCAGCGAATGTTTACGCTTACGCACGGCCACCTCTTCCCGCTTGGTGGCGCAGATTTCAGCGAGCTTGTCCATGGGCGGGGCCTATGGCGCGCGATTGGCTTCTCGGAAAGCTTCAAGAAAGTTTGTTTCGCGCAGAGAGCGCGAAGAGAGCAGAGTTCGCAGAGATGAAGTGTTTGCCGCATCGCGGCACTCCTACCGCAAAGGCATGGGGCTGGTTGCCGCATAAGCGGCTTCGCAATACCCTCCGCGCTCCCTGCTTTCTCTGCGCCCTCTGCGCGAACTCAATCAGCGCGCCATCTCGACCCAGCGCTCGAGCAGCGTCTGCGCACCACCGCTGTCCAGTGCCTCCGCAGCCATTGCCGCGCCTTCGCTCCAGTCGCTGGTGCGCCCGGCAACGATCAGCGTGGCGGCGGCGTTGAGGCAGACCGCGTCACGATAGGGGCCGGGCGCGCCCATGAGCAGCGCTTGGAGCGCTTTCGCATTATGCGCAGCATCCCCGCCCCGGATCGCCTCGACGGGCGCATGAGGCAGGCCTGCATTGTCCGCGCTGACGCGGCGCATCTCGAAGTCATTACCCACGACGACGGCCAGTTCATTGCCGCCAGCCAGGCTCAACTCGTCCAACCCTTCATCGCCCGAGGCAATGAAGGTGAGCGCCGCACCCAGCTTGGCCTTGGCGGCGGCATAGATGGGCACATAGGCCGGGCGGGCGATGCCTATGAGCTGGCGTTCGACCCGCGCGGGGTTTGAAAGCGGACCCATGAGGTTGAAGATGGTGCGCACGCCCAGGCGCTGGCGAATTGGCTGGATGCGCGCCATGGCGGGGTGATGGTTCTTGGCGAAGAGGAAGCAAATTCCTAATTCCGCCAATGTCTTCTCGGCAGTTCTTCCCGCCGCTTCCATGTCGAGACCGAGCTGTTCGAGTGTGTCGGCGGCACCGGCCTTGCTGCTAGCGGCGCGATTGCCATGCTTGGCGACGGGAACGCCGCACGCCGCGACCACCAGGCTGACGGCAGTCGAGACGTTGAGCGTGTGGTGTCCATCGCCCCCCGTGCCACAGCAATCGACCGCGCCCAGCGGGGCGGCGATGGGGATCAGCCGCGTCCGCAGAGCACGCGCCGCCCCAGCGATCTCCTCGGCCGTCTCGCCGCGATCCGACAGCGCCACCAGGAAGCGGGCGATTTCGTCCTCGGCTACATCGCCGTCGAGCACCCAGCCGAAGATTTCACGGGCTTCGGCTTCAGTGAGATGGGCCTCAGGGCCCGGTAGCATCCTCATGCCGCCAGTGCTTCGACTTCGAGCCCGCACAGACGCAGGAAATTGGCGAGCAGCGCGTGGCCATGCTCCGTGGCGATGCTTTCCGGGTGGAACTGGACGCCGTGAATCGGCAGCTCCCGGTGGCGGAACCCCATGACTGCAGTGCCATCAAACCCCGGCGTCGGGCTGGTGGCATTGATGGCCAGCGCCTCGGGAATGTCTTCCACCACCAGCGAGTGATAGCGGGTGGCGGTGAAAGGCGAGGGGAGGCCTGCAAACACCCCGCTGCCGTCATGGGTGACGGGTGACGTCTTGCCGTGCATCAGCCCGCCGCGCGTAACCGTGCCACCAAAATGCTGGCCGATCGCCTGATGACCCAGGCAGACCCCCAGCAAAGGCAGATGCTTATCGGCGCAGGCTGAGACGAGATCGAGGCTGATGCCGGCCTCGTTCGGCGTGCAGGGGCCGGGCGAAATGAGAAAGCCCGCGGCACTGCTGCGCACAGCCTCGGCAGCGGTCAGCGCATCATTGCGCTCCACGCGCACCTCTGCGCCCAATTCCATGAGGTAATGGACGAGGTTGAAGGTGAAGCTGTCGTAATTGTCGATGACGAGGATCATGGCGGCGTTTTCCAAACTCACGCTAGACTTATCAATATCCGTTCGCCCTGAGCCTGTCGAAGGGCGCCTGGCGAATCTGCTCGCCAATTGTGCTTCGACGGGCTCAGCACGAGCGGGTTTGGGGTTAGCCGCTTACTCCTGCGAACCAATCAGTTGCCCGCACCAGCCCGTCGACGATTCCAGGCTCGCTGGCGGCATGACCGGCGTCCGGCACGATCCACAGATCGGCTTCCGGCCAGGCCTTGCTGAGCTCCCAGGCCGAGGTGGGCGGGCAGCAGATGTCGTGGCGCCCCTGGACGATGATGCCGGGGATGTTGCGGACGCGGTCGACGTTTTTGAGCAGCTGTGCTTCCTCGAGGTAGAAGTCCTTGAGGAAAAAGCGGGCGCAGATGCGGGCAAAGGGGACTGCCTTGGCCGGGTCGGCGAAGCTGTCCATCAGATCTGGATTGGGGAGCAGGGTCGCGACCGCGCCTTCCCAGAGCGACCACTCGCGCGCGGCAGCGAGGCGAGTATCCTCATGCTCGCTGGTCAGGCGCGCGTGATAGGCCTCTACGAGGTTGCCGCGTTCTGCCTCGGGGATCAGGCCGGAGAAGGCGTCCCATTGCTCGGCCATGATCTCGCTGGCGCCGTGCTGGTAAAGCCAGCGCTTCTCCTTCTCGCGGGCGAGGAAGACGCCGCGCAGGATCAGCTCGGTCACGCGCTCGGGATGTGCCTGCGCATAGGCGAGGGCCAGCGTCGCGCCCCAGCTACCGCCGAAGACCTGCCAGGCCTCGTGCCCGCACATTTCGCGCAAACGCTCGATATCGGCGACGATGCGCCAGGTATCGTTGTGCTCAATCTCGGCAAAGGGCTGCGATTTGCCGCAGCCGCGCTGGTCGAACAGCAGCACGTCATAGCGCGCCGGGTCCCACTGGCGGCGATGATTGGGGCCCATGCCCCCGCCGGGGCCGCCGTGGAGGAAGACCGCGGGCTTGGCCCCGGGCGTGCCGACGCGTTCCCAATAGAGCGAATGGCCCTCGCCGACATCGAGCATGCCGGTCTCATAGGGCTCGATTTCGGGATAAAGTTCCCGGCGCGGCTCACTCATCGGCTTATTCGTCATCCGGCACCTTGCGCTCGACCACCAGGATTGGCCCGATCGGCGCCCCGGTATCGAGCCGTTCGGTCGCCGGGTTCCACAGCTGCGAGACGCTGCCGTCGAGATAGAGCGCGTTCTTCACCTTCAGTTCGTCGCGGTAAAAGCGCGCAAGCTTGCCGAAGGAAATCGGCGCGCTTGAGATGACGAAATGGGCGCGGCCCTTGTCATCGATGCCAACCGCGTTGCGGACGGTGCGCGAGGGGCCGTCTTGCGTGATTTCGGGGTGCAGCCGACCGTTCACCACCAGCATCGGGCCCGACTGCGTGCCAAATTGCGGGCGCTCGCCTACGTTCTTGAGGAAATCATCGGAGGTGCGGATTTCCCAGACGTCACCCGTGCCGAAGAAGACGCCGTTGGGCTTCATGTGGAAGTTGCCCTCGCCATCGGCGGTGTTGAGTTCTTTCTTCCGCTCCCCGCCTTCGACGTAATAGCCGATGGGATCGCCGTCATCATCGAACATACCGGCATTGACCGCAAAGGCGATGGCCAGAGGGTCGCGCGTCTCTGCAAAGGCAGCCAGGCTGCGGAAATTCGCGCCATCGCCATTGGCCAGCGCGGTGGCGATGCGGTGACGTTCAGGAATGGCGATACAATCGGTTAATGGCGTGTTCTCGAAGATCACCGAACGACAGGCGCTCTCCACCTGGCTGGCGATGCTGGCGGTGGGTGCGGGCGTCTCAGTCGCAGCAGGCGAGCCACTGACCTGGACGCGCGCGACCGGCTCTCCTTCCGCTGGAGGTTGGCAGGCGGCTACCGCGGTGGCGAGACCGATCAGCAATGCGGCGCGGATCACTGCCCATACCTCGCTTCACCGGCCAGTCGGAAGGCTTCGGCCGCCGCCGCGCGCAGTGCGCCGGCCTTGGCAAGGCACTCGCGCGCCTCGGCCTCCGGATCGCTGTCGAAGACGATGCCGGCCCCTGCCTGCACATGCATCACCCCGTCCTTTACCACGGCGGTCCTGAGCACGATGCAGCTGTCGATCGAGCCATCTGGCGCAAAATAACCGACTCCGCCCGCGTAGGCGCCGCGCGCCTCCGGCTCCAGCTCGGCGATGATCTCGCAGGCCCTGATCTTGGGCGCGCCGCTGACGGTGCCGGCAGGGAACCCCGCCAACAAAGCATCCACCGCATCGCGGGCGGGATCGAGGGTGCCGGTAACTTGGCTGACGATATGCATAACGTGGCTGTAGCGCTCAATCGTGAAGCTGTCAGTGACCGCGACGGTTCCCTTCTCGGCCACGCGGCCGACATCGTTGCGGCCCAGGTCGAGCAGCATGAGATGTTCCGCGCGCTCCTTGGGATCGGCAAGTAATTCGCCCTCGGCGGCGCGATCTTCCGCCGGGGTGGCGCCGCGGGGGCGGGTGCCGGCAATCGGTCGCACGGTGACCTCGCCGTTCCTCACCCGCACCAGAATTTCGGGGCTGGAGCCGACGATCGCAAAACCTGGCAGGTCGAGAAAATAGAGGAAAGGCGAGGGATTTACTCGCCGCAGCGCGCGATAAAGCGCGAACGGCGGCAGCGGGAAGGGGCAGGTGAACCGCTGCGCCAGCACGACCTGGAAGATGTCGCCCGCCGCGATATAGTCCTGCGCCTTGAGCACCGAAGCACGGTAGTCGGCGGGATCGGTGTGGGGGGCCAGCTTGGCGCTCGGAAGTGCTGCGGGCGGGCTGTCTGCGACGGGTTCAGGGCCGGTGAGACGCGCTAGAGCCGCATCGATCCGCTCCTCCGCCGCGGCGATAGCGGGCCCCGCCTCCGCCGGTCCCCAGATCGGTGCGATGCAGAACAGTTCCTCGCCGAGGTTGTCGAACACCAAGAGCAGCGTCGGCCGAACGAACAGCAGGTCCGGCAGGCCGATACCAGGCGCGGCGGGCCGCCGAATATCTTCTGCCAGGCCCAGCGTCTCGTAAGCGAAATAGCCGACCACGCAGGCCAGGGCAGGGGGCAGGCCCGCCGGCACATCGATGCGGCATCGCGCCAGCAGGGAGCGAAGCGCGGTCAGCGGATCGTCAGCGCAAGCGGCGAAAGCCTTGCGATCCGTGCGCCACTGCGGATTGCACTCCGCGTTGACGCCTTCAGCGCGGAAAACCAGATCAGGGCCGAGCCCCAGCAGGCTGTAGCGGCCGCGCACCGTGCCGCCTTCCACCGATTCCAGCAGGAAATCGCCGCGTCCCGGCTCGATGAGCCGCAGGGCCGCGCCCACGGGCGTGAGCGTATCGGCGACGAGCTTGCGCCAGACTACTGCATTGGCGCCGGCCGCCAGGGCGCGTCGCGCCTCCTCGGCGCCTTCGACCGCGGTCAGGATCGCCTCCTCAATTGGCGCCAGTGAGCTGCCGGCGTACCGCATCGACCGCGCTGCGGTTGACCTCTACGCCGACTTCCTTGCGAATGGCGGCCACAGCCTGCTGCGTCAGTTCGCCGGCAAGGGCATTGCCCAGTTCGCGCCGGGCCTGGGTGGCAAGCGGGTCGCCGGGCGCGAGCGTACCGAGCTCGATCCGGTCGAGATCGACCACATACCAGCCTTCGTTGCGGGGCGCCTCGAGCGGCTTGGTCGTCCCTTGCGCCATCGAGAACATTAGTGCCACTGGCGGCTCGACGCGCTCACGCCGTGCGGCCAGTTCCTCGCGCGACAGGTTGATGGACTGCGGTGCGGGAAGGCCGGGCTTCACGGCGGCCGCCGCCTGAGCAAAGCTGCTGCCGCGCGCCATGGCGGCAAGAATGCGATCCGCGGCCGCCTTCGCCTCCTTGGCCCCCTCAGCCCGGCGCCAGGCGGCAATTACTTGCGGCCGGATCTCGGCAAGGGGGGCGACTGCCGAGGGAGTAATATTCGTGACCTCGAAGATCAGGAACCGCTCGCTGCCCGGTAGCTGGGCAAGCTGCGGCGAGCTCTCATCCATCTGGAACGCGGTCGCCAGCGCCGGGGCAAGTTCGGCCGGCGCGGGCGGGGCGCCCGCAAAACCCTGACCATTGGCGAGCAGGGGCCCCGTCGATTGAGCGGTCAACCCGAGCGACTGAGCTACTTGGGCGAGCGTTTCACCCTCATCCAAACGCGTTTCGATATCGGCCGACAGATCCGCGATGGCGCGCGCCCGGTTCTCCTGCGTCAGCGCAGCGGCAATCGCCGGCGTGGCCTGCGCTAGCGTCTGCCCGGCTTCGCGGCGCACGCTATCAACGCGGGCGATGTGCCAGCCGAGCGGGCTGCGCGCAGGGGCGGTCAAAGCACCCTCGGCCGCGTTGAAGTAGGCCGTGGCGACTGCCTGCGAGCTTTGCGAGCGCAGCGCCGACTGTTCGGTCGGCGCAACTTGGGAGGTACGCAGGCCCGCGGACTGGGCCGCCGCTTCGAGCGAAGTGCCAGCAGCCACTCGCTGCCGGATAGCCTGTGCCGCGGCCTCCGTCGGAACGATAAGTTGGGTAAAGCTGCGGAGTTCGCGGGCGGCGTAACGAGCCTTGTCCCGCTCATAACGAGCGGCGATGGCAGCGGGGCTCGGCGCGACCGAATCCTGGACCGCTTCCGGCCCGAACACTGCATAGCGGATTACCCGCCGCTCCGGCCTGACAAAGCTGGCGCGAGCCGATTGATAAAAACGTGTCAGCGCCGCCTGATCGGGTTCGTTCGCCGGAGCGAAAGCAGCGGAAGGCAGAAAGCCGATCGTGCCAATGCGCCGCTCCTTGAACAGCAGCGCATAGCGATTGGCCGCCGCCTGCGGAAATCGCACTCCGATGGTTGCCGGCTCGAGCAGTAGCTGCGCCAGCAAGCCCTGGCGCAGATCGGCACGCACCAACGTGTCATTCAACCCCTGCGCGGACAGTGCATTGCGATAGATTTCGCTGCTGAAATTTCCGTCGGGTCCGCGAAATGCCGGAATCTGCTGAATCTCGCTGTTGATGAGATTGTCGCCCGCCCGGAAGCCCTGATCTTGCGAATATTCCGCAATCGCGGTGCGATCGATGAGGGATTCCAATACCTGGTCGAGACCGCCCTGCGCTATGAAGGCGGGCATGGTGAGCGTCGGATCTTGCCGTCGCGCCTGGTCGAGCGCCTGGTTGGCCGCACGGGTCAATTCCGCGGTGGTGATGCGGGTGTCGCCCACTACCGCCACCCGGTCGCCCCCCGCCACTCCGCCGAACGACCCCGTGTTGGCGACGTCGGCGGTGGCGAAGGCGAGGGCGATCAGCGCCAGTAGCGCAAAGGTCAGCAGCAGGCCGAGCTTGGTCTTGAAGATATTGCGGAAGAACTGGAGCATGGGTGAACGCGGGTCCGATCGATCCGAGGGGCAGGGAACAGGCCCCTGTTGCCGCCGCGCCATATCGACCCCGTCCCGTGGCGGCAACAGCCTCCAAAGGGTTTTGACTGTCCGGCCAAGCTCGGCTAGCGAGCCGCCCCGGCCGGCGACCCGCTGAGCCGGTTTTACCCAAGGCATGCCGCGGCAGCACCCCGCGCCTGCACTTCCCAAGGACATCAAGCGCTATGGCCGAGAGGCCCTACATCGTCGGCAACTGGAAAATGAACGGTACGCGCGCGATGCTTACCGAAGCGCGCGCGATCGACCGCGCGGCGCAGCGGCTGATGAAGGTCGAGGTGGCGCTGGCGCCCCCCTTCACGCTGATTCACGCGGTCCATCGCGAGGTGGACCAGATCGGAGTCGGCGCGCAGGACTGTCACGCCGACAGCGACGGGGCGCGCACCGGGGACATCTCGGCCACGATGGTGGCCGATGCCGGGGCGAAGTTCGTCATTCTGGGCCACAGCGAACGCCGGATGGGCCATGGCGAGGACAACGCGGCCGTGGCGGCCAAGATCGACGCTGCCATGGGGGCGGGGCTACGCATCATCTTGTGCTGCGGTGAAAGCCTGGAAACACGCGATGCCGGCCGTGCGGAAGAGTTTGTCCTTGAACAGCTCCGCGCAGCATTCCCGCATGTCGACGAAGCCGGCGACCGGCTGACCATCGCTTACGAGCCGATCTGGGCAATCGGAACCGGCCGGACTGCCCAAGCAGCGGATATAACGGCTATGCACGCTGCGATCCGCGACCTTCTCGAGGAAAGCTTCGGCCCAGAAACCGCCGCGCAGGTTCGCGTCCTGTATGGTGGCTCGGTGAAGCCGGAAAACGCGCGCGCTATTCTCGGCCTGCCAAACGTCGATGGCGCTCTGGTCGGAGGCGCGAGCCTCACCGCCGAGAGCTTCCTGGGGATCGTGCATGGCGCCATCGATGATGACGGCGGGTGATCCGCCGCCGCTTGCCGCCGTGTTGCGCTACACCTAAATAGACTTTCAACCGCTCACAGAAGGCCGCTTCATGTTCCTGTTCCTCACCGTGATCCAGGCGATTGTCGCCGCCGCGCTCGTGGGTGTTATCTTGATGCAGCGGTCGGAAGGCGGCGGCCTGGGCATCGGCGGTAGCCCGACGGGAATGCTGAGCGCGCGCGGCGCGGCGGACTTCCTCACTCGGGCGACCAAATGGCTGGCGGTGCTGTTCGTCATGCTGTCGATCGCTTTGGCTGCGCTCGCCGTTGAGGGCATGGGCGGCGCCGAAATCGAGACGACGCTCGACCGGTCGGTAACACCCGCGGCGCCCGTTGACCCGCTTGGTCGCACCGCCCCGGCTGATCCGCTCGGTGGCCCCGCTCCGACGGCCGTGCCGCCCGCGCAGGCGACACCCGCCGATCCGCTGAGCGCCCCCACGCAATAATCGCTCCTATCTGGGGATTCCAGCGGCGGCGCTAGCTCGCTCCGGCGCATTCGTGCTTGCGCCGAATCCTTGATTGTCACTAAGGCCCGACTCCCATGGCGCGGTATATTTTCATCACCGGCGGCGTGGTTTCCTCGCTCGGCAAGGGTCTCATGGCAGCATCGCTCGCGGCGTTGCTGCAGGCGCGCGGCTACAAGGTGCGCATTCGCAAGTTCGACCCGTATTTGAACGTCGATCCAGGGACGATGAGTCCCTATCAGCACGGCGAAGTCTATGTGACCGACGACGGCGCCGAGACAGACCTCGATCTAGGCCACTACGAACGCTTTACGGGCGTTTCAGCGCGCCAAGCGGACAATGTCACTTCGGGCAGGATCTACCAGCAGATCATCGCGCGGGAGCGGCGCGGCGACTATCTCGGGGCGACGGTCCAGGTTGTCCCGCATGTCACCGATGCGATCAAGGAGTTTGCGCTCGCCGACCAAGGGGATCACGACTTCATCCTGTGCGAATTCGGCGGTACGGTGGGCGACATCGAGGGCCTGCCGTTCATGGAGGCCATACGCCAGCTTCGCAACGAGCTGGAGCCCAATCAGACGCTCAGCGTCCACGTGACGCTGGTGCCTTATATCAAGGCGGCGGGCGAGCTAAAAACCAAACCCACCCAGCATTCTGTGCGCGAGTTGGCCAGCCTCGGGATCAAGCCTGACATCCTGCTTTGCCGCGCCGAGCATCCGATCCCGGAGAGCGACCGTCGCAAGATCGCGCAGTTCTGCAACGTTCGCGCTGAAGCCGTAATCCCCGCACTTGACGCGCCTTCGATTTACACGGTTCCGCTGCAATATCATGGTCAGGGGCTCGATCGCGAGGTCCTACGCGGCTTCGGCATCAACGATGCGCCAGAACCCGATTTGTCGCGCTGGCACGATGTGGTCGATCGGTTCACGCACCCCGAAGGCGAAGTGACGATCGGCGTCGTGGGCAAGTATGTCGGACTGCCGGATGCCTATAAGAGCCTCAACGAAGCGCTGATCCACGGTGGCATGGCGCACCGTGTCAAGGTGAACATCAAATGGCTCGATGCCGAGCTGTTCGAGGGCGAGGATGATGAGATCGCCGCTAAGCTGGAACCCATGCACGGCATCCTGGTGCCAGGCGGTTTCGGCGAGCGCGGGAGTGAGGGTAAGATCGCAAGCGTGCGCTTCGCGCGCGAGCGTGGCGTTCCGTTCTTTGGCATTTGTCTTGGCATGCAAATGGCCTGCATCGAGGGCGCCCGGGCGGCCGGGTTCGACAAGGCCAGTTCGACCGAATTCGGCACGACCGTAGAGCCGGTAGTCGGCATCATCACCGAGTGGATGAGCAAGGAAGGCCTGCAGAAGCGCGAGGCCTCAGGCGATCTGGGCGGGACCATGCGGTTGGGTGCATATGAGGCGAAACTCGCAGGAAACAGCCGTGTTTCCAGCGCTTACGGCGGCGCCATCAGCATCTCCGAACGCCACCGGCACCGCTATGAAGTCAACGGCGCCTATATCGATCCGCTCGAAAAGACTGGCCTGATCTTCTCGGGCATGTCACCCGACGGGCTGCTTCCGGAGATCGTAGAACGGCCCGACCATCCATGGTTCATCGGCGTACAATTCCACCCGGAATTGAAATCCAAACCGTTCGACCCTCACCCGCTTTTCGCCGGGTTTATCGGAGCGGCGCTCGAGCAAGCCAGGCTGGTATAAGTTTTTCTGCAAAACTTTTTTCGCCGCTAAGCGCTTGACGAGGTTCCAGAAAGCGCTGTGTCCGCGCTTGGGTTTGTAGGAACGCGACAGCGGAGCTTTGAACTCTGCCTTTATCTTATGCTAATGTTCAGGCACGGGGTCGCCAAGCCCGCGTGTCCGAACGCTCGCGACCGTGGCCCCAATCGAGCTTGCTTCGGCTTGGGCTGTCTTTTGCGACCCGGACAGTCGATCTCGAGGCAGGGCGGCGTGCAAACGTCGCGGGGGCGGAGCGAAGGCTCCGCCCCCTACTTATGTAGCCGCCAAACGGAATTAGGCAGCTTTGCTGTCCGTCTCTTCCTGCTGGACGATCTCGAGGCCGGGCTTGCCGACCACGATCTTCTTCGGCTTCATCGCCTCAGGCACCTCGCGCACCAGGTCGATAATCAGCAGGCCATCGGCAAGGTCGGCATTGGCCACCCGGACGAAGTCGGCCAGTTCGAAGCGGCGTTCAAAGCCACGATTGGCGATGCCGACATGCAGCATTTCGCCTTCGGGCTGCTCATCGCGCTTCTTACCCACGATTGTCAGAAGGTTCTGCTGGGCCGTGATGTCGAGTTCTTCGCCCTTGAAGCCGGCCACGGCCAGGGTGATGCGATAGGCATCTTCGCCGCGACGCTCGATATTGAAGGGCGGATAATTCTCCCCGCCGTTGTTACGCACTTGGTTCTCCAGCAGATCGAACAAGCGATCGAAGCCGACCGTGCTGCGGCGATAGGGAGTAAAATCAAAGCGATTCATCGAAACAAATCCTCCTGTGAGCAATTCGTTGATTGAAGACCCGGTGCTGCGGCGTCTTCGGATTGCACCACCAGACCACGCGGCCCTGGCAGGCGTGGAGAAGATAATTTTCCGCGACGGGCTTTCAAGAGGTTTGGCGCGGGGTACACGGTCGGAAATTTGAAGGATGACGCAATGGCCCAACCGCAAGTAACCATCTATACCAAGTTCGGCTGTGGCTATTGCGCCCGCGCCAAGCGCCTGCTCGCTGAAAAGGGCGTGGAGTACACCGAGCACGACGTGACCATGGGCGGGACCAAGCACGAGGAGATGCTGGCCCGCGCCTCGATGGCGCGGACGGTGCCGCAAATCTTCATTGGCGATACATATGTCGGGGGATCGGATGATCTTGCCGCTCTCGAACGGGCGGGCAAGCTGGATGCGCTTCTGACGGGATGACCGTGCGGATCGCCGTTCTTCAGATGACGTCCGGCATCGAGCCGAGGGCGAATTTCGATTTCATCCACAAGGCTGCTTCGAACGCCAGAGCAGACGGCGCCGAAGTTCTGTTCACGCCGGAAATGTCGCTGCTGCTCGATCGAGATCGCGCGCGAGCGGCCAGATATGTCTTGCCGCAGGAATATTCGCCGTTCGTCGCTGCATTGGCGGAGCAGGCGCGCGAGCTCGGCATTCATATCGCCCTGGGCTCTATGGCGGTTGCCTTGCCGGATGCGCGCTGGGCAAACCGGTCGCTCCTTTTCAGCCCGAGCGGGGAATCACCCGTGACATACGATAAGATGCACATGTTCGATGTGGACCTTGCGGGCGGCGAAAACTGGCGGGAATCCTCGGCCTACCAACCGGGCAACGAAGTCGTGACGACCGAGGTCACAATCGGGAGGGATGAGAGCTTCCAGCTCGGCCTCACCGTCTGTTACGATGTCCGCTTTCCGGCATTGTTCGAGGAGCTTGGGCGGCGACGCTGCGACGTGATCGCGGTCCCGGCAGCATTCACCGTGCCCACAGGTGAGGCGCACTGGCACGTCTTGCTGCGCGCCCGCGCCATCGAGGCGAGCGCCTTTGTCGTTGCTGCGGCGCAAGTCGGACAGCACGAGGACGGCCGCCGCACCTATGGTCACAGCCTTGTGGTCGATCCCTGGGGCGAGGTGCTGCTGGATATGGGCGGCGAGGTGCCCGGGCTCGGCTTTGTCGACATCGACTTGGCGCGCATTGCCGAGGTGCGCGCGCAAGTGCCCAGCCTTGCCAACCGCCGCGAAATAGCCACTTAGCGGACAATGATCGTATTCAATCTCGCTTGCAACAACACGCACGCCTTCGAAGGCTGGTTCCGCTCTTCCGACGACTTCGCCGACCAGCAGGCCCGCGGCTTGCTGACTTGCCCCGTTTGCGAGAGCGCGTCGGTGGCGAAAGCACCCATGGCTCCCGCCGTGCCCGCAAAGGGAAATCGGACAGAGGCGAACCCGAAGACCCCGCCAAGCTCCGTGAGCAATGCACCTATCCCAAACGAGGTAGCCGAAGCTTTCAAGGCGCTCGCCGCTGCTCAGGCCAAGGCGCTCGCCAAGAGCGAGTGGGTGGGGGACCGCTTCGCCACCGAAGTACGATCGATGCATTATGGCGAAAGCGAGGAAAAACAGGTCCACGGTCGCGCCTCGAAGGAAGAGGCGATCGCGCTCATCGATGAGGGCATAGCCGTCGCGCCATTGCTGGTGCCCGTGCATCCTCCCGAAGAACTGAACTGAGGCTGCTGCGTCCGACAGGATCGTGCTTCGCTGCGCTCCGCACGCTTCCGAACGAAGTTCGATCCTGAGGCGCCACACCAATAGAGCCGCCCCTTCGGGACGGCTCTATTGGTGCGCCCGACAGGATTCGAACCTGTGGCCCCCAGATTAGGAATCTGATGCTCTATCCTGCTGAGCTACGGGCGCTCCGCTGCGGCATCTAGCCTGCAGCCGATGGGCTGACAACTAGCCGGCCTGCGCGTGTTCCGCACGCGCCAGCTCGTGGAGCCAGGCGGCGTGTTGCGGCGCCTTCTTGGTCTGCGACCATTCCTCCAGCATCAGTGGGGCGACACGCTTCAGTTCCGCATACTGGTCTTCGGTCCCAATATCGGCGGCAAGCTCCACCCGATGACCATTGGGGTCGAAGAAATAGATCGATTTGAAGATGCCATGATGCGTCGGCCCGAGTACATCGATGCCCTGTGCCTCGATATGTGCCTTGGCAGCAAGAAGCTCCTCTTCAGACCCCACGCGTAGCGCCAGGTGCTGCACCCAGGCAGGGGTGTTCTCGTCGCGGCCCATATCCTTCTGATTGGGAAGCTCGAAGAAGGCGAGGACATTGCCGTTCCCCGCGTCGAGGAAGACGTGCATGTAGGGGTCGTACTCGCCGGTCGAGGGCACGTGATCCTCGGCAAAGGCCGTCGTATAATCCATACCCAGCACCCGGCCATACCAGTCGACCGTCTCTTTCGCGTCTTTGCAACGATAGGCGGTGTGATGGATGCCGCCGAGCTTGACGGGGTGCGAGGATAATTCGGACATTCCAACCTCCGTTCGCCCTGGCCTGTCGGGACCGTAGGTGGGCAAAGCCCTACGGCGAGATGTGCAACGTATCGCCAATCCGCGGTTCGACAGGCTCACCACGAACGGATGTCAGTTTAACACTTCAGGCCGGCTCCTCGACCTTCAAGGCTCCGCGCTTGATCTGGTCGCGTTCCATGCTTTCGAACAGCGCCTTGAAGTTACCCTCGCCGAACCCCTCGTCGCCCTTGCGCTGGATGAACTCGAAAAACACCGGTCCCACCTGCGCCTCGGCGAAAATCTGGAGGAGCAGGCGCGGCTGGCCGCCCTCGGTGGTGCCATCGAGCAGAATGCCACGCGCCTGAAGCGCATCGACATGCTCGCCGTGACCCGGCAGGCGCTCGGCCAGCATTTCGTAATAGGTTGCGGGCGGAGCGGTCATGAACGGTACGCCCAGCGCCTTTAGCCGATCCCAAGCGCCGACGAGATCGTCAGTGATCAGCGCGATGTGCTGAATGCCTTCGCCGTTGAACTGCTTGAGGAATTCTTCGATTTGGCCCTTGCCGCCTTCGCCTTCCTCGTTGAGCGGAATACGGATCTTGCCGTCGGGGGCCGTCAGCGCCTGCGAGGTGAGGCCAGTGTATTCCCCCTTGATGTCAAAATAGCGGATTTCGCGGAAGTTGAAGAGCGTTTCGTAATAGTCCGCCCAATACTTCATGCGCCCGTTATAGACGTTGTGCGTCAGGTGATCGATGCGATCGAAACCGGCGCCCTTGGGATTGCGGTCGACCTCGGGCAGAAATTCGAAATCGATGTCATAGATCGACAGCCCCTGACCCTGCTCATCGGCGTAGCGGTCGACGAGATAAACGATTGCCCCGCCAATACCGCGGATCGCCGGCAGGCGCAGTTCCATCGGTCCGGTATCGACGACCACTGGCTCCGCGCCCCGCTCCAAAAGCAGATCGTAAGCCTTCACTGCGTCGCGCACGCGAAAGCCCATGCCGCAAGCCGATGGGCCATGTTCGCGGGCGAAATACCAAGCGGCGCTCTTGGGCTCGTAGTTCAGAATGAGGTTGATCTGGCCTTGGCGCCACAATTGCACATCTTTGCGCCGGTGGCTCGCGACATGTGTGAAGCCCATTGTCTGAAAAACCGGCTCGACCACACCCTTGGTGGGAGCGCAGAATTCGACGAATTCAAACCCGTCCAATCCAATCGGATTTTCGAACAAGTCAGCCATTTCTGCTGTCCTCTCGTCACATCGTTACAATAGAAACTATTTACTAGACAGCATTTGTCGGGTCAAGTTTGCTCGCGCCGGGCGCGTGGGGCAAAAATGCTCTTAATCACTTGCGCGCGCAGCCCAACTGTGATTCTCGGTGCGTGATGGTTCGTAAACGTCCGCCTCGCAGAAAGTTTTCCCTGCCGGCTCGCCGTAGTGAGTCACTGGCGCTGTTGCTCTTGCTCGCGATGGCGGGCCTGGGGATCGCGGGTCCCTCCGGGCTGTTCGCATGGAGCGAAAACCTCCGGCTGCGCGACATTCGCGAAGCTCATCTGGCCAAGCTCGAGGTGGAAACCGCCAAGCTACAGAACCGCGTCGATCTTCTCGACCCGGCCCATGCCGATCCGGATCTGGCAGGCGAACTGGTTCGCAGTCAGATGGGCGTCGTCCATCCCGACGAGGTGGTGGTCAAAATCGAGGAATAAGGCGGGCGTTTTGGCGCGATGGCGGAGCCGTTGCGTCCCTCATGCGCTTGTGACTATAGGCGGCGCGATCCGCCGTCGCGGCGATGTTTACGAGGATGCGATCTTGGCCCAAGCCCCCCGCAGCAAAGCTGTTGCGCCACCATCAGTCAGCGGCGATTTTGTTCTTCATAGCCTTCAGGAAGCGCACGCGAAGCAGCCGCGCTTCAATGCCAGCACTGCGCAGATGCTCGATTTCTACGAGCAGATGCTGCTCATCCGCCGCTTCGAAGAGCGAGCAGGGCAGCTCTACGGCCTCGGCCTGATTGGCGGCTTCTGTCACCTCTACATTGGGCAGGAGGCCGTCGCGGTCGGTCTTCAATCGGCTTTGACCGAAGGGCTCGACAGCGTGATCACCGGCTATCGCGATCACGGGCACATGCTCGCCTATGGCATCGATCCCAAGGTCATCATGGCCGAGCTTACCGGGCGTCAGGCGGGCATTTCCAAGGGCAAGGGCGGCTCGATGCACATGTTCTCGACCGAGCACCGCTTTTACGGCGGGCACGGGATCGTGGGCGCCCAGGTTGCACTTGGCGGCGGCCTTGCCTTGGCGCACCAGTACCGCGACGATGGCGGTCTGTGCCTGGCCTATTTCGGCGATGGCGCGGCAAACCAGGGCCAGGTCTACGAAACTTTCAACATGGCCTCCTTGTGGAAGCTTCCGATCGTGTTTGTGATCGAGAACAACCAATATGCCATGGGCACGGCGGTCAGCCGCTCGAGCGCGGAAACCGAATTTTATCGTCGCGGCACGGCCTTTCGCATCCCGGGCATGAAGGTCAACGGGATGGACGTGCTGGAAGTGCGGCAGTCCGCTGAAATTGCCTTTGCCCACGTCCGCGAGGGCAAGGGTCCGGTACTGATGGAACTGAGCACCTATCGTTATCGCGGGCATTCCATGTCCGACCCGGCGAAGTATCGCACGCGCGAGGAAGTGCAGGACATTCGCGAGCAGCGCGACCCAATCGAGGGTTTGAAGAAAACCCTGCTGGAGAACGGCAAGAGCGAGGACGAATTGAAGGACATCGATAAGCGGATCCGGGCGGTGGTTTCGGAAGCTGCCGATTTTGCCGAGAATTCACCCGAGCCGGCCCTGTCCGAGCTTCACACTGACGTCCTCGTGGAGAGCTACTGATGGGTATCGAGCTCAAGATGCCTGCGCTTTCGCCCACCATGGAGGAGGGAACGCTCGCCAAGTGGCTGAAGCAGGAAGGCGACACGATTTCTGCCGGAGACATCATCGCCGAGATCGAAACCGATAAGGCCACGATGGAGTTCGAAGCGGTTGACGAAGGGACGCTGGGCAAGATCCTGGTGTCGGAAGGCACCGAGGGAGTGAAGGTCGGGACCGTAATCGCGACGATGGCCGGCGAGGAAGGCGAGAATGTGCCAGCGCCCGCTGCCATACCTTCCGCTGAACAAAAGGCCGCCGAGTCCGAGGCGCCGGCGCCTGCCAAGACCGAAGGCGGCGCTGCTCAGCTTGCTTCGGCTGCCACGGCCGCTCGCGACCCGGAAATCCCCGCCGGCACAGCGATGAAGCCGCTTACCGTGCGCGAGGCATTGCGCGATGCGATGGCCGAGGAAATGCGGGCGGATGAGCGCGTGTTCGTCATGGGCGAAGAGGTCGCGCAGTATCAGGGTGCCTATAAGGTAACCCAAGGACTGCTCGACGAATTCGGCGAGAAGCGCGTGATCGACACGCCGATCACCGAATACGGCTTTGCCGGCATCGGCGCGGGTGCCGCCATGGGTGGATTGCGGCCGATCGTCGAGTTCATGACCTTCAATTTCGCCATGCAGGCGATCGATCACATCATCAACTCGGCTGCCAAGACCAATTACATGAGCGGGGGGCAGATGCGCTGCCCGATCGTGTTCCGCGGCCCCAATGGCGCGGCCAGCCGTGTCGGCGCTCAGCATAGCCAGAACTTTGGACCCTGGTATGCCAGCGTGCCGGGATTGATCGTCATTGCTCCCTATGACGCGGCCGATTGCAAGGGGCTGCTCAAAGCCGCCATCCGCAGCGAGGACCCCGTGGTCTTCCTCGAGAACGAGCTAGTCTATGGTCGTAGCTTCGACGTGCCGGAGATGGACGATTGGGTATTGCCGATCGGCAAGGCCCGCATCGTGCGCGAGGGCGCGGACGTTACCATCGTGGCCTATTCGATCGCGGTCGGCCTGGCGCTTGAGGCGGCGAACGAGCTCGCCGGGGAGGGGATCGAGGCGGAAGTTATCGATCTGCGCACGCTGCGCCCGCTGGACAAGGAAGCGATCCTCACCAGCCTGGCAAAAACCAACCGGCTGATCATCGCGGAAGAAGGCTGGCCAACCTGCTCGATCGCTTCTGAAGTGATGGCGATCTGCATGGAGGAAGGCTTCGACCACCTCGATGCGCCCGTGCTTCGAGTGACCGACGAGGACGTGCCGCTGCCCTATGCCGCCAATCTGGAAAAGGCCGCCCTGATTGACAGCGCCCGCATCGTCGCGGCAGCCAAGAAGGTTTGCTACCGTAACTAGCTGGGGTCAGAAGGTGGTGTTGCGGATATTGCAGTTCGCGACGACGGCTTGCGGATTAGGATTTTCGATAGCATCCAACCGTCGCTCATCGCGTACGTAATAGGCTGCTTCGCGGCGGATCCGGAAATTGCCTGCGGCCCAGGACCCTACGAGCGGCTCATAGTCATAGGTAACTTCGGCGAAGATGATGGCGCTGTTGGCTGCCGCCTGCACCTTGTTGGTTCCTGCGCCCATGCCGGTGAAGCCGGCCGTTACGCCCTGAGTTGCGCCCTGCTGACCATAGGCAGAGCTGACGTTCAGCATGCCCTTGCAGCGCTGCCAGAAAATGGTCTGGCGGTTGTTGGCATCGCGCTGAAGGCTGGACAGTATGATCCGGCCATTATCGAGTATGCTGAGCCGGTCGCCACCCTGCACCTTGGCACCGATCAGGGCGTCGTTGATATCCACCTCGCGCAGCACAACTGGGTCGAGGCGGACGGACTGCAATGCGCGCGAGACGTTGTCTGCTGCGGTCATGGCGATCTGGCTGACTCGCATGTTGGCGATGGCCAGGTTGGTCACCTCGATGGAGCCAAACGCCAGCCCCATGAGGATGGGCAGCGAATAGGCGAACTCGATCAGCATGATGGCATCTTTGCTTGACCAAAGCTCGCGAAGCCCGCGGCGAGGTGCCGATGTGGAAATTCCTGTCACGGATCGATCCTTCGCTATGCGCATTTCGGCAGCGGACCGCGCTTGACGCCGACATTGAGAGTCTGAACCGAAAATGGCTGGTTGCGCAGGAATGTGCTGGCGGTCAAAACCTGGTTCTGCGGTTGGCCGATCATTTTCCAGAACGGGAAAATGCGCTTATAGGTCAGCGTTGCGGTGATCGAGACTACGTCCTGCCCCATGCCGCGCTGGCCCGCGGCGCCGATGTTATCATCGTG
>ERZ1066120.462-NODE-462-length-37938-cov-36.056279_pt1 | contig 37938 bp, 43 predicted proteins | sample MGYA00382767_ERZ1066120 | MGnify/ENA primary metagenome ERZ1066120 (study PRJEB33369, sample SAMEA5778350) | biofilm metagenome | biome: Industrial cooling water; feature: Water cooling tower basin; material: Biofilm | place: United Arab Emirates | collected...
GGGCGACGCTCGAGGGGCCCTCGTGCTCCTCGCCGAGCTGCCAGCCGCCAAACGCATCCTGGGCGATAAAGGCTACGATGCCGACTGGCCGCGTGAGGAGCTCAAAGGACGAGGCCTGCGCATCTGCATCCCAGCTCGACGAGGCCGCCGTCACCCCGCACGTCACAACAAGAGGCTCTACAGGAAGCGCCACCGCATCGAGAACGCCTTTGCCCGCCTCAAGGACTGGCGAGGCATCGCCACCCGCTACACCCGCTGCGGAGACCTCTTCCTGTCCGCGATCTGCCTCGCCGCGTCCGTCCTCTTCTGGCTGCCGTTGTGAGTCCTGAGCCTAGAGCCGCGCCGCCGACCTTGCGCATGTCTCGTTCCGTTCGGACCATTGGCTTTAGGAGTGCTACGCAACTTTCGGGGCGCCGATATGACGCAAGCAGGACGAGCCGATGTCGTGCTGTTTATGTGGACGGTTCTTCAGGGTTACTGGCTCGACTTGCCTCTTCCTGACTTCGGTCGGCGCGAAACCTAGGCGCCACCCCTCACGTCCGCGCCCGCTCGAACGCCCCCCAGGCCCGCTCGAACTCCTCCCACGCCCCGAACCCCTCCCTCGCCGGCCCCAGGATGACGGCCTCCGACGCCCGCAGCCGCGCCACCGCGTCCGCGAGGCTTGGCACCACCTCGGGCGGCACCACCACCGCCCCGTGGCGGTCGGCGTGGACGAGGTCGCCGGGGGACACCGTCAGGCCGAAGACCGTCACGGGCGTCATCACCTCGCGCACGTGGACGAAGCCGTGGGACGAGCCGACGCTGCCCGCGATCACGGGGAAGCCGTCGGGCAGGTCGCCGAGGTCGCGCAGGACGCCGTCCGTGAGCGCGCCGGAGACGCCCAGGGCCTTGTGGACGCTGGTGTTGACCTCGCCCCAGAAGGCGCCGACGGCGTCGGGGGCGTCCAGGTCCTCGATGACCGCCACGGCGGGCTTGGGCGCGTCCCACATGGCCTTGTAGTAGGCCATGCGGCGGGCGCGGATCGTGGCGGCGTCCTCCGTGGGCGGGTCCCAGGCGCTCAGGCGGGCCGTGACGGCGTAGCCCACCAGGGCCTCGCCCGGATGGGACGCCACCGGCGTCCCCCGGGTGAAGCCGCGGAACCCGCGCCGCCCTTGCGCCACCTCGATCGCGTTGCACACGGTCGGGGTGTCGCAGCCCTTGAGCAGCGCGAGCAGGTCCGGCGTCACAGGAGCCGGCCCGTGAGGCCCGCCGGGTCGTCGGTGGAGATCACGCGGTAGAGCGACGCCTCGCCCGTCATGGACGGCGCGAGGGCGTGGCGGACGCCCGGCTGGATGAGCGCGGTGTCGCCGGGGTTGATGACGGTCTCGGGGCCGTTCTCGTAGCGCAACCTCCAGTGGCCGCGCATGGGCATGAGGACGGCGTGGCGGTCGTGGGAATGGAACTCGTCGGGGATGGAGGCGCGGGACAGAAACGAGACCTCGAAGCCGGGGCGGTCCTTGAGCAGCCCGTCCGCGCCGATCACCCTGCAGGGCTGGCGGTCGGAGAGCGCCATCATGTCCCAGTAGCGCGCCACGTGGTTGGGGAGCACGTCGCGCGTGGTGGGCTCGGGGAACTGCTTCAGCTCCTCGTCGGTGAGGAGCGGCATGGGGGAGACGCCCTCGGGCAGCGTCTGGCCCTTCTTGCTGTCGTAGAGCTTGCCGTTACTCCCGAGCATGAGGCCGTGGTCGCGGGCGTCCTCGATGACCTGGGGCGCCCAGATGACGCCGCCGCCGGCGTCGTCGCCGCCCAGGATCGCCATGATCATCCCGTAGTCGGTCCCGATGTTCTCGAAGCCGCGGAAGATGCCCGTGGGGATGTTGATGATGTCGCCCTCCTCCAGCGTGACCTCGCCGGCGTTGCCCCAGCGGCCCCAGAAGAAGCGCCAGCGGCCCTTCAGCGCGAAGAACACCTCGGCCGTGCGGTGGCTGTGCAAGGAGTTGCGGCACTTGGGCGGCTGGCCGGCGGCGCCGATGTTGAAGCCGGGCGTGTCGCGGATGTGGACGTGCTGGTCCGGCGATTCCGAGACGCCGCCGCCGATGATGGTGAAGTTCTCCTTCTGGTTGGAGCCCGGGGTGTGGGCGTCGATGAAGGCGGTCTTGCAGGGGCGCAGGTCGCCGTAGCGGACGATGTCGCGGTCGAGGTTGGGCGTGGTGTCGAGCATGGCTGCTCCTCTCGGGTGGGGGCCGTCAGCCCCGGTGGATGAGAATCTGCTTGAGGATCGCCAGCTCGTCCCAGAGGGAGAACTCGCGGCGCAGGCCCCAAGAACCCCATTCGGCGTGCGAGAACCCCATGACGTGGACGGGGGCGCCGGAGGGGGGGCCGTAGCGGCCGTGGCCGTCGTGGGTGCCGGTGAGGCTCCAGCGCACGGCGGCGCGGCGGGGCTGGTGGGGGTCCTCGCGGCCGATGACGTGGTGGACCTGGAAGTCGGCGGTGGGGAAGGCGGAGCGGAAGGCCATCCACTCGGCCTCCGCGAAGGCGGTGCCCCAGCCGCCGCGGATGCCGGGGTGCTCGGTGCGCACGGCGCGGTCGTAGTCGCGGCGGATGACGGCCACGTCCTTGTCCATGATGGCCTGGAGGATGGCGGCGAGCCTTTGCCCCCACTCGTTGTCGTTGCCCCGCCCCCCGTAGGGGCCGGGGATGTCGTCGGCGGGCGTGAAGGGGCGCTTGGCGCGCTCCGGGCCGCCCTCGGCCTCGACCCAGCCGCGCACCAGGGTCTCGGGGTCGAGCCCCAGTTGCAGCGCGAGCCCCGAGCCGTCGCGCAGGAGCCATTCGTCGGTGATCTGGTTCCTGATGCAGAAGCAGTCGGCGATGGCGCGGATGGTGAAGGAGCGCCCCGTGGGCGGACCCATGACGCCGAAGCCCGTATGGGTGCCCGTGGTCACGAGGCGGTGGGAGGACAGGAAGCCCGCGTCCTCGTCGCCCGACCAGATGACGTCCTCGCCCAGCAGCTGGCGGTCGGGGAAGGCGGCGAGCGTGGCGAGCGTGCCGTCTATGGTGGCGAGGTTGCCGACCGTCATCCCCATGGGCATGCGCATGGGGATGTCGCGGCCGTAGTAGCGGTGCAGCGTGGCGATGCCCCGGTCCTCCCAGATCTCTTTGGTGATCTTGAGGATGTAGTCGGGGAGGTCCGCGAAGTGGGGGTCGAAGCCCTTCATGCGTCACCCTTGTGGAGGACGATCTGGCGCCAGATGGCGGTCTCGTCGAGAAGCGTCCAGTCGCGCCTGAGCCCCCGGGGGCCCCATTCGGCGTGGCTCATGCCGAGCACGTAGACCTCGGCGCCCGAGGGCTCGCCGAACATCCCCCAGCCGGAATGGCGCCCCCAGAGGCTCCAGCGCAGCGCGGTGCGGGAGGGGAGCCCTGGGTCCTCGCGGCCGATGACGTGGTGGACCGTGAAGTCGGCGTCGGGGAAGGCCGCGCGGAGCGACATCCAGAAGCGGTCGGCGCCCTCGTGGCCGTGGGCCCTCCGGTGGCCGGGCAGGCTCAGCTCGGCCGCGCGGTCGTAGGTGGCGGGGATCGCGGCCATGTCGGCGGACATGACGCGCTGGAGGAGGTCGGCGTGGCGCGCGCCCCACTCGCTGGCGTTGCCGCGCCCCCCGTAGGGGCCGGGGCGGTCGGTGCGGGGCGTCAGGGGCTTCACGCACCTCTCGGGGCCGCCCTCGCGGGCGATCTGGCTTCGCGTCCAGTCGAGCGGCTCCAGGCCCATCTGGCGGACCACCGCGCCCTGGTCCCGCACCAGCCACTCGTCGTCTATGACCTCGCCGCGCACGTGGCAGTCGGCGAGGATGCGGTAGCGGAGGCGGCGCCCGGAGGCCGGCCCGTAGGCGCCGCTCCCGAGGTGCGTGGCCCAGCAGATGAGGCGGTGCGAGGACAGGTAGGCCCCGGGCCCGGCCTCGCACCAGATGACGTCCTCGCCGGGAAGCTCGCGGTCGGGGAACTCGGCCAGCGTCGCCATGGTGGCGGCGATCACGCCGGCGTTGCCCACCACGACCGAGGCGGGCGAGCGCACCACGATGTCGCGGGCATAGTGCCGGGTGAGGGACGCGATGCGCCGCTCCTCCCAGATGCGCCTCGTGACGCCCAGGATGAAGCCCTCGGGGCTTTCCCAGGGCGGGGGCGTGCCGTCGGTCACGGCCATGTCGCGGGCCTCCGCGCCGAGCCGCGCACCATCAGGGGGCCGGGGATGCGCAGCGAGGGCGCCGCGCGGTCGCCCTCCACCTGCCCGAGCAGCACCTCGACGGTGGCCTCCACCATGCGGCGGACGGGCTGGCGGAGCGTCGTCAGGTCGTAGGCCCCCCAGGCGGCCATGGGCACGTCGTCGTAGCCCACCACGGAGACGTCCTCGGGGATGCGATGACCCATGGAGCGCAGCTCGTCCATCACGGCGAAGGCCATGTGGTCGTTGCCCACGAAGATGGCGTCGGGGCGCTCCGCCATCAGGGCGCGGGCGGCCCGCGCGGCCGTGCCGCGGTCGTACTTGCCGTCCACGACCGCCAGGGGCTCCAGCCCCGCCTCCGCGAGCCCCGCCCGGAGACCCTCGGCGCGGTCGCGCCCGGTGGAGGAGCCCTGCCAGCCCGCCACGTGGGCGATGCGCCGGTGCCCGCCCGCGACGAGGAAGCACGCCACCTCGCGCCCGCCCGCGAGGTTGTCCGAGGTCACCTCGGCGTGGCCGCCGCCGTCCTGGCCCCGGTTGAAGAGCACGACCGGGATGCCCGCGGCCTCGCAGCGCGTGGCCACGTCGTTGGTCATGGACACGGAGGCCGCGACGATGCCGTCCACCTGGTAGTCGAGCAGCTCGGAGACCACCTGGGCCGTGCGGGCCGCGTCGTTGTCGGCCATGAAGATCAGGAGGTGGTAGCCCCGGGCCTGGAGCGCGCGGCTCAGGTGCTCGATGGCGACCGGGTAGAACTGGTTCTCCAGGTAGGCGACCACCAGGCCGATGATGCGGGAGCGGCCCGTGATCATGGCGCGCGCGAGCACGTTGGGCCGGTAGCCCAGCGCCTCGGCCGCCAGGCGCACCTTCTCGGCCGTCGCCGCGCTGACGGAGGCGCCGGGCGTGAAGACGCGGGACACGGCCGACTGCGACACGCCGGCGAGCCGGGCGACCTGCGCGGAGGTGACGCGGGCGGCCCCCATCACTCGGCCGTCCAGCCGCCGTCGATGAGCAGCGCCGCGCCGGTCATCAAGGCGGAGGCGTCGGAGGCCAGGAACACCACGGGGCCCATGACGTCCGCGAGCTCGCCCACGCGGCCGAGCTTGATCTTGCTCTCGATCCAGGCGCGGCGCTCGGAGTCGCGCAGCGTCCGCTCGGCGAGCGGCGTGCGGATGAAGGTCGGGCAGAGCGTGTTGACGCGGATGCCGTGGGGCCCCCACTCGATGGCCATGGCCTTGGTCATGCCTTCGAGCCCGTGCTTGGTGGCGGCGTAGACGGCGCGGTCGGGGCCGGCCACGTGGCCCATCTGGGAGGACACGTTGATGAGGCTCCCGGGGCGGCCGGCGGCGACGAGGCCGCGCGCGACCTCGCGCGTCAGGAAGTAGGCCGCGCGCAGGTTGAGGGCGAGGGCGGCGTCGTAGTCCTCGGGGGTGGTGTCCAGCGCGGGGGAGTGGCGCGCTAGGCCCGCCGCGTTGAGGAGCACGTCGAAGGGGCCGTGGGCGGCGACGAAGGCGGCCGTGGCGGCGAGGTCCGTCACGTCGAGCGGGTGGGCCTCGGCCCGGCCGCCCCCGGCGCGGATGGCCTCGGCCACGGCCTGCGTCTCCGCCTGCCGCCGCGCGACCAGGACGGCCTCGGCGCCCGCCTGGGCGAGCGCGGCGGCGGCGGCCAGGCCGATGCCGGAGGAGGCGCCGGCCACCAGGGCGCGCCGCCCGTCGAGCCGGAAGGAGGGGGTGAGGGGAAGTTGCATCACCGGGTCCGGCGGACTAAGTCCGGTGGACCAACCCGGGGGGCCGCCATGAAGCAGGTCAACATCCACGAGGCCAAGACGCACCTGTCGCGGCTGGTCGAGGCGGCGTCGAAGGGCGAGAGCTTCGTCATCGCAAAGGCGGGCAAGCCCTTGGTGCGGGTCGTGCCGGTGGCGGAGCCGGTGGTGGACGTGAGCAAGCGGATCGGGTTCCTCAAGGGCTCGGGGATCGGCGAGGCCTGGGACAGCCTGGACCACGCGGCTCTCGACAAGGAGATCGAGGCGCTGTTCCTCGGAGAGCCCGTTCCGGACGCGCAGATGGACGACGAAGAGCGACGCGGGTGAGGTTGCTTCTCGACACGCAGGTCGTCATCTGGCTGATCGAGGGCGAACCGCGCTTGCCGGCCTACGCGCGCGGCGTGATCGAGGATCCCACATCCGACATCACCCTCAGCGTGGCGTCGCTGTGGGAGATCGCCATCAAGTTCGGCCGCAGGCGCCCGGACTTCCGGCACGCGCCCGGCGTCATCCGCGCGGCGGCGCAACGGGCCGGTTGGAAGGAGCTGCCCATCCGGGCCGAGCACGTCATCGACGTGGCCAACCTGCCCGCCATCCACGGCGACCCCTTCGACCGCCTGCTGGTCGCCCAGGCCCGCGTCGAGGGCCTCGTGCTGCTCTCCGCCGACGCCACGCTCTTGGGCTACGGCGACCCGGTCAGGCGCGCCTGATCTCACTCCGCCGCCTCCAGCCGCCCGGCCGCCGCCCCGTAGGGCACGTTGCGGTGGCCGTAGCGGCGGACGCGGAGGTTGCACTGCTCGGCGTGGCCCACGAAGCCCTCCAGCATGCAGAGCCGGGAGCCGTACTCGCCGACCAGCGCCGCCGCCTCGTCGGTCAGGACCTTCTGGTAGGAGTGCGTCTTGAGGAACTTGCCCACCCAGAGCCCGCCCGTGTAGCGGCCCGCGCGCCTGGTGGGCAGGGTGTGGTTGGTCCCGATGACCTTGTCGCCGTTGGCGACGTTGGTGCGCGCGCCCAGGAACAGCGCGCCGTAGCTGTGCATGTTCTGGAGATACCAGTCGTCGCGGTCGGTGATGACCTGCACGTGCTCGTAAGCCAGCTGGTTGGCGAGATCGAGCATCTCCTCGTGCGTGTCGCAGAGCCAGACGTCGCCGTAGTCGCGCCAGGAGGCACCGGCCGTCTCCCGGGTCGGCAGGATGGCGAGGAGGCGGTCCACCTCCGCGAGCGTGCCCTCGGCGAGCCGGCGCGACGTGGTGATGAGGCAGGCCGGCGAGTTGTAGCCGTGCTCAGCCTGGCCGAGCAGGTCGGTCGCCGCCATCTCGGGGTCGCAGGCGTCGTCGGCGATGACCATGGTCTCGGTCGGCCCCGCGAAGAGGTCTATGCCCACGCGCCCGTAGAGCTGGCGCTTGGCCTCGGCCACGTAGGCGTTGCCGGGGCCGACGATCATGTCCACGGGACGGATCGTCTCCGTGCCCAGCGCCATGGCGCCCACGGCCTGCATGCCGCCGAGGACCAGGATCTCGTGGGCGCCGCCCAGGTGCATGGCGGCGACGATGGCCGGATGCGGCTCTCCCTTCACGGGGGGAGCGGAGGCCACGATGCGCGGGACGCCCGCGACGGAGGCCGTCAGCACGCTCATGTGGGCGGAGGCCACCATGGGGAACTTGCCGCCCGGCACGTAGCAGCCCACCGACTGCACGGGGATGTTGCGGTGGCCGAGGATGACGCCGGGCAGCGTCTCGACCTCGACGTCCGTCATGCTCGCCCGCTGCGCCTCGGCGAAGCGCCGGATCTGGGCCTGGGCGAAGCGGATGTCGTCCATGTCGCGGGGCGAGACGCGGCCCATGGCGGCCTCGATCTCGGAGGGCGAGAGGCGGAAGGCGGCGGGCTCGTAGCGGTCGAAGTGGGCCGACAGCTCCCGCACGGCCGCGTCGCCGCGCGCGGCGATGTCGGACAGCACGCCCTCGACGGTCGCCCTGACCTTGGCGTCGTCCTCGGCGCGCTCGCTCTCGGGCTTGCCGGATTTCAGGTGCTGGATCATGCGGGGCTCCCGGGCGGCAGGGTCGGATCGGGCGGGGGCTCGCGCTCGCCCCGGTCGTAGGCCTCCCAGCCCTCGCCGGCGAACACGTCGCGGCCGAGCTGGAGGCAGACGGCCGCGAAGTCCACGAAGACGGGGTTGTCCGCGATGCGGCCCTCCTCGACGCGCCAGACGTCCATGTAGGGGATGCGGATGCGCCTGCCGGTCGCCGCCAGTCCCATGAAGGGGCCGACATGGGTGCCCTCCAGGACGCCGAAGCAGGCCGCCCAGTCGCCGTCGGCCAGGAAGCGCTCGGTCGTGTAGGTGCGGTCGGCGAAAGCCGCGCGGATCGGCCCCTGCCAGTTGCGGCGGAACGCGGCGAGGCCGCGCTTGGTGCCGCAGCCCACGTTGCCGCGCCACAGGAAGCCCGGGTGGAAGTGGGCCTCCATGTCGTGGCCCGCCCGCGCGAGGCTGTCCTCCATGGCCTTGACGGCCCGGTAGGTCGCGGCCGAGCGCTCCAGGTGGGCCTGGGCGTCCACCCCCTCCCAGTCGGTGCGGACGGCGTCGGAGTCCTCTGTCATCGTCCCTCCCGGTTGGGGCGGGGGGATCGCTCCCCCCGCCGAAGGCTCACTGCAGGAAGCCCTGCGAGCGCGCGGCGGCCTCGTAGGCGGCGGCCACGTCCGACAGCGCCTGCTCGGCGCTCTCGTTGCCCTGCATGAAGTCCGCGAGCTCGTCGCCCAGCGCCGTGTGCAGGATGCCCATCCACGGCACCATGGGGTAGGGCTTGGCGCCCGCCTGCGCCGTCTGGATCACGCCCACGACGGCGGGCGTGGGCTGGTAGCCCTCCACCAGCCAGGCGGCGAGGTCGGCGTTGGCCGGGTCGGACCCGGCGGTCATGCCCTGCACCATGGCCTGGAAGGAGGCGGCCGCGTCCTCGTCCGAGATGTTCTGGGCGATGCTGAAGCCGTCCCACCAGATGGTCGAGGCCGGGATCGTGCCGCCGCCCACCGTGGGCGCCGTGGCGAGCACGGTGTTGGCGACGACCTCGGGGTTGGACACCGTCTCGTCCAGGAACGACCCCGTGCGCGAGCCCCACATGTTGGTCAGCGCCGCCTGCCCCTGCGAGAACACCGCCGAGGAGGCCGTCGAGTCGAAGGTGAGGTTGTCGGCCGGCGCGTAGGCCGCGAGGCTCCGCATCATCTCGAGCGCGGGGACGGCCTTGGCGGGGTCGAGCGCGAGGTTGGGCGTGCCCGGCTCGAAGAAGTCTCCCCCGAAGCCGAGGTACATGTTGACGAACTCCTCGGCGAGGTCCCAGCCCACCTTGTTGTTGACCACGAAGGGCGTCTCCATGATGCCCTGGGACCGGATCGCCTCGGCGGCGGCCAGGACGTCCTCGTAGGAGGTCGGCGGCTCGGCGATGCCGGCCCGCTCCAGGATGTCGCGGCGGTAGGCCAGGTGCTGGGCGTTGGCCATGAAGGCGATGGCCATGGTCTGCCCGTCAATCTTGATGAGCTGGCTGGGCTGGAGGCTCTGCCCGTACTGCGCGACGAGGTCGTCGAGCGGGCGGATCAGGCCTTCGTTGAGCAGGGCCACGATGGAGTCGTTGGCCACCACCGCCACCGTGTACTGGGCGGGGTCGGCCGTCAGCGCGGGCACCTGGATGTTGGCGTGCTCGGTGGTGGCGTTGGCCTCCACCGTCACGTCGGCCGTGGCGCAGGCCATGGCGGCCGTGTTGACCGCGCGCAGGGCCTCGAAGTCGTTGCTCAGGATGCGGACCGAGGCCGGGCCCGCGATGCCGCAGCCCTCCTGCGCCTGGAGGGCCGTGGCCCCCAGGAGGATCAGCGCCGTCGTGCTCAGGAACTTCATGTGTCTCTCCCCGTGAGGCCGGCGGCGTGGCCCGGGCGGCGAGGCCCGCGCGCCGATCCTACTCCCTTTGCATACGTTTTCAACCGCCCACGATCCCTGTCAGCCCCGCTTGGGGGGCTCCTTCTCGCCGCGGTCGAAGGCCTCCCAGCCCTCGCCCGCGAAGGGGTCGCGTCCGAGTTGCTGCATCACAGACGCCAGGTCCACGAAGACCGGGTTGTCCGCGATGCGCCCGTCGCGCACGTGCCAGATGTCGAAGTAGCGGATGCGCACGCGAGCCCCCGTCGCCTCGATGCCCATGAAGGGGCCCACGTGCGTGGCGTCGAGCACGCCCGTGCAGGCCGCCCAGTCGCCGTCGGCGATGAAGCGCTCGGTGGTGAAGCTCCAGTCGTCGAAGGCGGCGTGGAGCGGCTGGACCCAGTTCCTGAGGAACGACGGGAAGTCGGGCTTCACGCCGGAGCCTGCGTTGCCGCGCCAGGTGAAGTCGGGGTGGAAGCTCTTGTCCCAGGCCTCGGGCGGGTCGGTGGCCAGCGCGTCCTCCATGGCCTTGACGACCCTGTAGGTCTCGGCCGAGCGGCGGACGTGCTCGGCCGGGTCCACCTTGGCCCAGTCCGTGCGGACGGCGTCGGAGTCCTGCGTCATCGGGATGCTCCCTGATGAGGGGTGGAGGCGCGCCCCGGGGGCGCGCCGGGGCTCGGTCAGGCGGCGGCCGAGGGGCTGGCGGCGGGCTGGGGCGGGGCCTTCTCGCCCCGGTCGTAGGCCTCCCAGCCGTGGCCTCCGAAGCAGTCCACGCCGAGCTGGGCCATCACGTTGGGGAAGTCCACCATGACCCAGTTGTCCACGATGCGCCCGTCCCGGACCTTCCAGAAGTCCATGTAGCGGATGGTCACGCGCTTGCCCGTGGGCGCGATGCCCATGAACGTGCCGGCGTGGGTGGCCTCCTGGCGGCCGAAGGCGGCGGCCCATTCGCCCATGTAGAGGCGCGCCTCGTCCACGCAGACCTTGTCCCTGAAGGCGGCCTGGAAGGGCTTCTGCCAGTTGTCCTGGAACTCGCGCAGGCCCTTCTTGGTGCCGCAGCCCTGGTTGCCGAACCAGTTGAAGCCCTCGGCGAAGAACTCGCCGATGTCGCCGATGCGATGGTCGTTCAATCCGTCCACCATGCCCTCGATGACGCGACGGGTGTCCTCCGTCCTGCTCATGTCGGTGTCCCTGGTGAGGACGGCCTGCTCGGGACGCGATCCCTTCATGCTCTCTCTCCTGATGCGGGTGCCACGATCCCCCCGGGAGGGGGGCGGGGCCGCTCAGGAGATGAAGTCGCGCGGCAGGTGCTTGAAGGCCGGGTGCCGCAGCACGGGACGCCGGCGGGGCCGGGTCACGCCGCGAGCCTCTGGCCGGTGGCCGCGTCGAAGACGTGGCAGGCGCCCGCGGGGACGCGGATGGCGACGGTCTGGCCGATCTCGGCGCGCACGTCCTTGTGGGCCTTGACGGCGACCAGCGCGCCGCCCGCGCGCACCGTGATCATGGTCGCGTCTCCCAGCAGCTCGGTGGTGTAGGCCGGCGCCACGATCTCGCCAGCGCCGTCCGCGAGCGCCGCGTCCTCGGCGCGGAAGCCCAGCGTGGCGGGGCCGTCCGGCGCCCGGAGCCCCGCGACGCGCACGTGCTCGCCCTCGAAGACGCCGCCCGCGACGGCCCCGCTCAGCAGGTTCATGGCCGGGTTGCCGATGAAGCCCGCGACGAAGGTGTTGGCGGGGCGGTCGTAGATCTCGGTGGGCGTGCCCATCTGCTGGACCACGCCCGACTTCATGACCACGACGCGGTCGGCCAGCGTCATGGCCTCGATCTGGTCGTGGGTCACGTAGATGGTGGTCACCTGCAGCTCGTGGCTGAGGTTCTTGATCTGGGCGCGGGTGGACACGCGCAGCTTGGCGTCGAGGTTGCTGAGCGGCTCGTCCATCAGGAAGACGCTGGGCTGGCGCACGATGGCGCGGGCGAGCGCGACGCGCTGGCGCTGCCCGCCCGAGAGGGCGGCGGGGCGGCGGTCGAGGAAGTCGCCCAGCTCCACCATGGCGGCGGCGCGGCGCACGCGCGCGTCGTGCTCGGAGGACGGGATGCGGCGGACCTTGAGGGGGAAGCGGATGTTCTCGTAGACCGACAGGTTGGGGTAGAGCGCGTAGCTCTGGAACACCATGGCGATGTCGCGGTCCTTGGGGTCGAGGTCGTTGACCCGGCGCCCGCCGATCAGGATGTCGCCGGAGGTGGCGTCCTCCAGGCCGGCGATCATGCGCATGGTGGTGGTCTTGCCGCAGCCCGAGGGGCCGAGGAGGACCAGGAACTCGCGGTCGGCGATCGTCAGGTCGAGGTCCTTGACCCCGACGAAGCTGCCCCAGCGCTTGTTGACGCCCCGAAGCTCGATCCCGGCCATGGCCCCCCCGCGCGTCCCCTGCGCGGAGATTGCGCCAGGTCGCCCCGTGGCGCAAGCCTCTTCGCAAACGTATGCAAGGGTCAGGCCGCGCCCCTGGGGTCCTCGGGGTGGCGGCTGACGCCGGCGGGGTCCTTGTGCACGAGCACGTCCGCGCGCGGGTAGGCGCGCAGGATGGCGCGGCGCAACGAGGCGCCGATGGCGTGGGCCTCGTCGAGCGTCTGGCCGCCGTCGAGCTCGACGTGGATGTTCACGAAGAGCCGGGAGCCGCTCATGCGCGTCTTGAGGTCGTGGAAGCCCAGCACGCCCGGATGGGTCCGCGCGATGGCCTCGAGGCCGGCGATGACCTCCCGGGGCGCGGCGCGGTCCATGAGGGCGTCGAGCGCCCCTCGCGCGACGCGCCAGGAGGCCACCCCCATGAACAGCGCCCCGCCCAGCGCCACCACCGCGTCCACGCGCGTGACGCCCCAGGCCGAGGCCCCCAGCGCGATGAGCGCGCCCAGCGCGGGCAGCAGGTCGCCCAGGTAGTGGAGGGAGTCGGCCGCCACGACCCGGTTGCCCGTCCGCGCCACCACCCGCCTCTGCCAGAGCACGAGCCCGAGCGTGAGCGCCATGGAGACGACCAGGACCGCCATGCCGAGGCCCTCGGCCGCGATGGCCGGGGCCTCGGGGGCCAGCAGCCGGCGCACGGCCGCCACGCCGATGGCCGCCCCCGAGGCCGCCACCAGCGCGGCCTGGGCCAGCGCCGTGAGGTCCTCGGCGCTCGAATGTCCGAAGGCGTGCTCGGCGTCCGCCGGCCTCTGCGCGTAGAGGATGGCCAGGAGGCCGCCCGCGGACATGGCGAGGTCCAGCGCCGAATCGGCCAGCGTGGCGGCGAGGCTCAGCGCGCCCGTGGCCGCGAAGGCCCAGAGCTTGAGCAAGACCAGGACGAGCGCCACGCCGACCGACAGGAGCCCGGCCGAGACGTTGAGGCGGTGGTCGGCGTAGGCCGTCATGGGCCGCCGCCTAGCGCCGCCCGGACCCCTAGTCGAGCACCTCGTCCGCGTCCACGCCCCAGAAGGCGGACTTGGGCGCCCAGCCGCTGTAGCCGCCCGCGCTCAGGCGGCACCACGCCACCTCGCAGGACTCCACGCTGGCCACCACGCCGGCCTCCAGCAGCGCCACCTCGGGGGCGGCCGCGTCGGCCCGGGCGCGCAGCGCCATGCGGTCCTCGTCCACGATGACGGTGCGGTGGCCCGATAGGAGCGAGTAGTGGATCCAGCCGCCCAGGCCGTCGCGGTCCTCCACGCGCCGCCAGTTCTCGTACTCGGCGACGATGCGCAGCGGCATGTCCTCCCTCACGAAGACCCAGTCCACGCGCTGCTGGAGCGAGGGGCCGCGCCGTGCGTTGCCCTCGTCGGTCTTGAGCGACACGAAGCGCGGCAGGGGCAGGCCGGTGACGGGACCGACGGGCGCCTCGTGCACCGGGTCGGGGGGCGCGACGGCGACGGGCACGGGGTCCGGCGGAGGCGCCGGCGCGGGCAACGCGGCCGCGACGGCCGCGGCGGCCGCGTCGGGGGGCGGGCCGGGGCGCGCCACCGGGCGCAGCTGCGCCCCGGCCGGCGCCGCCAGGAGGGCGGCCACGGCCGCCATGCCCAAGGCCCTCGATGCGACGATCCCCATGCCCGTGCCCCCGCCCGGGGCTCTGCGGCCCCTCGGCCGGCAGACTGCCAGAGGGCGCCCGGGGCGGGGAAGGACGAAAGAGGGGGCTCGGCGACGGAGCCCCCCCGGGTGTGGTCGCGGCGCCGCGCGGCCCCGGCGCGGGATGCGGCCTACTCGCCGCCCTCGCCGCCGCCGCCTTCGTCGCCGCCACCCTCGTCGGCGGCGGGCTCCTCCTCGGCGGCCTCGCCGCCGCCCTCGTCGCCGCCCATGTCCTCCCCGGCCATGTCCTCCTCCGAGGCCATGTCCTCGTCGCCGCCCATGTCCTCCTCGGACACGTCCTCGGCGCCCTCCTCGGCCGCGTCGTCTGCCACGCCGTCGCCGTCCGCGTCGCCCATGTCCTCTTCGGCCTGGTCGTCGCCGTCGGCCTCCACGGGCTCCTCGTCGGCCACGCCGTCGCCGTCGGCGTCCTCGGCGCCCTCCTCGGAGGCCATCTCTGCGGCGAACTCCTCGGAGGTCACGGTTTCCTCGATGGTGGTCTCGGAGGATTCGTAGCTGGCGCTGAACTCCTCGGAGTACTCGGCGTAGTACTCCTCGTAGGAGAAGGACTCGCTCGACCAGGACGACCAGCTCTCGACGGTGCTGACGTCGATCTCGGTCCAGAACTCCTCCAGCGTAACGACGCTGGCGACCTCGACCCAGCCGCCCTCGCGCCAGATGGACCAGTCGAAGTCGGTGGCGCCCTGCTCGATCCACCAGTAGACCACGGCGTCGAGATGCTCGGGGCTGGCGATGGCGCGGCCGCCGACCTCGCTCAGCACGTCGCCGGGCAGGATGCCGTTGGCGTCGGCGGTGCCGCCGGGCTCGGTGGCGAGCACGAGGACGCCCGAGTCCTCGGCCTCCAGATCGAAGGCCCTGCGCACGTCGGCGTTGATGGGGATGAGCACGGCGTCGAGCGCGCGCGACACGTAGGGCGCGGGCAGGACCGTCTGGGCAAGGACGGGCGCCGCGGCGCCCAGGGTGGCGCCCAGGGCGGCAAGCAGGGCGAGGCGGGACGTGACGCGATTCACGGTGGCTCCATGGCAGGGTGGCGGGGACGTCCCCCGTGCGCGGCACAAGGCCCCGGCGCCCCGGATAAATCAAGCGCCCCAATGGCTTGACCCTAGGGAATAAGGACCGTGCTCCCCACCGTCTCGCGCGCCTGCAGCGCCCTGTGCGCCTCGGCCGCCTCCCGCAAGGGCAGGCGCCTCTCGACGCGCGCGCGGACCTCGCCCCGCCGCATCTTCCCGAACAGCTCGCCCGCCATGGCCGCCAGCCCCCCGGGCTCGGCCGCGTGCGTGGCGAGCGTCGGCCGCGTGAGCTTGAGAGAGCCGCGCCGCATGAGCCCCAGGACGTCCACGGGGGGCACGGGGCCCGAGGCGTTGCCGAAGGAGATCATCATGCCGAGCGGCGCGAGGCAGTCGAGCGAGGCCTCGAAGGTGTCGCGCCCCACGCCGTCCATGACCACCGGCACGCCGCGCCCCCCCGTCAGGCGCCGGACCTCGGCCACCACGTCCCTCTCGCGGGAGTTGATCGCCTCGGCCGCGCCGTTCTCGAGCGCCAGGGCGCACTTGGCGTCCGAGCCCGCCGTGGCGATGAGCCGGATGCCCTCCGAGCGCGCCCACTGGCAGGCGATGAGCCCCACGCCACCGGCCGCCGCGTGAAACAGCACCGCGTCGCCCCGCGCGATGGGGGTGGTGCGGCGGAACAGGTACTGGACCGTCAGCCCCTTGAGCATGACCGCCGCCGCCTCCTCGGCGCCCACCCCCTCGGGCAGGGGGCAGAGGGGGGTGGCCGGCATGGTGCGCCGGGTGGCGTAGGCCCCCAGGGGGCCCATGCCGTAGGCCACGCGGTCGCCCACGCGCACGTGGCCCACGCCCTCGCCCACGGCCTCCACCACCCCCGCCGCCTCGCTGCCGATCCCCGAGGGCAGGGGCACCGGGTAGAGCCCGGTGCGGTGGTAGGTGTCTATGAAGTTGACGCCCACCGCCTCGTGGCGGACCGTGGCCTCGCCCGGGCCGGGGGGCGGGACATCGGCCTCCTCCCACTCGATGACCTCGGGGCCGCCGGTCCGGCGGAAGAGGGCTCTGAGGGCGCGGGTCATGGGGGCCTCCTGGGGTCGGAGGCAGGCTGGCCGAGGCGGGCGGCGAAGGGAAGACCCCCGGATCACGGATCCCGGGCCGCAGGAACCCGCGCCAAGACGCCGCGTTCGGCTACCAACCTGTTGTCGGACAAAGGGAGTCCACCATGCTGGGTTGGGCCGTCGCCTTTCTGGCCATTGCCGTCATCGCGGGCATCTTCGGCTTCACGGGCCTCGCCGCCGCCTCGGCGGGGATCGCCCAGATCATCTTCTTCGTCTTCATCGCGCTCTTCGTGGCGGCGCTCATCGCGCGCGCCGTCAGGGGCCGGCCGCCCGTCTGACGCGGCCCCGGGCGGGGCTCAGCGGTAGAGCTGGTCCTCGCCCGGGAACCGTCTCTCCCGCACCTCGCGGGCGTAGGAGCCCACGGCCTCCTCGATCATGGCGCCCAGCCGCCCGTAGACCTTGACGAACCTGGGCGGCCGGCCGGGGTTCAGCCCCAGCATGTCCTCCAGCACCAGGATCTGCCCGTCGCAGGCCGCCGAGGCGCCGATGCCCACCGTGGGGATCGCCACGGCCTCGGTCATGCGCCGCGCGAGGGGCTCCACGACCCCCTCCACGACCACGCTGAAGGCGCCCGCCTCGGCCACCGCCACGGCGTCGGCCAGGTGCGCCTCCCAGGTCGCCTCGTCCCGACCCTGGGTCCTGAAGCCTCCCATGACGTGCGTGCTCTGCGGCGTCAGGCCCACATGGGCCATGACGGGGATGCCGCGCTCGGTGAGGAAGCGGATCGTCTCGGCCATGCGCGCGCCGCCCTCCAGCTTCACGGCGCCGCACTGGGTCTCCTTCATCACGTGCGCGGCGTTGCGGAAGGCGGCAGAGGGGGATTCCTCGTAGGAGCCGAAGGGCATGTCCACGACCACGAGGGCGCGGCGCGTGCCCCGCACCACGGCGCGCCCGTGCATGACCATGAGGTCGAGCGGCACGCCCACGGTGGTCTCCATGCCGTGCATGACCATGCCGAGCGAGTCGCCCACCAGGATGAGGTCGGCGTGGCGGTCCACGATGGCGGCCGTGTGGGCGTGGTAGGAGGTGAGGCACACCAGCGGCTCGCCCCCCTTGCGCGCCCTGATCTGGGGGACAGTGGTGCGGCGGATCGTGGGCTCGGCGCTCATGGTTCCACCTCCAGCTGGTCGATCAGGAGAACGTCGCCGAAGCGGGCGGAGGCCATGAGGCCGACGCGCCGCAGCAACGGCCCGGAGGCGACCTCGAACGTCCCGGCGTCCACCACGTCCACCCGGGCGCCCTCGTCGTCGGCGGTCTCGGCGATCAGGTGCAGCGCGTCGAGCGCCGCGCGCTCGACCCGCTGCCCATCCTTCATGGCCTCGGCGGCCCGTCGCAGCGCCCGGAACAGCACGGGCGCCTTGGCGCGCGCCTCGGGCGCGAGCCGCGCGTTCCTCGACGACAGCGCCAGCCCGTCCGGCTCGCGCACCGTGGGCACGCCGACGATCTCCACGGGCATCAGCAGGTCGCGCGCCATGCGGCGGACCACGAAGAGCTGCTGGTAGTCCTTCTCGCCGAACATCGCCCAGTCGGGGCGCGCGGCGTTCAGGAGCTTGCACACGACCGTGGCGACCCCCCGGAAGTGCCCGGGCCGCACCGCCCCGTGGAAGCGCGAGCCCGGGGCGGGCAGGTCCACGACCGTCTCCGCCCCCTCGGGGTACATCTCCGCCACGGAGGGCGCGAAGGCCGCGTCCACCCCCGCCCCCCGCAGCAGGGCGGCGTCCGCCTCCAGGGTGCGCGGGTAGGCCGCGAGGTCCTGCGGGTCGCCGAACTGCGTGGGGTTGACGAAGATGGAGACGACCACCCGCTCCGCCCTCGCGCGGGCGGCCTCGACCAGCGCCAGGTGGCCCCGGTGCAGCGCCCCCATGGTCGGCACCAGCGCCACGCGGCCCCACCCGCCTTGCAGGGCGCGCAAGGCGGCCACGGTGTCCACGATCTCCATGGCCCTCACCTAGCGGCCCCGTGAGGCCCCGTCAGCCCCTCATGTCGCATCCGCGCGAGCAGGGGTCGCCGGCCCTTCGCGCCCGCGCCGGCTTGCGGCATAAGCCCCTCCCGGACAGGGGAGGGCAGGGGCCATGAAGACCGACGTTCGCGCACTCGTGGTCGGCGGCGGCGCCGTGGGCGTGGGCATCGCCTACCACCTCCAGAAGGCCGGCTGGGACACGCTCCTGGTCGAGCGCGACGAGCTGACGGCGGGCTCCACCTGGCACGCGGCCGGGCTGCTGCCACTCTTCAACATGGGCTACGCCACCACCCACATCCACAAGTATTCCGTGGACTTCTACAAGGGCCTCCAGGCCGAGACGGGCCTCGACCCGGGCTTCTTCGTCGTCGGCAACCTGCGCATGGCCCAGACGCAAGCCCGCATGGACGAGTACGAGCTCTACTCCACCACCGCCGAGACGGCCGGCGTCGAGCACCAGTTCCTGTCGCCCGCCGAGATCGGGGAGCGCTGGCCGCTGGTGCGCACGGACGACCTCGTGGGGGCGCTCTTCCACCCCCAGGACGGCTACATCAACCCCGCCGACGTGACCATGGCCATGGCCAAGGGCGCCCGCCAGCTCGGCGCCACCCTGGAGCGCAAGTGGCAGGCCGACGCCTATCGCTGGATGGGCGGCCACTGGGAGGTGGACCTCACGCGCCTGGAGGAGAGGGGCGGCAACCTCGTGCCCTCCCAGGAGACGGTCACGGTGCGCGCCGAGCACGTGGTCTGCGCGACGGGCAACCACGCCCAGCGCACCGCGCGGCTGCTCGGCATCAGGCACCCCGCCGTCCCCGTCGAGCACCAGTATGTCGTGACCGAGGCCGACCCCGCGCTGGTCGAGTGGCGCAAGTCCAACCCCCAGCACCCCGTCCTGCGCGACGCCGACGCCCACTGGTACGTCCGCGAGGAGCGCGGCGGCTGGATCCTGGGACCCTACGAGAAGGGCGCCCCCGCGCGCTTCCCCTACGGCGTGCCGGACACGTTCCGCGCCGACCTCTTCCCGCTCGACCTCGACCGGATCGAGCAGGAATACATGAGCTTCATCCACCGCATCCCCAGCAGCGAGAGCGTGGGCCTCAAGGACGACTACAACGGCCCCATCTGCTACACGCCCGACGGCAACCCGCTGGTCGGCCCCGCGCCGGGGCTGCGCAACCTGTGGCTGGCCGAGGGCTTCTCCTTCGGCATCACGGCGGCGGGCGGCACCGGCCACTACCTCGCGCAGATGATGACCGCCGGGGAGGCCGAGATCGACATGGCGTCGCTCGACCCCAAGCGGTTCGGGTCGTGGATGACGACCGAATACGCGATGCGCAAGAACGAGGAGGCCTACGACCACGTCTTCATCCTTCACCACCCCGACGAGGAGCGCCCGGCCGCGAGGCCTCTGCGGACCTCCCCCGCTTACGACCGCCAGAGGGCGCGAGGCGCGCAGTTCGGGCAGGTGAACGGGTGGGAGCGGCCCATCTACTACGGCCCGGCCGACGCGCCCGAGGGCTTCGACCACGACACGCGCAGCTTCCGGCGCGGGGGCTGGTGGGACTACGCCGTCGCGGAGGCCAAGGCGGTGCGCGAGGCTGCGGGCCTCCTTGACGCCACCGCCTTCGCCAAGCACCGCGTGAAGGGGCCGGGCGCGGCCGCCTTCCTCGACTGGCTGACGACCAACCGGCTCCCACGCGTCGGCCGCATCAACCTGACCTACGCCCTGACCGACACGGGCACGACCCGCACCGAGTACACGATGGACCGCGTGGCCGAGGACGACTTCACGCTCATCAGCGCCGGCGCCTGGGCCGACTACGACCGCGACTGGCTCTTCCGCGCTGCCGAGGAGGCGGAGGCGCGCTTCGGCCGCCTCGACGTGCAGGACGTGACCACCCAAGTTGGCGTCTTCGCCCTCGCCGGCCCGCGGTCGCGGGACATCCTGAGGGCCCTCGTGAGAGACGCCGAGCCCGAGACGGCGCTCTCCAACCGGCGCTTCCCCTGGCTCTCCGCGCGCCGCCTGGAGCTGGGCATGGTCCCCGTGCGCGCGCTGCGCGTGGCCTACACGGGCGAGCTGGGCTGGGAGCTGCACCACCCCATCGAGATGCAGAACCGCCTCTTCGACAGCCTCATGGAGGCCGGCGAGCCTCATGGGCTGAAGCTGGTGGGCGCCCGCGCGCAGAACTGGCTGCGCCAGGAGAAGAGCTACCGCGCCTTCGGCAACGAGCTGGGCCGCGACGCCACGCCCCTGGAGGCCGGCCTCGACCGCTTCGTGGACCTCGCCAAGGACTTCCGGGGCAAGGAGGCCATGCAGGCCACGGGCCTGCGCTCCCTCTGCGCGACCCTCCTCGTTGACGGCCCCGCCGACGCCGACCCCTGGGGCCGCGAGGCGCTCTACGCCGGGGACGCCAAGGTCGGCCGCCTCACCTCGGGCGGCTACTCGGTGGCCTTCGGCAAGAGCATCGGCATGGGCTACCTCCGCCCCGACCTCGCGCGGCCGGGGACGCGCCTCCAGGTCAGGATGCAGCGCCGCCTCTGGGACGCCGTGGTCACCGAGGACTCCCCCCACGACCCGCGCAACGAGCGCCTGCGCGCCGACGGCTGAGGGCTGGGCGCGGGCCCCCGCTCGCGCTAGGTCAGGGCCGAGCCCAACCGGAGGCCCCCGTGACCCGAGCCCTCGCAATCGCCGCCCTCGTCCTCGCCCCCGGCGCCGCGCCGGCCCAGGAGGAGGGCACGCGCCTGGCCTTCACGCTCGGGGCCGGGGTCGGCGTGACGCCCGACTACTTCGGCTCGGACGAGAGCCAGGTCGGCCCGGACTTCGCCTTCTCGCTCGGCCGCGTCGTCATCGGCCCCCTGCGCTTCGGCCCGCGCGACGGCGAGGCCGAGCAGCTGGGCTGGGGCTTCCGCGGCTCCTTCCGCTACGTCCCCGAGCGGTCCTCGGACGACAATCCCGAGCTGGCGGGCCTGCCCGACGTGCCGCTCAGCATCGAGCTGGGGGGCGGGGTGGACTACGCCCAAGCCTGGTGGGAGGCCTTCGCGGTGGCCCGCTACGGCGTCATCGGCCACGAGGCGCTGGTGGGCGAGATCGGCATGGACCTCATCGCGCGGCCCGCCGACCGGCTCACGCTGCGCGCCGGGCCGCGCATCCAGATCGCCTCGGCCGACTTCATGGACACCTACTTCGGCACGCCGGGCTTCGATCCCGGCGCGGGCGTGTGGTCGTCGGGCGTCGAGGTCACGGCCGCCTACGCCCTGGGCGGCGCCTGGGGCATCGAGGCCTCGGCGCGCTACGACCGCCTCCAGCGCGACGCCGCCCGCTCGCCCATCTCCGAGAGCGACGACCAGTTCAGCGCCTCGCTGGCGCTGACGCGGCGCTTCGACTTCCGCTTCTAGGGCGGCCCGCGCCGCCCCCCTTGGCGCGCGGGCCGGGGCCGGGGCAGTCTCGCGCCGCCGGGGTTGGGCCGGCGCGAGGGAGGGACCATGCTCGACACGCTCTTCACCAAGGTGGCGACGGGCATCGCCGCCTTCGTAGGCCAGCCCCTGGCCTTCATCCTGGCGCTGGGCACCGTGGTCGTCTGGGCCGTCTCCGGCCCCGTCTTCGCCTGGAGCGAGACCTGGCAGCTGGTCATCAACACCGGCACCACCATCGTCACCTTCCTGATGGTGTTCCTGATCCAGAACTCGCAGAACCGCGACAGCGCCGCCATCCAGGCCAAGCTCGACGAGCTGCTGCGCGCTCTCGACGGCGCGCGCAACGAGTTCGTGGGCATCGAGCACCTGACGGACAGGGAGCTGCGCGCGATCATCAGGCGCATCGAGGAGGAGTGCGGCCCCGGCGAGGACCCCCAGAGCGTCACGGCCTCGGCGGCGCGGCTCAGGGAGAGGTTCTAGGCCCGGCGGGGAGGCCGCCCGGCCAGGCCGCCGGCGGGCGCCTCAGGCCTCGACGTGCTCGGCCGGCTTGCTCGGCTCGGGGATGGCCTCCCCGTCCTCCATGCGGCCACGAGGTGGAGGCGCACGACCTCGGCGATCTCCCGCTCCACGGCGGCGACGCCGGCGCCCGTGGCGACGCAGCCCGGCAGGTCGGGCACGCAGGCCAACTTCTCGCCGGCCCGCTCGATCACCGCCGCGTGGCGCGTCACCGGTCCTCCAGGAGCCCCGCCTGCCGCAAGCTGCTCCTCGGCGTGCCGGGCGCGAGGTCGTCCGGAGGCTGCCCCGCGACCGTGACGCGGCCCGGCGTCGTCGGGTGCCTGGACTGGCGGCCGCCGCCGCGCGTGGCGACCAGGCGGCGGCCGTCCTCCTCGACGAGGCGCAAGGCCTCGCGCACCTTGAGCCTCTAGACCAGCCGCGCCGCCTCCACGGCCGCCCTCACCAACCCCGCGAACAGGGGATGCGGCGCGAAGGGCTTGCTCTTCAGCTCGGGGTGGAACTGCACCCCGATGAACCACGGGTGCCCCGACCATTCCACGATCTCCGGGAGCCGCCCGTCCGGGCTCATGCCCGTGAAGCACAGGCCGCCCGCCTCCAGCCGCTCCCGGAAGGCCACGTCCACCTCGTAGCGGTGGCGGTGGCGCTCCTCGATCTCGCTGGCCCCGTAGACCTCGGCCACCAGGCTCCCCGGCTTCAGGACGGCCGTGTAGGCCCCGAGCCGCATGGTCCCGCCCTTGTCGTCCCCGACCTTGCGCTCGACCACGTGGTTGCCCTGGACCCATTCCTTGAGGTGATACACCACCGGCGTGAACCTCTTGCGCCCCGCCTCGTGGTCGAACTCCTCGGACCCCGCGTCGGCCACCTGCGCGACGTTGCGCGAGGCCTCGATGACGGCCATCTGCATCCCCAGGCAGATGCCCAGGTAGGGCACCCGGTGCTCGCGGGCGAAGCGCGCCGCCTCGATCATGCCCTCCGTGCCCCGCTCCCCGAAGCCGCCCGGCACGAGGATCGCGTCGAACGACTCCAGGTAGGGGGCGGGGTCCTCGCGCTCGAAGATCTCGCTGTTGACCCACTCGGCCCTCACCCGGACCCGGTTGGCCATGCCCCCGTGGGTCAGCGCCTCGGCGATGCTCTTGTAGGCGTCCTCCAGCTGCGTGTACTTGCCGACCACGGCGACCTTGACCTCGCCCTCGGGGTTCTCCAGCCGGTCCACCACGTCGCGCCAGCGATCGAGGTTGGGCCGCGGCGCGGGGGCGATGCCGAAGGCGTCCAGCACCGCCTGATCCAGCCCCTCGCGGTGGTAGGCGAGCGGCGCCTCGTAGATGCTTCCCAGGTCGTAGGCCGCGATGACGGCCTCCTTGCGCACGTTGCAGAACAGCGCGATCTTCTCGCGCTCCCGCTCCGGGATGGGGTGCTCGCTGCGGCACACCAAGACGTCCGGCATGAGCCCGATGCTCTGCAGCTCCTTGACCGAGTGCTGCGTGGGCTTGGTCTTGAGCTCCCCGCTTGCCGCCAGGTAGGGCAGCAGCGTCAGGTGCATCAGGATGCACTGGCCGCGCGGGCGCTCGTGGATGAACTGGCGGATGGCCTCGAAGAACGGCAGCCCCTCGATGTCGCCCACCGTGCCGCCGATCTCGCAGAGCATGAAGTCCACCTCGCCGTCGCCGATGCGGAGGTAGTCCTTGATCTCGTCGGTGACGTGCGGGACCACCTGGATGGTGCGCCCGAGGTAGTCGCCGCGACGCTCCTTCTCCAGGACGTTGGAGTAGATGCGCCCCGAGGAGATCGAATCCGTGCGCCGCGCCGCCACCCCCGTGAAGCGCTCGTAGTGGCCGAGGTCGAGGTCCGTCTCGGCCCCGTCGTCGGTCACGAAGACCTCGCCGTGCTCGAAGGGGCTCATGGTCCCGGGGTCCACGTTGAGGTAGGGATCGAGCTTGCGCAGCCTCACCGTGTAGCCCCGGGCCTGGAGGAGCGCCCCCAGCGCGGCCGAGGCGAGCCCCTTGCCGAGCGAGGACACCACGCCGCCGGTGATGAAGACGTAGCGCGCCATGAGGGGCCTCCCGTGGGGTGCGAGGGGGGGCGTCGCCGACCCGGAGTCACGCCGCCACGGGGCTTCCGCCTAGCGCGGCCGCCGGGCGGCCGCAAGGCGGGCGCGGCGTCAAGGCGAGGGCGCCGTGCCCGTGGTCGTGTCCCTCCCGGGGGCCGTGCCCGCCGCCGGCGCCGTGCCCGCGTCGGTCGCCGGGGCGGGGGCCTCCGGCTCGGCCGCCGGGGCCACAGGCTCCGTGGCCGGGGCCGCCCCGCCGTCGGAGGGGATCAGCGGCGCGCCGGCGTCGGGCACCAGCGGCGTCTCGGCCGCCGGCAGGAGCGAGCCGCCCAGGTCCGGCGCCGCAGGCGCGTCGTCTCCGCCCCCCGCGCCGATCTGGTCCACCACCGAGGCGCCGCCCGCCCGCTCGGCCGCGATCACGGTCAGCGCCAGCGAGGCCACCATGAACAGCGCCCCCAGAACCCAGGTCAGCCGGCCCAGGGCCGTGGCCTGCCCACGCCCGGACATGACGTTGGCCGTCCCCATCCCCAGGCCGCCCCCCTCCGAGCGCTGCAGGAGCACCACCACGATGAGCGCGAGCGCCAGCAGGAGGAGGATGACGAGGAGGACGGTTTCCACGGGGGGCTCCGGGCTGGCGCGACGGGGGGCTTCTAGGGGGCGAGGGGCGGGCGGGCAAGGGCGCCGGCGCCCGTCACCCGCCCGCCGCGTCGTGCTCCGCCATCATGCGCCGGAGCAGCGCCCCCCCTCTGGCATCGAACCCGTCCCCGGTGGGCTCGATGTCCGCGATGCGATCTGTCCGAAAGAACCGAAAGGCGGCCCGCATCTCGCACCAGGCGCCGAGCAGCGTGACCTCCGCGTAGAACAGCAACGCCAGCGGCCAGACGACGCGGTTCGTCGCGGCGCCCGCCCCATCCACGTAGGCCAGCCGCAGGCACGCTCGCTCCCGCACGGCCCGCCGCAGCTGGCCGATGCGGGAGCCGGGCCCCCCCGGCCCCGCACGGCGCGAGGGCACCAGCAGGGCCGACCGGTCGAGCCCCTCCGCCAACGGCCCGGGCAGCACGGCCCGCACCTTGGCGAGCACGTCCTCGGCCGCCCGCGCGAGTCCCGCGTCGCCACCCGCGAGGCCCCGGTCCCGCACGAGCCGCGCGCCCAGCGCCACCGCCTCCACCTCCTCGCTCGTCAGCATGAGCGGCGGCATGTCGTGCCCGGGCCGTAGCACGTAGCCCAGGCCCGCCGCCCCCTCGATGGGCACGCGCGCGCCCTGCAGGTCCAGGACGTCGCGGTAGACGGTGCGCCGCGACACCTCCAGCTCCTCGGCCAGCGCCTGCGCCGTCACCGGCCCGCGCGCGCGCCGCAGCGCCTGCACCAGGAGAAGGAGTCGGTCGGCGCGGCGCATGGAGCCTCAGAACGCTGCTGACACCAGGCTGGCCACAGGCCCCGTCCATCATCGCCCGGCGCAACCTGGAGACCCCATCATGCTCGCCCGCGTCAACCCTCCCGGCCTCTTCGACCCCACGCCATTCGGCTACGCCCAGGCCGTCGCCGCCCCCGCCGGTGCCCGCCTCGCCCTGGTTTCCGGGCAGGGCGGCGCCGACGCCACCGGGGCGCTGCCGTCGGGCTTCGAGGACCAGCTCGCCGGCGCCTTCGCCAACCTCCGCGCCGCCCTGACCGGCTTGGGCGCCTCGCCCGGCGACGTGCTCAAGCTCACCCTCTTCGTGGTCGATCACGACATGCCCAAGCTCGGGGCGATCACAAGCGCGGTGGTGGCGACCTTCGGCGCGGCGCTCCCGGCCCAAAGCCTCGTGCCCGTGCCCCGCCTCGTGCTCGTCGGCATGCTCGTGGAGGTGGAGGCCGTCGTGGCGCTGCCCTAGCGCCCTACCGCCCGGCCCCGCCTTGGGCTATGGCGCCCCCCGGACCTCGGAGGGCGCCACATGGCCAACGTCACCGTCGTCGGCGCCCAGTGGGGCGACGAGGGCAAGGGCAAGATCGTGGACTGGCTGTCGGAGCGCGCCGACGCCGTGGTCCGCTTCCAGGGCGGCCACAACGCCGGCCACACGCTGGTCATCGAGGGCACCACCTACAAGCTCTCGCTGCTGCCCTCCGGCATCGTCCGCAAGGCCAAGCTCTCGGTCATCGGCAACGGCGTGGTCCTCGACCCCTGGGCGCTCCTGGAGGAGATCGCGCGCCTGCGCGCCCAGGGCGTCAGCGTCACCCCCGACAACCTCGTGATCGCCGAGAACGCCCCCCTCATCCTGCCCTTGCACGGCGAGCTCGACCGCGCCCGCGAATCCTCGGTGGCGGTGGCGCGCATCGGCACCACGGGGCGCGGCATCGGGCCGGCCTACGAGGACAAGGTGGGCCGGCGCGCCATCCGCCTCGCCGACCTCGGCGACGAGGCCACGCTGGACGCCCGCGTCGCCCGCCTCCTGGCCCACCACAACGCGCTGCGCCGGGGCCTCGGGCTGCCCGAGGCCGACGGGCGCGCGCTCAAGGCCGCGCTGCTCGCCGTCGCCCCCGAGGTGCTTCCCTTCGCCGGCCCCGCCTGGAGGATCCTGGACGACCACCGCCGCGCCGGCCGCCGCATCCTCTTCGAGGGTGCCCAGGGCTCGCTCCTCGACGTGGATTTCGGCACCTACCCCTTCGTGACCTCCTCCACGACGCTGGCGGGCCAGGCCGCCGCCGGCTCGGGCCTCGGCCCCTCGGCCGCAGGCTTCGTGCTCGGCATCGTCAAGGCCTACACGACCCGCGTGGGGGAAGGCCCCTTTCCGGCGGAGCTTCTCGACGAGACCGGCGAGCGCCTGCGCCGGGTCGGCCAGGAGAGGGGCACCGTCACGGGCCGCCCCCGCCGCTGCGGCTGGTTCGACGCGGTGCTCGTGCGGCAGACCGCCGCCCTCAACGGGATGCACGGGGTCGCCCTCACCAAGCTCGACGTGCTCGACGGCCTCTCCGAGATCAAGGTCTGCGTGGCCTACGAGCTGGACGGCCGCCGGCTCGACCACCTGCCCGCCGCCGCCGAGGCGCAAGAGCGCTGCCGGCCCGTCTGGGAGACCATCGAGGGCTGGCAGGGCTCCACCGCCGGCGCCCGCTCCTGGGCGGACCTGCCCGCGCCGGCCATCAAGTACGTCCGCCGCGTCGAGGAACTGATCGGCTGCCCCGTCGCGCTGGTCTCCACCTCCCCCGCGCGCGAGGACACGATCCTCGTCACGGACCCCTTCGCCGGCTGAGGGGCGTGGGCTGATGCGCCTGTCCTGGAAGGCCCGCCGCCGCCTCTCGATCCTGGTCCTGGTCCTGGGCCTGCCTCTCTACGTCGTCGCGGCCGTCTCGCTCGTGACCTTCTTCGACCGCCCCGCCTGGTGGGTCGAGGTGCTCATCTACACCGCCCTCGGCATCCTCTGGGCCTTCCCCCTGCGCTGGCTCTTCCTGGGCGTGGGGCAGGCGGACCCGGAGCGGCGCGACGGGTCGCGGGAGTAGGGGAGGCCGGGGGATCAGGTGGCCCCCCAGACCCCCCCTCCGGGATGAGGCGCCCGCACGCGGAGGGGTCCGGGGAGGCCCGCGGGTTTCCCCGGCTCTTCCCTCCTACACCGCCCGCCGCTCCGGGTTGAACCGTGTGTCGGCGCTGACCTGGAACCGGCCCATGCCCGGTGCCCTCTGGATGCGCCCCTCGCGCAGCAGGATGCCGAAGGAGCGCAGCCCGTCCTCCCGCGAGTAGCCCTGGAGCGCGAGCGCCTTGGCCTTGTCTATGACCTGGGGCCTGGAGAAGTCCTGGTGCCCTTCCACGAAGGCCACGTAGGCCGCCGCCGCCTCCAGGACGTCGGTGAGGCTGGAGGCCCCCATCTCTTGGGCGAAGGCGGCGAAGCCCCGGCCCCGGTCGGCGGACGGCGCCGCCGCCGACTGGTCCACGGTCACGCGGCGCGGGCGGACCGGCCCGGGCGCGGGGCGCGGCGGGGCCACGCGCAGCGGCTCCTCGGCGGCGAGGTCCACGCGCTGGCTCTCCACCAGCCGGAGCGGCGCCGGCCGCGGCCTCTCGCCCCGCAGGGCCTCCGGGGCCAGCGGCCGGCGCGGGCGCACGGCCTCCCGCAGGTCTGCGCGGAAGGGCTCGGCGCGCTCCTCGGGGCGGGCCGGCGCCTCGCCCAGGCGCCGCGCGGCCTCGGTGGCCGCCACCGCCGCCTTGAGCTGCGCGATGGCCTCGCGCCGCCGCTGGGCCTCGGGCTCCGCGAGCTGCGCGTCCGCCTCCGACATGAGCCGCGACACGGCCGCCTCGTCGCGGTCCCCGCCCAGCACGGGGTGGGTCGCCTCGGCCGGGGCCTCCGCGCCCGCCTCGGCCTCCGCGACCGGCTCGGGCAGGGTCGCCAGGACGGCTGCGGCGGCCGGCTCGTCCAGGGGCTCGGCGGCGACGTCCGGCCCGAGGGCCTCGGTCCCCGCCGCCTCCCGGTCGTCGGCCTCCCGGTCGCCCGCCTCGGCGCGTGCCCAGGCGTCGTCCTCGGCCTCGTCGGAGCCCGCGAAGAGGTTGATCACCTCGTCCTCGTCGCGCGCCGCCGGCACGCGGTCGCCCGCGCCCTCAAGCAGCGCCGCCACGGCCTCGGGCGCCACGGCCTCCGCCCCGCGCGGCTCGGGGGCGAGGCCGCGCAGGGACGCCATGAGCCCCCCCACGGCCGCCCGCGCCGCCTCGGCGCGCCGGGCCTCGTCGGCCTCGCCGTCCGCCTCCGCCTCCAGATCGGCCGGCCCGGCCTCGGAGGGGGCGTCCATGGGGGCCTCCTGGGGGGCCTCCAGGGAGACCTCGCCGCCGACGCCGGGCCGTTCGGCCTCCACCACGGCGGGCCCGGCGGACTCCGCGTCCCAGGCGGCGACAGCCGCCGTCTCGGCGGGGGCCGCCGCGACCGGCTCCGGCGCCTCCGGCGCCTCGGGCCGCGGCGCCTCGACCTGCGGCCACTGGGCGACCGGCGACGGCGCCTCGGTCTGCTCCGCCGCCAAGGCGGCGGGCTCCTCCCGAGCCGGGGCCTCCGACGCGGGAGGCTCCCAGACGGGGGCCTCCCACGCAGGCTCCTCCCGCACGGGGGCCTCGGGCGCGACCGCCTCGGGCTGCGCCGCGACCGCTTCGGGCGCGGCCTCCGCCTCCGTCCGGGCTGCCTCCTGGACGGGGGGCGCCTCCAGGGCGGCCGCCGGGATCGCCTCGGGGGGCATCGCGGGGGCCGCCGGGACGTCCTCGCGCTCGGCCTCGAGCGAGGCCAGCTCGGCCAGCAGGTCCGCCTCCTTCTCGGGCGACAGGCCCGAGGGCGCGGGCTGCGCGCCCGCCCCCCTCATGTCCTCGATGCGCCCCGAGGCCACGGCCGCCTCGAAGTCCTCCCGGCGCATGCGCAGCACGCGCGGCCGCCCCGGCGCCACGGGCTCTTCGCCGGTCGGCACGACGGGCGCCGCCACGGGCGCGGCCGCTGCCGGCGCGGCGCGGCCGACCACGGCGCGGATGCGCTGGAGCTTGGCGGCCACGCTCTCGGCGTCGGGATGGGCGGGCAGGGCGACGGCGGGCGGCATGGCCGGGACCGGCGCGTCGGGCGTCCAGTCGTCGAGGCCCGCCGGCTCGGCCACCTGCGGCGCCTCCTCCGGCGGGGTCTCATGCGCCGTCGCCCCGCCGGCCCGCGGCGCAGGGGCGGCAGGCTCGGCCGTGGCCGCCTCGTCCACGCCGGGAGCGGCGGCGGGCTCGGGGGCGGCCACCGCGACCCGCCCGGGCGCCGCCACCGGCGCCGCGTCCCGCCCCAGCGCCCCGGCCACCGTGTTGTCCACCCGCAGGTGCACGGACGAGCCGTCCAGCCGCGCCTCCACGCGCCGCGCCACCTCGCGCTCGGCGATGCGCGCGAGCATGGCCGCGTCGGGCACCGGCGGCACCGCCCCGAAGTAGCGGTCATCGGCCGCGAGGTCGCGGAAGTACTCCGCGATGGCCTTCATCGTCCCGAACGAGTCCTCGAATCCCTCCAGCGTGCAGGAGAAGGTCCCGTAGGAGACGGTGAGAACCTTGTGGGAGCCGACCATGTGTGCACCTTCTCTCTCTCGATCCCGTCCCCGACCCTGGCCCCCGATTGGGCCGAAAGCCGGGCCGGGGGGGCCTTCCCGGAGGGTTCTTTCCGTGACCGTTCTGCGGCGCCGTTTCCCCGGCCGACACAATGCCATCCCATGAGGGCGGTCGTCACCTCCCCCAGGCCGGTCACGCTCCTCGGCGGCGCCGATCTTGCCACCGAAGACCTTAACGTCGCGTTGCCGATCGCGCCGGCCGTGGTCTGCGCCGACGGGGGCGCCCGCCATGCGCTGGCCCACGGCCTCGACCCCCTCGCGGTGATCGGCGACATGGACTCGCTGCCGCCCGAGGCGGCGGCGGCCTTCGCCGACCGCCTCCATCCCGTCGCCGAGCAGGACACGACCGACCTCGACAAGGCGCTCGGCCGCGTCGAGGCCCCCCTGGTCCTCGCGCTCGGCGTGCTCGGCGGCCGGCTCGACCACGAGCTGGCGGCGCTGCACGCGCTCGCGCTTCACCCCCACCGGCCCTGCCTGCTCCTGGGGGCCGAATCGCTCTGCGCCCTCTGCCCGCCGCGCCTCGCGCTCGACGCGCCGGGCCTGGTGTCGCTCTTCCCCCTCGGCCCCGTCTCCGCCCGCTCCAGCGGCCTGCGCTGGCCGCTCGACGGGCTCGCGCTCGACCCGCTCGGGCGCATCGGCACCAGCAACGCGGCGGCCGGGCCTTGGTCCGTCGAACCCGCCGCGCCGCGCCTCCTCGTCATCCTGCCGCGCCAGGGGCTCCCCCTCCTCGCCCGGGCGCTCCTGCTCGCGCCGCGCTGGCCCGCTCCAGCGCGACGACCGCGAGCCCCGAGCCCGCGATGACGGCGATGCCCACCCAGGTCAGCGCGTCCGGGAAGTCGCCGAAGATCGCGTAGCCCAGCGTCACCGTCACGACCAGCTCCAGGTAGTTGAGCGGCGCCAGCGTGGCCGAGGGCGCGAAGCGCAAGGCCCAGGTCATGGCCAGGTGCGACACCGTGGAGGCGACCCCCACGCCGATCAGGAGGAGCGCCTCGCGCCCGCCCGGCCAGGCCGCGTCCCAGGTGGCCGAGCCCGTGCCCTCCCCCAGCACGAGCGGCGGCAGGCAGAACAGGAGCGCGGCCAGCGAGGTGTGCAGCTGCATCGGCCCCGGCCGCATCCGCCCCGCGAGGCCGCGCGTGACCAGCATGTAGACGGCGAAGCTCAGCGCCGTGACCAGGGGCCACAGGGCCACGGCCCCGAAGGCGGCGAAGGACGGCTGGATGACCAGGAGCGAGCCCCCGAAGCCCACCAGGCAGGCGAGGATCCGGCGCGGCCCCACCGCGTCCCCGAACCACCAGCGCCCGAGCAGCAGGAGCAGGAAGGGCATCACGAAGACGATGGCCAGCGCGTCCGCGAGCGGCATGACGTCCACGGCGGACACGAAGGCGAAGGTGGAGAGGAACAGGCAGAAGCCCCGCAGGACGACCGCGCCGACCGCCCCGCGCGGCAGGCCCAGCCCCTCCCCCGCGGCGAGCGCCAGCGGCAGGGTCAGCGCCGCCTGCACCAGGAAGCGCGCGGCCGTCACCTGGCCCACGGGCAGGGTCTGGGCGGCGAGCTTGGAGAAGGCGTCGATCCAGGGCGCGGTGGCCAGGAACCCCAGCATCAGCGCCACGCCCAGGAGGACGCGGTCGGGCGGGCGGGAGAGGGCGGCGGCGGTCATGGCGCGGCCCTAGCAGCCCGCGCCGCCCGGGGCCACGGGTGGCGGGACGGCCTGCCGCGCGACCGGGCCCGGGATCGCCACGACCCCTGTCCCCGCCCTCCTCGCCACGCTGGCCCTCGCCGGGATCGAAGCTCTGGACGCCTGCGCCATCGCCGCGCGCCCCGACGCGCCCTCGGGCGCGGCCTCGATGGCCGTCGCCAACCCCGGCGGCGCGCCGGACCGGCCGCCGCCGGCCTCCTCGCCGGGGGGCCGAGCGGGCGGGGACGCGCGCGCGGCCCGGACGCGGACGGCCTCATGCGCCGGGAGGAGGTGGCGGAGCCCTTCGCGCCGCCCGTCGCCGGGGGCCTCGTGGTCCCGCCCGCGCCGACCTCCGGGGAGGCGGGCGACGCGACGGTCGGGGCGACGGGGGGCCTCGGGCGGTTGCCGGGCGGCGGCGTCGCGGAGCACGGCGCGGACGGCCGCGCCCACGGGTCGGAGGGGTGGGGCCGGCTCAGTCGGCCCAGAGCGCCGAGAGCGGCCAATCCAAGTCCTCGAAGGGGGGGAGACGGACGGCGTCGTCCCCCGTCCGCGTCGCCAGGAGCGTCCAGGCCCCGCCCCGGAGCTCGAAGGCCTCGAGCGTCCGCGCCAGAGGGTCCACGAGCCACAGGTGGCCGACGCCCTCCCGGGCATAGGCGTCGCGCTTGCCCCCCAGGTCGAGCCGCCGCGTCGAGGGCGAGAGCACCTCGCAGGCCCAGTCGGGGGCCAGGTCGAACCAGGCCGTCTCGGGCAGGGCGGGCATCCGCTCCCGCCGCCACCCCGCCACGTCCGGGACAAGCACGTCGGGACCGAGATGAAGTTCGGGCTCCGTGAGGATCCACCAGCCGCCGGGTCCCCCCTCGCCGAAGTCGAAGGGGCCGGCGAGCCGCCCCAGCATGGCCGAATGCGCCCGCGCGTGGCGTGGCGCCGGCCGCGGCTGCAAGGACAGCCGCCCCCCCACGATCTCCGCCACCATGTGCGGCGGCGCGTCCAGGACGTCCTGGTAGGTGGCGGAGCGCAGGGTGGCCCGGGGCGCGTTCATGCCCCGAGCCTAGCGCGCCCGCGCCCCTTCGTCACCCGCAGACCGCCTCCGCGCGGTCCGCGAAGGCCCTGTAGCGCGCCCAGAAGGCGTCGTCGCGGCCCGAGTCGCTGCTGCGGACCTCCTGCGCGCGCTCGGGGTCGCCGAAGAACGAGGCGGCGCGGCGCTGGTCGGCCGCCGACAGGGACTGGGAGGCCACGCGCCCCACGCAGGAGCAGAGCGCCGCGTTGGCCGCGTCGCGCCCGCTGCCCATGCAGGCGCGGCCCACCTGGCCCGAGGCGCCCACCCCGCAGGCGCTCAGCGCCCACAGCGCCAGGAACCCGGCCCGCAGGCTGGCCTTCCCTCCCCGCCCACGCCCCTGGCGCTCCACGCGCACGCGCCCGATCGGCATCGCCCCACCCCGTCCCTGCCCGGGGCGCACTCTGCCGCCCGCGCCCCGCGCGCGCAACGGGGCGCCGGCCCGCGGCCCTCGCCCCTGTCACGCGGCCGTCACCATTCCCATGTCTGCAGGAGCCGACGGCAGGAGGCAGGCCCATGGGCAACGGACGCGACCGCGAGCAGGGCACGCCCGAGGACTGGCTCCTGGACGAGCTGGCCGACGCCGCCGACGAGGAGGTGGAGGTCGAGATGGAGGACGCGGTGCTCTCGCGCCGCATGGCCGAGGCCTACCGCCGCGCCCATCCCGACTCCATGCCGCGCGCGGACTACTTCAAGGCCCTCCTGCGGCTCCAGGCCGAGCTCATCAAGCTCCAGGACTGGGTGGTGGCGCGCAAGGAGCGCGTCGTCATCCTCTTCGAGGGCCGCGACAGCGCCGGCAAGGGCGGCGTCATCAAGCGCATCACCCAGCGCCTCAACCCGCGCGTCGTGCGCAGCGTGGCCTTGCCCGCCCCCTCCGACCGCGAGCGCACGCAGTGGTACTTCCAGCGCTACGTGCCGCACCTGCCCGCCGGGGGCGAGATCGTCCTCCTTGACCGCTCCTGGTACAACCGCGCGGGCGTGGAGCGCGTCATGGGCTTCTGCACCGAGGCCCAGGTCGAGGAGTTCTTCCGCGACGTGCCCGAGTTCGAGCGCATGCTGGCGCGCTCGGGCATCCGCCTCATCAAGTACTGGTTCTCGATCACCGACCAGGAGCAGCAGCTGCGCTTCCTGATCCGCATCCACGACCCCCTCAAGCAGTGGAAGCTGAGCCCCATGGACCTCGAGTCGCGCGTGCGCTGGGAGGACTACACGCGCGCCAAGGAAGAGATGTTCGCGCGCACCAACATCCCCGAGGCGCCCTGGTACATCGTCGAGGCCAACGACAAGAAGCGCGCGCGCCTCAACTGCATAGATCACCTCCTGGGGCTCATCCCCTACGAGGAGGTCGCCCACGAGCCCATCGAGCTGCCCGAGAGGGTCTTCAACCCCGACTACGAGCGCGCCACCCTGCCCCCCGAGCTCTACGTGCCGCGCAAGTACTAGGCCCGCCAGCGCAGCCAGTCGGCCAGCGCGCCCTCGGCCACCTTGCCCCGCGCCACCTCCACGATCAGGGGGCCGACCTCGGCCACATCGTAGGCCAGGGCCTCGCCGTTGAGGTCCAGCGCGGCATCCATGGCGGCATAGGCCGTGCGCTTGTTGCCGTCGTTGAAGCAGTGCCCCGTGGCGATCGCCACCGCATACATCGCGGCTAGGTCGAACGCGTCCTCGATGAGCCCGTAGGCCAACCGGTTCTCGACCCGCGCCGAGCTGGAGTCGAGCGACTTGTCCCGCGCCCGTCCCGGCAGCTCGCCGGGGTTGAGGACGCGGTCATGGAGCGCCTCGACGGCCTCCAGCGTCAGCGTCAGGAGGCTCACTTGTCGCGCAGCCAGTCGAGGACCGGCTGATTGACCGCCCTGCGGCTCTCGAAGCTCGCCATCGCCTCCTCGACGCTCGCCGCCCGGTGCCCCGCCGCCTCCCCCGTGCGCGAGGCGGGCACCAGGTAGGCCACCACCTGGCTGTTCTTGAGGATCGCCACCGCCTCCCCGTTGGCCATGTCCAGCACCTTCTGGGGGTCGCGCAGCTCGGTGATCGTGGCCACGGTGCGGGTCAGGAGGCGGGCCATGGCGGACACTCCGATGGATGCTGGGATGCTCGCCCCGATCTACATCCCGATGCCCACCGCATCAACCGCCCAGGAGCCGCTGCGCCCGCCGCTTGAGCCCCCTCAGCGCCGCCATCGCGGGCCGCAGCGCCCTCCGCCGGTCCGCCCAATGGCCTGCGTGGATGTCCGACCGCGAGGACCGCTGCCGCGACACCGGGGGCTCGGCGCAGAGCGCCCGCAGGTCCGGCCGCGACGCCCGGAACCACCCATAGGCCCCGTCCACGTGCATGGGGCCCCCCAGGGGGTCGCCGAAGGGCCGGGCCGCCATGGCCTCCAGGTAGGGCACCAGGGCGGCGGCCGCCTCGCGCCGCACCCCCACGAAGTGCGCGAGCAGCACGGGGACCTCGGGCCGCGCCTCCACCCAGCCCGGGGCCGGCCGGGGCGCGCGCTCGTCCCGCCCCGTCCAGGCCCCGAACACGAAGTCCCACGGCTCCTCCTCCAGCGCCACAGCGCCGGACCCAGGGCCGGCGCGATGCCCGCGTCGTCCTCCAGGATCAGCCCGGCCGGCGCCGCGCCCGCCGCGATCCGCCGCATGACCTCCAGGTGGCTCTCGAAGCAGCCCCGCGCCCCCACGCTCTCCCAGCCGCCCCGGTCGGCGGGCCTGCGCCCCGCCACCACCGCGACGGACGGATGCCCGAGCGACAGCCCGATCCGGCGCAGCTCCCCCTCCAGGCCCCGCCGCCGGTCCTCCCTCTCGGGAAGGCTGATGACATGGACCCGCCCGAAGGCCGCCAGGAGCCTCTCGCCGACCGCCGCGTCCACCCCGTCCCTCCCCGCGCGCAAGCCTAGCGCCCCGGCGCCCTGGCGGCCAAGCCGCCCGGAACCCCTTGCGTCGCGGGGCGTTGCCCGGCCACCATCCGAAGGCGCCATGACCGCAGGCTTCATCTTCGCCACCGGGGTCGAGAACTCCAACCCCCGCGTCGGCGACCGCCGCGTGGACCAGATGGCCGCGTCGCGCTTCTACGACCGCTGGGAGGAGGACTTCGCGCTGGTGCGCGAGACCGGCTGCAAGTTCCTGCGCTACGGCCCCCCCCTGCACACCGCCTGGCTGGGCGAGGGCCGCTACGACTGGGGCTTCGCCGACCAGACCTTCGCCGAGCTGCGCCGCCACCGCACCGTGCCCATCGTGGACCTCTGCCACTTCGGCGTGCCCGACTGGATCGGCGACTTCCAGAACCCCGACTTCCCCGAGCTCTTCGCCGACTACGCCTACGCCTTCGCCGAGCGCTTCCCCTGGGTGCAACTCTACACCCCCGTCAACGAGATGTTCATCTGCGCCACGTTCTCCGCGCGCCTGGGCTGGTGGAACGAGCGGCTCCGGGGCGACGGCCCCTTTGTCACGGCCGTCAAGCACCTGGTGCGCGCCAACGTGCTGGCCATGCACGCCATCCTGGAGGTGCGCCCCGACGCGCTCTTCATCCAGTCCGAGTCCTCGGAGTACTTCCACGCCGCCGCCCCCAAGGCGATCCGGGCCGCGGAGACGCTCAACCAGCAGCGCTTCATCACGCTGGACCTCAACTACGGCCACCGCGTGGACTCGACGGTCTACGAGTTCCTCCTCGACAACGGCATGACGCGGGACGAGTACCACTTCTTCCTCGACAACCACGTGCGCCGCCGCTGCGTGATGGGCACGGACTACTACTGGACCAACGAGCACCGCACCTACGAGGACGGCCGATCGGAGCCCTCGGGCGAGATCTTCGGCTACTCGGAGATCACGCGGCAGTATCACGAGCGCTACCGCCTGCCCGTCATGCACACCGAGACCAACCACGTCCAGGGCGAGGGGGGCCAGGAGGCCGTGCAGTGGCTGCGCAAGGAATGGGCCAACCTCCTGCGGCTCAGGAACGTGGGCATCCCCGTGCTGGGCTTCACGTGGTACTCGATCACCGACCAGGTGGACTGGGACACGGCCCTGCGCGAGGACAACGGGCGGGTGCATCCCGTGGGCCTCTACGACCTCGACCGCCGGGTGAGGCCGGTGGGGGAGGCGTATCGCCAGCTGATCCGCGACTGGTCGAGCGTCCTGCCCGCCCAGAGCGAGGCGCTCGTGCTCCCCGTGGACATGCCCGGGACGCGCGAGCCCTGGGACCGGCGGCGGGGCAGGGCGCGGGGGTAGGGCGGGCAGTGGCCCGGCGCCCCTCCATCGGGGGGTCACGCCGGGGCGGGGGGCCGCCCTACCTAACGGCGCGTGTCGAAGATGCCGTCGAGCTGGAACGCCTCGCCCGTCGCGCGGTCCTCCAGGAACACGGAGGCCCGCCCGCCCGCGTAGCCGGCGCCCTCGCCGGAGAAGTTGCCGTTGAGGTAGCCCAACGTGACGTCGGCCTGGCTGCCGTCCGGCGCGGTCAGGCTGCCGGAGGCGTTGATCGTCTCGAAGGTGTAGATGCCGCCCTGGTCAATCTCGGCGGCGCGATCGATGCGGCCGCCGGTGAACAGCACCTCGCCTCTCACCCGTTCGTCCGCAGCCGTCACGAAGCTGCTGGCCCGGCCCGTCAGGTCGTCGCGGTCGAAGCGGACCTGCAGCTCCATCTCCCCAGCCAGCGTCAAGGCGTCGGGCAGGCCGGCCTGCGTGGACGGGCCCAAGGCGATCACGCCCTCGTAGGTCGCCCGGCCCGAGGTCGGCAGCGCGGCAGGATCGGCGACGCCAGCCGAGAGGGCCTCGGTCTGGATCGCGTCCCCCTCGCGGAGCAGCTCCATGAAGCCCGGCCCCTCCGGGGCTGCCCCGCCCGCCCCTCCATCGCCCGAGCAGCCGGCCAACCCTCCGGCCGCCACGCACGCCACGACCGTCGCCCCACGCCACCGACGCATGCCGAACCCCCTCGCGACTTGGCGGGAGACACCAGCACGCCGCGCGATCCAATCGGCCCGAGCATCCCGTGAACCCGGCCACCCGGTCAAGCGCGACCTCCGGCCCCCGCCACCCCGCGACACCCCCGTCCTTGACGCCTCTCCCACCCACCCCCATAGCCTGCCGCCATGAACACCTCCCGCATCCGCAACTTCTCCATCGTCGCCCACATCGACCACGGCAAATCCACCCT
>ERZ1066120.468-NODE-468-length-37739-cov-8.158927_pt1 | contig 37739 bp, 36 predicted proteins | sample MGYA00382767_ERZ1066120 | MGnify/ENA primary metagenome ERZ1066120 (study PRJEB33369, sample SAMEA5778350) | biofilm metagenome | biome: Industrial cooling water; feature: Water cooling tower basin; material: Biofilm | place: United Arab Emirates | collected...
CATCCCGTCTCCAGCAGCCGAGGGAACCAGGTCCGATCGTGTCGGCCGTCAGGGATGGAACTAACGTCGAGCGGCGTGAGCGCCGCTGACGTGACCAGCGCAACGAGTTCCGATTTCCTCAAGTCGAGCAGGGGCCGGATCAGCCTGACCCCCGGCATCAGCGGCCGCTGCTCCCGCACCCCGGCGAGACCGGCAAGCCCGCTGCCGCGCGCCAGCCGCATGAGCAGCGTCTCGGCCTGATCGTCGGCATGGTGAGCAGTCGCGATGGCGCATAGCCCGCGCTGCCGGGCCCACCCGCCAAGCGCCTCGTAGCGAGCCTCGCGCGCCTGGCGCTGGCTGCTTGCACCCGCCGGAACGGTGACCGGGAAGATGCTGTGCTTGACCCCCATCCGGGCGCAGACCTCGGCTACCATTGCCGCTTCCGCCCCGCTCTCGGGCCGCAAGCCATGATCCACCGTGGCGGCTTCGACCTCCCCGGGCCTCGCTGCAGCGGCGAGCAGCAGCAGGGCCAGGCTGTCCGGCCCGCCGGAAACGGCGAGGCCGAGAGAGCCTTGCGGACAAAGGCGGTCGAGGGCGGTAGCAAATCTGTGCTCCGGCGAAAGCCGGAGCCCACTGCCCTCGTCCGTCACCTCAAGAACACTGGGCTCCGGCCTTCGCCGGAGCGCAGCGGCTCAGCATCCCGCCGTCCGCTTGGCACCCGGCAGCAGCCGCTGGAGCTCGGCCCGCATGGTCGCGCCATAGACTTCCTCCAGCTCGGCATAGGCCTTGCAGGCCTGCTGCGGCTGCTTCAGCGCCATCAGCGACTGGCCGAGATAGAAGAGGCTGTCGGCCGCGCGCTCGCCCCGCGGGTTGCCGCGATAATTGGCGAGCAGCGCTTCGGCCGCAGCGCGCGGCTGGCCGCTGTCGAGCAGGGCGCGCCCGGCAAGGTTGTTGGCCCAGCTGACCCGGCGGTGGCCAGGAAAGCTCGACGCCATGGCGCGCAGGGCAGCGACCGCCTCGCCATATCTTTTCTGCTCCCACAGGCGGAAGCCGACGTCATAGGCGGCTTCCCCGTCGGCCACCACATCGCCCGTGCGGGCGGGGCGGACCGGCGCCGGTGTCGGCGCTTCGGCGCGCGGGGTTGGGCGATTCTCGGCCGGCCGCTCCGGCACCGCCTCCGCCACGGCGGGCTCCCCGGCCTCGGCCGCGCCCGCCGGCTCGGCCGTCTCGAGCCGGCGAAGGCGGGAGTCGAGGTCGGTCCGCATCCGCGCAAGCTCGGTCTCGAGGGTTGCGACCCGGTTGCCATTCTCCTCGGCCAGCCGGGTCATCTCGGCCAGCTGCCGTTCGAGCGCGTCGATCCGGTTGGACAGGGCGACCACTACCACCTGGCTCGCGGCCGGGCTGTCCTCGACCCCGGCGGTGTCGGCCGGCTGGCCGCGCGGAAAGACCTGCCGCTGCAGCTGCCGGGTCTGCCGCTCCAGGCGATCGATCCGTTGTTCGGGCGTCGGCTGCCGCGGCTGGGCGGCCGCGGGAACGGCGAGGGAAAGGGCAGAAAGGGCGAGGAACAGGTTGCGCATCATGGATCGGTTCGTGTCGGTCCCAAGCTTGCCGGTCAATGAATTAGCGGGCAGCCGAAGGAACCGCGGGTGCAGGCGTTGCCGCCGGGCCACGCAGCAGATCGGCGGGAGCCAGGCTGACGTTGCTCACCGTCGTGTCGGCCGCTCCCACGGCAGGCGCAGTGGCGCTGCCGACCGCGATCCGGATCGACTGCGGCCGCCCGGTGCGGAGCACGGGCGCGGCTGCCGTCGCCGGCACTTCATAGCTCTGGCCGGCGGCAAGCTCGCCCTGGAACAGGGTACGGCCGCCACGCTCGCTGACCTGGATCCAGGCCGGCTCGTTGGCAGTGATCACCACCGGGCCAGATGCCACGGCAGGAGCCGGGGAAGGCGCCGCCGCCGGTGCCTGCGCCGGGGCAGCTTCCTCGATCGCGGGAACTTCGTCCGGCGCATTCAGCTCGCGGTTGCGCAGCAGCAGAAAGGCCGCGGCCACCGCCACCAGCGCGAGCAGCGCGGCAATCACCAGCCAGCGCGGCATGACCTTGGCGGGATCGGCCGGCTCGAACACCTGCGCTTCGGGCCGCGGGACCAAATTGCCGGTGCCAAGCTCGCTTCGGAGATCCTCGGCGATGGCGTTGCGGTCGAGCCCCAAGACCCCGGCATAGCTCTTGGCGAAACCGATGGTGTAGGTGGGAGCGGGAAGCCGGCTCCAGTCCGAAGCCTCCAGGCTTTCGAGATGGCGGGTCGGGATGCGGGTGCGCGATGCCACGTCCTCGAGGCTGATGCCCTGCGCCTCGCGTGCCGCCCGGAGCTGCTTGCCGGCCGTACGCGCCGGCCCTGTCACTTCGTCCACCACGATGATCCCACCCCTCGCTGGAGACCTGCTGCTGAGCGCCTTGTCGCGGCGGAGGGAGCCGCCGTCAACTTGAAGCCTCAGCCGATCGCAACCTGGTGCTTGCGCGCCCACTCGGTCAGCGCCTTGCGCATGTCGCGCGGCGGACGGGCGAGCAGCTGGTCGAGCTTGGCGCGCGCCGCTCCCGCATCGAGCGAGCGGATCATCGCCTTGACCGGCCCAACCGCGGCCGGGGTGATGGAAAAGTTAGTGATGCCAAGTCCGATCAGCGCCATCGCCTCGAGCGGGCGGCCGCTCATCTCCCCGCAGACCCGCACCGGCACTCCGGCCGCTCCCGCCTCGCGCGCCACCCGGCGAAGGAAGCGGAGGATTGCCGGGCTCAACCAGTCGTAGCGCAGGGCCAGGCGCGGATCGGCGCGGTCGGCGGCGAACAGGAATTGGGTGAGGTCGTTGGTGCCGACCGACAGGAAGTTGATGCGCGGCAGCAGAAGATCGAGCATCTCGGCCAGGCTCGGCACCTCCAGCATCGCGCCATATTCGATCCGTGCCGGCCCCGGACGCCGCGCCCGCACCCATTCGACCTGGGCTTCGAACAGGGCCCGCGCTTCCTCATATTCCCAGGGCTCGGAGATCATCGGGAACATGACCCGAAGCACGCGCCCCTCGGCGGCCTCGATCAGGGCGCGGGCCTGCGCCTTCATCAGCGTCGCCCGGTCGAGGCTGAGGCGGAGCGCGCGCCAGCCCATAGCCGGATTTTCGGCTTCGTCGATGACGTCGGCAAGATAGGGCAGCGCCTTGTCCCCGCCGATGTCCACGGTGCGAAACACCACCGGCTTGTCGCCCGCGCTTTCGAGCACCTGCCGGTAAAGGCGATATTGCGCGTCGCGCCCGGGCAAGGCGGCGGAAACGAGGAACTGGAATTCGGTGCGGAACAGGCCGATCCCGTCCGCCCCCACCGCCTCCAGCCCGGCGCTGTCCTCGGCCAGTCCGGCATTGACCATCAAGGTCGTGCGCAGTCCGTCGCGGGTGATCGGCGGGAGCGAGCGGATGGCGGCGAACTCGGCGCGGCGGCGCTGACCCATGGCCATGCGCGTGTCGAAGCTGCTCGCCACCGTCCGCGTCGGGCGCACCACCAGGCTGCCCTGGTCGCCGTCGACCAGCACCAGGTCGCCTTCGCGGGCGATATGGCCGATGTCCTTGACGCGGCCGATCACGGGAATGCCCATCGCCCGCGCGACAATGGTGACGTGGGCGGTGAGGGAGCCTTCCTCCAGCACCACCGCCTTCAGCCGCCGCCGGTCATATTCGAGCAGCTCGGCCGGCCCCAGGTTGCGCGCGATCAGCACAGTGTCGCCGGGCAGCCCCTGCTGCGCCGCCGTTCCCATCCGCCCGCTGACGATCCGCATCAGCCGGTTGGACAGGTCCTCCAGGTCGTGCATCCGCTCCTTCAGCAGCGGATCGTCGATCTCCAGCATCCGGGCGCGGGTGCGCTGCTGGACCCGCTCGATCGCCGCCTCGGCGGTAAGGCCGCTGTCGATGGCGGCATTGATCCGCCGCGACCAGCCTTCGTCATAGGCGAACATCTTGTAGGTCTCGAGGATCTCCTGATGCTCGCCGGCGGTGCCGAACTCGGCCTCGCGGGTCATGTGGTCGATCTGCTCGCGCATCTTGCGAAAGGCGGCATAGACCCGCGCCCGTTCAAGCTCGATGTCCTCGGCCACCGTATGCTCGACCACCACGCGGGGCTGGTGGAACACCGCCTCGCCCCGCGCCATGCCGGCGACGAGCTTCAGGCCGGCGAGCCGGATCATGCCCTCGCTGCGCCCGCCGCGCCGGTCGGTCCCGTCAACGAGGCGCGCGCCGGCGATCAGCTCGGACAGGACCATCGCCACCGTCTGCAGCGCCTCGATCTCCACCTCCTGATAGGCGCGCGGGTCGGCATGCTGGACGGCAAGCACGCCCACCGCCCGCTCGCGAAAGATGATCGGCACCCCGGCGAAGCTGTGGAACGCTTCCTCGCCGGTCTCGGGCCGATAAGCGAAGGCTGGGTGGCTGCTCGCCTCCGCAAGGTTGAGGATCCGCTCTTCCGCAGCGATCGTCCCGACCAGCCCCTGGCCGAGAGCCAGCCGGGTGACATGCACCGCTTCCTTCCGGAGGCCATGGGTCGCGAACAGCTCCAGCGCCGAGTCGCGCAGGAGGTAGATGGAGCAGACTTCGCTCTTCATTGCCTCGGCGATGAGGTCCACCGTCAGGTCGAGCTTGGCCTGCGCCGAGCCACGCTTGGCCATCAGCTCGTGCAGCCCGGTCAGGATCTCGCGGGCGGAAGTGGCGGCGGACGGCGGCATTGACCCAGCGCTACCAGCGTCGCCGGACAAGGCCAACCGGGGAAGCGATCCAGGATGGCCGCCCGGCCGCGCCGGAACCGACTTTTCCGACGTGCCTGGACCCGATCTGCCCCGTGCCGCGTCTAGCCCCCTAGTAACTTTCTGCTGGAGGAGCTTTCATGAATCGTTTCGCCGCCTGCCTGGCCGTTGGCACCGCCGTCCTTGTTGCATCCCCAGCGGCCGCCCAGCAGGCAAGCGGATGGAGCGGGCCCTATGTCGGCGGCCAGATCGGCTTCGGGCAGCTTCGCAAGGATGACGCCACCGTCCTGTTCGACACCGATCGCAATGGCACTTTCGGGGATACGGTGCGGACCGGCGCCGGCGCCGACGCCTTTTCACCCGGCTTCTGCGGAGGCGCGGCTTCCTCTTCTTCGCCGACCACGGGCTGCGACCGCAGCGATCGCGGTCTTGAAGGCGGCGTCCATGTCGGCTTCGACGCGGAGCTCGCCGGCTTGGTGGTCGGGATCGTCGGCGAGGCCGAGCGCCACGACCTCGACGATAGCGTGTCGTCCTTCTCGACCACGCCCGCCTTCTACACGCTGACCCGGTCCCTGCGCAGCAGCTATGGCCTGCGCGGCCGGGTCGGCGTGGCGGCCACGCCCGCGACCCTCGTTTATGCGACCGCCGGCGTCGTCCGCGGCTCCTTCCGCCAGTCCTTCGCCAGCAGCAACACCGCCAACGCCTTTGAGGTCACCGATCGCCGCACCAGCGGCTGGGGCCACCGCCTGGGTGGCGGGATCGAGCAGAAGATCGGCGATCGCTTCTCCGTCGGCGCGCTCTATCTGTACAGCTCGATCAAGGATGAGGACGGCCGGATCAGCGTGACGCAGGGCACCGCACCGGCCACCAACCCCTTCCTCCTGGTCAACCCCGGCGGCACGGTGTTCCAGCGCTCGGACGACCGCTTCCAGCAGCATTCACTCAAGCTGACGGCGAGCCTCCGCTTCTAGGATCTGCTCGTCCTCTCCGTCAGCGCTGCATGATGGCGGCGATCTCCTGGTTGCGCTGGAGGTAGGTGTCGCGCCGGCAGAGGTCGTCGCCGCAGCCCTCCAGCCGCCGGAGGAAAGCGGCGCGGGTCTCCAGCAGGCGCGCGCGGCGCTGCTCGTCGCCGACGCGGAGTGACTGGTCGAAGTAGAGGTTCTGGTGCCGTTCGAGCGCTCCGAGGTCGATCGCCGGCTCTACGATGGTTGGGCGTGCGCGCGGCACGGCAAGCGCGACTTCCGCAGCACGTCCGGGCGCCGATGCCTCGCCGGTTTGCTCCCGCTCCTCCCCATTGGTCCTGAGCGGTGCCGCGACCAGCGTCGGCACTTGCGGCTCGCTCGGCGAAACCTCGACCAACTCAGGCTCGGGAACGGTGACGGGACTAGCCACGACTTCCTCCGCCACCGGAACACTGATCGCAACCGCCGCAGGCTGCGCAGCGCTGGCCGAGGCTGGAGCAGCGGCCCCGATCACCGCCGCCGGCCGGTTCAAGGCCGCATAGAGCAGGCCAGCGGTCGCAGCGGACAGGAGAAAGAAGGTGAGCCGCCCCGTTTGCCTTCGCCGCGGCGCCGGCGCCGCGCCCCCGCCGGCAGAGAAGATCATCGCCCGCTGCGCCGCCGCGCTCCGGTCGTGCGCGGCGCGGCGTGCCGGGGTCGCCAGCAGGTGGTAGGCCGCGGCGATCCGCTGGGCGCGGGAAAGGTCGGTGCCGCCCTGGTCCGGGTGGAAGCGCTTCATGAGGGCGAGATAGGCCGCGCGGATGGCCGCCTCGTCGGCGCCCGCCGTCACGCCCAGGACGCGATAAGGATCCTCGCTCGCCATGCCTCGGCTCCCGGTCATGCGTCAGCGCAAAGGGAAAAGCGAGTGCCTCTGGCTCGTCAGCCGCGCCGCTCCAGCGCCGCTTCGGCCTGGGCGGCGAGCTCGGCGATAATCTCCGCCGTCGGCTGCTCGCTGGTCACCATGCCGACCGACTGGCCGGCCATCACGCTGCCGGTTTCGACATCGCCGTCGATCACCGCACGCCTGAGCGCCCCCGCCCAATAATGCTCGATCTGCAGCTGCGCCTCGGCCATTTCCAGGCGCTTGCCGTCCAGATGCTCGGCAATCTCGCGCTGCTTGGCGGCGAAGCGCTCGGTCTCCTTGTTCTTGAGCGCGCGCACCGGGATTACCGGCAGCCGCGGATCGATCTGCACGCTCGGCACCGCGTCGCGCGCGCTCGCCCGGATGAAGGCCTTCTTGAAGTTGGGATGCGCGATGCTCTCCGTCGCGCAGACGAAGCGGGTGCCCAGCTGTACTCCGACCGCGCCCATCTCAAGATAAGCGGCAATCGCCTCGCCCCGGCCGATCCCGCCGGCCACGAACACCGGAATGTCGTTGCAGATGTGCGGCAGGATCTCCTGCGCCAGCACGTTGGTCGAAACCGGCCCGATATGCCCGCCTGCCTCCATCCCCTCGATGACGATGGCATCCGCGCCCGAGCGCATCAGCTTCTTGGCCAGGCTCAGCGCCGGCGCGAAGGCGATGAGCCTGGCGCCCGTTCCCTTGATCCGGTCGATCGCGCCGCCGGGCGGCAAGCCCCCCGCCAGCACCACATGGCCGACGCCGTGGCGAGCGCAGACCTCGATCAGCTCATGCAATTGCGGATGCATGGTGATGAGATTGACCCCGAACGGCTTGTCGGTCCGCGCCTGCGTTTCCGCAATCTCCTGGTTGAGCAGATCGGGCGTCATCGCCCCGCAGGCGATCACCCCGAAGCCGCCGGCATTGCTGATCGCCGCGACGAGATTGCGCTCGGAGACCCAGCTCATTGCTCCGCCCAGGATCGCGTAGCGCGAGCCCAGGAACTCGGCGCCCCTTGCCATCAACGTGTCGAGACGGCTCACGCGCGCACCTCGTCGAGGCCGAAGGCGGTATGCAGCACGCGCACGGCAAGCTCGGTATAGTCTTCGGGGATGAGCACGCTGACCTTGATCTCGGAGGTGGTGATGGCAAGAATGTTGATGCCCCGCTCGGCCAGGGTCTCGAACATTCGCGCGGCGATGCCGGCGTTGGAGCGCATGCCGACGCCCACCGCGCTCACCTTCACCACGTCGGTGTCGGTCAGCATGTCGGCAAAGCCGGCCTTGTCCTGAACCTGTTTCAGCACCGCCACCGTTTCGGGCAGGCTTGCCGTCGGAACGGTAAAGGTAAGGTCGCTGGGTTCGCCGACCCGTGCCACCGACTGGACGATCATGTCGACGTTGATCCCCGCCTCCGCCAGCGGCCCGAAAATGGAGGCGACCGCGCCCGCCCGGTCGGGCAGGCCGGCCAGCGTCACCCGCGCCTCGTTCAGGTCATGGGCGATGCCGGTGATGATGTTGCGTTCCATATTGCATCCTTCGACCGCCGCTTCCCCGGCGATGAGTGTTCCCGGCAAGTCCTCGAAGGAGGACAGCACCATGAGCGGCATGTCAAAGCGCATGGCGAGCCCGACCGAGCGGGTCTGCAGCACCTTGGCGCCGACGGAGGCCAGCTCCAGCATCTCCTCGTAGGTGACGGCCTGGAGCTTGCGCGCCTTGGGCACGATCCGCGGATCGGTGGTGAACACGCCCTCGACATCGGTGTAGATGTCGCAGCGGTCGGCCTTCATCGCCACCGCCAGCGCCACCGCCGACGTGTCCGACCCGCCCCGGCCGAGGGTCGCCAGCGCGCCCTCACCGGTTACCCCCTGGAAGCCCGGGATCACCGCCGTGCCGCCTTCGGCGAACACCCGTTCGAGCACGTCGACGTCGATCTCCTCGATAAAGGCGCTGACATGGCCCGACGCCCGGATCGGCAGCTGCCAGCCCATGTAGGAGCGGGCCTTCAGCCCCATGCCCTGGAGGGTGATGGCAAGAAGGCCGCTGGTGACCTGCTCCCCGCTGGCGACCACTACGTCATATTCCCGCGGATCGTAGAGCGGCGCGGCTTCGCGGCAGAGCTGGACCAGCCGATCGGTCTCGCCCGCCATGGCGGACACCACCACCGCCACCTCGTTCCCCGCCTCAACCTCGCGCCGCACCCGCTCCGCCACATGCCGGATCCGCTCGATGCCAGCCATGGAGGTGCCGCCAAACTTCATCACGATGCGGGCCATCAGCACTCCCCTCCCGCTTGCGAGAGGGGCTGTCCCAATCGCCCCACCTCTCGTTCGTGCTGAGCGAAGTCGAAGCACGCTCGCGCCCAAGTCCTTCGATCGCCTCGACGAGCTCGGGACAGGCTTCGCTCAGGACGAACGAAGGGCTCGGAAAGCCGTGCCGGTCTGTCGGGATGAATAGCCCTCATGCCGCCGCCCTGTTAGGGATGCCCCATGAGCGAGACAAGCACGCCCAGCATCCGTGCCAGCGAGGCCGCCCACTTCGGCGCCATGGCCGGCGACTGGTGGGACCCCAAGGGCAGCTCGGCCATGCTCCACAAGCTGAACCCGGTCCGCCTCGCCTTTGTCCGCGAGTGCATTGACCGGCACTTCGGCTCCGACCAGCGCGCACTCCGCCCGCTTGGCGGCCGTACCGCCCTTGACGTGGGCTGCGGGGCCGGCCTCCTGACCGAGCCGCTTGCCCGCCTTGGCGCCGATGTCACCGGCATCGACGCGGCGCCCGAACTGATCGAGGCGGCGCGGACCCATGCCGGCCAGAGCGGCCTTGCGATCCGCTATGTCGACGGCGAAGTCGCGGAGCTCGGCGGCACCTTCGACCTCGTCACCGCGCTCGAGGTGGTCGAGCATGTCGCCGACCCGTCAAGCTTCGTGCGCACCCTGGCGGAGCGGCTCGCGCCCGGCGGCCTTCTCCTGATGAGCACGCCCAACCGGACCGGCCTGTCGCGGCTCCTCACCATCACCCTCGCCGAGGGCACCGGGCGCATCCCCCAGGGCACCCACAACTTCGACCAGTTCCTCGCGCCCGAGCAGCTCGAGCGCCTGCTGGCCGATGCAGGCTTCCGGGTCACCGCAACCCGGGGCATCGCCTTCTCCCCCACCCGCGGCCTCCACCTCAGCGACGACCTCCGCCTCAACTATCTGATCGCCGCCACCCACGCCCAAGAACCTTCCTGTTCGGCGTAGCCGAATGGGGAGGGGGACCGCTCGCGAAGCGAGTGGTGGAGGGGCCACCCGCTGCTCCTTCAAGAGCCCAGGCAAAGAACCTTGCACAATAGGAAAACGCCTGCTCCACTTACCGGAGCGGTTCACTGCAAGCTCTTTCTCACGATCGTTCAGCCACCCACCAGGGGCGAAGGGAACACGAAGAACACACCCCGTCCCGTGTCAACTTCGTCAACTTCGCTCTAGAAGTCGACCTTGTCGTAATGCTGCGGCGGGACGATCACCTCCATCCGCTCGCCCAACAGCGGGCGGAAGGCGGGGCGGGACTTCATCACGCTGTACCAGTCCTTGGTCTGCTTATGCCCGCGCCAGTCGACCGCGCCGAGATAATCGATCACGCTGAGGTGCGCCGCCGCGGTAAGATCGGCGAGCGACAAGGCCGGACCGGCCAGCCAGCGCCGGTGATCGAGCAGATAATCGAGATAATCGAGGTGGTTGTTGCCGATCCGCATCGCTTCCCGAAGCACCTTGGTGTCGGGGCTTTCCTTGCTGACCAGGCGCTTCCTCATCCGCTCGATCATCAGCGGCTCGACCACCTCGCGGAACAGCTTCTCGTCGAACCATTCGGTCAGGCGGCGGATCTCGGCGCGCTGGGCAGCGTCGCCGTGGATCATCGGCACCTTGTCGATGGTCTCCTCGAAATATTCGGCGATCGGCTGGCTGCCGATCAGCGTGACTCCGGTCTCCGTTTCCACCAGCACCGGGGTCTCGCCCGCGGGATTGAGGTCGATGAACTCGTCCCGCCGCTCCCATGGATTCTCGCGCACCAGTTCGGCCGGCACGCCCTTCTCGGCCATGACCAGCCGGACCTTGCGGGAAAAGGGGCACAGGGGAAATTGCAGGAGCTGCCACATGGAGGGTGGCCTTACGAACCTCCCCGTTGCGTAGCAATGGGGAGGGGGACCCCCCGGCGTCAGCGGAGTGGTGGAGGGGCCCTTGGTTCGCTAAGGCCCCTCTCCATGTCCCGCCGCAAGAAATCGCACCAGTCCTCGCACGGCTCCGCCAACCGCCCGCGCTTCTGGGGTAAGCATGCTGTTGCCGCCGCCCTCGACAATCCGGAGCGCAAGGTCCTGAAGGCCTGGTCGACCCGCGAGGCGGCGGCCTTCATGAACTTTCCGCCGGATGTGCCAGTGACCTTCGCCGAGGCGCCCGACCTTGGCCGGCTGGTCCCGTCCGACGCGCCGCACCAGGGGGTGGTGGTCGAGGTCGAGCCGCTGGAGGAGCCGTGGCTCGGCGACCTCCTGTCCGACGCCGACGACAAGGCGGTGCTGCTGGTGCTCGACCAGGTCACCGATCCGCACAATGTCGGCGCCATCTTGCGCTCGGCCGCCGCCTTCGGGGCGATCGGCATCGTCACCCAGGACCGCCACGCTCCGCCGGAAAGCGGCGCCCTCGCCAAGGCCGCGTCGGGTGCGCTGGAGCGGGTGCCCTGGGCCCGGGTGGTGAACCTCGCCCGGGCGCTGGACGAGATGGCGGAGGCGGGCTTCTGGCGGATCGGCCTTGCCGGCGAGGCCCGCTCCACCCTGGCCGAGGCGCTGGGCCCGCCGCGGGTCGCGCTGGTGCTCGGCGCCGAGGGGCCCGGCATGCGCCAGAACGTTCGCGAGCATTGCGATGCGCTGGCGAAGCTCCCGATCACGCAAGCGGTCGAGAGCCTCAACGTCTCCAACGCCGCCGCCGTCGCCCTCTACGCGGCCCTTGAAAGCGCCAATGCTCGTTCGTCCTGAGCGCAGTCGAAGGACGCCGCCGCCACGGCTCAGGGCGAACGGGGAAGGTTGCTGAGGGGATGGTCCACAATCCTGACGAGTTCCACCGCGGGCTCGACCATCTGCTCGCCGTCGAGCCGGCCTTCGCCGCCGTGCTCGAGCGGCTCGGCCGGCCGGAGCCGCGGGTGGCGGAGCGGGGCACGGCGGCGCTGCTCCGGACCATCGTCGGCCAGCAGGTCAGCGTCGCCGCGGCCCGTTCGATGTGGGGCAAGCTCGTCGGCGAATTTGGCGACCCGCCCGACCTTGCCCGGCTGGCGGAGGCGAGCGACGAGGAGCTTCGGGCGCTGGGCCAGTCGCGCCAGAAGGCCGGCTACCTCCGCAGCCTCGCCGGGCTGGTCCGCTCAGGGGAGCTCGACCTCGACGCGCTGCCCCAGGACGACGAAGAGGCGGTCGCCCACCTGACCCGGGTCAAGGGCATCGGCCGCTGGTCGGCGGAGATTTACCTCCTCTTCGCCGAAGGGCGCGGCGACGTCTTTCCGGCGGGCGACCTGGCGGTGCAGATCGAGCTTGGGCGGCTGCTCGGGGAAGTGGAGCGCCCGAGCGAGAAGTGGCTTCGCGAGCGGGCGGCGCCCTGGGTGCCCTACCGCGGCGTGTCGGCCATCCTCGCCTGGCACAGCTACAACACCAAGGTGCTCTAGGGCAGCGGAACCCCGCGCGCGGCGACCAGCACCTCGTACCAGCGCTCACGGGTCCAGCGGACGGTGAGTGCCTCTCCGGCCGCGGCGATCCGCTCGGGCCGCTGAGTTCCGAGGATCGGCACGATCCCCGCGGGGTGGGTCAGGAGCCAGGACAGGGCGGCGATGCCCGGGTCCTGGTGCACCGCCCCCAGCGCCTCCGCCACCGCCCGCTCCCGCTCGGTGCGGGGCTGAAGCAGCCGCCCACCTGCCAGCGGCGACCAGGCCAGCGGGCGGAGGGCGAGGCGCATGGCCTGATCGAGCTCGCCATTCTCGAACGGCTCGATCCGGAGCGGGGAGATCTCGGGCTGGGTGGCGGCCAGCGGCAGACGGAGGAAGTGCTGGAGCGCATCGACCTGCGCCGTGGTGAAGTTCGACACGCCGAGCAGCCCGATCTTGCCTGCCGCCACGGCCTCTTCCAGGCAGCGGGCAACCTCCTGCGGGTGGGCAAGGATGTCGGGGCGGTGGATCTGGTAAAGGTCGATCCGCTCGGTTCTCAGCCGCCGCAGCGAGGCGTCGATGGCGGAGCGAAGATAGTCCGGGCTCTGGTCGTAGGGGAGGGGCGGACGGATGCCGCCCTTGGTCGCAAGCACCGTTCGGGAGCGAAGGCCGGGATCGCTTGCGAGCACCTCGCCCAGCCGCTCCTCGGCCGAGCCGAACCCGTCCTGCCCATAGATGTCGGCCGTATCGAACAGGGTGATCCCGGCGTCGAGCGCGGCGTGGACCCGCGCGGACGTCTCGCTCCGCCCCCCGCTCAGCCGCCACATGCCCCAGGCGAGCGGCGCCACCCGCAGACCCGCGCTGCCCAGCGGGAGGTCGGACGGGGGAAGGGGAAGTTCGGTCATCCCGGCTGATTGGTCGAGGCCGGGCGGCGAGGCAAGCGCCCAAAGACCGTAGGCGAGGGAGGATGCGCTTCGTGGCTTCCCCGCCTATGACCGTCCCCATGGATCGGTCGAGAACAAGGTCGTGAGCCGCCGAATCGTCGCCATCGGCGGAACCATGCGCCCGGGCAGCAGCACGGAGCGTGCCCTCGGCATCGCCGCCGCCGCGGCCCGCGCCGAGGGGGGTGAGGTGATCACCTTTGACGGCGGCTACATTTCCCGCCTGCCACACTATCGCGGGCCCGACTGGCAACCCGACTCCGGTCGCGAACTGATCGAGGCGGTGCGGTTCGCCGACGGCATCCTGCTCGCCAGCCCCGGCTACCATGGAACGGTGTCGGGCATGGTGAAGAACGCCATCGACTATCTGGAGGAACTGGCGAACGACCGCCGCCCCTATCTCGACGGGCGTCCGGTCGGCCTCATCGTCACCGCCTTCGGCCACCAGGCGGCCAACACCGGCATGACCACGCTTCGCACCATTGCGCATGCCCTGCGCGGCTGGCCGACGCCGTTCGGGGCCGCGGTGAAGCTTGGGTCCGACAGCTTCCTCGAGGATGGTGGCTGCGTCGATCCGGTCATCCAGGGCCAGCTGGAGCTGGTCGGGCGCCAGGTGGCGCAGGCAGCCGGACGGCTGGGCTGAGAAGGGGCGAGCTGACGGGGGTAGGGATGCATGGCGGGAGCTGACGGCGAGAAGGTGCTGCTGGTGCTCGACGAGGGCACTTCGTCGACGAGGGCGATCCTGTACACGCCGGGCGGCGCCGTGGTCGCAAGCTGCAGCCGCGAGCTCACCCAGCATTACCCAGGACTAGGGCTGGTCGAGCATGACGCCGCCGACATCTGGGAGCACACGCTTGCCTGTGCCCGCGAGATGGTCGCCAGGGCCGGCGGAGCGGAGCGGATCGCTGCGATCGGCATCGCCAACCAGCGCGAAACGGTCGTCGCCTGGGACCGGATCACGGGCGAGCCGCTCGCCCGGGCCATCGTCTGGCAGGACCGGCGAACGGCAGGCCGCTGCCAGGCCCTCCGCGAAGCCGGGCACGAGCCGCTGGTGCAGCGCCGGACGGGCCTGCTGCTCGACCCCTACTTTTCGGCCACCAAGATGGCCTGGCTGCTGGAGCATGAGCCGGCGGTCCGACAGGCGGGCGCTCGCCTGGCGTTCGGGACGGTCGAAAGCTGGCTCGCCTGGAAGCTTTCCGGAGCCCATGTCACCGATGCCACCAATGCCAGCCGCACCCTGCTCCTGGCGCTGGACGGACGCGACTGGGATGAGGAGATGCTCGGCCTGTTCGGCGTTCCCCGCCCGGCGCTCGGGCAGGTGGTGGGCAACGCCGGCGAACTTGCCGTTGCGCGGCCCGAGCATCTCGGGGCGGCGATCCCGATCACCGGCCTGGTCGGCGACCAGCAGTCCGCGACCATCGGCCAGGGCTGCCTTGCGGTCGGTCAGACCAAGCTGACGCTCGGCACTGGGGCCTTCGTCCTCACCAATGTCGGGACGGCAGCGCCGACCAGTCCCGGCCGGCTGCTCGGCACCGTCCTGTGCGACGTCGGCGGCGAGCGGCATTATGCGCTGGAGGGTGCGATCTTTGTCGCCGGGAGCCTGATCAAGTGGCTGCGCGACAATCTCGGGCTGCTCCGCTCCGCCGCGGAGACGGAAGCGCTGGCTCGCTCGGTCGAGGACAATGGCGGAATTGCCCTGCTTCCGGCGCTTTCAGGGCTGGGAGCGCCCTATTGGAAGCCGGAGGCGACGGCGGCCATCGTCGGCATGAGCTTTTCCTCAACCAGGGCCCATGTCGCGCGGGCGGCGCTGGAGGCGGTCAGCCACCAGCTGGTCGACCTGGCCGAGGCATTCGGCAGCGGCGGGGCGCGCTGGCACCGGCTGGCGATCGACGGCGGGATGGCGGCCAACGACTGGCTGGCCCAGGACCTGGCCGACATGACCAGGCTCGCCGTCACTCGCCCCGACGACGTCGAGACCACCGCCCGCGGCGCAGCAATGCTCGCGGCCGTGGGTGCCGGCTATTACCCCGATCTCGCGGCGGCGGCGGCGGCGATGCTGCCGGCAAGCAGGCGCTTCGAGCCGCGGGAGCTTGGCACGGAGCGGGAGCGGCGACTGGATGCCTGGCGCTCGCTTGTCGAGCGGGCTTGAGGATCCTTTGCCTTCTTCCCGGCCTGCTGCTGTCGGGGCTGATCGGGGTCGCCGCCACCCTGCTTGCGCGGGTCGAAGCGGACCTGCTGGGCCGGGCCTGGCTCGAGCCGATGGTGCTGGCGATCCTGCTCGGCATGGCGGTGGCGAACCTCGTCCGAGTGCCGCGCGAGGCCGGGCCGGGTGTGGGCTTTTCCGCCAAGACCCTGCTCGACATTGCGGTGGCGCTGCTCGGGGCGACCGTCAGCTGGGCAGCCATCGAGGCGCTTGGGCTGCGGCTGTTCCTCGGCACCACTCTGCTGGTCCTTGTCGCACTCGGCTTGACCTTTGCCCTTGCGCGGGCAATCGGCCTCGGGTCGCGGCTGGCGCTGCTGATTGCGGCGGGCAACAGCATCTGCGGCAACAGCGCCATCGCCGCGGTCGCGCCGATCGTCCGGGCGAAGCCGCAAGAGGTCGCCGCTTCGATCGCCCTGACGGCGCTGATCGGAGTGCTGACCGTGCTCCTGCTTCCCTTTGCCGTGTTCGTGTTCGGCATGGCAGCAAGCGACTATGCGCTGCTGACGGGCCTTACGGTCTATGCCGTGCCGCAGGTGGTGGCCGCCGCGGCGCCGTTCGGGGGTGCAGTCATTGCGCTTGCGACGCTGGTCAAGCTTGCCCGCGTCGTCATGCTTGGTCCCGTGACCCTGGTGTTGGCGTTGCTGGCGAGGCGTCAGAGGGAACTCGGCGAGGCAGGCCCGGGTGGCCGGCCATATCTGTACCTGCCCTGGTTCATCCTCGCCTTCGCTGCTCTTGCCGCCTGCCGAAGCCTGGGGCTGATCGGCGACGACCTGGCGACCGCGCTGGGTCAGGCATCCAAGCAGCTTGCGACCGTGGCAATGGCCGCGCTTGGGCTGGAGGTCCGTCTCGCTACCTTGCGCGAGGTGGGTGGGAAGGTCGCGCTGGCGAGCGCCGGCTCCGCCGTCCTGCTGCTGATCCTGGCGCTCGCCGCCGTGCAGTTGCTCGGCCCGCTTCCGGCGCTTTGAGGGGATTGGAGCGGGTGAAGGGAATCGAACCCTCGTCGTAAGCTTGGAAGGCTTCTGCTCTACCATTGAGCTACACCCGCGCCGGCGCTGCCCTGCCATGGCGCGGCGCTGCCGGTCAACCTTTGCGATCGGCAAGGCTTGGGGCTAGCGCGTGGAGCCATGCCCGCAACCCCCGCCTGGCCGCCCCGATCGCTCCCGCGCCTGTTCGTCGAGCAGGCGCTTGGGACCGGGGTGGCCGTGCCGCTGGAGGGCAAGCCCGCGCATTATCTCGCCAAGGTGCTGCGGATGGGGGAGGGCGACCAGCTGCTGCTGTTCGACGGGCAGAGCGGGGAATGGCGGGCGCTGATCGAGGGGGCGGCGAAGAAAAGACTGATGCTGCGCGTGCTGGAGCAGGTGCGGCCGGCCGAGAGCTTGCCCGAGCTGACCCTTGCCTTCGCGCCGGTCAAGCGCGCCCCGCTCGAGTGGCTGGTCGAGAAAGCGACCGAGCTTGGGGTGGCGCGGCTGCAGCCGGTGGTGACCCAGCGGACGGTGGTCGAGCGGATGAACCCCGAGCGGCTCGCCGCCATCGCCATCGAAGCGGCCGAGCAGTGCGGGCGAACGCGGCTGCCCATCATCGCCGAGCCGGTGAAGCTTGGCCACCTGCTGGGCAGCCGGGAGGGGCTGCTCCTGTTCGCCGACGAGACTGGTGGACGGCCGATGCTGGAGGTGCTTGCACCCGGCGCGGCGACCATCCTCACCGGGCCCGAAGGCGGGTTCACGCCTGACGAGCGTGAGCTGATCCTGCGCGCGGGTGCGGTGGGAGTAAGTCTTGGCCCACGCATCCTCAGAGCCGAGACGGCAGCCCTGGCAGCGCTCAGCGTCTATATGGCGGGCGCGGGAGATTGGCGCTAACGCGCGCCCCCATGACCACCCGGACCGATCTTGGCGACAGCCCACTTGTCGAGGGCAGGGACGACCTGCTTTCCGTCTTCTCGAAGGGCGAAAAGCCGAAGAGCGCCTGGCGGATCGGGACGGAGCACGAAAAGTTCGTCTACCGGCTCGCCGACCATCGCGCGCCGTCCTGGGAAGAGCCGGGCGGAATTCGTGACCTGCTGCTGGGCCTGACCGAGTTCGGCTGGAAGCCGGTGGAGGAAGGCGGCAAGGTCATCGCTCTGACCGGCGCGGACGGCACCATCAGCCTGGAGCCGGCCGGGCAGCTGGAACTGAGCGGTGCGCCGCTGGTCTCGCTTCACGGGACCTGCGCCGAGGCGGGCCGCCATCTCGAGCAGGTCAAGGCGGTCGGCGACCGGCTGGGGCTCGGCTTTCTCGGGCTCGGCATGTGGCCCGACAAACGCCGCGACGAGCTGCCGATCATGCCCAAGGGCCGCTATGCCATCATGCTCCGGCACATGCCGCGGGTGGGCAGCCTCGGCCTCGACATGATGCTTCGCACCTGTACCATTCAGGTCAATCTCGACTATGAGAGCGAAGCCGACATGGTGAAGAAGTTCCGGGTCGGGCTGGCGCTCCAGCCGCTCGCCACGGCTCTGTTCGCCAACTCGCCGCTGACCGAAGGCAGGCCGAATGGCTTTCTGAGCTTCCGCAGCCATATCTGGACCGACACCGACCCCCATCGCACCGGCATGCTGCCGTTCGTGTTCGAAGACGGCTTCGGCTACGAGCGCTACTGCGACTATGCGCTGGACGTGCCGATGTACTTCGTCATGCGCGAGGGCCGCTACGTCGACTGCGCGGGCGAGAGTTTTCGCGACTTCCTTGACGGCAAGCTTCCGCAGTTGCCGGGCGAGCGGCCGACGCTGGCCGACTGGACCGACCATCTGTCCACCGCCTTCCCGGAGGTGCGCCTCAAGAGCTTTCTCGAGATGCGCGGCGCAGACGGCGGGCGCTGGGGCCGGATCTGCGCGCTTCCCGCCTTGTGGGTCGGGCTGCTCTACGACGGCGCTGCGCTGGATGCGGCCTGGGACCTCGTCAGGGAGTGGACCATCGAGGAGCGGGAGGCGCTTCGCTCGGCGGTGCCGAAGCTGGGCCTCAAGTCGCCGGTGCCCGGCGGGCGGACCATGCGCGAGCTTGCCGCGGAGGTGGTGGAGATCGCCTCCGCCGGCCTGTCCGCCCGGGCCATGCTCGACGCAGGCGGGAGCAACGAGGTCGGCTTCCTCGATCCGTTGCGCGAAGTGGTCGCGACGGGCGTCACGCCCGCGGACCGCCTGCTCGGCTGGTACCATGGGGAATGGGGCGGGGACGTCAGCCGGGTCTATGACGAGCTGAGTTTCTAGCCTTCATGTGCTCCGGCGAAGGCCGGAGCCCAGTGCCTTCGCTCAGCAGAGAAGAAGAACTGGGCTCCGGCTTTCGCCGGAGCGCATTGTTTAAAGATCCGGCAGGATCTGCTTGGCCTGTCCCCAGCCCTTCAGGAGGTCGCTCGCCGCCCGATCGAGCAAGGTTCGCGCGTCGCGGATGGAGTAGATGTTGGCGCCCTCGATGCCGTCCAGCTCCTCCCACGCAACGGGCGCGGCAACCGGCGCTCCTTCGCGGGCGCGGGCGGAATAGGGCAGCACGGCCGTTGCTCCGCGCTGGTTGCGGAGCCAGTCGAGGAAGATCCGGCCCTTGCGCTGGTTCTTGCGGATGTTGGCGGTGAAGGTCTCCGGCTCCGCCTCTGCGATGGCACGGCTGAAGCGCTCGGCGAAGCTCTTCACCGTCGGCCAGTCGCGTTCGGGCAGAAGCGGCGCGATGACGTGGATGCCCTTGCCGCCCGAGAGCAGGGGAAAGGTCTCGAGGCCAAGGTCGGCGAGCAGGTCCTTGAGCCGCACCGCCGCGGCTTTCACCTTGTCGAAGTCGAGTCCGACATCGGGATCGAGGTCGAAGACCAGCCGGTCGGGCATCTCGAGCGGATCGATGCGGCTGCCCCAGCCGTGGAACTCGATCGTATTCATCTGCACGCATTCGAGCGCGCCGATCGGCTCGTCGACATAGAGATAATCCTCCGTGTCGCCGTCGCCCTCGGTGATCGGAACGTGAAGGACGTGCGCGCCCATCGAACCGCTGTCATGCTTCTGAAAGAAGCAATTCTTGGAGCGGCCCGAGGGGCAGCGGATGAGGGTCATCGGGCGGGCCCTGAGGTCGACCATGAGGAGGTCGGCCACTGCGGCATAATAGTCGGCGAGGTCGAGCTTGGTGAGGCCGTCCTCGGGGAAGACGATGCGCTCGGGGGAGGTCAGGCGGAGGTTGAAGGAGGCGTGGGTGCGGAGATCCTCCCTGTTTCGCGAAGCGGAATGGGGAGGTGGCAGTGGCGCAGCCGCTGACGGAGGGGCCTTGCTGTTACGTCGCGCCTTGGCCCCTCCACCCTTCGGCTTCGCCGAACGGTCCCCCTCCCCATCGCTGCGCGACGGGGAGGATGGTTCGAGAACCACCTCTTCCGCCTTCTTGTCCTCGCGCAGGCCGAGGAAACTCGGGTGCCTGAGCACGCCGTCGGTGGTGAATTCGGTGTAGGCGATCTCGGCGACGAGGCAGGGCCGGATCCAGGTCGATCCGCGCCGCATCGCCCGTGGGACCTCCAGCGCTGGCTCGTCGAGGGCAAGCGGAGCCATACGCTCGCTGAGGCTCTCGATCGTCCTAGTGTCGAAGCCGGTGCCGACCTTGCCGACATAGCGCAGCTTGCCGCCTTCGTTGACTGCGAGGTGCAGCGAGCGAAAGCCGCGGCGCTTGTCGCTCGCCTGCCAGCCGACGACCACGAATTCCTGCCGGGCGATGCATTTGATCTTGAGCCAGCATCTGGTGCGCGTGCCCCGATAGGGAGCGCTGGCCTTCTTGGAAATGATGCCTTCGCCCTTGTCGGCACAGATGCTGGCGAGCAGCTGTTCGCCCTTGCCGACGATATGGTCGCCGTAGATCAAAGGCGCGGGTACGCTCTTCATCAGCGCGGCCAGGCGCTGCTTGCGCTCGAGGTTGGAGAGCGCCGTGATGTCCTCGCCGCGATCGACCAGCAGGTCGAAGGCGTAGAAGGCGAGGTCGGGCCGGGGCTGGCCCTTGCCACCCTTCACCGTCGACTGGAGGAGCTGGAAGTTGGGCTTGCCCTCCTTGTCCAGCGCCACCGCCTCGCCGTCGAGAAGGCAGCCAGGCGGAAGCGAGGCGGCGGCGGCTTCGGTGATCTCGCGAAAGAAGTCGCTCCAGTCCTTGCCACCCCGGGTCCAGGCAAGCGCGGAGCCTTCGCCGACGCTCAGCAGCAGGCGGTAGCCATCGTACTTGTACTCGTGGATCCAGCCCGAGCCGGTCGGCGGATGGTCGGCGAGAGTGGCAAGCTGCGGTTCCTGGAAGGGCGGGGGAGGGGTGACGTTGCGCTTGGTCCGGCCACCCTTCTTGCCGCCGCGGTTCGACTCCCACACATCCTCCCCGGCGGCGATCTCCGCCATGGTGCGGCCGGTGGTCACGCTGGTCAGGCATTGGTCGACGAGCGCGTCGCCCTGGTCGGGCTTGGCCGCCTCGTCCGTCACCTTCTTCAGCATCCAGGCCTCGCCCTTGTCGCCGGGCTTGCCCTTCAGGCGGAACATGACCCACTCGCCCTGCATCCGCTCGCCTTCGAGGGTGAAGTGGAGGTGGCCCTCCTCCAGCGTCCTTCTCGGGTCCTTGTCGGGGTGCGGGATCCAGCGGCCGCGGTCCCACAGCATGACGGTGCCGCCGCCATATTCGCCCTTGGGGATGATGCCCTCGAATGTGCCATAGTCGAGCGGATGATCCTCGGTGCGCATGGCGAGGCGGTTGGTGCCGGGGTCGAGGCTCGGACCCTTGGGTACTGCCCAGCTCTTGAGCACGCCATCGAGTTCGAGGCGGAAGTCCCAGTGGAGGCGCGAGGCGTCGTGCTTCTGGACGACGAAGCTGTCGCCCTTGCCCTTGAGCCTGCGACCCTTGGGCTCCGCCGTCTTCGAGAAGTCGCGCTTGGCGTTGTAGGTATCGATGGAAAGGCCGGCGGGGCGTTTGGCCATTTCAGTGCTCCTGCGAAGGCAGGAGCCCAGTTTCTTCATGCCGGTTGAAGGCAGGAGGCACTGGGCCCCGGCTTTCGCCGGGGAACATCACCGCTTTCCTCCCGCCGCCTTCTTCGGAGCGGGCGTTTTCTTGGGCGCCGCGGGCGCGGCCTTCCTGGCAGCCGGCTTCTTCGCAGGGGCAGCTTCCGCATTGTCGTTCGACTCGCCCAGGCTCTTCTTGAGCGCCGCCATCAGGTCGATGACGTTGGTCTTGGGTCGCGGCGCGTCTTCCGGGTCCTGAATGACCAGTCCGCCGCCCTTCTTCTTGCGCTTCTCCTCGATCAGGCCGCGCAAGGCATCGACGTAGCGGTTGTGGAATTCACCCGCGTCGAACTTGCCGGTCTTCTTGTCGATGAGCGTGGTGGCAAGATCGAGGAGGTCGGCGTCGGGCTCCACATCGTCGATGTCACGGAAATAGCTCGATGCCTTGTTGAGCTCGTCGGCGTAGCGCAGCGTCTCCATCAGGATCCCGCGCCCGCAGGGCTTGATGGCGACCACATACTCCTGACCGCGCATGGCGAGCTGTCCGATGCCGACCTTGCGCGCCCGGCGAAGCGCTTCGCGAAGAACGATGAAGGCCTCTTCGGCGAGGTCGTCGGCGGGCACCACGAAATAGGGCTTGTCGTAGTAAAGCGCGTCGATGTCGTCGGCGTCGACGAATTGGGCGAGCTCCAGCGTCTTGCGGCTTTCAAGCTTGACGCTTTCGATCTCCTCGGGCTCGAGCAGGACATATTCGCCTTTGGTGACCTCGAAGCCCTTGACGATGTCGTCGGTGCTGACCGGCCCGACGCCCGGCACCACCTTCTCATATTTGATGCGCTTGCCGGACGGCTCGTGGATCTGGTGGAGGGAGATGGAGGCGCCGGACTTGGACGCTGGATAGATTTCCACCGGGATCGAGACCAGCGCGAGGCGGATCTGTCCGCGCCAACTGGGACGGGCGGCCATGGGGGCAAGGCTCCTGTTGATCGTTTCGAGCCTGAATCGCTTGGGAGAAGGCGGCGGTTCCGTTAGGATCGCGCCATGGCCAATCCCGCCGTGAACGTCGCCCTCATCGCCGCTGCGCAGGCGCAGGCGCAATCGACCAAGCTCATCTTCGACCAGTTGCTGACCGCGGGAGCCATCGGTCCCAAGCAGGCCACAAGACTGAAGCTGGAGAAGGGCGGGGACAAGATGCTCGCCTATCTCGTCCGCCGTGGGCACGTGCGGGAGGCAGGCGGCGGGCGGTACTGGCTCGACAAGGAGGCCGTGGCTCGGTCCAAGGCGCGGGGCATCTGGGTCGCGCTGATCCTTTCCGCCTTCCTGATCAGCGGCGGGGCGAGCCTGTTGGCGCTCGCCCTCTAGGTCAGGCCATCACCTCGGCGTCGAGTGCGTAGCCGGCGCTGCGGACGGTTCGGATGAGGTCGGGCTCGCCGAGCGCCAGTCGCAGGCGGCGGATGTGGACGTCCACGGTGCGAAGCTCGATCTCCTCGCTGTGCGGCCAGACGGTTTCGAGCAATTGCTGACGCGAGAAGACGCGCCCGGGATGCTCGAGGAAGTGGCGCAGCAGGCGATATTCGGTGGGGCCGAGCGCCAGCACCTTGCCGTCGCGCTTCACCCGGTGAGCGGCAAGGTCCATCTCCAGCCCGCCATAGTCGAGCGTCTGAGCGGCAAGCGCGGGGCGAACCCGGCGCAGCACGGCGGCGGCCCGTGCCACCAGCTCCTTGGGGCTGAACGGCTTGGTGATGTAATCGTCGGCACCGGTCTCGAGCCCGCGGACCCGGTCGTCCTCCTCGCCCCTGGCGGTCAGCATGAGGATCGGCAGGTTGGCGGTCGAGGGGCGACGGCGAAGGCGGCGGCAGACCTCGATCCCGCTGATCCCTTCGATCATCCAGTCGAGTACCAGGAGATCGGGGCGGATCTCCTCGGCAAGCAGCAAGGCCTCCTCGCCGTCGCCGGTACGGGTGACGACAAAGCCCTCGCGCTCGAAGTGAAAGGTGATGAGCTCGGCCAGCGAGCGATCGTCCTCGACGAGGAGCAGACGCTTGGCCCCGGCCATCAGCGCGCGAGCCCCTCGGCACCCTTCACGCGGTCGGCCATATGCTCTCCTGTGGCAGCATAATAAACCATCTCGGCGATGTTGGTGGCGTGATCGCCCACCCGCTCCAGGTTCTTGGCGACGAACAGGAGGTGCGCCGACTGGCCGATGTTGTGCGGGTTCTCCATCATGTGGGTGAGGAGCGTTCGGAAGATGCTGTCGTAGAAATCGTCAACGGCCCGGTCGCGCTCGCACACCCGCAGCGCCGCTTCGGCGTCGCGCTGGACAAAGGCGTTCAGGACGTCGTGCACCATGGCGGTGGCGATGCGCGCCATTTCGGGCAGGAGCGACAGAGGCTCGATCTTGCCCGCATCCTCCAGCAGAGGAACGCGCTTGGCGATGTTCTTGGCATAATCGCCAATCCGCTCGACCACGCCCGAGATCTTGAGCGCGGCGACCACGTCGCGGAGGTCACCGGCCATGGGCGCCCGAAGCGCGATCAGCTGGATGACCCGGCGCTCGGTTTCCGCCTCGAGGGCATCGATCCTCTTGTCATTCTCGATGACTTGATGCGCGCCGTCGGTGTCGCGCTCCGACAAGCAGCGCATCGCCTCAATGATCGCATGCTCCGCGCGGCCGCCCATCTCGGTGATGAGCGCGCGCAGGCGGTCGAGATCCTCGTCGAACGCCTTGAGCGTATGTCCCTGAGTTGCCACTGGTACGCCCTTTCTCAGCCGTAGCGGCCGGTGATGTAGTCCTGGGTGCGCTGTTCGCGCGGGTTGGTGAAGATCTCCTTGGTCTTGCCGTATTCGATCAGTTCACCGAGGTGGAAGAAGGCGGTCCGCTGGCTGACGCGGGCGGCCTGCTGCATGTTGTGGGTGACGATCGCGATGGCGTAACGGCCGCGCAGTTCGTGGATCAGCTCCTCGATCTTGGCGGTGGCGATCGGGTCGAGCGCTGAGCAGGGCTCGTCCATCAGGATCACTTCGGGATCAACCGCGATCGCCCGGGCGATGCACAGGCGCTGCTGCTGGCCGCCCGACAGGGCCGTGCCGCTTTCCGTCAGGCGGTCCTTGACCTCATCCCACAGGCCGGCACGCCTGAGGCTCTTCTCGACGATGGCGTCGAGTTCCTCCTTGCCCGAGGCGAGGCCGTGAATGCGCGGCCCGTAGGCGACATTCTCGTAGATCGACTTGGGGAAGGGATTGGGCTTCTGGAACACCATGCCGACGCGGGCGCGAAGCTGCACCACGTCCATTTGCGGCGCGGTGATGTCCTGCCCGTCGAGGGTGATGGTGCCGGTCACCCGCGCGCCGACGATCGTGTCGTTCATGCGATTGAGGCAGCGGAGAAAGGTCGACTTGCCGCAGCCCGACGGGCCGATGAAGGCGGTGACCTTGTCCTCGTGGATCTCGATCGAGACGCCCTTCAGCGCCTGCTTCTCACCGTAGAAGACCTCCACATGGTCGGCCCGCATCTTGGGCGTGGCGCCCGTATCGAGGTCGGGGTGGATGTTGGGCTGACCGCCTGCGGTTGCGGGAAAGCGGTCCCGGCCTTCCGGCTCGGGCAGATTGTCGGCCTTGTCCGTGGGGCTTTCCGGCGCATTCGCCTCGGCCGCAATGGCCGTGGACGGGAAAGGCACTACGGAGTTGGTGGTGATCGGCTGTTTCTCGTTGGTCATGGGGCGGAGCCTTACCAGCGCTGCTCGAAGCGGTTGCGAAGATAGATGGCGAGGCCGTTCATGAGCAGCATGAACAGCAGAAGGACGATAATCGCGGCACTGGTCTTCTCGACGAAGGCGCGGTCGACCTCGTCCGACCAGAGGAAGATCTGAACGGGGAGAACCGTTGCCGGATCGGTGAAGCCTTGCGGCGGGGAGGCGATAAAGGCGCGCATGCCGATCATCAGCAGCGGCGCCGTTTCACCAAGCGCCCGGGCCATGCCGATGATGGTGCCGGTCAGCACGCCGGGCAAGGCCAGCGGCAGGACGTGGTGGAAGACCACCTGCATCCGGCTCGCGCCCACGCCGAGCGCGGCATCGCGGATCGAAGGCGGCACGGCCTTGATGGCGTTGCGCCCGGCGATGACGATCACCGGCATGGTCATCAGCGCCAGCGTCAGTCCCCCGACCAGCGCCGCCGAGCGGGGCAGGTGCAAGACGTTCAGGAACACCGACAGGCCTAGAAGCCCGAAGATGATCGACGGCACCGCCGCAAGGTTGTTGATGCTGACCTCGATGAAGTCGTTGAACCGGTTCCGGCTGGCGAACTCCTCGAGATAGACGGCCGCAAGCACGCCCACCGGAAAGGCCAGGGCCATGGTCACGATGATGGTCAGGAACGAGCCCTTGAGCGCTCCCCACACGCCGACCAGCTCGGGATCGGTGGCGTCGCTGGCAGTGAGAAAGGTCGCACTGAAGCCACCGATCCCGCGAACGGTCATCGAAACGAGCAGAAAGGCGAGAAAGCCGAGGCTGATCAGGATGGCCGCGAGCCCGAGCGCGCGAAAGCGCTTTTCGGAGGCGTAGCGGCTGGCGATGCGCTTGCGCATGGCCTCGCTCGCCCAGCGGCTGGCAGGCTTATTCATAGGCTTCCCGATACTTCCGGACGACCCGGAGCGCGATGAGGTTGAGGAGCAGGGTCACGAGGAACAGCACCAGGCCGAGCGCAAAGGCGGCAAGGGTCTTGGGGCTGTTGAACTCCTGATCGCCGGTCAGCAGCTTCACGATCTGCACCGTGACGGTGGTCACGCTCTCGAAGGGGTTGGCGGTCAGGTTGGCGGCAAGGCCGGCGGCCATGACCACGATCATGGTTTCGCCGATCGCGCGGCTGACGGCCAGCAGGATGCCGCCGACCACGCCCGGCAAGGCCGCGGGAAGGACCACGCGGCGGATGGTCTCCGACCGGGTCGCGCCAAGCGCAAGGCTGCCGTCGCGCATCGCCTGGGGCACGGCCGCGATGCTGTCGTCGGCCATGGAGCTGACGAACGGGATGATCATGATGCCCATGACCAGGCCCGCCGCCAGCGCGCTTTCGCTGCTTGCGCCGCTGACGCCGATGGCGATGCCGAGGTCGCGGACCAAGGGTGCGATGGTGAGGGCGGCAAAGAAGCCGTAGACCACCGTCGGAACGCCGGCCAGGATCTCGAGCAGGGGCTTCAGCACCGACCGGAGCTTCGGCGGCGCATATTCGGTGAGAAAGATCGCGCTCATCAGGCCGAGCGGAATGGCGACGACCATGGCGATGATCGCGCCGATGAACACCGTCCCCCAGAACAGGGGAACCGAGCCGAAGGCGCCCGACGCGCCGACCTGGTCGGCGCGAATGGCGATCTGCGGCGACCATTGCGTCCCGAACAGGAACTCACCCGGCGAGATCATGGAAAAGAAGCGCATGGTCTCGAATAGGAGCGAGGCGACGATCCCGAAGGTGGTCAGGATCGCCACCAGCGACGCGGTGACGAGCAGCGCCATCACCCAGCGCTCGACCCCGGCCCGGGCGCGCAGGTCAGGGCGGATCCGGGTCAGGGCATAGCCTGCCCCGGCAAGGGCCAGCAGCAAAGCGAAGATGCTGCCGATCAGCGAATAACGGCCGATCGCCGCTTCAAACACCGGGACCAGCGCCTGCGCGGCCGGATTGAACGCGAGCTCGCTCGCCCCCGTGGCGACCGCGCGGGCCTCCCCAAGGATGGAGTCGCGGGCAAGGTCGAAGTCGGGAAGCTGCTGACCGGCCGGGCTTTCGAGCACGGCCGTGTCGACGAGGCGGTTCTGCAGCGGCGCCCAGATGCTGAGGAACAGCAAGGCCGGCACCGCGGCCCACAGGAAGGCAAAGCCGCCGTGATAGGCGGGCAGGCTGTTCAGCCGGCCCTTGCCCGTCCCGGCCGCCTTGCGCAGCCCTTCTGCCCGGTCGCGGGCCATGAAGAAGGCGCCGCTGCCGACCAGCAGGACCAGCAGCAGGCCAAGAAGAAGAGTCATGAGCGTGAGTTTCGCAGTCTGCCCGAACGGCCGATCACTTCAGGGTCGACGCGTCGACGGGCGTGAGGTTGGTCGCCGCCGCGGCTGCCGCTGTTGCGTCCGCGCCGGTGAAGGGCACCAGGCCGCGCTGTTCGAGAATGCCGCCCGCGCCCCAGGCACCGACGAACTGCGCCAGGAAGCCGCGGATCGCCGGCTTCACCGCGGCATGCTCGCCCTTCACGTAAAGGTACATGCGGCGGGCACCCGGGTAGCTCAGATTCTGGATGGTCGCCTGGGTGGGGAGCACGCCGTTGATCTCGAGCGGGCGGATCTTGTCGGCATTCTCGGCAAGGAAGCTGTAGCCGAGCACGCCGATGGTGCCCGGATCGGCCTCGACCTTCTGCACGAGCAGATTGTCGTTCTCGCCCGCTTCGACGAACACGCCGTCCTCGCGGACGCGGGTGCAGACGTCCTTGTGCCGGGCTTCGTCGCTGGCCTTGAGCGCCTTCATCGCCGGGTCGCTCTCGCAGCCCGGAGTCATCATCAGCTCAACGAAGCTGTCGCGGGTGCCGCTGGTCGGCGGCGGGCCCATGACGCGGATCGGCATGGCCGGAAGCGCCGGATTGACGTCGCGCCAGGTGCGCGCCGTGTTCGGGCCACGACCGTAGGGGTTGGCGGCCACCGCCTCATAGACGTCGGCAAGCGACACCTTGAGCGGCGCGGCCTTGTTCGATTCGATCAGCGTCAGCCCGTCGATGCCGATCGGCACCTCGATCACCTGCTTGACGCCGGCGGCAAGGCAGGCGTCATGCTCGCTCTTCTTCATGCGCCGGGACGCATTGACCATGTCGGGAAAGTCCTGCCCGACGCCCTGGCAGAAGAGCTTGATGCCCGAGCCGGTGCCGGTCGATTCGACGATCACGCTGGTGCCCGCATTGGCCCGCTGAAAGGCTTCGGCAACCGTGGTCGTGAAGGGGTAGACCGTCGAGGAGCCGACGATCTTGAGCTGCGAGGCAGCATTGCCGCCGCTCCCGCCACCACAGGCGGCAACCAGCGCCGCGAACGGCAGCGCAAGCAGGAACTTCTTCATGGAAAAAACACCCTCTTCTGACGGGCTGTCACGACCAGGCCCCGAGGCTCCTTAGCCTCGCTGCCGGGCCCCCATGTGACGCCTTCGTTACATTGTCGTGACACGAGCGCCGGCTCACCGCGTCGGCAGGCGGACCTCGACCTCGGTGCCGCGCCCCGGCTCGCTGCGGATGGTGAGCGTGCCGCGGTGCCGCTCCACCACCTGCTTGACGATGGCGAGGCCAAGCCCGGTGCCCCCGCTGTCCCTGCTGCGGGCGGCGTCGACCCGGTAGAAGCGCTCGGTAACGCGGGAAAGGTGCTCCTCGGCGATTCCCTCGCCCCGGTCGCGGACGCTGATGGCCTGCCAGCCGCCGTCCGCCCGCAGCTCGAAGGTTATGCGATCGCCAGGCTGCCGGCAGCCGTAGCGCAGCGCATTGTTGAGGAGATTGTCGATGACCTGGCGAAGCTGGCCAGCATCGCCGCGTACCGCCGGAAGGCCGTCCTTCAGGTCGGTCGCAATGCCGCACCGGCATCTTTCGGCGAGAGCCTGGGCGGACTGCGCCGCATCGCGGCAGAGATCGGCCAGCTGGACCCGCTCGTTGGGGAGGCGAAAGCGGTCGGCTTCGATCCGCGACAGGCCCATCAGGTCCTGCACGATGCGCAGCATCCGACTGGCCTGCGCATGGATCTGCTCGCCGAAGCGCTGGCGGATTGCCGGATCGAGCTCGCCTGGTTCTGCCAGCGTCTCCGAGTAGCCGAGCACGGCGGCGAGCGGAGTCCGGAGCTCGTGGCTGGCATTGGCGACAAAGTCGACCTGGGCTCGCTCTGCGGCCTGTCGGGCGGAGCGGTCCGCCACCCGGACGAGCAGGATATTGTCCTCGAGCCGCGAAATGGTGACCTCGGCCGTCCGGTCCACGCCGCCGATCCCGAGCACCTCCAGCCGACCCGGCCGCCCGGCCAGGATCGCGTCGAGCACCTGCGGCTGCCGCAACGCGAAGCGGACATTCTGTCCCACCAATTGCCGGCCGAGCAGGGTCCTGGCGGCCGGGTTGGCGGCAAGGGTCCGCTCCCCTCCGACCAGAAGAGCCGGCTCCTCGAGAGCATCAAGCAAGGCAAGGGCGAGCGGCGCAACAGCCATGGGCGCCCCGCAGGCTAGAGCGTCAGGCCGCGTCCGGCAAATGCCGAAGCGAGCGCCACCGCTCGATGCTCCGGGTGCGAAGGGCTGCGGCGCCGATCAGCAGCAGGATCGGGTAAGACCAGAAGGCGAGCGCCGCTCCGAACACGAAGCGCATGAGGTCGGGCTGGATGAGCTTGAGCGGATGGACGATCAGGGTCGTCAGCTGCAGGCCGGCGACCCACAGGGGCCAGAAGCGGCTCGAGCGCATGGCGATGGCAAGGAAGGCCAGAAAGACCAGCAGGTCGATGACAAAGGTCGTGATCTCGAGGCGGGCGAAGCGGATGTTCAGGGCGTCGCCCAGGGCAACGGTCAGCACCGTGCCCGCGACGCAGGTCAGGGCCGCGGCCTGCTCCTCCTTGCCGCCGCGCCGGAAGGCCAGCAGCAGAACGGCGAGCAGCAGCCCGTAGAAGATGACCAGGCGCATATCTTACGGCAGAGCGGGCCCGCCGGCATGACTCCGGCGAGCCCTCTTGGTCGATGAGCCCGATCGGCTCAAGCAACCGCCCGAAGCGGGGCATGCGCGCCCGGGGGCGGGCACTCGCGACCATCGCCGAAGCTGGTGGTGCGCAGACCCGGAACCTGCTGCTTGGCGTCCAGCAACGCCGAATGGCAATTGGCCATGCCGCCGCGAGCCATGACCAGCGCCTGGAGCGCGACCACGACCTGCTCCAGCGCCTCGTGGCCGGTGCCGATCCCGACTCCGACGATCGAACGGGCACGAACCATGCGGTTCTGCAGCTCCGCCAATTCGATCAGGGCTGCTTCGATACTGTCTTCGACGGCGCGAACCTGGTGAGCGACGTCCAATGCGGTTTGCTCGAGAATTTGCCTGCGCATGACCTCTCCTAGGCCGAAGCCCCCCGGGCCCGGTCCTTGTCTGTTGTTCAAGCAGCAGGCCGAGCGGGCGGGTCACTCGGTCAGGGTTGGACCATGCGGGCCAGGCTTTCCAGGCCCGCCAGGAACATCCCGGCCGAGAAGCTGGTCGCCAGGGCAATGCCGAGGATCGCTGCCAGCCTCTTCCCCACACCCCACCTGTTGCTGGGCTGTTGTGGTGTCGACACCGGAAGAAACAGGAGAGGCCGAGGTGAAAACGTCCTCTGCTCGGTTTCGAGGCGCTCCGCCCCGGCCCCTCCTGTGCGATCAGCGTGCCGAATCTGAAAACTGACCGCCACATCGGTCTGATCTTCCGCCGGTGCAGCGTCGATGTGCGAAGGCTGATGTATCAATCGCTGATATGGAGCGGGCTCGGCAACAGCGCCCGCCGCAGAGGCGACTTCCTCGTCATAGGCCGCGACAAGGCGAGCCGCTTCCGAGCGGCGCGCGACCTTCAGCCGCTGGATTGCTCCGCGAACGCGTTGATCGACGGTATGGGGGGAGATGCCGAGCTGCGCGGCGATTTCCTTCGAGTTAAGGTGCCGGTTGACCAGTCGAAGCACCTCGAGCTGACCAACGCTGAGCAGGGCGCAGCGTTGGTGACCGGTGAGGTCGGTCTTTCCCGAGGCGCCAGGCGCTCCGGCCGCTCCCTTCATTTCCGTCGACCCGCCCCGTGAGGGTGGTTGCAAGGTCATGGCTGCTAATTACCAGCAAACACGAGGAAAGGTAGGGGTTTGGACTAGGGTCGATGATAACCGGAAGGTACGCATTCTCCGCCTCTTACAGCGTTACTAACTGGTTCAGCCTTGCGCGGGGTCGGGTCGCATAGCCGCGCGGGGACTACACGAATCGCATCCGATTTCGAGATTCTTTCGCAGCTGGCGCTGTTCTGCTTGTGGACACCCGCGGGGCGTCGGAATGGTGGAGAGGGCTGGATTCGAACCAGCGTACGCTTGCGCGGGCAGATTTACAGTCTGCTGCCTTTAACCACTCGGCCACCTCTCCACGAGGTCGGGCAGGCGGGCCCAATGCCGCCCGGGTGCTGCCCTGTCAACTTGCCTATCGCCGGATTCGGTCTTCCAGCCGGCGCACGCCGAGGCTTCCCACACGAAAGCTGCCGGCCTTCATGGCGATGGGGGCAAGCCGGTCGGTCCCCGGCTGCTCGTGGCCGACGAGAAAGGCCGCGCTGCTCCGGCCGCTGCCGTGCGCCCAGCGGTATCCGGCATTGAAGGCGAGAAGGGGAACGAACAGGCGGCGGCCCTGCGCCTCATATTCGCGAATGGCCGTGCGCGGCATCCGGATCTCGTGGGTGAGATCGCCTGACTGGAGCCGCGGCAGTTCGGCAAGGCCGATCTCCCTTCCATCCGGACGGGCAAAGAAGGCCGCAAGCTCCTCCGCCTGCCGGTCGCCCGCATTGAGAGCGAGCGCCTCCACCACGATGTCGCGCGCCGCCGCCATGCCGCTGTTGAGAAGCGTGAGGCGGAAGTGAAGCACTGCTTCGAGGTCGGTGACCAGCAGCTCGCCCAAAGCAACGTCGAGTTCCAGCCAGGGACGGAGGCCGGTGCTGACGATCCCGCCGGCGGGCGCCTGTTCGGCCAGCGCAGCGGGGGTCGGTGTGCGCAGACGGGTGCTGACGAGGCCGGCAGGCAGCGTCGCTCCCCCTGCCTCGGCCGGCGCAGGAACGGGTGGCGGCGCAGAGCGAAGGCGGGTGGTGACCAAGCCGGCCGGCAGCGCCGGCGCCGCGTCCTGGCGTTCGGGCGGGGGAGGAGGTGCGCTTGCCGGCGTTCTGGCCGGGGTCTCGACCGGGTCTGCAGCGGGGCCAAGTATCGCGGGCTCCCTCCTGCGGCGCTGCCTTCGCCCGAACAGCAGGGCAAGGGCAATGCCCGCGAGCGCCGCAAGAACGAGCCACGGCCAAGTGCCCGGCCCTTCCGAACTCACGCCTGCAGCCTGATCGGGCAGCGAGGCGCTGGGCTCAGCCGGCTGGGGTGAAGCGGTGGCCTGCGCAGAATCGAGGCCAACGGTGACGTCGCTGGAGGGTGCGGCGGCTGGGGGTGTCTGCAGAACCTCGATCGCCGGAGCTGCAATGGGCGCTCTTGCCGACGGACGCTCGTCCGGTTCTGCGGGCGGCCGCGCGGCTTCTCGTGTCGGGGCAGGGGTAGCCGGCCGCTGGGCTGGAGCAGGGCTCTGCGCGGGCGGAGTGGCGCGCGGGGCGGGGCGAGGCTCTTCCGCTGCCGCTTCAGGGGCGGGAGCGGGCCCCGTCCGTGTTCCCGGAAGCGAGAAGTCGCGCAACTGCTCGGGCCCGACCGTCCCTTCGCGAGGCGGCGGCGCCGGTGTCACGACATTGGCCGGCGCCTGCTGCTGCGCGGCGGCAATGCCGCTCGTCGTCAGCAGCAGGCAGGCAAGGAGAAAACGGATCAGCGGCACAAGAGCCTGAAGGTGCAGGGAATGAACGGGAAACAAGCCGCGCCTCATGGCCGAGAGCCGGGCTCCCGGCAAGCCGCGGCTCAGGTCAGCGAGCGTCCACCAGCACCAGTTCGGCGTCCTCGCTGGCTTCGATCACCAATTGCTGCTCGCCGGTGATCGCAATGCCGTCGCGAGCGCCGGCCGATATGCCGTTCACTGCGATGGCTGCCGAGGGCACGAGGTAGAGGTGGCGCGTCGGCTCGGCCGTCATGGTCAGCGACGTGCCGCCGCGAAGGGTTGCGCCGAGCACCCGGGCGTCCGCGTTGATGGTCAGCGCGCCGTCATCCGCGTCGCCGCTGGCGAGCAGCTGAAAGGCACCGTCCCGCGCTTCCCGCGGAAAGGGCATCGCTCCCCAGCTTGGCTTTGCCCCCGGACGGTCGGTCTCGATCCAGATCTGGAACAAGGTCGTCTCCTCGTCCTCCAGATTATACTCGGCATGGACCACTCCCTGCCCGGCGCTCATCACCTGGACGTCGCCGGCCCCGGTGCGGCCCTTGTTGCCGAGGCTGTCCTGGTGGGTGATCGCGCCGGTGCGGACATAGGTGACGATCTCCATGTCGCGGTGCGGGTGGGGCGGGAAGCCGGACTTGGCCGCGATCCGGTCGTCGTTCCACACCCGGATCCGGCCCCAGCCCATGCGCGACGGGTCGTAGTAATTGGCGAAGGAGAAGTGATGACGAGCATCGAGCCAGCCGTGGTCGGCGTGGCCGAGGCTTGGAAAGGAGCGAACATCGATCATGCCGGCCAAGGTGGGCGCGCCGCCCGGCCGCGCCAAGTGTCAGCCCTGTAACCGCAGCCTTTGGCCATAGTCCGCAGCCTTTTGCGCATAGTAAAGGGCGCTGCCCTCCAGCATCTGCAGTTCGGCCTCGGTCAGCGGCCGCACGATCCGCGCCGGCGCCCCAACCAGCAATTGCCCCGCTTCGTAGGTCTTGCCCTCGGGCACGAGCGCTCCGGCGCCAAGGATGCAGCGTTCGCCGATGAAGGCGCCGTTCAGGACCCGCGCGCCCATGCCGATCAGGGCTCCGTCTGCAATGGTGCAGCCATGAAGGATCGCCTGATGTCCCACCGTCACCCGCCGTCCGACCGTCAGCGGGGCATGGGGGTCGCTGTGGCAGATGGCTCCGTCCTGGATGTTGCTCTCGTCGCCGATGATTATCGGACCGTTGTCGGCGCGGATCACGGCCCCGAACCAGACGCTTGCCCGTGCGCCGAGCCGCACGTCTCCGATGAGGTCGGCCGACGGAGCGACCCAGGCGCCGGGGGCGAGCGAAGGCGCATCCGGTCCAAGTTGGTAGAAAGGCATGGGCCTTAGGCTAGGCGAAGGGAGCCGAAGCGCAAAGATCGCTTTTCGCGCCGCCTTGGTTGGTCTAGCGAATCAACCGATGCCTGCGTTCCTGGATGGCGGCGGCGAGTGCGGCGCCCTGATCAGAGAGAAAGATTGGTCCGGTAGCCTCGGGTCGCCCGAGGAATGGCCAAGCAGCCTCCGGGCAGCCGTCGGCCTGGTCCTTCGTTCGCCGGTTCCAATGGCCTTGCTGTGGGGCAGGGACGGCATCTTGCTCTACAACGACGGCTACAAGGAGGTAGCCGGAGCCAATCACCCGCGCATCCTTGGCCTGCCCGTCTTCGAAGCATGGCCGGAAGCGGCCGACTTCAACCGGCACGTGCTGAGCGAGGTGCTGGCCGGGCGAACCGTCAGCCTGCATGGGATCGAGTTCGAGCTTGCCAGGGGAGCGCAAGCTGCGGCCTCCACCTTCGATCTCGACTATTCGGCGGTGCCTGGCGAAGACGGCCATCCGGCCGGAGTCCTTGCGGTGGTGATCGAAACCACCTCGCGCATGGCCGCGGAACGCGCCCTGCAGCAGCGCAACGATCGCCTGACCTTCTTCGACAATCTGTCCGAAGCCATCAAGAGCCTGACCGAGCCGACGGCCATCATGGCGGTGACCGCGCGCCTGCTCGGGCAGCACATGCGGGCGTCCGTCGTCGCCTACGCCGACATGGAGGCCGACGAGAACGTCTTCAACATCCGCGGCGACTGGGCGGCGGAAGGGTCGGCCAGCATCGTCGGGCGCTACAGCCTATCGGCCTTCGGACCGACCGCCGTGTTCCGCCTCAAGGCCGGTCAGGCCTTCATCACCCGCGACACCCTGGCCGAACTCGGGCCGGAGGAGGGCAAGGCGCTGCTCGACCTTGGTCTCGGCGCGACCGTCTGCATGCCTTACATCCGCAGCGGCCGGCTCACTGCGCTGATGGCGGTCCACCAGAAGGAGCCGCGCGACTGGTCCGCCGAAGACCTGTCGCTGATCGTCGAAGCGACCGAGCGGAGCTGGGCGCATGTGGTCCGGGTGCGGTCGGAGGCGATCGTCCGCGAAAGCGAGGACCGCTTCCGCAACATCGCCGACCACACGCCCGTCATGCTGTGGGTGACCGACGAGACCGGCTATTGCACCTACCTCAACCGCACCTGGTACGAGTTCACCGCGCAGGCAGCCGGCAAGGGCGAAGGCTTCGGCTGGCTCGATGCCGTTCACGAGGACGATCGGCCCGAGGCCGAACGCACGTTCCTGCGGGCCAATGACGAACGCCGCCCGTTCGAGATCGACATGCGCATCCGGCGCTCGGACGGTAGCTATCGCTGGTGCATCGACACCGGCTCGCCCCGCTTCGACGCCGATGGCCGCTTCCTTGGCTATGTCGGCTCGGTGCTCGACGTGGACGAACGCCGCGAAGCGGTCGAGAAGGTCCGCCGGAGCGAGGAACAATTGCGCGCGCTGATCGAGCAGATGCCGGTCGGTGTCGCCGTGGCACGCATGCCGCGGGGCGAGATCTTCCTCTACAATCAGGCGCTCGAGACCATGCTCGGCCATTCGATCCTGTCGGAAGGGAAGGACACGTACGACCGCTACGGCGGGATCGACGAATATGACCAGCCGGTTGCGCCGGACGCCTATCCCTTGTTCCGGGCCATCGCTTATCAGGAAACGGTGCAGGGCGACGAGATGCGCTATCGCCGTCCGGACGGCCGGATCATCACCCTGCTCGGCCATGCCGCCCCGATCGTCAGCGAAGACGGCGAGGCGGACCTTGCCGTGGTAACGCTTCAGGACATCACGGCCCGCAAGGCGGCGGAGGCGCATCAGGTTCTGCTGATCAACGAGCTCAGCCACCGGGCCAAGAACCTGCTCGCCATCATCCAGAGCATCGCCCAGCAGAGTTTCAAGGGGCGGCCCGAGGCTGCCGACAATTTGGTGCGGTTCGAAGGCCGCCTCGGCGCGCTGTCCGCCGCCCACGGCATCCTGACCCAGGAGCGCTGGGAGTCGGTGCCCCTGCGCCGGATCATCTGCGAGACCTTCACCGCGCTTCGCTCCGACGACGAACGGCTGATCCTCGACGGACCTGATCTCGACCTCCCGCCCAAGGTCGCCGTCAGCCTGGCCATGGCCGTCCACGAGCTGGCCACCAATGCGGTCAAATATGGCAGTCTCAGCCAGGACGAAGGCTCCGTCGCGATCAGCTGGTCCGCCGAGGACGGCCGTCTTCGGCTGCGCTGGGAGGAGCGCGGCGGTCCGCCGGTCGTGGCCCCACCCAGTCGCGGCTTTGGAAGCCGGATGATCGAGCGCGGGCTGGCTGCCGAGCTTGGCGGCCAGGTGGCGATCAGCTTCAACCCCGCCGGAGTGGTCTGCGAGGTCGACGCCCCCCTGCCGGCGAATGGCTGACGTGCCCCGGATCCTTCTCGTCGAGGACGAGCCCATGATCGCCTTCGCGCTCGAGGACATGGTGGGTGAGCTTGGGTACGAGCCGGTCGGGCCGGCCTTCCGGCTGTCGGACGCCCTGAAGCTGGCTGCCGAAGCCGACATCGATGCGGCCGTGCTCGACGTGAACCTGAACGAGCAGCAAAGCTTCCCCGTCGCCGACCTCCTCCGTGAGCGGGGCGTGCCTTTCCTGTTCGCCACCGGCTATGCCGAAGGCGGCGTTGGCTGGAGCGGGGTAGCTCCCGTGATCGCCAAGCCTTACACTCGCCACCAGCTGCAACGGGAGCTTGAAGCGCTGCTTCGTTGACGGGCGGCACCGGACAAGGGCCGGGTGTCGAGCGGGATGCGTCCTCCTATATCCCGCTCATGCTGACAGTGTGGTTCGACGGAACCTGTCCTCTTTGCCGGCGCGAGATCGCGATGTTGCGGCGCCTCGATCGCCGGCAGGCGATCCGCTTCATCGATGTCAGCAATCCGCGAGCCGGTGAGCACTGCCCCATTGATCGCTCGGCCCTGCTCGCCCGCTTCCATGCCGAGGAGGGTGGACGGCTGCTGAGCGGCGCGGCCGCCTTCGCGGCCATGTGGCGAGCCATACCGTTGCTCCGCCCGCTCGGGCTGGCTGCCCGCAACCAACTCGTCCTTCGCCTGCTCGAGCGCCTCTACCTGCGCTTCCTCACCATTCGGCCCTGGCTGCAGCGGAGGCTCGGCACGTGACCGACGATGAGCACTCGCTGCCCAGCGGCAAGGCGGTGCCGCGCTCCCGGCTGGCCCGCGCCGGTCAGTTCGGGCGGCTTGCCGGAAGCCTTGCCGGCGGCATGATCGCCGAAGGTGCCCGCCGCCTCGGCCAGGGCGAGCGGCCAAAGGCGCGCGATCTCCTCCTGACCCCCGGCAACCTGACCCGGGTCGCCGAACGCCTGGCGCACCTTCGCGGGGCGGCGATGAAGCTTGGGCAGATGATCTCTCTCGATGCCGGCGACTTCCTTCCGCCCGAGCTGACCGACATCCTCGCGCGGCTTCGCTCCAATGCCTACCACATGCCGCCGCCGCAGCTCGCCGGCGTGCTGGCAGCGGA
>ERZ1066120.482-NODE-482-length-36571-cov-37.466672_pt1 | contig 36571 bp, 37 predicted proteins | sample MGYA00382767_ERZ1066120 | MGnify/ENA primary metagenome ERZ1066120 (study PRJEB33369, sample SAMEA5778350) | biofilm metagenome | biome: Industrial cooling water; feature: Water cooling tower basin; material: Biofilm | place: United Arab Emirates | collected...
CGCAGGGCGGGGGGCCTCGGCGGCGGGGGCGTCCTCGCGGCGGGCGCGGACCCTCTCGCGGCCCCGGCGGGGCTTGTCCTCGCGCCGCTCGTCGCGGGCGGGGCGGGCGGGGCGCTCCTCCCGGGCCTCGCGGGGGGGGGCCTCCCCGAGCGGGCTCTCGACGCGCGGGATCTCGCGCTGGATGAGGGCCTCTATGGCCAGGAGGTTCTTCTCGTCCTTGGGGGCGCTGATCGTCAGCGCCTTGCCCGACCGGCCGGCGCGGCCCGTGCGGCCGATGCGGTGCACGTAGTCCTCCGAGTGAGAGGGCACGTCGAAGTTGAACACGTGCGACACGGCCGGGATGTCGAGCCCGCGCGCGGCCACGTCCGAGGCGACCAGCAGGCGCAGGCGCCCGTCGCGGAAGGCGTCCAGCGTGCGCGTCCTCACCGACTGGTCGAGGTCGCCGTGGATGGGCTCGGCGTCGTAGCCGTGGCTCTTGAGCGACTTGGCGACGACGTCCACCTCCACCTTGCGGTTGCAGAAGATGAGGGCCGAGGTGCAGGCCTCGCCCTCGGCGTCTATCAGGGCGCGCAGGACGGCGCGCTTCTCGCTGCCGCCCTCGTCGCGGCGGGAGGGGGCGAACAGGACCACGCCCTGCTCGATGGTCTCGGCGGCGGTGGCGCGCCGCGCCACCTCGACCTTGGCGGGGTCCTTGAGGAAGGTCTTGGTGATCCTCTCGATCTCCTTGGCCATGGTGGCCGAGAAGAAGAGCGTCTGGCGCGCGGGGGGCACCAGGCCGAAGATGCGCTCGATGTCAGGGATGAAGCCCATGTCGAGCATCCTGTCGGCCTCGTCCACGACCATGATCTGGACGCCGGTGAGCAGGAGCTTGCCGCGCTCGAAGTGGTCGAGGAGGCGGCCGGGGGTGGCGATGAGCACGTCCACGCCGCGGTCAATGAGCTGGTCCTGGTCCTTGAAGCTCACGCCGCCGATCAGGAGGGCCTTGGTGAGCTTCACGTGGGCGGCGTACTTGTCGAAGTTCTCGGCCACCTGGGCGGCGAGCTCCCGCGTGGGGCAAAGGACCAGGGAGCGCGGCATGCGGGCGCGGGCGCGGCCCTGCTGGAGGCGCGTGATCATGGGCAGCACGAAGCCCGCCGTCTTGCCCGTGCCGGTCTGGGCGATGCCGAGCACGTCGCGGCCTTCGAGCGCGGGAGGGATGGCGCCGACCTGGATGGGGGTGGGCGTGGTGTAGCCCGATTCCGTCACGGCCTGCAGCACGCGAGGGTCGAGGGCGAGGTCTGAGAAGAGGGTCAATGGCTGTCCTTGGCGATGAGGTGCGGCGCTGTGGCCGCTCTCGCAAGGCGCGGCCGCCCCGGCCGGATTGCGGGGGCTCGTCGAACGCCTGCGGCGTTAGGGGGAAAGGGACGGAAGGTCAAGGGGCTGGGCGGCGCGCCGCGTCACGCTACAGTGGGGGGCGCAACGGAGGAGGGGACCGCGATGGCGATCCAGAAGAGCGGCAGCGCCCACTGGCAGGGGGGGCTGCGGGACGGGCAGGGCACCCTGTCGCTGGAGTCCGGCGCGCTGAGGGGGCAGAGCTACAGCTTCGCCAAGCGCTTCGGCGGCGAGGCGGGGACCAACCCGGAGGAGCTGATCGGGGCGGCGCACGCGGCCTGCTTCGCCATGGCCATGAGCAACGAGCTGGGCAGGGCGGGGCTGACGGCCGACAGCATCGAGGCGACCAGCACGGTCACGTTGGACCCCGCGCAGGGGAAGATCACGCAGGTGCACGTGGAGGTCGTGGCGACCGTGCCCGGCGCCACGCCCGATCAGTTCGCGGCAGTCGCGGAGACCACCAAGGTGAACTGCCCCGTGAGCAAGGTGCTGGCGGCGGCCGACATCACCATGGCGGCGCGGCTGGGGTAGTCACCAGCGGCGGTAGCGGCGGCGGGAGCGGCCGTTGAGCTTCCTCATGGCGAACTTGAGGAGGAGGTTGAGGATCATGCGCTTCATGGGGCGGCTCCGGTCCGGGGGGCTGGGGTCGTCACAGAGCGCATATGGGGACGGCGAGGCCCGATGGAAGGGGCCCGCGGCCGCGGGGCGCGCGAGGCGGGCGCGTGCGCGACGCGCGGCGGCCGGGTCTTTGCGGGCCCGCGGGTGCGTGCGGGTCCTCCCGGTGGGTCCCGCCCGTGGGACCCCTCAAAGAGCGTTCGACGGCCCGGGTGGTGGCCGAAGCGGAAGGACCTATCAGCGGGACCCAGCTCCTGGACCGAAGGCGCGCCCCATAGGTGGCTGACGCGCCGGGTCGATGGGGCTGGCCTTCCGCGAACCCCAAGGGTCTTCTCTCCGCAGTGACAGGGAGAATCACCCGGAGAGGTTAAGGAAGCGTGGCGGCACCGCGCGGTGGGGGGCGGGGGGGACGCAACGGGGGAGGCGCTGGCGGGGTGAGCCTCGCCCTATGCGGCGGCGCCCGTCGCGGGGGTGGAGGGTGCGCGAACCCGGCCCCTCGGGGGGCCGGAACCGCACACCCTACGGGCCTTGGCTCCTGCGGCTCCAGATCAAGGGCAGGCGGCGCATGGCCCGGACTGGCTGCCGTGGAGCACGTCCAGGACACGCACGTCGCCTTTGACCACCTCGTAGTTCAGCCGATAGCGATACCGTCGCGTGAGCAGGGAGCGCTGCGGGCGCCGTCCAGGGAGGCGCGGGCTGGCCAGGGAGTGATCGGTGAGGAGGAGGGCGGCGCCGGCCACGTCGTCCAGGAGCCGTTCGGCGGCCTGCGGGTTGGGCGCGGTGAGAAAGGCGACAAGGCGGCGCAGGGAGGCCGCCGCGCGGGCGGCGAAGCGGACCCTAGCCAAGCCGCCGGCCGAAGAGCGACTCGATCTCGGCCCTGTCGGCCTCGACGAAGGGCTCGGCCGCGAAGCGGTCGATGTGGGCCAGTTCCTCGGCGGTGAAGGTGGCGGCGCGCGAGGCCACGAAGGCCGAGAGGAGGTTGGCGAGATCGTCCTGGTCGGCGGAGGGCAGGGCCCTGGCCTCGGCGAACAGGTCCAGGAGGCGCTGGTTCATGGGTGGAGGATAGGCCGCGCGGGGCCGGCCGTCACGCCCCCATCATCTCCTTGGTCGCCGTGAGCCGCACCTCCGGGTGGTCGCGCGCCACCCTGTCGATGTCCCATTGCAGCCGAGTGAGATACACCACGTCGCCGTCGTTGTCGTGGGCGATGTGGCCCTTGTTCTTCTGGACGAACGCCTCCACCGCGTCCTCGGGACCCGACACCCAGCGGGCCGACGTGAACTGGGTGCCCTCGAAGCGGACCGGCAGGCCGTATTCGCCCTCGATGCGGGAGGCCAGCACGTCGAACTGGAGGGCGCCCACGACGCCCACGATGTGGCCGGAGCCGATCAGGGGCTTGAAGACCTTGGCGGCGCCTTCCTCGGCGAACTGCATGAGCGCCTTCTCCAGGTGCTTGGCCTTCATGGGGTCGCCGGGGCGCACGGCCTGGAGCAGCTCGGGGGCGAAGGAGGGGATGCCGGTCACGCGGATGGCCTCGCCCTCGGTGAGCGTGTCGCCGATCCTGAGCTGGCCGTGGTTGGGGATGCCGATGATGTCGCCGGCCCAGGCCTCGTCGGCCACGGCGCGGTCGGCGGCGAGGAAGAGGACGGGGGCGCTGACCGTGATGGGCTTGTTCGCGCGGACGTGGTGCAGGCGCATGCCGCGCTCGAAGTGGCCGGAGGCCAGGCGCAGGAAGGCCACGCGGTCGCGGTGCTTGGGGTCCATGTTGGCCTGGACCTTGAAGACGAAGCCGGCGACCGTGTGCTCGTCGGGGCTCACCTGGCGGGGCTCGGCGCGCTGGGGTTGCGGCTCCGGCCCATAGGCGCCGATGCCGTCCATGAGCTCGCGCACGCCGAAGGTGTTGATGGCGGAGCCGAACCAGATGGGCGTGAGGGAGCCCTCCAGCACGCGCGCGCGGTCGAAGGGGGGCAGGAGGCCGCGGGCCATCTCCACCTCCTCGCGCAAGCGGACGAGGAGGTCGGGGGGCACGTGGGCCTCGATGGCGGGGTCGTCGAGGCCCGCGATCTCCACGGTCTCGGCGACCCTGTTGCGGTCGGCGCGGTCCATGATCTCGAGCCGGTCGCGCAGCAGGTCGTAGGCGCCCAGGAAGTCGCGGCCCACGCCGATGGGCCAGGACGCGGGGGTCACGTCGATGGCGAGGCTCTCCTGGATCTCGGAGACGATCTCGAAGGTGTCGCGGCTCTCGCGGTCCATCTTGTTGCAGAAGGTGAAGATGGGCAGGTCGCGCAGGCGGCAGACCTCGAAGAGCTTTCGCGTCTGGCTCTCGACGCCCTTGGCGCCGTCAATGACCATGACGGCCGCGTCCACGGCCGTCAGCGTGCGGTAGGTGTCCTCCGAGAAGTCCGAGTGGCCGGGCGTGTCCACGAGGTTGAAGCGCCACCCGCGGTGGTCGAAGCTCATGGCGGAGGCGCTCACGGAGATGCCGCGCTCCCTCTCCATCTGGAGGAAGTCGGAGCGCGTGCGGCGCGCCTCGCCCTTGGCCCGCACCTGGCCGGCCATCTGGATGGCGCCGCCGAGGAGGAGGAACTTCTCGGTCAGCGTGGTCTTGCCGGCGTCGGGGTGGCTGATGATGGCGAAGGTCCGCCGGCGGGCGACCTCGGGGGGGAGCGCAGGGGCGTTCGGGATGCGGTTGAGCATGGCGCACCTCTACGGCAGGGCTTGCCGGGGGTCCACCGGACGGGCTGATATGGCCTGGCGGGCCCGCCCGGTCCAGACTCGGCCGATCACCCCACAGGGAGAGACCCCCATGCGACGCCTCCTCTTGCTGCCGCCCGTGCTCCTGCTCGCCGCCTGCGAGCAGGTGGCCCTGGTGGACCCCGCCGACGACTTCCTGGAGCGGTCGGAGGCCTACAACGACATGGCCGGGCGCGTGCTCGACATGGACGTGGCCACGGCCGCCGAGGTCCCCGCCTCGGGCGGCGCGGTCTACGCGGGATACGCGGCGCTGGGCGCGGGCGGCGAGGACGGCGCGGTCCTGGTGGGCGATTCGCGCATCGCGGTGGACTTCGCGGACGCGGAGGTCAGCGGGACGCTCGACGACTTCGTGGGCGTCGTCGGCGACGGGGCGGCGCGGTCCTACGAGGGCGAGCTGTCCATCACCGGCGGGCGGCTCGGGGGCCTGACGGCCTCGGGCTGGGACGCGGCGGTGCAGGGGGAGCTGTCGAGCGGCCGCAACGACCTCGCGGTGGACGGCAGCCTCGTCGGGGTGCTCCTGAGCGAGGACGGGCGCGACGTGGCGGGCCTACGGGGGGTGGCCGGGGCGGGCACCGGCTTCGAGCTGGACGGCCGGGCGGTCGGCGGCACGCTCGACGTGGTGGGCGAGCGCGGGGCGCTGCGGGACTAGGCCGCGTGGCCCCTGGGCCACGGGGGCGGCCCTGGGGCTTGCCAGGGGTGCGGGGCGCGGCGATGCTGCAGGCCGACCCTGTGCCCGGAGACCCCCCATGACCCGCCTCGCCCTTCTCGCCCCCCTCCTCCTCCTCGCGGCCTGCGGGAGCGGGGAGGGGGAGGGCACGCGCTTCGACGCGCTCAACCTGGAGGCGCAGGCCCTGGGCAACGAGGTGGGCGCGCTGAGCTACACCGACCCCGCCACGCTGCCCACGACCGGCACGGCGTCCTATTCGGGCGTGATGCAGCTTGGGCTCGCCGCCATACCCGGCGACACGCTGGACGACACGGACCTGGCGGGGGACCTGGAGCTGACGGTGAACTTCGCGGGCACGGGCGACCCGGTCACGGGCTCGGCCACGCGCTTCGTGGACCGCGACGACACCCTCTACGAGGGCACGCTCATCATCGGGGGCGGCGAGCTCGACCGGGCCGCGGACCCGGAGGCGGAGTACACCTTGGGCGCGGACCTGGGCGGCGACCTGACCTCGCCCGAGGGGACCACCTACGAGGTGGACGCGGACTTCCTGGGCGACTTCGCGGGCGAGGACCCCGACTACGCCTTCGGGACCGTGGTCGGGCAGACCTGCACCGACGGCGTGTGCGGCGCGCTCGACGGGGGCTGGGTGGCGGCTCGCTAGGCCGCGCCCGAGGCGCGGCGCAGCAGCTCCACGGCGTCGGCGCCGCTGAGCAGGGTCTCCTGCACCTCGTAGGCCGCGTGGCGGCGCGGGCCGTGCTCGCCGGTGCCGGCGGGCAGCGCGGCCCGCGTGCGCGGGTCCACCAGCAGCGATTCGGCGGCGATGCCCTCGGCGAAGACGATCTGGTGGTCGTCGAAGAGGAGCTGGACGTAGTCCACGAAGCCGCCCTCGCGCCGCACCACGTCGCGGCCGTTGACCAGGTGGCGCACCTTGACCAGCACCTCGCGCCGGCCCGCGCCCAGGCGGTCCTGGCGCTGCCACACGAAGATGCGGTGGTCGGGCGAGAGCACGAGGTCGTTCTCGTTGTGCAGCGCGCCCTTCCGGATGACCACGGGGGCGAAGGCGCCGGCCGCGCGGAGCGTGCGGCGGCCGATCCAGCGGATCGCCTGGGGGCCGTCGTCGCGGGTGAGCACGCGGTCGCCCACGCGCAGCTCCTCCACGGGCACCTGCCGGCCCGAGGCCATGGTGATGCGCGTGCCCACGGCGAAGCTGGAGCAGGCGGCCTCGGCGAGGCGCGCGGTGGCGGCGTGGCGGTCCAGCCCCACGAGCCGCCAGCCGCGCCGCTCGGCCAGGGGCCCGAGGGGCAGGGCGTGGACCTCGGCCACGGCCCCGTCCTCGGCCTCCACGAGCACCACCACCTCGGCCGTGGCGCCGTCGGCGGCCATGAGCGTCAGCGCGCAGTCCAGGACCAGCGCGTGCCCCGCCACACCCGCCTCCGAGCCCGGGGCCACGCGCAGGCCCTCGGCCGCCGGCTCCACCAGGAGGCGGCGGCGCGGGGCGCCGGGGAGGAGCTGGTAGACGTCGTCCATGACGAGGTCGTCGGCGATGCCGAGCGGGTCGCCGCGCGCCGCGCCTTCGGCCACCACGAGAGAGGCGGCGGGCAGGACCAGGAGGGACTGGGGCGGGGCGGTGGGGGGCGGCATGGGTGGGGGCCTGTGGCGCCGGCGGGGCCGGGGCAAGCTAGGGAGAGGGGCGGGCGGGGTCAACGCGCCGCCGCGTCGCCGCGGTTCCGGCTTGGCGCCGCCACCTGGGGCGGGGATGGTGGCGCGGAGCGGGGGGGCACGTGGACGGCACGGGCGGGTCATGGCGGGCCTGGGGGGCGCTGGTCTCGGGCCTGGCGCGGGACGCGCGCGCCAGCGGACCGCTGGTGGCGGGCCGGCGCGCGCTGCGCGCCACGCGCCTCGTGGTGGCGCCTGGGGCGCTCCGGGCGCTGGAGCGCAGCCCCACCGCGCGGGCGCACCGGCGCCTACTGGGGCTCGACGACCCGCTCTTCCCGCTCACGCACCGGCACTACCTGGCGCGGGGGCTGCCCGCGCGGGCGCGGCTCGCGGCGGCGCTCTGCCACTACGGGCACGAGGACGTGGCCTTCGGCGAGGGCTACGGGCGGGCCGTCGCGGGGGAGGGGCTGCGGCTGTGGGGCGTGCGCCTCGCCGGGGTGGAGTACGGCCTGGTCCTGGGGCTCGGGCAGGACGTGCTGCACGAGGGGGGGCTGACGGTGGCCCTGACCGTGGACGGGGGGCGGGTGGCGGTGGCGTCCTTCTCGCTGCTGCCGGCGGCGCTGCTGCGGCCGGGGGAGGGCGGGACGATCCCCTTCCTGGCGCGCAAGCAGATGGCGGCGGACCGCGCCTACCAGGGCGCCTTCCACAAGGCCTTCGACCGCGCCACGCCGGCGCATCTGTGCCTGGCGGCGGTGGCGGGCTGGGCGGGCGCCTTGGGCCACGGGCGGGGGGCGGGCATCGCGGCGGCGCGCCACCCCTCCTGGACGCCCGGACTGGCCGGGCAGTTCGCCCGCGCCTACGACGACTTCTGGGAGTCGCTCCGGCCCACCGAGAGGACGCCGCTCGGGCCGGTCTTCGAGCTGCCGCCGCGCCTCACGCCGCTCGACGCGCTGGACGCCCGCCGCCGCGCCCGCGCCCTGGCGCGGCGCGCCCATCTGGAGGAGGTGGCCGGGGCGGCCCGGGCGGCGGTGGCCGCCTGCCGGCTTGCCCCCGGGGGCGGCCCCGGCTAGGAGCCCGAGAGTTTCGGTCGGGATAGAACGTGGCGCCGCGCCTCCACATCGAGGGCCTCTTTCGCCGCTTCGGGCCGCGCGCGGTGGTGGACGGCGTGGGGCTCGCCGTGGAGGCGGGAGAGGTGAGCTGCCTGCTCGGCCCCTCGGGCTGCGGCAAGAGCACGACCCTGCGGCTGATCGCGGGGGTGGACCGGCCGGACGGGGGCTCGATCGCCGTGGACGGCCGGGCGGTGGCGGGGTCGGGCGCCTGGGTCGAGCCCGAGCGGCGCGGCATCGGGCTCATGTTCCAGGACTTCGCGCTCTTCCCGCATCTCGACGTGGCGGGCAACGTGGGCTTCGGGCTGGGGCGCGGGGAGGGGGGGCGGGTGGCGGAGCTGCTGCGCGTCGTGGGGCTCGCCGACCGGGCGCGGGCCTATCCGCACCAGCTCTCGGGCGGGGAGGCGCAGCGGGTGGCGCTGGCGCGCGCGCTGGCGCCGCGCCCGCGGGTGCTGCTCATGGACGAGCCCTTCTCGGGGCTCGACGACCGCCTGCGCGACGGCATCCGCGACGAGACGCTGGCGGTCCTGAAGAGGGAGGGGACGGCCGTGCTGCTGGTGACGCACGAGCCGACGGAGGCGATGCGCATGGCCGACGAGATCCTGCTCATGCGCGACGGGCGCATCGTGCAGCGGGGCTCGCCCTACGGCGTCTACAACGCGCCGGTGGACCTCGCCGCTGCGGCGTTCTTCTCGGACCTCAACGTGATCCGGGGGCGCGTGATGGGCGCGCTGACCCAGACGCCCTTCGGGCCGTTCCTGGCGCCGGGCGTGCCGGACGGGGCCGAGGTGGACATCGCCATCCGGCCCCAGCACCTGGCCATAGACTTCGACCGGGCGGGGCAGGGGCCGCGCGCCACGGCCACCCACGGGCAGGCGGCGCGAGGGGTGGTGGAGAGGGCGCGCTTCATGGGGGCCGAGAGCCTGGTGGAGTTCCGCATGGACTTCGACGGCTCCGTGCTCAAGGCATCGGTGCCCTCGGTGTTCCTGCCCCGGCCGGGCACGGCGCTGTGGCTGATGTTCCGGCGCGACCGCTGCTTCGTGTTCCCGGCGCGGGCGCCGGCGGCGCCGCCGGGTCAGCCCAGGGCGGCCTGAAGGTCGGCGAGGGTCCGGCCGGGCTCTGGGTCGAAGAGCTCGGGGAGGGCGGCGACCTCCTCCATGCGGTCCAGGCGCAGGAGCGCGAAGGCGCCCGCGCCCTCGTCCCAGGCGGCCACGGTCCACACGCGGCCCCAGTAGTCGAGCCGCAGGGGGCGCAGCGTGCGGGGGGCGCCGTCCATCAGGACGCGCAGCTTCTGGCGGGCGCGGATGGCGGCCCGCACCGTGCCCATGTGGCGGAAGCCGCGCGCGGCCTCGGCGAAGGCGCCCAGCGCGAAGCCGAAGGCGGCCTGGGGGGCGGCGCGGTCCTCGGGCAGCACGGCGTCCACCTTGGCCGAGAGGGTGCGCGCGGCCTCGGCCAGCTCCGCGTCGCCGGCCTCTCCCACGGCGGCGAGGCCCCGGTGCAGCGCCTCCAGCTCGGGCAGCGTGAGGGACAGGGGCGGGAGGGTGATGGCGGCGGTGGCGGCGTAGCCCAGGCCGCGCTCGCCCGCGACGGGGACGCCGGAGGCGGCCAGCACGTCCATGTCGCGGTAGATCGTGCGCACGGAGACGCCCAGGCGCGCCGCGAGGTCCTCGGCGCGGTGCAGGCGGCCGTCGCTGAGGGTGGCGACGAGGTCGAGGAGGCGGTCGCGGCGGGGCATCCTGACAGGTTCCTGTCAGAAAATCGGCGCCGGCTCCAGACTGCCCGGTTCCCCCAGGGCGGCGCGCCCTCTAAGAACGGGTCCGGTCCCAGCGCGGAGTCGCCCCATGCTCAACAACATCGGCCTGCCCGGCCTCCTTCTCATCGGCATCGTCGTCCTGGTGCTGTTCGGCCGGGGCAAGATCAGCTCCATGATGGGAGAGGTCGGCAAGGGCATCACGGCCTTCAAGAAGGGCATGGACGACGGACGGCGCGAGGTCGAGGACGCCTCGGCCATGAGCCCCGCGCCGGGCGCGCGCGACGTGACCCCCGCCGAGGAGCGCGACCGGGTCTGACCCGGTCGGCCTGAGGAGGGCGCGGCCCATGTTCGAGCTTGGCTGGACCGAGATGGTCCTCATCGGCGTCGTCGCCTTGATCGTGGTCGGCCCCAAGGAGCTGCCGACGATGTTCCGCGCCGTGGGCCAGTTCGTCGGCAAGGCGCGCGGCATGGCGCGGGACTTCACGCGCGCCATGGAGTCGGCGGCCGACGAGACGGGGCTGCGCGACATTGATCGGACGATCCGCGCGGCCACGCGGCCCGTGCAGTTCGCGGCCGACCGGCTCAAGGACGGCGTCGCGGCCAAGCCGGCGCTGCCCCCCCCCGGCACGCCCATCGAGGCGGGGTCCGCCACCGCGCGCATGGCCGCCGACCGCGAGGTCAACCGGGCCAACGCGCTGGCGGCGGCCGCCGAGCGGCGCGTGGCGGACGCCGAGCGGCGGGCCGTGGAGGCCGAGAAGCGGGCGCTGGAGGCGGAGCGGCGCGTGGCGGCCGCCGCCGCGCAGGAGGCCGCCCTGGTCGAGGACGCGAAGGACCCCGCCGCATGACCGCCAAGCCCTTGGACGAGGTCGAGGCGTCGTCGGCGCCGCTCATCGAGCACCTGACGGAGCTGAGGAACCGCATCATGTGGTCCCTGGCGGCCTTCGTGGTCGCCATGCTCCTGAGCTTCTTCGTGTGGGAGCCGATCTACGCGTTCCTGACGCGCCCGCTCTGCGACGCGCTGAGCGCGCGGGGGCAGGACTGCACGCTCATCTTCATCTCGTTGCAGGAGGGCTTCTTCATGGCCTTCCGCATCTCGATGGTGGCGGGGCTGGTCTTGTCCTTCCCCGTCATCTCCTACCAGCTCTGGCGCTTCGTGGCCCCTGGCCTCTACCGCAACGAGAAGGCGGCCTTCCTGCCCTTCATGCTGGCCTCGCCCGTCATGTTCGTCCTCGGCGCGGCCTTCGCCTACTACGTCGTCACGCCCATGGCCTTCCGCTTCTTCCTGACCTTCCAGGACGCGGGCACCCTGGTGCCGGCGGCGGGGGAGGCGGCGGAGGCGGTCGCGGCGGGGGCGACGGCGGCGGCCGGCGCCGCCCGCGAGGGCGCGGTGTCGGCGGCCATGGTGTTCCAGGGCTCGGCCGCGAGCTACCTGTCCTTGACCATGAGCTTCATCGTGGCCTTCGGGCTCTGCTTCCAGCTTCCCGTGCTGCTCACGCTGATGGGGCGGGCGGGGCTCATCACGGCGCGCGGCCTCGCGGGGGCCAGGCGCTACGCCATCGTCGGCATCCTGATCCTGGCGGCCATCGCCACGCCCCCGGACATCATGTCCCAGACCATCCTCTTCGCCGCCATCTACCCGCTCTACGAGGTCAGCATCTTCCTCATCCGGCGGGGCGAGAAGGCGCGCGAGGCCCAGCTGGTGGCCGAGGGCATCCTCAAGCCGGGGCAGACCATCTACGACCTCGACGCCAGCGACGACGAGGCCCCGGCGACGGCCAAGGCGTGAGGGACGACCTGCGGCGCATCGCGGAGGCGCTGGAGCGCCTGGCGCCCCCGCCCGCGCCGCTCCCTGAGCTGAGCGGCGAGGCCTTCCTGTGGGCGCCGGACCGGCTGGTCCCCGTCGAGCGCGTGGCGCGGGTGGACCTCGGCCTGCTCAGGGGCGTGGACCGGGCGCGCGACACGCTGCTCGCCAACACGCGCGCCTTCGCCCGGGGCTTGCCGGCCAACAACGCGCTCCTGTGGGGCGCGCGGGGGATGGGCAAGTCGAGCCTCGTCAAGGCGGTGCACGCCCAGGTGGCACAGGAGCACCCGGGGCTGAGGATCGTGGAGGTGAGCCGCGAGGACCTCGCCACCATCGGGCGCTGCCTCCAGCTCCTGCGCGGCGCCCAGGGGCGCTTCGTGCTGTTCTGCGACGACCTGTCCTTCGGCCACGACGACGCGCACTACAAGTCGCTCAAGGCCGTGCTGGACGGCGGCATCGAGGGCCGGCCCGAGAACGTGGTGCTCTACGCCACCTCGAACCGGCGCCACCTCATGCCGCGCGACATGATCGAGAACGAGCGGCAGACGGGCATCAACCCGTCTGAGGCCACCGAGGAGAAGGTGAGCCTGTCGGACCGCTTCGGGCTGTGGCTGGGCTTCCACCCATGCTCGCAGGACGAGTTCCTGGCCATGATCCGGGGCTACTGCGACGCCTACGGGATCGACATCGACGACGCCACCCTGCGGGCCGAGGCCATCGAGTGGCAGGCGACGAGGGGCGCGCGGTCGGGGCGGGTGGCGTGGCAGTACGTGACGGACCTCGCGGGGCGGCGGGGCGTGAGGCTCTAGGGCGGGCGCCGGGCCGCAGGGGGGCAACGGGGCAGGGCCGGGGTCAGGGCAGGAACTCGGTGGGGTCCTGGCTGGCCATGCCGCGCCGCACCTCGAAGTGCAGGAAGCTGGGGTCGCCCGCCGCCACCGTGCCGATGACCTCGCCGCGCCCGACGCGGTCGTCCTTGGCCACGGCGACATCGAGGTGGGTGTAGACCGTGAGCAGGCCGTCCGCGTGGCGGATGACGACGATCTCGATGCCCTCGGTGTTGCGCGTGACGGCCGCCACGGTGCCGGCGTCGGCCGCGCGGACCTCGGTCCCGGCGGGAGCGCCGATGTCTATGCCCTCGTTGCGGCCCGGGGCGTAGGCGCGGATGATCGGCCCCTCCACGGGCGCCACCATCCGGCCCGTGGGCTCGGCCTGCTCTTCGCCCAGGTCCTGGGGCGCGGGGGGCGCGGCGGCGGCGGCCTCGGCGGGGCTCAGCGGCTCCTCGTCGGGGAGGGGGGCGGCGGCCGAGGGAGGCACGGGGGTCGCGGTGCCCTGGCCGGGCTCGGTCTCCTCCAGGGGGGCGGGGGCGCCGGCGGGGGGCACGAGCAGGTATTGCCCCTCGCGCACGGAGAGGTCGGGGCCGAGCCCGTTCCATTCGGCCACGGTGCGCACGGGGACGCCGTAGAGGCGGGCGACGCTGTAGGCCGTCTCGCCGCGCTGGACCTGGTGGCGGATGGCGCCGGAGGCCGGGGCCGCCGAGGCCGCCGGGGCCGCCGCTGGGGCGGACGGGGTGGTCGGGACGGACGGGGCGGCGGGGGCTAGGGCGGTGGTCGTCACGGGGCCGGCGCGGTCTATGGCGGCCGAGGCGAGGCCGGCCACGTCCACGGCGGGCGCGGCGGCGGCCGGCGCGGCGGGCACGGGACGGGGGAGCGCGATGACCTCGTCGCGGCGCAGGGCCGCGTCGGCGGCCACGCCGTTGAAGGCGGCGACCTCGGCCGCGTCGAGCCCGAGGCGCGCGGCGATGCTGGCCACGGTGTCGCCGCGCCGGGCCACGGCCACCTGGCCCGAGCCGGTGGCGATGAGGCCGCGCGAGTCGGGCGCGGGGCGAGACGGCGCGTTGCGCGCGGCCTCGGCGGTCGAGAAGCCCTCGCCCAGCTCGCGCAGGTCGAGGTCGAGGGGGCGGCCGCAGGCCGCCAGGAGGAGGAGGGCGCCCACGGCGCCGATGCCCAGATGTCTCACCGCCCTCAAACTCCGCCTTCGGGGGCTTTCTTGGCCCGTTGGCGCGTCAGCCCGGCGGCATCCCCTCCACGAGGGGGACGAAGCGGACCGCGCGCAGCTCGTCGTAGTCGTAGGCCTTGTCGCCGCGCCGCGTCACCTTGATGAGGCTCTGCACCGCGTCGGACTGGCCCACGGGAAGCACCATGATGCCACCGAGCCGCAGTTGCGCCAAGAGGGGGCCGGGCGGGTCCTCGGCGGCGGCCGTGACCAGGATGCGGTCGAAGGGCGCCTGCTCGGGCAGGCCGCGCGAGCCGTCGGCGGCGAGCGCGGTGATGTTGTGCAGGCCCAGCGCCTCGAAGAGTGCGCGCGCGTCGCGGACCAGGTCGCGGTGGCGGTCCAGCGTGTAGACGCGCCGCGCGAGGCGGGCGAGGATCGCCGCCTGGTAGCCCGAGCCCGTGCCCACCTCGAGCACCTTGTCTCGGGGGCTGACCTCGAGGGCCTGGGTCATCAGGCCCACCACGGAGGGCTGGGAGATCGTCTGGCCGTGGGCGATGGGCAGGGCCACGTCCTCGTAAGCGCGGTCGGCGAAGAGGCCCGTCACGAACAGCGCGCGGTCCGCGCGCTCCATGGCGTCGAGCACGCGCGGGTCGGTCACGCCAGACTGGCGCAGGGCGAAGAGGAGGCGGACGGTCTCCTCGGGGGTGGCGGTCATGCGAGCGCCCGCCCCAGCGCGTCGAGCGCGTCGTGGGCCGTGAGGTCGGCGCGGCAGGGGGTGACGGAGACGAGGCCGTCGAGGTTGGCCTCCACGTCGGTGCCCGGCCCCGTGCGCTCGTCCTGTGTGCCCGACGTCACCCACAGGAAGCGGCGGCCCGAGGGGGCGAGCTGGGCCTGGACCTTGTGGGTGGAGCGGGCGCGGAAGCCCTGGCGCGCGGCGGCCGTCCCGCGCACGGCGGCGGCCCCCACGGGCGGGAAGTTGACGTTGTAGAAGAGGCGGTAGGGGCCGTCGTCCCAGGGGGCGCGGTCAAGGATCCGGCGGACCACGGCCGCCCCGTGGGCGGCGGCCGCCTCGAAGGGGTCGGGCAGCGCCGCCGTGGCGGGCCCCATGAACTGCGACAGCGCGATGGCGGGCAGCCCTTGGAGCGCGGCCTCCATGGCGGCGCCCACGGTGCCGGAATAGACGGCGTTCTCGCCCGCGTTGTTGCCCCTGTTGACGCCCGAGAGCACCAGGTCGGGGCGCGCGCCCACGAGCACGTCGTGGACCCCCGCGAGCACGCAGTCGGCGGGCGAGCCTTCGGCGGCGAAGCGGCGCTCGGCCAGCTTCACGATCATGGTGGGGCGGGTGTAGCTGATGGCGTGGCCCACGCCCGACTGCTCGAAGGCGGGGGCCACGGTCCAGACCTCGCCCTCCGCCCCCGCGATCTCGGCGGCGATGGCGTGGAGGACGAGGAGGCCCGGCGCGTTGATGCCGTCGTCGTTGGTGATGAGGATGCGCACCCGGAGCCCTCGCGTTGGGGGCCTTCCTAGGGGCCGGCGGGGGATCGGGCAAGCGCGGCCTGAGCCGCCCGGTCAGGCCAGGATCAGCGGCAGGAGCCTCTCGGCCTCCTGGGCAGGCGTGGCGAGCGTGGCGCGGCCCTCGCCGGGGAAGAAGCGGGCGCGGGTCGCCGTCGCCATGGGGCGCGGCTCCAGGATCAGGACGCGCGGGCCGATGCGCTCGGACTCGGCGGCCCAGGAGCGGGCGAGGGCGACCTGCGCGGCCTTGGTGGCGCCGTAGTGGCCGAAGAACTTCTGGCCGGCGCGGGCGTCCTCGAAGAAGACGGCGGTGCCGTCGCGCCCCAGGAGCGGCCCCAGGACGGCGACGAGGTCGGCGGTGGCGCGGACGTTGACGGCCCAGGACGTCTCCAGGTCCTTGGGCGCGAGGTGGCCGGCGGGGGCGAGAGGCCCCGCGTGGACGGCGGCGTGGACCCAGAGCGACAGGCCCCCCCAGCGGTCCTGCACCGCGCCCGCGAGCTGGCGCATGGCGCCGGGGACCGTCACGTCCATGGGGGCGAGCGTCAGGCCCCCGCCGGCGAGGTCGTCGAGCTCCTCCAGCGCGCCGGTCGTGCGGGCCACGGCGACGACGGGGCGGGTGGCGGCGAGGGCGAGGGCCAGGGCGTGGCCGAGGCCGCGCGAGGCGCCCGTCACGAGGGCGGGCTTGACGGGGGCGGGCTTCATGGCGGCCTCATGCCGCGCGGGCCGCCGCGCCGCAATGGGGGCGGTTGAAGCGCGGCCCTCGCGCCTCTAGAGGCCGGGCCGAGCCATGGACCCCGCCCGCCCCCTCGACGTCTTCGTGCACATCCCCAAGACGGCCGGGAGCACGCTCAACGCCCTCCTCCTGCGCCACCACGCGGCGCGGCGGTCGCCGCGGCTGTGGGGGGTCGCCCGAGGTGTGCTGCCCGGCGCGGTGATCGAGAACTCGGTCACGGGGCGCTGGCTGTCGCTGCTGCTCGCGGGGGGATGCTCGCACCTGGAGATGCATGGGGGCACTGCCTTCTTCGACCGGGTCATGGCGCGCGCCGACTGGGTCAGCGCGCACCTGTCGGCGCGGCGCCTGCGGCGGCAGGCCGAAGCGGCCGGGCGGACCCCACGGCTCTTCACCGTGGTGCGCGAGCCGGTGGCCCAGCTCGCCTCCCATTACCAGTGGTGGATCGAGATCCACGACCGCGGCCCCTGGCGCTACTGGCGCTACGACCGCCGCCTGCGCGACCTGTCGGCCCGCATCCGCGCCACCGACAACCGCGACCCGCGCGCCGTCATCGCGGTGCTGGAGGACCACGCGCCGCTCTTCCTCAACCTCCAGGCCCGCTACGTGCTGGGGCCGCCGGGGGCGGACCTGTCGGCGCTGCGGGCCTTCGAGGCCTTGGGGGTGGACGACGACCTCGGCGGCGTGGCGCGGGCCATGACGGGGGAGGCGCCGCCCCTGCCGCGCCTCAACCGCTCCGTCTCGCGCTTCGACCGCTCGGTGTTCGAGGCGCCCGAGATGCGACGGTTCCTGCGCGCGCGCCACGCCGAGGACCTCGCGCTCCACGAGGCCGTGCGGGCTACTCGGCCGCCTTCATCCTGAAGCCGTCCTCAACCTGGTCGGCGGGGACGATGGGGTAGTCGCCCGAGAAGCACGCGTCGCAATACCGCGGGGTGGCGGGGTTGCGCCCCCGCGGCTCGCCCACGGCCCTGTAGAGGCCGTCGAGGCTGATGAAGCGCAGCGAGTCCACCCCCAGGTGCGCCTGCATCTCGCTCTCGCTCATGCGCGCGGCCAGAAGCTTGTCGCGCTCGGGCGTGTCCACGCCGTAGAAGCAGGGCCAGGCGGTGGGGGGCGAGGCGATGCGGAAGTGGACGGCGGCCGCGCCGGCGTCCAGGATCATGTCCTTGAGCTTGCGCGTGGTGGTGCCACGCACGACCGAATCGTCCACCATGACGACGCGCTTGCCCCGGATCAGGGCGCGGTTGACGTTGAGCTTGAGCCGCACGCCCATGTTGCGGATCTGCTCGGTGGGCTCGATGAAGGTGCGCCCGATGTAGTGGTTGCGCACGATGCCCATGGCGAAGGGCAGGCCGGCCTCGCGCGCGTAGCCGATGGCGGCGGGGACGCCCGAGTCGGGCACCGGGCAGACGAGGTCGGCGTCGGCGGGCGCCTCCCGCGCCAGCTCCGCGCCGATGGCCTCGCGCGTCTCGTAGACCGAGCGGCCGCCGATGATCGAGTCGGGGCGCGAGAAGTAGACGTGCTCGAAGATGCAGAAGCGCGAGGCGCGAGGGCGGAAGGGGAAGACGGACTCGACCTCGGCCCCGGGGCGCAGGACGACCATCTCGCCGGGGGCGACCTCGCGCACCGTCTCGGCGCCGATGATGTCGAAGGCGCAGGTCTCGGAGGCCAGCACCCAGGCGTCGCCCATGCGCCCCAGGAGGAGGGGGCGCATGCCCAGGGGGTCGCGGACGCCCACGAGAAGCGTCTCGGTCATGGCGACCACGCTGAAGGCGCCCTCGACCCGGCGCAGGGCGTCCTCCATGCGCTCGACCAGCGTGCGGCCCATGGATCGGGCCATGAGGTGGATGATGCATTCGGTGTCCGAGGAGGACTGGAAGAGGGAGCCGCGCTCGACCAGCTCGCGGCGCAGCGAGACGGCGTTGGTCAGGTTGCCGTTGTGGGCGATGGCGGCGCCGCCGAGCGCGAACTCGCCGAAGAAGGGCTGGACGTTGCGCAGGACCGCCGGCCCCTTGTCCCCCGTGGTGGAGTAGCGGACGTGGCCGACGCCGAGGGGCCCGGGGAGGGTGGCGATGACGGCGGGGTCGGTGAAGTTGTCGCGCACGTAGCCCATGCGGCGGGCCTGGTGGAAGCCGGTCGCGGGGTCGAAGGTGACGATGCCGCCGGCCTCCTGGCCCCGGTGCTGGAGGGCGTGGAGGCCGAGCGCGACCAGGGGCGCGGCCTCGGGCGCGCCGGTGACGCCGAAGACGCCGCATTCCTCGTGCAGTCGGTCGCCGTCGAAGGGGTGCGGGAGCATCGGCCAGCCTTCCGCGCGGGGGCACAGCCTCCTTAGCCCCCGGGGGTCGGGCTGTCACGGCCGCCGGGCGGGGGCGCCACGGCGCCGTGACCCTCAGGGCGCGGTGGCGGGCGCCTCCGGGGCGGCCTCGGGTGCGGCCTCGGGGGCGGCCTCGGGCTCCACGGGGCCGCCCGGGGCGGCGCAGTTGTCCACCAGCTCGTTGTACTGGGTGGTGATCCAGCCCAGCGCGGCCTCGGGGTCCTGCTGCTCGATGCGGTCGGTGAAGCGCGAGAAGACGGCCGCGGCGCGGCTGTCCTCGACCATGGGGATGCTCTGGGCCGACAGGACCGTGCCGTAGACGAAGAAGGCCACCGCCACGAGGAGCACGCCGCGCGCCACCCCGAAGAGGAAGCCCAGCGCCTGGTCGAGCCCGCCCAGCGCGCTGCGCTGGATGGCGCCCGAGAAGAGGGGCGTGAAGATGGAGAAGACGACGAGCGCCACGGCGAGCACGGCGGCGAACGAGGCGATGATGGAGAGCTCGCACGAATCGCCGATGAAGTCGCCCAGCACGGGGACCTGGCGGACGAGGGGTTGGATGCGGTCGGCGAAGACGAAGGCCAGGGCGGCCGCGCCCACCCATCCGGCGATGGCGAGCGTTTCGCGCACGAAGCCGCGCGAGTAGGCCAGGAGCGCCGAGATGACGATGATGATCGCCACGACGCCGTCTATGATCGTGAAGCCTTGCATGACCCCCGCCTATTCCGCCCGCAGGAAGTCGGCCACGGCGGCGGCGAGGTCGGCGCGCTCGATCAGGTCGAGCCCGGCCTTCCCCGCTCGCGCGGGCTGCGCCGGCAGGATGGCCTGCGTGAAACCAAGTTTCGCGGCCTCCTTCAAGCGCGAATCGGTCTGGGCCACGGGGCGCAGCGCGCCCGACAGGCTGATCTCGCCGAAGGCCACCGACTGTTGCGGCAAGGGCCGGTTGGCCTGGGCCGAGACCAGCGCCATGGCCACGGCGAGGTCGGCGGCCGGCTCCGTGATGCGCAGGCCGCCGGCGACGTTGAGGTAGACGTCGAGCCCGGCGAAGGAGAGGCCCGCGCGGGCGTCGAGCACCGCCAGGATCATGGCGAGGCGGCCGCCGTCCCAGCCCACCACCGACCGCCGCGTCTGGCCCGGCGCGGCGGGGGCCACCAGGGCCTGGATCTCGCAGAGGATGGGCCTGGAGCCCTCGATGCCGGCGAAGACGGCCGAGCCGGGGCTAGGCGTGCCGCGCTCGGCCAGGAACAGGGCGGAGGGGTTCCTGACCTCCACGAGCCCCCTGCCGGTCATCTCGAAGACGCCGATCTCGTCGGCGGGGCCGAAGCGGTTCTTGACCGCGCGCAGGATGCGGAAGCCGTGGCCCCGGTCGCCCTCGAAGTAGAGCACCGTGTCCACCATGTGCTCGACCACGCGCGGCCCCGCGATGGCGCCCTCCTTGGTGACGTGGCCCACCATCACGACCGCGACGCCGCGCCGCTTGGCGAGGCTGGTCAGCTCGTGCGCGCAGGCGCGCACCTGGCTCACCGACCCCGGCGCGCTGTCCACGCTGTCGAGCCACATGGTCTGGATGGAGTCGATGACCGCGAGGCCCGGCGCCTCGGCCTCCAGGGTGGCGAGGACGTCGCGGAGGTTGGTGTGGGCGGCGAGGCGCACGGGGCTGTCGGCGAGGCCCAGCCGCTGCGCCCGCATCTGCACCTGCCCCGCCGACTCCTCGCCCGTCACGTAGAGCACCTTGAGGCCGACCCGGGCGAAGCGGGCGGCGGCCTGGAGCAGCAGCGTGCTCTTGCCGATGCCGGGGTCGCCGCCGACGAGGATGGCCGAGGCGGGGACCAGGCCGCCGCCGAGCACGCGGTCGAGCTCGGCCACGCCCGCCTCCGTGCGGGGGGGCGCGGGCTCGGCGGTGGCGAGGTCGGTGAGGGCCAGCGCGGAGCCCTTGCGCGCGGCGGCCTTGCCCGGGCCGGCGGGCGCCTCCTCGACGATCGAGTTCCACGACCCGCAGGCGTCGCAGCGGCCCGACCACTTGGACTGCGTGGCGCCGCAGACGGTGCAGGTGAAGGTGTCGCGGGCCACGCCGCCCATGTGGCGCGGCGCGCCGCCGCCCGCAAGGGTCGGGCGCCCCAGGCTCGGGCGCCTCAGGGTCAGGCGCCCAGGTGCTCGCGTAGGTAGCGGGGGCCGAGCGCGGTCAGCACCTCGTAGCCGATGGTGCCGGCGGCCTCGGCGACCTCGTCCACCGTCTGGGAGGGGCCGATGAGCGACAGGTGGTCCGGGTCCGTCCCGAGGTCGGTGACGTCCGCGATGACGAGGTCCATGGAGACGCGGCCCACGGCGGGGCAGGGGACGTCGCCGTGCCAGAGCGTGAGGCGATGGGACAGGGAGCGCAGCACGCCGTCGGCGTAGCCCGCCGACACGGTGGCCAGGCGCGAGGGCCGCTCGGCCTGCCAGCTGTTGCCGTAGCCCGCGACCTCGCCGGGGGTGAGCGAGCGCACCTGCACCACCGGCAGGTCGAGCCGCACCACGGGCTGGGCGTGGTCGAAGGGTAGGCCGCCGTAGAGGCCGATGCCGGGGCGCACGAGGTCGAAGTGGTAGTCGGGGCCGAGCAGGATGCCCCCCGTGGCGGCGAGGGATCGCGGGCAGCCGAGCCCGTCCGTCATCTGCCGGAAGAGGTCGAGCTGGTAGCCGTTCATGGGGTGGTCGGGGTCGTCGGCGCAGGCGAGGTGCGACATGACCAGGGCCGGCCCCTGCTCGAGCGCGATCTCGGCCACGGCCGCCCATTCGGCCCATTCCATGCCGAGCCGGTTCATGCCGGTGTCGAGCTGGATGCCGAAGGGGTGGCCCGGCAGCGCCTCGAAGTGGCGCGACAGCTGGTCCACCGAGTTCAGGAGCGGCGTCAGCCCGCACTCGGCGATGGCGCGGGCGTCGCCCGCCATGTGGCCCGAGAAGACCATGACCTCCGGCCCCGGGCCGAGGGCGCGGCGCAGCTGGAGGCCCTCCTCGGCCACGGCCACGAAGAAGCGCCGGCAGCCGGCGGCGGCCAGCTTGCGGGCGACGGGCCCGGCGCCCAGGCCATAGGCGTCGGCCTTGACCACCGCGCCGGCCTCCGCGCGCGACAGCGCCGCGAGCGCCCGCCAGTTGGCGGCGACGGCGTCGAGGTCTATGCGCAGGCGCCCGGTGGCCATGGGCGGCGTTGTGTCAGGGACCCCGATGGGCGGCAAGAGGCGTCAGCGCCCGTCGAGGGGCCGCGCCGGCGCGCTCATGGGCGCGGCTTCGGGGCGCTCCGTCGGTCCCGGACGGGTGGGTGGCGTGCAGGAGCCGGGATCGAGCGGGAGGCCTTCGCTCGCAAGCTGCGCGACGACGGTCGCGCAGGGCACCTCCTCAGGAGGGTTCATGAGGTCGTCGAGGCTGGGGAGGTTCCCGACAGCGGCGCAGATCGGCCCAGCCTCCGCAGTCTCCGCCAGCCCCATCTCCGCGCGGAGGTCGCTCATGTCGCGGGCCATCGCGCAGGCGTCGGTCAGGTCCAGCACCGTCCCAGCCAGGTCCACTGCCGTCCCGGCGAAGGGAACCGCCGAGCCGATCAGGACGCCGGGCGCGCGGGCCGCGCTGCGCGAGGCGCGGCGCAGGATGCGGCTCGACAGGCCGTCTATGGCGTCCACGGCCTCGTCGCCCTGCCGACGCAGCACGTCGAGGTCGGCTTCCACGAGCCTGCGGGCGCTCCGCTCTGAGTCCAGGTCGGCCGACAGGGCCCTGACCCGCGCGCGTTCGGCCTCCAAGTCCGCCTCGGCCGCCAGGCGACGACGCTCAGGGTCCAAGTCGGCGTCGGCGTCGCCTCCCGTCCTGCCCCAGTCGGCCTCGGCGTCCGCCGCGGCGGTCCTTCGTCCATCAGGGTCGGCGCCAAGGGCCGTGGCCACACTCGCCACGGTCGTGCGGAGAGCGTCATAGACCGCCGGGACCAGCAGCGTCGCAACGTTCAGCGCGAGCAGCCCGACGATCAGAAGGACGCTCAGCACGACTCGAAGGGCGCGCGCCATGCCCCGGACGACCCTGACACTGCCCGAGAGCACGCGCACCGTCACGGCGTTGCCGGACAAAGCTGATTGAGCTCCCAATAGGGCGGGGAGTCGCGCAGAGCCGGGTTGGCCTCGGCCAGAAGTCGGGCGGTCCGCGTGGACTCGTCGGCCTTGCAGGGCTCCTCGGACGCGTCCAGAAGCGCGGCAAGGAGCCCGGGCTCGGTCGCGTAGGCGGCCGCGAGCATCAAGGGCGTCACGCCCTCGGCGCCTTCTGCGTCCGCGCTCGCGCCCGCGTCGAGGAGGAGTTCGGCCATGGCCTGGTCGGCGCCATAGCTCGCCGCGACGTGGAGGGGCGTGGAGCCGTCGTCGCTCGCGGCGTCCGCGGCGGCGCCGTTGCGCAGCAGCAGGCGCGCCGCCTCGGCCCCGGCGGGGTCGCCGAGCGCGAGGTGCAGCGCCGTGTTGCCTTCCGCGTCGCGCCAGGATGGGTCCGCGCCCGCCGCAAGGAGCACGGTCAGGACCGCGATGCCGTCCGGCCGCCCGGCCGCCCGCATGAGAGGCGTCGTCGCGCGCTCGCCGGGCAGCCACCGCCCGGCCGGGTCCGCGGCGACGCCCCATGCCAGGAGGGCCGCCGGCACGCCCGCGTCGGTCGCGCGCTCGGCCGCCACATCGAGCGGGGACAGGCCGTTCCGGTCGCGCAACCCGGCATCCGCCCCGAGGGCCAGGAGCGCGCGCACGAGCGCCGCGTCGTTGGCCGCGGCGGCCAGATGCAGCGCGGTGGACCCGTCCTCGGCCCGCGCGTCGAGCCCCGCAGCCTCCGCGCAGCCGAGCGTCGTCGCGGTCGGCTCACCCCTCACGAACGCCTCGGTGAGCCAGTCCTCGCACCCTTGGGCGGCGCTCGGCCCAGCCCAAAGCAGCCACACGCACGCAAGAACGGTCCGCACCCTACCGCCTCCCTGCAGTCCAGCGATGCCAGATTGACCGAGTTGCCCGCGCGAAGGAAGGGCTCGTCGCCCCTAGCGCGCTTCCCCCTGCCACGCCTTGGCCAGATTGCCGAAGCGCGTGAAGCGCCCCTCGAAGCTCAGCTCCACCGTGCCGATGGGCCCGTGCCTCTGCTTGCCGATGATGACCTCGGCCTTGCCGTGCAGGCGCTCCATCTCGGTCTGCCACAGGGCCATCTTGTCCAGCTCATGCTCGGAGGGCTTCTCGCGCTCCTTGTAGTACTCCTCGCGGAACACGAACATCACCACGTCCGCATCCTGCTCGATGGAGCCGGACTCCCGCAGGTCCGACAGCTGCGGGCGCTTGTCCTCGCGGTTCTCCACCTGGCGCGAGAGCTGGGACAGCGCCACCACGGGGATGTCCAGCTCCTTGGCGATGGCCTTGAGCCCCTGGGTGATCTCGGAGACCTCGTTGACGCGGGAGTCCTTGGCCGAGGCGGGGCGGACGAGCTGGAGGTAGTCCACGACCATCACGTCGAGCCCGTGCGTGCGCTTGAGGCGGCGGGCGCGGGCGGCGAGCTGGTGGATGGGCAGCGCGGCCGTGTCGTCAATGAAAAGCGGGCAGGCCTCCAGGTCCTTGGCCGCCTCCACGAAGCGGCGGAACTCGCCCTCGGTCATGTCGCCGCGCCGGATCTGCTCGGAGGGCACCTCGCTGGCCTCCGAGAGCACGCGGGCGGCGAGCTGCTCGGCCGACATCTCCAGGGAGAAGAAGCCCACGACGCCGCCGTTCACCGCCCCCTCGGTGCCGTCGGGCAGGCGGCCCTTGCGGTAGGCCTTGGCGATGTTGAAGGCGATGTTGGTGGCCAGCGAGGTCTTGCCCATGGACGGGCGGCCCGCGAGGATCAGGAGGTCCGACTTGTGCAGCCCCCCCAGCTTCTTGTCCAGGTCCACGAGGCCCGTGGCGATGCCGGCGAGGCCGCCGTCGCGCTGGTAGGCGGCGTTGGCGGCCTGCACGGCGTCGGTCACGGCCCGCAGGAAGCTCTGGAAGCCGCCGTCGGCCTTGCCGGCCTCCGCGATCTTGTAGAGCGCGGCCTCGGCCTCGACGATCTGCTCGGCCGGGGTCTCCTCCACGGCCACGCGCGCGGCCTTCTCGCTCACCTCGCGGCCCAGGCGGATCAGCTCGCGCCGCACGGCGAGGTCGCGGATGAGCTGCGCGTAGTCCCTGGCCGCGAAGCCCGAGATGGCGGCTCCCGCGAGCCGCACGAGGTAGGCGGGCCCGCCCAGCGCCCTGAGCCCCTCCTCGCCCTCCAGGAAGGCCTTGAGGGTGACGGGGGAGGCCAGCGCGTTCTTCTGGATGCGGGCGGCGCAGACCTCGAAGATGCGGGCGTGGACGGGGTCGAAGAAGTCGGTGGGGCCGATCACCGAGGCGATGCGGTCGAAGACGTCGTTGTTGGTCAAGAGCGTGCCGAGGACCTGCTGCTCGGCCTCGATGGAGTGGGGCAGGGGGTCGGAGCCGGGCGTCTCGTCGGGGAGGGCGCCGGTCGCGGAGATGGCGCGGGGGCGGAACGGCGTGATCTCGGTCATGACTCGCGCCTCCCCCACGTCCCGGCGTTCTAGGACGGTAGACCCGGGGGGTCAGGGCGGGAAGCGCCGAATCCGGTGGAGGGGGCTGTGGAGGATTCGGCGTGGGGTGTGGATGACACGCCCGGCGGCGGCGGGGCGAACCTCGCCCTACGGCGTCCAGCCTTCGGGGTCGCGCAGGTAGGCCTCCACGGCGTCGAGCGTGGCCCCGTCGAACGCGCCGCCCGCGCGGGCGGCGGCGAGCACGTCCCACCAGGTGCAGAGGGCGTGCAGCCGGAGGCCCGCGTCGGCAAGGCGCGGCTCCATCCGCGGGAAGATGCCGTAGGCGAAGACCACGCCGACATGGGCGCACTCCGCGCCGGCCTCCCGGATCGCCTCGGCGAAGCTCAGCTTCGAGCCTCCGTCCGTGGCCAGGTCCTCCACGAGCAGGACGCGCGAGCCCTCGGGCACGACGCCCTCGATGCGGGCGTTCCGCCCGTAGCCCTTGGGCTTCTTGCGCACGTAGGCCATGGGCAGCGTCATGCGCTCGGCCACCCAGGCGGCGAAGGGGATGCCGGCGGTCTCGCCGCCCGCCACCACGTCGAAGGCGCCCTCGCCGGCCTCGCGCGAGACCGTCTCGGCCAGGAGGTCCATGAGGCGCGAGCGCAGGCGCGGGAAGGAGATGGCGCGGCGCACGTCCACGTAGGTGGGCGCCACGCGCCCCGAGGCGTGGGTGAAGGGGTTTCGGGCGTCGAAGGCGACGCAGCCCGCCTCCAGGAGCATGGGCGCGGCCAGGGCGGCCACGGTCTCGCGCGGGGGGTAGGTTCTCATGCCGGCTCCTCGCGCCAGTGGAGGGGGACGCCCGGGTCGAACACCGTCACGGGGCCGTCGTCGGTGACGACGTGGGCAGGAGGCGCCCAGGGGCCGCCCTTCACGAGCGCCACGCGGGCCTCCGTAGGCGGCAGGCGGTGGAGCGCGGCGAAGTGGTCGTGGGCGAAGGCCTCCAGGCGGTCGAGCGCGCCCTCGCGCTCGAACAGCTCGGCCAGGATCGGGAGCGCCACGGGCGCGGTGAAGCAGCCGGCGCAGCCGCAGGCCGAGAGCTTGGCCGCGTCCAGGTGGGGCGCCGAGTCGGTGCCGAAGCTGAAGCGGGGGTCGCCCGAGGTCGCCGCCTCCAGGAGCGCCTGGCGGTGGCGCTCGCGCTTGAGGACGGGCAGGCAATAGGCGTGGGGACGCAGGCCCCCCTGGAAGAGCGCGTTGCGGCTGACCGCGAGGTGGTGGGCGGTGATCGTCGCGTGGATCGCGTGGTCGCGCACGAAGGCCACGCCTTGGGCGGTGGTCACGTGCTCCAGCACGACGCGCAAGGTGGGCACGTCGCGCAGCAGCGGCGCCAGCACGCGGTCGAGGAAGACGGCCTCGCGGTCGAAGACGTCCACCTCCGCGTCCGTGACCTCGCCGTGGACGAGGAGCGGCATCGAGAGGAGGGCCATGCGCTCCAGGACGGGGCGGACGCGGGCGAGGTCGCGCACGCCGGCGTGGGAGTTGGTGGTGGCACCGGCGGGGTAGAGCTTCACGGCCAGGACGCCCGCCGCCTGGGCCTCCGCCACGTCCGAGGGCGTCGTGGCCTCCGTGAGGTAGAGGGTCATGAGCGGCTCGAAGGCCGCGCCGGGCGGCAAGGCCGCGAGGATGCGCGCCTTGTAGGCGGCGGCGTCGGCGGCCGTGGCCACGGGCGGCACCAGGTTGGGCATGACCACGGCGCGGGCGAAGGAGGCGGCCGAGGCGGGCAGGACGGCCGCGAGGACCGCGCCGTCGCGCAGGTGCAGGTGGGCGTCCGTGGGGCGGCGGATGACGATGCGGTCCACGGGCCGCCCGTTAGCACGGCGGAGGGGAGCGGGCTACTCCGCCGCCTCGATGGGCTGCTCCGGGGCCGGCGACCCCATCTCCTCCAGCTTGCGGCGGAACAGGGGGGCGTCGCGGGTCGAGAGGCCGTGGCGGCAGAGGCGGGCGACGAGGCCTGGGCGCTTGTCCGCCTCCAGGCGCTTGAGGAGGCCGCGCAGGTAGGGGCCCTGCGTGCGCCGCCCGCGCCAGAGCCGGGCGAAGGCCGCGCGGTCGAGCCCGCCGTCCATGGCGAGGTCCACGAGGCGCGGCAGCGCCTCCATGGCGTCCAGCATCCCCTCCAGGCGCACGCCGGCCATGGGGGTGCGCAGCAGGGTGACGTTGGGCCGGTGGAAGAGCGCGGCGTGCATGGCGTCGGGCGCGTAGAGCGGGTCGGCGACGACCCAGGCCTCGGCGGCGGCGTCCAGCATCCCGGGGGCGTAGCCGTAGCGCGAGGCGAAGTCGCGCCGCCTCTCGGAGAGGTGGCGGCGGTCCCAGCCGGCGACGGCCGGGTCGAGCGTGGCGTAGGGGCGGAGCGCCAGGACGCGCGCGCCGGGGGCGGCGACCGAGTAGGCGGCGGCGGCATAGCCGCAGGAGGCGGTGCCGGTGAACAGGACGCGCTCGAAGTCCTCGAAGAAGCCGTCGTCGGTGAGGCGGTCGAAGGTGCCCCAGACGGCCGGGTCGCGGAACCAGGTGTCCCCGCGCGACAGGAGCGCCAGCAGCGACCAGCCGTTCCTGGTGACGTGGTCGAGGCCGCGCGGCGCGGCGCCGGGCGCGCGGCGGGCGGCCTCCACCGTCTCGAAGGTGACGAGAAGGCGCGGGCCTGCGTCTATGAAGAGCGAGGCGTGCGAGTCGCCCAGTCGCTCGAAGCTGCCGTGCTCCTGGCCCAAGGCGTCGAGGCGGTCGAACCACTCCGCTTCGGGGAGGTCCGTGAGGTCGAGGTCGAGGTCGGGGGTCATGGCGGGGCCTCGCGGGGTGTCGGGGGCAGACTCACCCCGCTTTGCGGCAAGAGCGGGGAGGGCGCGGGGCCATTCGGCGCCTCAGGCGAAGGCCTGGAGCCCCGTCTGGGCGCGGCCCAGGATCAGCGCGTGGACGTCGTGGGTGCCCTCGTAGGTGTTGACCGTCTCCAGGTTGATCATGTGACGCATGACCGGGAAGGCGTCCGAGATGCCGTTGCCGCCCAGCATGTCGCGCGCCTCGCGCGCGACGGCCAGCGCCACCCCGCAGTTGCTGCGCTTCATGAGGCTGATGGCCTCGGGCGAGGCGCGGCCCCCCTCCATGAGGCGCCCGAGCGCGAGCGAGCCCTGGAGGCCCAGCGCGATGCCCGTCTGCATGTCGGCGAGCTTCCTCTGGAAGAGCTGGGTGGCGGCCAGCGGCCTGCCGAACTGCTTGCGGTCGAGGCCGTACTGGCGGGCGGCGTGCCAGCAGGCCTCGGCCGCGCCCATCACGCCCCAGGAGATGCCGAAGCGGGCGCGGTTGAGGCAGCCGAACGGCCCCTTGAGCCCCTCGACGCCGGGCAGGAGCGCCTCCTCGCCGACCTCCGCGCCGTCCATGACGATCTCGCCCGTGACGGAGGCGCGCAAGGAGAGCTTGCCGCCGATCCTGGGGGCGGAGAGGCCCTTCGTGCCCCGGTCGAGCACGAAGCCCCTGATCTTGCCGCCGTGGGCCTCGCTCTTGGCCCAGACCACGAAGACGTCGGCGATGGGGGCGTTCGAGATCCACGTCTTGGAGCCCGACAGCACGTAGCCGCCCTCGACCTTGCGCGCCAACGTCTTCATGCCGGCGGGGTCGGAGCCGGCGTCGGGCTCGGTCAGGCCGAAGCAGCCGATCCACTCGCCCGTGGCCAGGCGCGGCAGGTAGCGCGCGCGCTGGGCGTCCGAGCCGTAGGCGTGGATGGGATACATCACCAGGGATGACTGCACCGACATCATCGAGCGGTAGCCCGAGTCCACGCGCTCCACCTCGCGCGCGACCAGCCCGTAGGCGACGTAGCCGGCGCCGAGGCCCCCGAACGCCTCGGGGATGGTGACGCCGAGGAGCCCGGCCTCGCCCATCTCGCGGAAGACGGCGGGGTCGGCGGCCTCCTCGCGGTAGGCGGCCTGCACGCGGGGGGCGAGGCGGCCTTGGGCGAAGGCGCGGGCCGCGTCGCGCAGCATCCGCTCCTCCTCGGAGAGCTGGTCCTCGAGCCGCAGGGGGTCGGCCCAGTCGAAGGGGCCGAGGGACGGGCCGTGGCCAAAGGCGACGGGCTGGCCGGACGCGATGGGGGCATTGTCGTTCATGGGGCCTCCGGGGTCCGGGGGAGCCTACAGGACGAGGCGGGGGGCGGCAACGCCGGCGGCCCCGGGTCCGGGCTCCTTGATCCTTCGGGGCGTTGACAGGGGCGTGAGGGGCGACAAGGATTCCGCGGGCGGGCCGGCGCCCGCGCCAGGGGAGGGTCCCATGAAGATCACCGTCGCCGCGGCCGTGGCGGCCGCTCTCGTCGCGGGCGGGGCGCTGGCCTGCCCCAACTACGACGCGCGCCCCGCCTTTGGCACCATCCAACTCCAGGCCGGGTTCCTGCCCGACCCCTACCGCCGCAACATCACGGCCGGCGGCGGCTACGACCTGGCGCGCTGCTTCGACGTGGACGGCTGGGGCGGGTCGGTGGCCTCGGCGCCCGACTTCCGGCTGGTGTGGAGCGGCAGCTCGGCGCAGCTGACGCTCGCGGTGGAGGCCGTCAAGGACACGGTGCTCCTCGTCAACGACCCCAACGGCCAGTGGTTCTTCCAGGACGACGTCTACGGCGTGAACCCGGTCATCACCTTCTCCAATCCCATCCCGGGCCAGTACGACGTCTGGATCGGCGCCTACGACGGCACCAGCCGCAACCCCGGCCAGCTGGTCATCACCGAGATGGCCTACTGAGGGGCGCCGTCCCCTGGCGGGGCGGCGCTATTGCCTAGCGGGGGGGCGGAAACCAACTCCGGCGCATCGCGTTGAGCGCGGGCCGACGCCCATGGCCCCCGGAGAGAGGATCCCCATGCCCCAACGACCCATGCGCGCCACGACCGCGCTGGCGGCCTCGCTGTCGCTCCTGATCCCGCAGGCCGCCCTGGTGCCCGAGGCCCTGGCGCAGGAGGCCGTCCTGCTGTGCCTGGACGGCAGCGAGCCGCCCTGCCCGGAGGGCGAGCCCGCCGAGGGCACGCCCCTGGCCGTGGACCCGGAGGCGCCGGAGGCGCCGGCCGTCGAGGAGGCCGTGGACGAGGCCGTGATCGAGGAGGCGCCCGTCGAGGAGGCGCCCCTCGAGGAGGCCCCCGTCGAGGAGGTCGTCGTCGAGGAGGCGCCCGCCGAGGAGCCGGTGGCCGAGGAGGCCGACGCGGCCGCCGATGCCCAGGCCGAGGCGGAGGCGGCGGCGCAGGCGGAGGCGGAGGCGGCCGCCCAGGCGCAGGCCGAGGCCGAGGCCGCGGCGGCCGCGCAGGCCCAGGCAGAAGCGGAGGCCGCGGCCCAGGCGGAGGCGGCGGCGCAGGCGGAGGCCGAGGCGGAGGCCGCCGCCCTGGCCGCGCAGGCCGAGGCGGACGCGCAGGCCGCCGAGGAGGCCGCCGCCGCCGAGACCGCCGCGGCGGAGGCCCAGGCGGAGGCCGAGGCCGCCGCGCAGGCCGAGGCGGAGGCGGCGGCCCTGGCCCAGGCGGAGGCGGAAGCGGCGGCGCAGGCCGAGGCAGAGGCCGAGGCCGCCGCCAGCGAGGCCGACGCGGCGGGCGAGGAGGCCGCGGAGGCCGCGGAGGCGGCGGCCGAGGAGCCGGTGGCGGAGGTCGCCCCCGAGGAGGAGGCGCCCGTCGAGGCCTCGCCCGAGGCGGCCCCCGAGGTCGCGCCCGAGATCGCCGCCGAGGAGCCCGCCGAGATGGCGACGGACGAGGCCGTGATCGAGGAGGCGCCCGTCGAGGAAGCCCCCGTGGAGGAGGCCACCACCGGCGACGAGGCCGTGGACGAGGCCGTCCCCGAGGAGGCGCCCGTGGTCGCCGAGGAGCCGGCGGCCGAGGAGGCCCCCGTGGAGGAGGCCGAGCTGGTGGACCCCACCGTGGCCGAGCCCGTGGCGCCCGTGGCGGCCGCCGAGCCCGAGGCCGAGGAGGCGCCCGCCGAGGTGGTCGAGGAGACCGTGACCGAGGAGGACGCCAGGACCGCCGAGGAGGACTTCGCCGCCGACTTCGCCACCGAGGCGCCCCAGGCCGAGGGGGCCGAGGGCCGCGAGGAGGGGCTCAGCGACTTCGAGAGGGCCCTGCTCATCGGGCTCGGCGCCGTGGCCGTGGGCACGCTGCTCGACAACGGCTCGGAGATCGTGGCGGCCGCGCCCGACCGCGTGGTGACGCGCGACGAGAGGGGCGACCTCACCATCTACCGCGACGACGACGCGCTGCTGCGCGAGCCCGGCGCGACGCTGCGCACCGAGACCTTCTCGGACGGCTCCACGCGCACCACCGTGGACCGGGGCGACGGCTCGCGCGTCATCACCATCCGCGACGCGCGCGGCCGCGTCCTGCGCCGCTCGACGATCCTGGCGGACGGCACCGAGTTCGAGCTGTTCGACGACCTGGGGGCGGCCGAGCCGGTGGACGTGGTGTCTCTCGTGGAGGAGGCGCCGCCGCCGGTGGAGGTGTCGGCGGCCGAGCTCGACCGGGCGGCGCTGCGCGCGGCGTTGGCGGCGGGGCCGGCCGTGGACACGGGCCGCACCTACTCGCTGCGCCAGATCCGCGAGATCGCGGCCGTCAGGACCCTCGTGCCGGGCATCGACCTCGACACGATCACCTTCCCGACGGGCTCGGCCGCGATCCCCCCCGAGCAGCTCCCCAACCTCGTGCAGATGGGGCTGCTCATCGAGCAGTTCATCGCGGGCAACCCGCGCGAGGTGTTCCTGATCGAGGGGCACACGGACGCGGTGGGCTCGGAGGCCTCCAACCTGGCCTTGTCGGACCGGCGCGCCGAGACGGTGGCCCTGGCCTTGGCCGAGAACTTCGCCATCCCGCCCGAGAACCTCGTGGTGCAGGGCTACGGCGAGGAGTTCCTCAAGGTGCCCACGCTCGAGGCCGAGCAGCTCAACCGGCGGGCGACCGTGCGGCGCATCACGCCGCTCCTCAACCAGGTGGCGGCCAACTAGGCCCCTTCCGATCCGGCCCCCGGGGGACTATCTCCCGGGGGCCACCCCCCGACGCTTGGTAGAGGCCCCGATGTTCGCCATCCCCGGCAAGCCCGCCGTCACGCTCACCCCCGCCGCCGCCGCCCATATCAGCCGCCTCATGGCCAGGGACGGGCGGGCGGGGCTCAAGGTGGGGGTCAGGAAGGGCGGCTGCGCGGGCATGGAATACACGATGGAGTGGGCCGACGCCGCGGGCCCGCTCGACGCGGTGGTGGAGCAGGACGGGGCGCGGGTGCTGATCGCGCCCATGGCCCAGATGTTCCTGATCGGCACCGAGATCGACTACGAGACGAGCCTGCTGGACGCCTCGTTCCGGTTCCGCAACCCCAACGTGGTCGAGAGCTGCGGCTGCGGGGAGAGCGTCAAGTTCGCCGCCTCCCAGGGGGCCCCCGAGAACGCCCCTGGCGCCTGACCGCGCCGCCCTGCTAGGCCGAGGCCGGAGCAGGGAGGGACGCGATGCGCCGCAGGCTGGCCGCCGGCAACTGGAAGATGAACGGCTCCGTCGCCACGTCCCTCGCCGAGGTCGAGGCGCTGATGGTGGCGCACCCCTCGCCGCTCGTGGACGTGCTGGTCTGCCCGCCGGCGACGCTGCTCGCCGCGCTCGACCGCAAGAAGGCGCGCCACCCGCTGGCGCTCGGGGGGCAGGACTGCTCGCCCGAGGCGGCCGGCGCGTTCACCGGGGACATCGCGGCCGGGATGCTGGCCGAGGCGGGGGCGTCCTACGTCATCCTGGGCCACTCGGAGCGCCGGGGGGGGCACGGGGAGACCGACGACCTCGTGCGGCGCAAGGCGCTGGCGGCGCGGGCGGCGGGGCTGACCCCGATCGTCTGCCTGGGCGAGACGCTGTCCGAGCGCGAGGCGGGCCGCACGCTCGACGTGGTGGGGGGCCAGCTCGACGGCTCGGTGCCCGAGGGGGTCGCCGGGGCGGACCTGGTGGTGGCCTACGAGCCGGTCTGGGCCATCGGCACGGGGCTCACGCCCACGACCGCGCAGATCGCGGAGGTTCACGGCGCGCTGCGCGCGCGGCTGTCGGCGCGGATGGGGGCGGAGGGGGCCTCCGTGCGGCTGCTCTATGGGGGCTCGGTCAAGGGGAGCAACGCGGCCGGGATCTTCGCGGTCGCCGACGTGGACGGGGCGCTGGTGGGCGGGGCGAGCCTGCGGGCGTCCGACTTCTCGCCCATCATCGCGGCCCTGGAGCAGGCGGCGGCGCGCGACGTGGACCCGTGATGGAGCGGCTGGGCCAGTCGCCGACCGAGGACGCCTTCGTCCAGGACCCCTATCCGTTCTACGACCGGGCCAGGGCGGGGGGCGAGCTGTTCCTCTGGGAGGACTACGGCTTCCCTTGCGCGACCTCGCACCGGCTGGTGTCGGCGCTGCTGCGCGACCGCCGCTTCGGGCGGGTGGACCCAAGGGGGATGCCCGACGAGCCGCGCCTGGCGCCGTGGCTGGCCACGGAGGCGACCTCCATGCTGTCCATGGAGCCGCCCGGGCACACGCGGCTGCGGGGGCTGGTGCTGCGGGCCTTCACGTCGCGGCGCATCGGCGCCCTCGGGCCGGAGGTGGAGGCGCTGTGCGACCGGCTCGTCGAGGGCTTTCCGCCGGGGCCGTTCGACCTGCTGGACGCCTATGCCCGCGTCGTGCCCGTGGTCATCATCTGCCGCCTCCTGGGGGTGCCCGAGGAGCGGGGGCCGGACCTGCTGGCCTGGAGCAACGCCATGGTGGCGATGTACCAAGCGCGGCGCACGAGGGCGATCGAGGATGCGGCCGTGGCCGCGAGCCTGGCCTTCGACGCCTTCCTGCGCGAGCTGATCGAGGACAGGCGGTCGCGGCCCGCCGACGACCTTCTTTCCGAGCTCATCGCGGCCGAGCGCGGCGGGCAGAGGCTGAGCGCCGACGAGATGGTGGGGACGTGCATCCTGCTCCTGAACGCGGGGCACGAGGCCACGGTGCACACGATCGGAAACGGCGTGGCGCTCCTGCTGCGGGAGGGGGTGGCGGAGGTGTCCGAGGGGGCCGTGGAGGAGGTCATGCGGGTGGACCCGCCGCTGCACCTCTTCGATCGGTGGTGCGCCGAGGAGGCGGAGGTGGCGGGCCACGTCTTCCGCCCCGGCGACCGGGTGGGGCTGCTGCTGGGGGCGGCCAACCGCGACCCCCTGGCCTACCCGGAGCCCTCGCGGTTCGACGCCGCCCGGCAAGGGCCGGCGCACGTGGCCTTCGGGGGCGGCATCCACTTTTGCGTGGGCGCGCCGCTGGCGCGGCTGGAGCTGCTGGTGGCGTTCCGGCGGCTGCTCGCGCGCTGCCCGGGGCTGCGGGTGGTCGAGCGGCCGCGCTACGCGGACGCGTTCCCTTTCCACGGGCTCGAGCGGCTGGTCGTCGAGGCCTGAGCGGGCGCGTGCGCGACGCGCGGCGGCCGGGTCTTTGCGGCCGCCTCCACGGCGGCCTCCCGGTGGGATCAAGTCCCTTCAAAGAGCGGCCCCGGGGGTAGCCCATGGCGCCCAGGGGGGCGGCCCAACGATTCGCCGCCTGGGGAGCAGGTTGCGCCCGCGGGGTTAACGAAGCGTGGCGGCACCGCGCGGTGGGGGGCCCCCTCGCGCAACGGCCCCCTCAGAGCGGCAGCGCGGTGGTGCTCTTGATGGTCTCCATGCTGAGCAGCGCCGTCACCGAGTGCAGGCGCACCTCGGCGATGAGCGCCTGGTAGAAGGCGTCGTAGGCACGGGCGTTCCTGACGCGGACCTTGAGGAGGTAGTCCACGTCGCCCGCCAGGCGGTGCGCCTCCTGCACCTCGGGGCGGGCGCGCAGGACCGCCAGGAAGCGCCCCTGCCAGTCGGCCTCGTGCTCGCTGGTGCGGATGAGGACGTAGAAGGTGGCCTCGAAGCCCAGGGCCTCGGCGTCGGCCGTCACCACGGGCACGCCGATGACGCCGGCCGCGCGCAGCTTGCGGATGCGGTTCCACACGGGCGTCTTGGAGGAGCCCACGGCGCGGGCGATCTCGTCGAGGGGACGGCCCGCGTCCACCTGAAGCTCGGCGATGATGCGCCGGTCGAGGTCGTCGAGGGGGGATGGCATCCTGTCCTCCTCGCGGTTCCGTGGACGCCCGTTCCGATCGCAGGCGGCCGTGGAACGCGCGTCCTTTTCGCCGGCGCCCCATGGCGGGTGATCGGGAAAACGTCCTATATCGCTGGCTGAGACGCAAGCCCCTGGACGCGAGTCGCCCCATGCAGCACTTCCCCGTCTTCATGGCCGTCGCCGGCAAGCCCGTGATCGTCGCGGGCGGGGGCGAGGAGGCTCTGGCGAAGCTGCGGCTGCTGCTCAAGACCGAGGCGGTCCTGCACGTCTATGCGCCCGAGCCCGAGGCGGAGGTGGCGCGGCTGGGCGAGGCGGGGCGCGTGAGGCTCCACCGGCGCGACGTGGAGGAGGACGACCTGCGGGGCGCCGTGCTCGCCTATGGGGCGACGGGCGACGACCAAGGCGACGCGCGGCTGGCGGCCCTGGCGGCGGCGGCCCGCGTGCCGTTCAACCTCGTGGACGACCTGGAGGGGTCGGCCTTCATCACGCCGGCCATCGTGGACCGCGACCCCGTGGTGGTGGCCATCGGCACGGAGGGCGCGGCGCCCGTCCTGGCGAGGGCCATCAAGGAGGACGTGGAGGCGCGGCTGCCCGCCTCCCTGGGGCTTCTGGCGGTGGTGGGGCGCGCCTTCCGGGGGGCGGCGGAGCGGCTGCCCTGGGGGCGCGTCCGGCGCGACTTCTGGGCGCGCTGGTACGGCGAGGTGGGCCCGCGCGCCCTGGCCGAGGGCGGCGAGGCGGCGGCGGCGCCGGCGCTCGCCACGCTGCTGGCGGAGTCGCTGCGGGGGGAACGCGGCGCGGGCCGCGTGGACTTCGTCGGCGCGGGGCCGGGCGACCCGGAGCTGCTGACCTTGCGGGCGCGAAAAGTGCTGGACCGGGCCGACGTGGTGGTCTTCGACCGGCTGGTCACGCCCGCGATCCTGGACCTGGCGCGGCGCGAGGCTCTCATGGTGGACGCGGGCAAGGAGGGCTTCGGGCCCTCCACGCCGCAGGCCGAGATCGACGCGGCCATCGTGGCGCACGCGAGGCAGGGCGCCCAGGTGGTCAGGCTCAAGAGCGGGGACCCCACGGTGTTCGGGCGGCTCGACGAGGAGGTCGAGGCCTGCGAGCGGGCGGGCGTCGCCTATGCCATCCATCCGGGGATCACGGCGGCCTCGGCGGCCGTGGCGGCCATCGGGCAGAGCCTGACGAAGAGGGGGAGGAATGCCTCCGTCCGGCTGCTGACGGGGCATGACGTGCAGGGCTTCGCGGATCACGACTGGCGGGCCCTGGCGCGGCCCGGGGAGGTCGCGGCGATCTACATGGGCAAGCGGGCGGCGCGGTTCGTGCAGGGGCGGCTGCTCATGCACGGGTGCGATCCGGCCACGCCCGTGACGGTCGTCGAGAACGCCTCGCGGCCGGGCCAGAGGGTCGTCGTCATGACGGTGTCGGACATGGAGCCGAGGATGACCGAGGCGGGCCTGAGCGGGCCTGCGCTCACCTTCATCGGCCTGGCGCCGCGCTTTGCCGCGGCCGAGGCGGTCCGTCTCAGGGAGGCGCTCTGATGCCCCGTTCCTTCACCCCCAAGGTCGTGTCAGCCAACAGGCTGCTCGAAGGGGACGCCGTGTGGCTGACAGAGGACGACCGCTGGAGCCCCGACTTCACCGAGGCCGAGCTGATCGAGGACGAGGCGCACGCGGACATCCGGCTCCTGTTCGCCAA
>ERZ1066120.485-NODE-485-length-36323-cov-40.928753_pt1 | contig 36323 bp, 26 predicted proteins | sample MGYA00382767_ERZ1066120 | MGnify/ENA primary metagenome ERZ1066120 (study PRJEB33369, sample SAMEA5778350) | biofilm metagenome | biome: Industrial cooling water; feature: Water cooling tower basin; material: Biofilm | place: United Arab Emirates | collected...
AAAAAGAGCGCGCGGACGAGGGATGGTTAGTAACTGCACGTCGTATATCAAGAGCCGCGCGTACAGAGGTAGAAAAAGAGGAGAACAAACACCTGGGATGTTACACTTTCGATGAATTTTTAGCCCAAGATGCAGATTTTAGTGGGTATCTCGAATAGTTGGAGGCAGAAATAAAACGGCGCCAGATTGATACTAAATATGTACCGCTTGCTTGTAGTAAAGAAGAAGTTGATTCTGTAACTGGGCGCCAGATAGCAGTTAGTCGTTACGAAGAAGAAGATGGGTGGATTGATGGATATATGCGCCTGTTTGCATCATACGATAGTACATTTTTGTGCGCTTTCATACTTGTTGTTGTCGGTGCCAAGAGCAATTAATGCACGCTGGAAATGAATGCATAAATTCTTGCAGTTCATAAAGAATATATGGTCAGTATCAAAAAAAAGCGGGTTTCTTATTTGAAGCTCGCTTTGACAATGCACGCTAATTAATCCCAAAGATTAAAAATCACGTTGATTTCTTTCTGCTCATAAATTATGCAATATTTTCATGCATTTCATAGGAGATTAATAATGAATAAGCGGTTCGCAAAACAAACTATTTTGGCGTTCATTACTTTAACACTTAAGCCAGAGGCAAATCGGGCAGAACGTGCAGTGGGCAGTACATGGTTGAGACCTCCCAAATAATCACCTATTGCTTTTAAGGTGCCAGTCGGAGGACAACACGAACCAACGATAAACATTGGTATTATCACCACTAAATCAAACGCGCTCTAAACTCATTTTTATCCCGCTTTGAGGACTTATTAAAAAACCTCGACGTGTTGGAGCAACAGGTGCGACTTCCTCTAATTTCAACTGATAATTTAAGAGAATCGTCGCCAAAATTAATTTCATTTCAAACAAAGCGAATACTTGACCTAGACATTGACGAGAACCTCCTCCAAAAGGCAAAAATTCGTAAGATGAATATTTACGATTAATAAATCTTTCGGGTTGAAATTTTTTTGGTTGGGGATATAAGTCTTCTCGGTGATGAGTTAGGTAAATACAAGGCGTAACATACGTCCCAGAAGCAATATGATGCCCCCTCAAATTAATAGACCGTAGAGTAATGCGAGGAAAAGTAAAAACAGATACAGGATAAATCCGTAAAGTTTCTTGACAAATTGCTGTTAGATAAGGAAGTTGAGTAATTTTAAGTGGGTCAGGAGTATTTAAACCTTGTAATTCATGCAACACTTTTTGATAAATTTCTGGTTGTTGATAAATCCAGTACAAAGCCCAAGCGACGCTAGTAGCAGTTGTTTCATGACCTGCATTAAGTAGAGTTAAGAGATTATCTCTTAATTCGAGATTAGTCATGCTCTCCCCATCGTCATATCCTGCTTGTATTAGCAAACTCAGAACATCACGACTATTTAATTGAACTTTTTGGCGCCGCTCTAATATTTCCGCCATTAGTTGTTCATCAATCTGTTGTCGTAAACGGCGATATTTTCCCCAAGGACTCCAAGCACCTAAATCTTTCTGCAAAAATGGAAGCAATAAAATAGTGGCGCCGAGTGGTGAGCTAGTCAACGACAACCAGGTTGTCATTAAATTTTCCAATTTTTGAAATTTTGCTTCCTGCTCAATACCAAAAACTACTTTTAAAATAATCGTCATGGTAATTTCTTCACATAAATCACGAGCAATAAAAGTTTCACCTGGTTTAAGCTGTTGCATCACTTGTTGGGTAATCTCACAAATCTGGCGCCCGTAACTGAACATTTGTTCTCCATGAAAAGGAGGCATAACTAGTCTGCGCTGTTTTTGATGGCGTTCACCATCTTGCATCATCACTGAGTTTTCTCCAAGGTGAGGTTTGAAGATTTCATTGGCGGCGCCAGGAGCATCAAGAATTTTATTTACGGGATTAAATAACTCTTGGATATCCTGGGGGTGACTAACAACTAAAGTTTCTAAATCGCCAAACGAGTTAGTAAAAAAAATGTCACCATAATTTTTAGCACAACGATCTAAAAACTCTAATGGTTTTAAGGTTGACTCAATTTGTTGAATAAGTTTAGGAGCTTTGAGTTTCTGAATTTGCTTATTTGTCATATATCCTTGTATTTACTATAGCTAACAGTTATCTGTTACACAATAATTATTAATTATTATCTTCGTTTTAAATGTAATAAATTTTAGCTTATATTTCAGTGGAAAGTTTAACATCTGTAAAATTGTCAAAAATATTGACATTAATACAATACACACTAATCAAATAATTAAACAGAGGAACTCAACTAAAGTTAAGTTGTATACCGACTCTTTATTACGATTTGTAACTAAACCTGCGACTTTTGTCAGTCCAACACGCGGTTCAACAGAATCCTCAAAACCTACGTGATTCTATGCAAATCTTGTCATCAAAAAACTTGTAACAAAGTTTAACAAATTAATTTGATCTGGCAGTACATAATTACTATATTAATTAACACGATTTCAATTCGTCAGTTGTTGTCGGGTGCAACCAACGGTTACAGCGCGCGGGCTTGAAATATTACGAAACCCGCTTGCGGGATTGAAACAGTTAGGCATTGTATCCATAATATTTAAATACTTAAATACTTAAGTATTTATTGAGCGGGTGTAAAACTACTTATGTACATTTCCTGATGGGCAGTGAACAAAACGACCAAGACTATCACCAGTTTCTGCATCAACTAGTCCTAAGATTTTGGTGCCCGCGATACAGGTACATCCAACATATGAGTATTTGTGACTTAAAGGATTAATTTGCCGTAGTGGCAAGCTTTCACTTTATTTTGACCCCAGCAAACTTATACTTAAAGCAAGGCATTAAAATCAAAAGAAATAATCAACTGCTTTCACCCGCCCGAAAAAATTAAACTTTGAAAATTATATTTAAATTAGAGCTAAAAATATTAGCAGTCTGATTAGATACGACTGCAAGTAATTTATCCCCAGCAGAAATACGTACACCGCGCTCACTGTCTGCGAAGCTCAAATCACTAAGCAAGCTACCTACGAACAAGCGACTTGAACCTAATTGGAAGTTGTTGATAGTATTAAATCCACCAGCACTGAGCGTGACTGTCGCATCACCTGCACCTAAGAAAATCGTATTGTTACCGACACCTGGGTCAATTAAGTCACTACCCCCGTTGCCGTAAATCGTATCATTGCCGGCGCCTCCAAAGAGAATATCCGCTTGTGAACCACCAAAAATGATATCATCTCCAGCTCCACCAGCAAGAACATCCTTACCACCATTACCAAAGATAACGTCATTGCCAGTGCCACCATTAACATATTCATGACTTTGAAGCCCCAAAAACCTGGTCATTACCATCACGACTAAATAGGTTTGTTGAAAGTCCATTACCAAAAAGAATGTCGTTACCCAAACTACCGTTGAGGGTTGTATTGCCACTGCTACCATAAAGAGTTTGATTATCTTTTACGGCTGATGCTATCACTGTTGAAGCTCTAAGACGGACATCATCAAAGTCTACTTGCTTACCTTCACCAGTGAGCGCATTAATTAAACGGACACCTAAGTTTTTACCAATAAACGATTCACCATCAGCAGCAGTAAAGGTAACGCTGGAAGTTGCAAATTTGCCTTCTTCTATATTAAGTGAGTTATTGTCAATAGCAACAATCTCATCTCCCGCTAGTAGTAGAACACGATAGCCTGGGAAACCTGTTAAATCTATTCCATTAGAACTGCCTGCTGGATTTCCGATATCAACGCTTAAAGTGTATTGAGTGTTAGATTGTATAACTGTATCGAATAGTTGAGCTAAACCTACAGTCGCAACATTAGGATTTTGAATCAGGTTGATACTGCCAACGTTTTGACCATTAGGCGCCTCACCAAGATAGTTAGATTTGGTAGGATTATACGCATTAAGCTTAGAGCTTGTGGACGTTGGGTTTTGAGGTATAAAACCAAAGGAATCGAAAATATTCCAACTTGTCGGAGGAGTTAAGGTAAAAGCACCATCGTTTAGTGTAGGCGCCTCAAAGCTAGGATTTTTGATGGAAGTTGTTAAATTAGTGCTTTCTGCCATATTTGATGGGTTAAAATTTCACTTTTACACTTTGTAATTGAAAAAGAAACCAAGTTTAGTTCTACTTTATCTGGTTTTTGGCTAATTAGTTGAGAACTAGTGTATGCATAAACAGGAATACTGATTAAACCAACACTTGCTACTAACGTCAAAATCGAGGGAAGTGAAAGCTGCTTGGAATTTATATGTGTCATGATTTAGGTATCTCTAGTTTAATTTAGACGTTGGCGCCTGAATCAAACTACCACTGCATCAGCTGACGGTAAAGACCGATACCTCAAACTACGTAACGGTGGTTAGATTTTTATTTGATACTAAGAATTTTCATCGTACTCTAATTTCAATATTGCAGTTAGAAAAACTAGACTAAAGTTCAGTTTTTACCGATAAACGAAAAAGTACAAAGCGACTACATTACATTAATTTTTGTAAATAATGCGTAAAATAGTAACTTACAGCAGAGCAAGCGTATAAGCTTATTGAAGCTAAGAAAAAATGTCTACTAATCGTAGAAGCGCAATCGTTCAGGCGCCGAATCGACAATGTTGTATATCGCTATAACCTGCTAACAACCCAGAATCTTTGAGGCTTATAGGTATCGAAGGTCGCGTTACCGTCACAATTGATGTTGATAAGAATGGCGATGTACAGAACGTTCGTTTAGCCGAATCAAGCGGGAATCTTGAACTTGACGAAGCTTTCATTACACAAGTGATTAAGTGGAAATTCAAACCCTCTGCATATGAACTGCAATCTATAATTATTGGTGCCTTATATAGTAATTAACGTGCGGGTTTTAATTTTCGCTTAAGAGTAAAAATCATACCTAAAGTACCAAGCACATAAACTGCTCCTGTTGAACTAGGCTCAGGTACAGTCGCGAGTTTTAATTTGTTTATCGCAAACGCACGGTTGTTTTCTGAAGTACTAAAAACTAGCCGTGCGATATTGGCAGTATCGCTCTTAACTCCTAAAAATAAAGCAGAGTTATCTAAACTTAAAGAAGATGTACCAGGTGCCGAAAAACTACCCAATAAGTTATTGTCACTATCAAACGCTGAAATAAAAGCAGTGAAAGTTGATGTATCGTCTACGGACAGTTGAGTTCCAACCGCTTGTACCCCTTTATCAAAGGTAATACTCAGTGGTCCGGGATTACCGACCGCAGGAAAAGTTCGTGGGTTAAACCCTGTAAATAACAGAAAGTCGCCTACTGCAAAATTGGTTGGAATTCCAGGTGGTGGTAAAGTTTGGAAAACCAGCGGTGGTGTCACACCTGGGATATTTAATTTTGGAATTTCTACGTTTAACTTCAAACCGTTACTAGATGTGGCACCGAACGAATTTGGTAAAAAGTTGAAAGGGGATGCAACACCTAAACTTGACCAATCTAATTGGTCATTGTCTCCCAAAATACTACTTTGAGTTACAAAAGTAATACCATATGATGTTGTGACTTGTAATGTAACTGCAACAGTTGTAAGCGCTGTTGCAGCAATCGTCCTATAACAATTTAATTTCAACTTCATTTTATTTTATCTGTATTATTCGTTTTCAATTACATAGCAGATTACCATACTTTTCTCCAAAACAATTAAGTATTACTGACTTGTCATACAAAGTTTAGTCAAATTTCATATTGATGTACATGAAAATTTTTGTAGTAAAGATTTGCAAGCATATTGTGAACTTAAAGCGGCACCATATCTAAACTTAACGAAGAAGTACCAGGTGCTGAGAAACTATAATACATAAATATTCATAAAAAATTAGATTTTAGATGAGCGCCACTGTACTTAGTAAAGCTATAAGTTATTTGTTTGAACTAATCGACCATCTTCAATGTATACGATGCGGTCAGCAATATCAAAAATACGGTTGTCATGGGTTACTAATAAAATCGTAGAATTTTGTTCATGAGCTAGTTTCTTAATAATTGCTGTCACAGCCCGACCTGCAAAACTATCTAATGAAGCTGTTGGTTCATCTGCTAATATCAGTGAAGGTTTGCTAACTAATGCACGGGCAATAGCTACACGTTGCTTTTGACCAACAGAAAGATTTTTAGGAAAACAATCTAAATAATCCCCTAAATCTACAGCTTCCAAAATCTTTTTAGACATAGCTACTCGTTTCTGTACTGAAATATATTTATGTAATCTTAGCGACATGCCTACATTTTGTTGAGCAGTCAAAGATTCCATTAAATTATGCGTTTGAAATATAAAGCCTATCAAACGTCGAATTTCTGCTAGCTCTAAAGGATGTGATTTGTGTAAGTCACGATTCAATACTGAGACAATACCATGTTGCACTGTTCGTAAGGCGCCAATTAAAGTAAGTAAGGTCGTTTTCCCACTTCCACTTGGACCAGCGAGAAGAACTATTTCGCCTGGATAAATATCTAAATTTATATCCATTAAAACATGCTTACTAATTCTCCCATCATCAAATGTATGGTGTAAATTACGAATAGAAACTACTGGTTTGGCTGACATGTTCTTTATGAGAGCGTCTTGATAATTTAAAATACATCTGCTGGGTCAGCATAATTAAGTTTCCGCATAGCAATTACCGCTGATATTAAACACATAAAAACAGTCATAAAAAATATTTTTATTGCAATATCTGGCTTCATAACTAACGGTATTTTTGTTAATTCTCCAAGTAAACTATACATTCCACATGAAATTATAAATCCTGGTATAAATCCTAATACAGCAAGAATAATTCCTTCGGTTAAAACGACTCCTAGTAAACTACCACTTTTATAACCTATAGCTTTAAGAGTTGCGTATTCTCCCAAATGGTCACTAATATTTGTGTATAATATTTGATATACTACTACTGAGCCAACAATTATTCCCATTGTGGCACCAAAATTAAATAGTGGACCAGTAGGGTTTTTGACTGCCCAATAATCAGTTTCAGTTTTTTCAAACTCTTGAAGAGTCATTACCTTGGCATCATTAGGTAAAATATATTTTATAGCCGTAACAGTTTTTTCTCGATTGGCGCCTTCTCTAAGCTTAATAACTCCAACATGAACCTTAGACAAGCTATTGGCGCCAAACAAACGTAGATAATTCCAATCGCTAGTAACAACATGTCCTTTAATAAATACCGTCCCGCCCATATTAAAGAGACCACCAACTTTAACTCGATGACCTGATATCTCAGTAGTAACTTGTTCACCACGGGTAAAAGAATCTTTTACAGAACCAATTGTCGGTTGAGATTTGGCATCAAATAAAACTATGTTAGGTAGCTTAATTTGATTTAACTGCTGATTGATTTCAGGAATATTTAAAACAGGACGTGCAGGATCAAAAGCAACAACAGCTACTTTAATAATTTGTTTTTTCCACGGATTTACCCAATTTGCTAAAGAGTAATATAAAGGACTAACCGATTCAACACCTTTTACACCTGCAACTCTATATAAATGGCTTCTAGAAAAAGTTTGACCTTCCATAAGCGATTCTGTTCGCTTACTAATTAACACTAAATCAGCATTAATCTGTTTATGAAATTTTATGGAACCGTCAAAAAGTATCGCTTGAAAACCTTGCATCATAAAAATTAGAACATTTGCAAATGCAATTCCCGATAACGCTACTAATAAACGTGCTTTGTTATGTCTAAGTTGTGCCCAACTAATAGGTGGTTCATAAGCGAGTCTGGCAAAGAAGTTGTTTAAAAATGGTATTTTCATACTTGTGCGCGCACTATTTAATATTCAACACCTACACAATTTTCAATTATCAAATGTTATACGAACCTGAAGGTTTGTTAAACCAGAAACTTTTACTGTATCTTGAGGATTCAATTTAACTTTTACCTCAATTACGCGTGCGTCTTTGTCTGCTGTTGGGTCTGACTCTAAAATATCTTGCTTTTTAATTTGTAAACCAATTTGCTCAACTGTTCCGGTTAACACACCTTCCATACCACCATGTTCACTTTCTATCGTCGCATATTGCCCAACTCGTAGTTTATTTACATCGGTTTCATAAACTTCAGCTACTGCGTACATTTGATTAGTTCGCCCTAGTTCTATTATCCCCTCACTGACATTAACTTGTTCTCCAACACGAGTATTGATTTTCAAAACTTGACCCGCAATCGGAGAACGTACATAAAAGTCTTCTAACTCTGTTTTAATTCGTTCGACACTTGCTAAAGCTTTATCAACAGTCGCTTGAGCTACTTGTACATCTACAGGTCGAACTTCCTTGAGTTTTTTAAGTGTTGCTTGTTCAGCTTGTCCTTGCGAACGCAATGTTGATGTTGTTGTTGCTAATTCTGCTTGAGCTTGATTAAAATTTGCTTGAGCCGTTTCGGTTGATTCGCGTAACTTGTCCAAATCAAAAGCTGAAATTGCTCCTTGCCTGTGTAATTTTTGGTATCGTTGTAAGTTGGCTTGAGCGTTTTTTAACTGAGAAAGAGAACGAAAGATTGCTGCTTTTTTCTCAGCAGTTTCGTTTTGGAGTTGAGCTTCGACGCGCATAACAGTCGCATTCTGGGCAGCAATTTCCGCCTCTTTTGATTGTCCTACTTTAACTTGAGCTAGCTTTGCACGTTCAATTTCTAAGTTTTTATCGGCTTCTACAAGTTCGGCTTGCTTTTTATCAATACCTTGTAAAACCGCAATCATCTGGGATGCTTTGATTTTATCACCTTCTGAGACTAATAGCTTGTTGACTCTACTAGCTTCGGCATTTGCAACGGATAGTTTGATTACTTCTCCTTGAGGCTGTAATCTTCCTAAAGCTGTTACTTTTACTATAGAACTAATGTTTTTTGTATAAACAGGTATACTCTTTTTCTGTTGACTTTTGTAAATGGTATAAATTCCAACTGCACTGATTATACTTACTAGTACTATACCAACAAGCCAAGAAAAAATATGATTAGGAATCCTTTTTTTAGCAGTCTCTGAATTTTCTACAAGATTTGATTTATCTGATTTTTTTTTTACTATTATGGACATAGGTTACTTACTGGCTAAACTACAACGAATCTATTTGACGTAAAGCTTTTTGGTGTATTACTAAGAGCGAGTACTGCCAACGGCACCACTGTAACTACGAATAGTTTTGGTTACTCGTAAACCTAGCCCAGCAGCAATCAGTATAGCAACGGCGCCGCTTACAAATGGCGCGGAACTACCAAAATAACCAAAACAAGCTCCAGCCCAAGTTGGTCCAACAATTCTTGCAAATGCAGAAGCAGACTGTGCAACTCCCATAGTTTCTCCCTGTGATGAAGCAGCAGCAAACTTCGAGATCAAACTGTTGCTTGCAGGAATACTAGTACCCGGTCCTATCCCTAAAAATATTCCGCCTAATATCACTAATGGTAGAGTATTGGCACCTGCAATGAATAAAAAACCTACAGTAGTGGCAGTTAATCCAAGTATCAGCATCTTCTTTTCACCAAAGCGCTTTGTAAGAACTCCTGTTAGCCCACCTTGCATGATAGTGGTAAAGATACCCATAAGACCAAATAAGTAACCTACTTGTGCTGGTCCCCAATTAAACGTAGCTTTAGCCCATAGTCCTAGTGTTGTGTCTAAAGCTGACATTGCGAACGACACAAGAAACGATATTCCTATAAGTAAACTCAATTCTTGAGAACGTAATACTCTTATTCCTCTGAAAAAGCTTCTTGGCTGTTTTTGCTCTGCTGTTTTTAACTGTTTTACTTCAGGACTTAATGATTCGCTTAGAAATGTGAAAGCAAGTACCAACGCCACAAATGACAAAAAAGCTGAAAAGAACGATGGCAGTTGATAATTGGCACTTTGCCCTCCCCAAGTAGCTAGCAAACCTCCAATCGCTGGACCAAAAATGAACCCCAATCCAAATGCTGCTCCCAGCATCCCCATACCCTGCGCGCGATTTTCTGGTGTTGTAATATCTGCTATATACGCTTGTGCAGTTGAAATATTACCTGCCATCGCTCCGGCTACTGCGCGCGCTATAAGTAAAACCCATAAAAAATTCGCACTTCCTAATGCTGTATATGCAATTACTGAACCTGTTAGCGTCATTAAAAAAACAGGGCGCCGTCCATAACGGTCGCTTATACTTCCCCATATAGGAGCAAAGAAAAACTGCATTAACGAGTAAATGGCGACGATAATCGCTGCAATTATAGGACTGGCACCGAAGCTGGATGCGTACAAAGGAATCAATGGAATTATAATTCCAAAGCCAACTAAGTCAATAAAAACAATTAAAAATAAGACAAAAAAAGCCTTTTTACTGTTCATACGTGTATTAGCCCCATAATAATAACTACCATGCTTTTATCACTTGTTAGTCATGAATATTCTTTTTAAATTAGTAGTATCCAGAAGGCAGATAATTCAGATAACATATCAGCAAAACCCTTATTTCACAAATCTAGAAGCATAAAATTGTCTTTATCAAATAAGGCTTCCGGGCAGGAGGCATTACCTGCGGTACACTCCGTGAACGTCAGAATTCCCATTACTTTAATTTGAGCTTGGCAGCCAAAAAACTAGACTAAAGTTAAGTTTTTACCAATAATTTAATAAGATTCGTAAATTTTAGCTTTTGAGGTTTTAAGGTTCTTAAGTGACGAGCGTTCATATATCAGTTTTTCTACATTAACTTGAAAGTTAGAGCAGGCGCCTAGGAAGGCAAGGGGGTTTCTGCCTTTCACTGGATGCTCCTGCTCACCATCTAAGCTTGGTGAAATTTTATTTAAGTGCCGCTCAACTACATAATGCGAAGGTATAAAGTCATAATTTACAAATTTTATTAATTTATCGGTCAAAACTTAACTTTAGTCTAGTTTTTTTTACTGTACTGCTCAAATCAAAGTAAATTAAAGGCAACTCTTAACGGGGAACTCTTAACAGACTGGTTTTATAGGGGGATTTAACCCCAACGATAAACTTACAACGCTTGGGGTTGATAGGTTTTTAAACCCTGATTGGGAACTCGCGCCCCTGAACTGTTGCCCGTTAAAAGTTAAGAGTTCACGAATTCGATAAATAGCATCTGTATTAAAAAAATTAACTTAGAATGATTAAAAAAAATCTATCTTGAAGAATGTATTAGTCGAGAAAACTAATCTTTCGGTAGATAAGAAATCTGAGTTATTAACCTAATCTTGCTTGTGAATAAGTTGGTACGGATTAAATATGTCAGAAAACACAAATTTAACAACTTTCATTGAAAACCCTAGCTTTGAGGCGCCTGCACTAGATGATGGTACCTTTACCCTAACTCCTCCACCAGGTTGGAACCTTTTCGATGACTTTGGTTTTGTACCTCAAAGCCCAACATCTACAAGTTCTAAGGTTAATGTACATAATCCCACTCTGTCTGAATATCCTGGGGGAGTCCCTCAAGGTCAAAATGTTGCTGGTGTTTACTTAACTCAAGCTCCTAATGTTGCATCTGTAGGTCTAATTCAAACGCTTGATGCAGTTGTACAACCTAACACTCAATATACTTTAACCGTTGATGTTGGAAACCCAGCAGGTATTAATGAAGTAGGAGCAGATTTAACTGGTTTTCCAGGTTATCGTGTTTTACTACTAGCAGGAGGTGAGATTGTTGCTGTTGATGATAACTCGCTCAATATAGAAGAAGGCTTCTTTGCAACTTCCACCGTTAGCTTCACTGCTGCTGATGGTGAATCATTTGTAGGCAAAAACTTAGGTATTCTCCTAATTAATTCGCTCACTGGTAAAGGTATCGAAGTAGACTTTGACGATGTCCGTCTCACAGCTTCAACTATTACTGCATCAGCTATAACAGAGAATCAAACTCTTTACGGCAGCAGCGGTATTACAACCCTTATTGGTGGTTTGGGTAATGACATTATCTTTGGTGATGGACTCTCAACTACTCTCTTCGGTCGTGATGGTAATGACCAGCTTTTCGGAGCTTCTACTGATGACTATATTGATGGTGGCACTGGCAATGATATTATCTTTGGTAACGGTGGTAAGAATGTCCTTGCTGGTGAGACGGGTGATGACATTATTTTTGGCGGTTCACAAGCTGATGTCATCTCACCAGGCGCCGGCAATAACACTGTTTACGGCAACGGCGGTGATGATTTAATTGACGGCATTATTGGTAACAATACTATTTTCTTGGGTGAAGGTAATGCGACAGTCAGGCTTGGTGAGTCATCATTTAATACCATTAACAACTTCCAATTAGGCTCAAGTCGCTTGTTCGTAGGTAGCTTGCTTAGTGATTTAAGCTTCGCAGACAGTTCTAGTGGTGTACGTATTTCTGCTGGTGATAAATTACTAGGCGTTGTATCTAACCAAACTGCTAGTACTTTTAACTCTAATTTAAGTACGATTTTCAACGTTTAATTTTGTAGAGACGCAATTCTCGCATTTATAAACTATTAAATTGTAGAGACAGTAAATTTACAGATTTACAGTCTCTATATCATGATGAGAGGCATGATTCCATTGAAAAATTTTCGGGCAAATTAATTATTGCTAATATTAACAACTTAACCTTAGTCAAGTGTACATCTTGAAAGATAAAATGCACTTCGACAATTTATCATTTCTAATTCACTTGCGAATTGGTGTTTATTAACTTATCCAAATTTTTTATACATGAAATTTCTGCGTAGACGTGATTTGCTACTAGGTGGCGCCGCTGCTATAACAGGTAGTCAAATTAACTTTCATAACAATAAATCGATAGCCAATCAACCAACTGAACCACTAATTGCAGTAATTTCTGCCTATTCTCCAGAAACAGCTGCACTTGAAAAAGCTCTTCTGGGTAATCGCAAACCTTACTCCATCACAACTCATAATGGTATAACGTTTAAACAATTCCAGTTTAAAGGTCGTAATCTGCTGCTGTTTACATCGGGGATAAGTGTAGTAAATGCAGCAATGAGTACTCAACTTGCTTTATGTAAATTTCCTATTTCCCATGTATTGTTTGCTGGTGTAGCAGGTGGTGTTAATCCTGACTATGGAATTGGAGATGTAGTAATCCCAGAGCGTTGGTACTACCACGATGAATCTGTTTATGCCAACGAAGTATCCCCTGGAAAGTATTTACTCCCAAGTTACTATAAGCAAAAAGCAGAAAACTATAACTTTATTTTCCCAGATTACGTATCAGTGATTCGAGAAGGAATACGAGAGCCAGAAGAAAAACCATTTTTTGAAGCTGACCCACAATTGATTGAGGTTGCAAAACAGGTTATTAATAAGGCGCCTAAACTTCTCACCTGTGATGCTCGACTTGTTCAAGCAAGAAACCGCGCGTGTCAAATATATGTCGGTGGTAATGCCATTAGTGGCTCAGTATTCTTGGATAACCGAGCATACAGAGAATGGGCGTTTCGTGTCTGGCAAGCATCTTGTGTTGATATGGAATCAACGGCTATTGCTCAGGTATGCTGGGCAAATCAAAAACCTTTTCTAATTATCCGCAGTTTAAGTGATTTGGCTGGTGGACAGGATGGCGCCAATCCTATTGACAACACCGAAGACCAAGTAGCAGAGTCAGCAGCAAAAGTTTTACGCGAAATTATTCAAGTCCTGCCCCAGTTTTCAACTTGAAGTTACTAAGTTTTTACCCTCACTCGTCTAGGTATTGATGGCGCCTTATTGCTTGAAGTATGGAGCGCTCTGGGGTCGTCTCGGAGTGTCAACACGGAGAATGGCGCCGTAACCGCTCTGATTCCCATCAACAAACAATTGTATTACATCGACCATGCGTCTAGTCTATTGATAACTTGTAATCGATAAGGATAACGAATGAATGTAGAAAATTTTCTATAGCATGATTGAAGTACCACATTCAAAGCAATTGGTTAAATTTTACGTCATGAATCGAATTCTTACAGCATCAGAACATTTGATGTGGTCGTCATACAAGAACAGCCTAGAAAATGTTAGCTTGTCAGCAACGGTTAAAGGGTCATTTCCTATTGATTTATTAACTGAAGCTCTGGCTTGGCTACAACTTCGCCATTCTCGATTACAACTAAAAATAGTCACTAATAATCTTTTGCAACCAGAATTTTCCTCAGAAAATGTTCCACCCATTCCACTGCAAATAATTGAGAGACAGGCAGAAGAACATTGGCGTTGGCAGATGCTAGAAGAATTACGTCATCCTTTAAATTGGAGCGAAGAACCCCTGCTGCGCGTACTATTACTGCACTCACCTGATATTTCTAACCTAATTATTACTTTTCATCATTGCATTGGTGACGGTTTATCAGGAGCTTATCTTATCCGAGATATCTTGCAATTTATTGGTGAACCAGACAGCCCTCGTGAGCTTTTACCAGATTTGCCTCCTGTTGATGAAATTATCTCTAATGTTTCAGAGAGTTGGGTTGAGGAAAATTTGCATTCAGCGATAAAAACTGAATCTATATTAACAGCAAATTATCGAAATCATCAAATAAATACTTCAGAAAAACTTCCAATTCGCTTGTTTAGTTGGACTTTATCTTCTGCTAAAAGTATTAAGCTTGTAGCTCGTTGCCAAAAAGAAAAAACCTCTGTTCACGGTGCTTTATGTGCTGCATTTCTTTTAGCAATTGCGACTGAAGTAAATTCTTCTAACGAGATTACTCTTAGATGTCATACACCATTAAATGTCCGCAATCATTTAACTATCCCGGTTAACGAAAATCTAGGTGAATATATTGCTCGACCAATAATTGCTCATAGATTAAGCCAAAAGACCGATTTTTGGGATTTAGCACGTGAAGTTAAATATAAACTCAATCAATTCATAGCGGATGGAAAATTATTTGACAATGTACTAAAAGCAAGAGCTTTATTCTCTAGTAACTTTAATAAAAGTGGTTCTTCAGTAGATGCTAGAAGTAAAGTAGAAATAGATATTGCAATTACTAATTTAGGAAATTTAAATATTAAACAGCAGTTTGGGAAATTACAGTTACAGGAACTTTATTTGATGGCTACAGGAAGAAAGTCTCTACCACTTTTTATAGGTGTTGCTACACTTAAGGAGAACATGTGTTTTATTTGTCGTTACCAAGAGTCTCTTATACCTGGTGCAAATGCCCATAACATAAAAAACATAGCTATGGAACAATTAGAGGCTGTTTGTCAACAATAATGCAATAATTACATATGTATTTTTACTTTATTCACGCTTGTTAAATAGCTTTCAATATAGTCCTGAATATTTAGATACCCGCTTGGGTTTAATGTAGATGCACGTGCAACAAATGGCATCCATCTCACCGTGCGTTACAACAACCAGCAAAGATGCCTTTGTTCATTTGCAAGCTTATTAACCATTATCCCGGCGCCAAGCGGCAAATCATTCATGCATCGACTTGTCAGGAAGAAGCAACCACTTTAGTATCGGGCAGTAATATCGTAAACTCAGTTCCAACTCCCGGTTGTGATGTGAAAAATAACTTTCCTTTGTGCTGTGTAATAATTTGATGACTAATGGATAACCCTAAACCCGTTCCTTGTCCTACTGGTTTCGTTGTAAAAAATGGGTCAAGTATTTTCTCTTCAATTTCTGGATTAATTCCTTTGCCATTGTCTGCAATTACTACAGCGATTTGATTTAATCTTAATTCCGTAATAATTTTTATTTTAGGTGCCTTAATATTTACCACGGCATCAATGGCATTATTAAGTAGATGCATGAATACCTGGTTTAATTCTCCGGCAAAACAAAATACTTGAGGTAAATTACTATACTCTTTGATCACTTGAATTTTTTCTAACTTTTGCGTTAAAAGCATCAAAGTATTATCTAAACCCTCATGAATATCAGCTTCTTTATATTCAGCTTCATCTAAACGCGCAAAATTTCTTAAAGATAGTACAATATCTTTTACCCTTGCAACTCCATTCTTCATCGACATAAACGCTTTGGGTAAATCGGATTGCATAAATTCCAAGTCAAAGCTATTCTCATCATTGATAACTGAATTTGGATAATCTTGCTGATACTTCTGCACTATATCAAGTAAAGATTGGGTAGATTCGTGCGTGTATGTTATATTACCCTGAATAAAGTTGATGGGATTGTTGATTTCGTGAGCTATTCCCGCAACTAGTTGTCCTAAACTCGACATTTTCTCACTTTGAATCAATTTTACCTGAGTTTGGTGTAATTCTTGAGTACGTTCAGATACTTTTTGCTCCAAAGTCTCATAAAACCGCGCGTTCTCCAAAGAAATTGCAGCTTGAGCAGCAATAATGTTGAGTAATTCTATATGATTACTTGTAAAGGCGCCTTTTACAAGATTGTTCTCTAAATATAAAATTCCAACCAGTTCATTTTTATTAATGACTGGGAAAATTAAAGCTGACAATGGCTGATACAAATGTATGTAAGTATCTTTACTCCATATTTCTGAGGTGCCATCATCTAATAATAAGTAATTACGAGTGCGCTGCACATAATATATAAGAGAAACAGGTAATTGATTACATTCGGTAAGTGGGATAGATTGCAGTACGTTAGTATTATTATCAGTGTCTAAAACAGCTTCGATATATAAATCTTGTTGACGCACTGCTAAAAAGTAGATTTTTTGCGCTCCTGCGTTCTCACGTATTAACTGCATTAATATAAAGAGCAGTTTATCGATGATTATTTCACTTGATAGAGCTTGATATGCTTTGATTACTGTAGTTATATCAAATGAGGCGCCTTTATAAGTAGTAGCTGTATTCGTGATACTTGTTGTATTAGTTTTAGTACTATTTAATAGAGAAGTAGGTTGTGAGATAATCGTAGTTAGATAAGGGTATTGTGATTCGAGATGTTTGACTTTCGCGTTTGCTCCCCACTTTTTGTAAGCATAATAAGCATCACTCAAATAAAGTTTGGCAATTTTTGTTTTATCTTGACTCAAATAGAATTCACCTGCGAGTTCAGAAGCTAAAGCAAGTTCAAGAATAAATTCGTTTTCACTTGCGTTTTTAATCGCAGCATCATAAAACTGCATTGCTTCCCAATACTTACCTAATATCCGAAACTTCTCTGCTTCGACTAACTCATATTTATTTTGATAATTACTCGGACAATGTACTGCCCATTCTTTCATTTGCGCTTGATTTAATTCAACTTGATTTAAATACACTTTTTGTTGTGATGAAGAAACATTAACATAATCAGCAATCAGTGACAAAGAATAATAAAAATTATGTTGCGGTATCGTTACTGATGATACCATAGTTATCGTATTCTTCTCTGCTAAGATAGCATAATCGATAGCTTCTGTATATCGCTTGAATAAATAATTAAGAATTAACTTAGAAAAGTCAACTATAAACATCAAAATCGAAATTTTGTTATCAATGATAAATGGCATCATTTTATTTTTATCGAAGCTTTGCCCATTTAGCTCGCATGGATGACTATTCACACCTCTTAAATTTAAAATTAATTGATGTAAAATTTTAATAAAATAAATGGAAACTAATTGGTTAAATTTTTCTAAAAAAATAATTTTTTCAGCTATTTTATCATCAATAAAATTAATTGTCTCTGTACTAAATATTAGATTAAGACAATAATAACCAGAACCGATACTAGCATATTCTAAATCACCTATTTCAATTGCTTTATACATCGTGTGTAAAAGTGGCTGTAATGTGAATTTAACATGTTGTTTCCAATGAGCAATTAAACCATAATAAATTACTTTCACTTTGGCATAAAATCTATTATCATTAAATTTGTCTAAAATTTGAAGTGATAATAATCCATATCGATAACCTAAATCAATATTGCCAGGACTATGACTATTAAAACCACAAGCAACATACGCATAAGCAGCAGTACCCGAATGACCATATTGCATACAAATATCTGCCATCGTCAAGATGATTTTTCTATATAAGTTAGCATCAGACATGAATGCACAACCAGAAAATGTCACCAGCACTTTTAACACAGCTATTTGGTATTCATCTTGAATTTCTGGTAAATTTTCTAATTTCTGAAAATCTATGTTTTCTGGTAATTCTTCTAGCAAGTTAACTTTTAGTTCTTCGAGTGCTTCTATTCCAAATTCAATTCCATTTTGGTATTGTGCTGTACTGTAATAAGTTCGCAATATTATTTCGTATGCAGGAACTTTATCGAATACATTTACAGCTTGGCTTAATATAACTTTACTCAATTCTAATGCACGTTGGTAATTGATATTTAAAAATTCGGCGCCTGCTAATTCTGTATATAAATCTAAAGTCAGTTTATAATGAGTTTGCCAGGTGTTTGCAGGTAGTAGTATTGAACTAAAGTTCAAATTACGAGCTGCTGCATCATATGCATTTGCGGCTTTGGCTTTTTGGCTTGCTTTGATGTTAAGATGTATTAGTTGCTCTTTTTCAGATGCGGTTAATAAATCGACAGCAATATTTAGATGATTAACGGTATCTAATATATTATCTTCTAACTTATGTGCTGAGGTATTGAGTAAAAGCTGTCCGATTTTGAGGTGTATAGCTGGTTTTTGGTTCTCTGAAATGAGAGAATAAGCCGCTTGCTGTACTCTATCATGAAGAAATTTAAACTCTAACTTGGAATCTCCAGCATCAAAACTATTTGCCATTAGCAATGATAATTTAGAGCTAGAAGAGATTGGTAGAATAAAACCTTGCTGTATTGCTATCCACAGAGTATTAAGAACTTCAGATATAGATAAATCTAATACTGCTGCTAATATATTTAACTCAAAGTAGGCGCCTATACAAGCTGCGAACTGTAACGCTGACTGTGTTGTACTAGGTAATTTACTGATATTACTCGACATTAGCTCCACAACACCCAAGTTAATAATACCTGCGCTTTGAATTTCTTCCAACTCCCAACTCCAACACCCAGAAGCAAAATCAAAGCGTAGTAATTTTTCTTGATACAGCGTTTTCAGCATCTGCGTCAAAAAGAAAGGATTACCCGATGTTTTATTAAACAATAATAATGCTAACTCTTGATGATGCGTTGTTAATGGTTCTTGTAGAGCATCACTGACTAACTGTTGTACACACTCAAGTGCTAATGGCTTAACTGTTATATAATTTACTGTTGTCCCAGCTTTTTGGATATCCTCTACAGTTTGCATTAGTACATGTGTAGAACTGACTTCATTATCTCGGTACGCTCCAATAAAGAGCAAATATTGACTATCGCTATCTGTAACTAAAAGCTGCATCAACTTCAGCGAGGCAATATCTGCCCATTGTAAGTCATCGATAAACACAACCAAAGGATGTTCAATCTTAGTAAATACATCTACAAACGCTCGAAACACAGAGTTAAAACGGTTTTGTGCTTCTGTAGAATTTAAAGCTGCAACAGGCGCCGCAGGTTCCCCTATAATTAATTCGAGTTCTGGAATAATATCTATTATTACTTGTGCATTGGGAAATAACGCAACTAGTAACTTATCTTTCCAAACTCTTAACTCTTGAGTACTGAGTGTAAGTAACTGCTGTATTAGTGATTTAAAAGCTTGAGTAAAAGCAGCATAAGGAACCGTACGATGAAATTGGTCGAATTTGCCGAAGACGAAAAATCCACGTTGCTGCACAATAGGTTTATGAATCTCATGTACCAAAGAAGATTTTCCAATTCCAGAATATCCAGACACCAACACCACTTCGCTTCTATAAGTGTTTTTATCTTGTTTAGTAATGCGTTCAAAAGCAGCTAGTAACGTTTTAACTTCTTGTTCTCGTCCATACAGTTTCTCTGGAATGAGTAGTTGAGCAGTTTTGTCACTCTCCCCTAACGCAAAATCTCTAATTTCCCCAGTACTTTTAGCTTCATTCAAACAGCGTTGTAAATCTTTCAATAACCCATATGCGCTTTGGTAACGGTCTTCTGCGTTTTTAGCCATTAATTTCTCAATTATCGCAGTTAACACAGGTGGTACATTTAAATTTGTTTGAAGAGACGGCGCCTGTTTAGCAATGTGAGAATATATAATAGTCAGTGCATCATCCGATTGAAACGGTAAGTTACCTGTGAGCATTTCATAGAAAGTTACCCCTAACGAGTAAAAATCGCTGCGGTAATCAAGTGAACGATTCATCCTTCCTGTTTGTTCAGGAGATATATACGCTAAAGTACCTTCGAGTTGGTCGGGGTTAACTATTTGGAGTGTTTCTTTATCTAAACGTGAAGCGATGCTAAAGTCTGTTAACTTAACTTCGTGGGTATCTAGATTTATAATGATATTTGCTGGTTTGACATCTTTATGAATAATGTGGTGTTGATGCAGCTCTCCAAGTGCTTGTGCAAGCTGTACGGCAATGCTTAGAAATGAAACGAGTGATAATTGATGATTTTCTAGGTAATGCTTGAGACTTATACCACCAAAATCGGACAATACCAAAACCACACTATTTTGATAGTTCTCTAAACTTATAGCTCTAACAACCGTGGGTAAGTCTAGACTTTCAATAATACTGTACTCGTGCTTTAACCGTGCGACTTGCTCAAGCGAAGGATACTCAGCTTTGAGAACTTTGAGGATTACTCGTCTAGATTGCGACACCCCTCGGTAAATGACTGAATTTAAACCTTCATGAATTAATTCTGTTATTTCATAACCGAGTATCATCGACTGCATCATCATCTCCAGGGAAATTTAACTAACTGTCACTATGTTTATATTTCCCACCCGCAAAACAAATATAACCAATTGAACCAAAATAAAATTATCGTGATATCGCTCTTACCTCTGTGCCCTCTGTGTCTCTGTGGTAAAATAAACACCTGTGCAGTCATGTGTATAAAAATGTCATTCATCACACAAATTATCTAATGAAATAGCGCTTTTTTTGAGAATAATACGTAATTTTTAAAAATCAAAGTAATAATATTTGCCTGCTGTTAGGATTTTTACCACAGAGACGCAGAGAACACAGAGAAGAGTTTACTGTGATAACGGATTTTTATTTTGTGCTGCTGCATTTACTGTTTGCTCAATTCGCTTTAATCTTGTTTCTAGGCGCCTAGCAGACTCTACCCATAAAAGGATATTCTTTTTAGAGGTATTGCTAAATGCTTGGAAATTCTGGAACGCTATTTCGTTTGCTTGCAAAGCTAATTGTAAATCATCTGGAATAATCAACGCTTCGATAGCATCTAAGGTAGTCCAAGAACCATCAAGTTTTGCTGCTTCAATTTTAATTAAACCTGCTTCGGTCATTAAACGAAGTTCAGTAAGTTCTTCTATATACTGCTTATTTAGCTTTGACCAAACACTTTTGGGTTTGCGAGGTGTAAATATTTGCATGTAACGTTCGGTATCTAAGGATTTAACTTTGCTATCAATCCACCCAAAACATAAAGCTTCTTTTACCGCTTCGCTATATTTTACACTTGCTTTACCGCTTTTAACTTTGTAATAAATAAGCCAAATACCTTCTTCAGTACTGTGGTTTTCTGTAAGCCATTCGCGCCATTCTTGACGTGATGAGGCATAAACCGATTTTAGCGTATCTTCAAATTTTGGCATTGTCAATTTTATTTCAATCTCTAGTACTGTATGTCATTAATCAAAGAAAATTGCCTGTAGTACAATTACAACCAATTACCTATTAATACATATGCTGCCCAATGAGTTGGCGCCTTATAATTAGGATGGTTGAGAAGTTTTAACTGTGCTTGTTGTAGTGCAACTGCTCTACTAAGTTTTGCGTCTTTCAATTTGCGGTAAAATTCACCTACAAATATTGCTGTTGGTTCATCTTCGATTTGCCATAATGAAGCAAGTGTACTACGGGCGCCTGCTTTAATCGCGACTCCAGCTAAACCAAGTGCAGCACGTTTATCACCTTCGGCAGTTTGGCAAGCACTCAAAACAAGTAATTGTAGTGCTTCAAGTTGGGTTTGGTCACGACTACGCAATATATTATCGAATTCGCGGACGTTAATGGGTCCATCTGCTGCCAAAATAAATGTATCTTCTACACGCGAACTAAATTGACCGTGAGTGGCAAGATGAACAATGTTGAAAGGTGTATCTTGAACTAGATTGTCTAATTTTTGACTTGTAAACTGCTGATTCAGCAATGTTTTGGTTTTAATGCCAGCTTGGTTAATTTGTTCTAACTCTAATTTTATTCCAGGTAAAGAAGCAAATTTTTTATATGGATATGGAGGTTCGATTAAACCAGCAGTTAAAGCGTTTAGCTTTTGTCTTTGTAATGGTTGAGGGTCTAAAAGCTGTAACCCCGCATTCATGGCAATGGCATATTTTTCAATCAAGTAATTTTTTCCATCAAAAAGCGCTGAGAATGGTATGCTACCCAATACAGTGTCAGGGATAAATACAAGAGTATTAACACCATTAGGCGCCAAATTAGGTTCTAACTCTTTAACTAGCCATGTATAAAGCTTTTGCGATTGAATTTTTAAACTTTCAATTGCAGAAGGGTCAATTAAATCGCGTCTGAGTTGGGCAACTGTTGTCTCTACTTCAGCTTGACTAATTTTAGTTGTGTAGAGTTTAAGCTGTTGATTGGGAATTTTGACTATAACTTGGAGTGTGTCACCTAGAATAATAGGATAAAGTATAGCTGTATTTGGATTCTCTTTATCTACAACTTTATCTAAGACAACTTTTTTGCCTTGTAAACAAGCTTCTTTAAAAAAGTTATCGAGTTCGGCAAGTTGCAAAGCTTCGATATGCTGACGTGCTTTATCAAGAACTTTTGGGTCTGGGCGCCCTGGTGTTTGCGATTCTAGAAGTAGTGCGACCAATTGACGATATACTGGCTCTACACTCTCTTTGAAACTAAACTGTACATCAGTATTCACCGCTACTAAGTCACTACGAAGTTTTGATAGTGTTTGTACTGCTGCATCATATGACGCAATGGCGCCTTTAATGTCAAATTGTGTACGTAACAATCGACCAAGCTGCCACTGTAATTGATACGTAATCACATCATCTACATTTTCTGCTTGCGCTATCACTAAAGCCTGTTGCGTTAATTTTAGCGCTTCTGGATACTGTCGCGTTTTTTCATACAACTCTCCTATCTCACTTAATGCGTATGCATATGCATGATTATCATTAATATCGCGCGCAATTTGAATAGCAGTTGCAAGTACAGCATAAGGACGTTGTATATCACGCTCTATTTGCATTAAACGTTCTGCAAAGTTAATTCGTGCGTAAATAGCTGTGCGACTTGGTGGAAGTTGTTGAAGCAGCGGTTCAATTACAGAAATTAAGCTTGTAGTTTCTGTATCTTTTTTAGCTTGTATTAATAAACTTACATGATTCAGTAATGCTTCGACTTTAATTTGCGGTGATTCCGATATATCAACGGTTTGTTTGTAATATTCAATAGCTTGGTGTGATTTTCGCTCCTTAAGTGCATGATTTCCTAAACTAAATAAACTTTTGCCAATTTCATTATTATTATTTAAACCACGAGCAATTTGTAAACTTCGTTCTAAAATTATGCGTGATTGCTTTAAATCTCCAACTAATTGTAAAGCATCACCTAGCGAACGCAAACCCGCTAATTTCTCTATCGAATCTGGTTGTGAGTCAAATGCTGCATTTACTTCTTTGAGAAGTTTAACCGCGTTATAATAATAACCCAATATTTGTAGTGACTGTGCTTGCTGAACACGCGCTTTTAAACTGCCGTGTTTATTACCTGCTTTCTCAAATACTTTTTCTGCTTGTCTCCATATCGAGAGTGCTGCATTCGTTTGTCCTGTAGAAAATAATAGGCGCCCTTGTATAATTAAAGTCTGGGCTAACAGGTTTTGGTTTTTTGGTTCTGCTCCTTGTAAACGCAAACTAGTTGTAAGTGCAACAGAAGCCAACTTCCAATTACCAAGCTGCTGATATGCTAAAGATAAGTTACCCAAGGTGGCAGCTTGTTTTAAAGCATCACCTTTTTTTTGATATTCTTGTACTGCTTGCTGTAATATTTGCACGGCTTCTGAATATCTGCCGGCATCATATAATAGTTTACCTTGGTCGGTTTGAGATTTTTGGTTTTGGATTATTGGGGTGATATTTTGTGCATAATGCGGGTTTGCAAGACTTGGCAGTGCAAACGCTAATAAACATAATAAAATTAAATCCCCCCTAACCCCCCTTAATAAGGGGGGAACAAGAATAAAAGTCTTTTTTAATAATGGGGGGACAAGAGTAAAATATCTTAAAGCCCCCCTTATTAAGGGGGGTTGGGGGGATCTCCATTTTAAAATGGATTGTAAATAACGGAGAAGTAAATACCATTTTCTTGCCACGTGTTTTTCCTTGAGTCAATAGATACTAAAGGAATACCCCAGTCTATTTGTGCATTTAACTGGTTACCCAACTGTAATCGTAATCCTAAACCTGTTGATACTAAAGTACTTGTTTCGGGATTTGGAGTATCACCTTTATTCCATGATGTACCAACATCAATAAAGGGTACTACTTGTAATACTAATTGTGACTGACGCTGGCGCCATATTGGTAAGCGAACTTCTGCACTAGCGAAAAATCCGTTGTCAGTAAGTAGTGCATCTTGACGATATCCTCTAACGCTTTGCTGTCCACCTAAACCAAATTGTTCGAGTGCAACAAGTGGTCTGTCGGCAAACTGTAAGTCACCACGTAAAAGTAATAAAGTATCAGGAGCAAGTAACCTTACCCACTGTGCTTGTCCTCTCCATGCATAAAACCTACTATCTGCAGTATCGGCGTTAGTTGTAGAATTAAGTGCATCGAGTCCAACACTAAATTGCGAACGTGCGGCAAATACTTGCTGACTATCACGTTGCGTCCATTCTTGAATAAACCGTAATGCTGTTACACTAGTTCTACCATTAGGATCGGCGCCAACAGCAGGAAATGGAATTGGGCCATTTGGGTCGTTATTTAATAAGCTAGCTTGACTTTCGCGTCGAGTTAGTGCAATTCCTAGTGCTAACTCACGATTTGGTTTTTGAATAATGGGTTGACGTAGTGTAACTTCATAATATTTTGAATATGATTCAATATCAAGTGTATTAAAGGGACGTTCGATAACGTTGTTGTCAGATGTTCCGTAACTAAAAGCAAAAGTGCCGTTGCGAGGATTAATTGGAACTGTATAGTTAAAATCAAAAGAGTTGCTACCGTCGGTATTCGTATAGCTACCGCTCAAACTATCACCCCATCCTAAAAGGTTTGCTTCGCTTAATTGCACAGAGCGCCTAAAACTACCTACACTTGGTGAACGTCCATTATCAATACTAAACTGCGCGTCAAATGTTTTGGCTTCACGCACCTCTATTGCAAGTGTACTAACACCAGGACGAGTACCCGCAGCTAGTTCCGCAGAAAGATTTTGAATTAACGGGTTCAACTGAAGAACTTGCAACGCTTCGAGCAAACGTTCTCTATTTAAAGGTTTTCTAGTGGCAATTTCTAAACGACTTCGTATATAACCAGCATTGAGTCTGCGTGTACCGTTTACCTTAATCTCTTCGAGCGAACCTTCAATAACTCGAATTTCAACTACCCCATCCTTAAGCTTTTGCGGTGGTATATATGCTCCACTCGTAATATAACCCCTCTCAACGTAATACTTTGTAATTTCTGAGCGAACCTGAAATAGTTCGGCAATTGTAATTGCACGGTTTGTATACTTTTCTGTAATTTTATCAAAATCTTTCGCGCTGAATACAGTACTACCAGTCACGTTAAATTTTGTTACTTTTATTGTCTGCGGGATATCCCCAGGCTGATTTTGTTCGGGTGCTATCGGTGGATTTACGTCGCTACCTGGTAACAATTGGTCGGGAGGTGGCAACTGTGGTGGCGCCGTTGGTTCGGGCAAAGGTCTATCAGATGGTGGCTTTATCTCTGGACGCGGGAAATCTGGATTTTGCTGTCTACCTGGTAAATCCTCTGGCCTTATTACCTGTGCCTTCAGTGGTTCTACTGAATTAATTACAGCTATAACAACAAGGTATAAACAAATGTAAAATCGCTGAATACGACTGTTTAAAAGCAATTTATAAAACATAATAAACGAATTTGCTAAACCACACCACTCAAACTAAGCGTAAGCAAGAAAGTCATACTTAACACATATGCCATCTATATGACAATTATTTCTTAAGCTTTGACAATTTTATGGTATCTAAGTTAATTCCAACACATACAGCCTAAATTTATGCCAATTTGGCAAAAATTTAACTGTACAGCTTGTTACATCCCTAATACTGCCGTTTTTTTGTTGTGTGAGAGTGCATAAGTTGATTTGCCGAGCATATATAGCAAGACAGAAGCACAACGCTTTTAGTTGTGCTTACAGAAAGATAACACTTACAACACTTATGAGCAAACAACTAGAATCAAACACATACCCAGTCCCTGATTACGGTCCACTCCCAGAAGATGCAACCAAATTGCAGCAGTTACAACATGCAGTTCTACAAGAATTCATGAAAGCTCTAGATAACTCTCAAATGGATGAGATACTTAAGAGTTATGGTTTGACAGCAGAAAAAGTGATTAGGTTTGATGCTGTTATTGACTTGAATAAAATACAACGCATGGGTGTAGCACTTAGCGATGAAGAAATGCAGCAAAGCTTAGAACAAATTCCAGGAGAGGAATTAAGGCTACTTAGTTGCTGTTGGTGCGGTCGTTGCTGCCCTTGCTGATAATGTAGTAAGGTGGGCGCAAACGCCCACCTGACAAAATATTCTCACGCTCGTGGTTACACAAATGTTACATCCGTGGTATTACTATAAGTTAGATTGTGCAAGAACAATATTTATTGCGACAGTATTGCATATATGTATACTATCTAATACTTGTGTAGCTCAAATTACTCCAGACAATACTCTACCAATAGATACGCGCGTTCTGAATCAAGGTGAAACCAAAGTAATAGAAGGTGGAACGCAAGCTGGGAAAAACTTATTTCACAGTTTTGAAGAATTCTCGGTTTTGGGTGGACAAACCGCTTACTTTAATAATTCTGTAAATATTCAAAACATAATTACTAGAGTTACAGGCAAGTCTAGCTCTAATATCGATGGTACACTTCGCAGTAACGGCGCCGCGAATCTGTTTCTAATAAATTCTAATGGTATTACATTCGGCGCCAGTGCCTCATTAGATATTGGCGGTTCGTTTGTTGGCACTACAGCTAGCAGTATAAAATTCGAGGACGGTAGCAAATATAGCGCAGTAGAACCTCAAACACCTTTACTTACAATAAGTACACCAATTGGTTTACAATTTGGCGCCAATCCTGCACCAATTCGTAATCAATCTCAGGCAAGTCCGAACGGTGCAACAAATTATTATAATAGTCCTGAAGGTTTGCGGGTTTCACCTGGCAAAACTTTGGCATTAATAGGTGGTGATATTTATTTAGAGTCAGGAAGTTTAACAGCACCGCTAGGTCAAATAGAACTTGGAAGCGTTGGAAGTAATAGTTTCGTGAATTTAATACCAACAAGTGGAGATTGGATTTTTGAGTACAAAGATGTTAAGAATTTTAAAAACATACAAATTACAAGCAAAAATCTTTCAAATTCATCGAATATTACAACTAGTGGTAATAGCGGTAGTGGAAATATTCATGTTATTGGCAATATTATAGAAATATTTGGTGTTGGTGGTATTTTGAATTTAACTTTAGGTGACAAAGATGCTGGTGATATTGTTATTGATGCAAACAAACTTACACTTCAAGATGGTGCCCAAATTCTAGCTGGTACAGTTGGAAAAGGTACAGGAGGAAATTTAACTATAAATGCTTCTAATGTAGATGTGCTTGGTGGTTCATATACTGAATTTGATTTTTTTGCTATTAGTGCAATAGGCAGTACAACCTACAAAGATGGAAACGCAGGAAACGTTAACATTAATACTAAAACATTACGAGTTAAAGATGGAGGAAATATAGTAGTTGAATCAAGCGGTATAAATACACCAGAATCATTATTTAAAGATGTTTTACCTGCAACAGGCAATGCTGGCAATTTGACTATTAATGCTACACAGTTAGTAGAAATAATAGGTAAATCTCCTGAAACTAACAGTAATTTATCTGCTACCACATTAGGTTCTGGCAATGCTGGAAAATTAACTGTTAACACAGGTAAACTAATAGTTAATAATGGTGGGGAAATAAAGGTAGGTAGTAGAGTCATAACTAATAGTATTGGAAAATATCTTGGAGACAGATTTAATTTAGGTAGAGCAGGTAACTTGGATATAACAGCAAATTCCATACTCATTGATAATCAAGGAAAAATTACATCCGAGACAGATTTAGGGCAAGGTGGTAATATTACCTTGCAAACACAACTATTACAGATGCGTCGTAATAGTTTGATATCTACCAGTGCAGGTAAAATACAATCGAGCGGTGATGGTGGTAACATTATAATTAATGCTCGTAACGGTTTTATAGTTGCGGCAAGAAATCAAAATAATGATATTATAGCCAATGGGTTTAGCGGTTCTGGTGGTAAAATAATAATTAACGCGAGTGGTATATTAGGTATCGAAGCACTTAATAGAGAAGATTTAATACGCAAGATAGGTAGTAACGACCCATCTCAAATCGACCCACAAAAGCTTTCTACAAGTGACATTTCTGCAATTTCTCAAACTAATGCGAATTTAGACGGGGTAGTAAGCATTACCAATCCAGATGTTGATAGTAGTAGCGGTTTAGTTAATTTACCAGAAAAACCGAATGTACCAACAATAACCCAAGCTTGCAAAGCAGACAATACTCGACAAAATAAATTCTCTATAGTTGGACGCAGAGGACTAGCTACAAATCCAACAGAATTTTTAAGAAACACTACAATACCCGATACCGACTGGATTTCTGTAGAAAATTCTACAATGCAATATCCTTTTCAACAATCTCAAACCACTACATATAACAACATAAATTCGGTTATAGAAGCACAAGCATGGAAAGTAGATAAAGATGGAACTATTATATTAACAAGTACCGCACCAAAAATAATACCTCACTCCAAACCATTTGTGGCGCCTGCATGTTAAACTCTCAAACCCTCTCTTGTGGAGCGGGCATCCTTGCCCGCCCATATATTAGAACGGGCAGGGATGCCCATTCCACAAGACCATTCCACAAGACCATTCCACAAGACCATTCCACAAACTTTATTTACCTACAGCAATTTTATCAGGCTGTTGTGTAAACACCTTTTTCATCACCCAAATAGTAAAAATAGGCATAGCAATAACCTGTGATACTAAAACAGCACACGCAACCGCAAAAATGCCATATTGAACTGCAATTACAAGCGAAACAGCAAAAATACCTGTAAAAATTAAGTTCCAGTAAAAATCAAGATGTGTCTTATTCGTAGCTTGTAATAATTGCGAAGTCGCGCGCGATAATGCTATAGGTATAGCCGATAAACAAATTACAATCAATATCGGTATTCCTTCTACCCATTTTTTACCAAATATAACTGGCACATATAACGGCGCCAGACTAGATTGTAAAATTACCAATGGAACCACAATTAAGGCAATAGTTTTCAATCCGCGAAAAAACCGCTTTTTCATTTGCACTTTATCACTCTGTACAGAACACAAATGAGGGTAAAGTGCTGATGTAAAAGCATTGATGACGCTTTGACTAATTCCTAAACCTGCATTAAATGCAAAAAAATACAGTCCTAACGCTTCAATACCAATAAAATATCCCACTAATAAATAATCTAAATTCATTCTTAGCCTACTTAGGGCATTTACACCAAGCATTTTTAGCCCAAAGCTAGTAATTACTCGCCATTTATCTAATGTAAACGATTTCGGCGGGCGCCAGCTATGATTCATCAAGTTGATTATAATATTGATGGGTATAGTCATAACGACAGGTAAAATTACAGCCCAAGACCCCATTTGACCTAAAGCTAAAATTATAGTTAAAATATTTCCAAAAATTAATTGTAATGCTGTAGATATAGCCGTAATTTTTAATCGATTTTCACGTTGAATAAGATTAGCCTGAATAGCAAATATAGGTAAAAATAAATAAGCTGTTGCAACTATACAAATTGGCAAAATCAATTGGCTATTTTTATAAAAAGTCGCAATTGGAAATGCTGCTAAACATTGAAATATAAATAATAATATACATACTACCCAATTTAGCCAGTAACTCGTATTACACACACTTTCTAGCTCCTCTTCACTTGCTTGCACAAGTTTGGCGCCAAATCCAGGATTAATAGTTAAAACATAGCCAAAATCAGCAATAGTAAAAATTAATGAAGCAACACCATAATCATACGAAGTAAAAGTACGAGCTAATACCACAGTAGTGGCTAACCTTGCAACCCGATTAAAAAGTTCTGCACCCCCTAACCAGCCAATATTACGAATAAAGTGGTCTGACAATAGCCGTTTTATTTTATCAATTATCATTTAACTATAAATACGGAACAATTGTCTAATTTTATGCGAATACTTCTGTAAAATCAAATACTTCATAAATACGCAATACCATAGATTTTTAGCCCCCCTTATTAAAAGGGGTTGGGGGGATAAATTCCATCTCTTGTAGCATAGAGTGTAAATTATTCGTAGTTAAGGTATGGTTAATGCGAATAACTTTAGCAGGATTCCCGGCAACAACCGCATTTTCAGGAACATCTTTTACAACAACAGAACCCGCTCCAATTACAGCATTATCTCCTATAGTAACGGCGCCAATAATTACAACATTCGAGCCGATATCAACATTATTTCCTATTTGTGGACAAGCACTACAAGAGCCATCAGCTAGTTTTTTATTTCCAATTGTGGTATTATGTCTTAAAATACAATTATTTCCAATTGCTGAATAATGGTTAACAACTAGCCCGATTCCATGTAATAACTTCAAATTCTTGCCGACTTGCGTATCCCAAGGCAATTCTATTCCAAGTATCCAATCTACTACAAAAATATAAAGATTACAGTAGATTTTGGAAAATATCTTTAATGAAGTTGGTAATTTGCCAATTATTTGTGCGGAACGAAAAAAAGTTAAAGCAAAACGTGTTTTAGAACTGCTATCTTTATTGGTTTGCCAATCTTGGAATATATAGTTAATTATGCTTTTCATTTGATTCTTAATATTGGTTTATTTTATAAAAAAGGCTTTAAGGAGTAGTTGTGTGTGGTTTCCACTGCCAACCAGCAATTGCTAATATTGTCCACCAATAGAAAAACATCGTTGTATGACTCCAAATGTTTTCGGTAATCATCCCAACGGGTACAGCAAGTAAAAATGCCAACAAAATTAAACATAGCGAACGTTGTGAAGCAACTGTCAAAGGAGATTTTATAATGCTCCACAACCGAACACCTTGGGCAAAAAAGAATAAAATATAAGTGGTGAATCCAACAATTCCTCCTTCAACTAATGCGCGTATATAGTCGTTGTGAGGTAAAAGTTGGTTAGTGCTAACATGTATACTTAGTCCTAACCCAAAACCAAACAATGGATATTGCTGCCATTGTTCTAGTAAGTACGTCCACTGCGACAGGCGCCAGTTAAAGCTGTTATTATCTCCTTGAGCAAGCAAAATTGCCCGTGAAATATCCATATCAGGGTTTAATAAAGGTGTATTGCCTAGCGAACTCAAACGTTCTTGTCCAAATGGAGTGCTGGCAAATAAACCAATTACAAACATCAAAAACAGTATTCCACCGATAAGTTTTAGCAAATTTAATCGTGGCACAATTAGTACTAACACAAATATTGCCAGCATCATCAAGCTGAACAAAGCTTTGGTGCTGACAAAAAACATCGATAGCACTCCTAATAACAAAACCCACGGTAAACGATTTTTAGCTTCACCTAGTTTCCACCAAGTCAAAGAGATGAACAGTAATAAGTAAGTTGCAAAACTGTTAGGGTGTCCGAAAGTACCTTTAATACGTGCATCGCTTCCTGACAGCAAAGGTGGTAATATCGACGGTAGAAACATTTGCAATAATGCTAATGTTATTGGCGGTACTAACCCTAGTAATAATTGAGACAACATTACAGATGGTTCTACCTGGTCTTTGAGTTGCATTACTAGCAAGTAAATCATCAACCAAGAAAATAACCGTACCCATTCGCGTACACTATCTATTAAATAGGCGCCATCTAGTCCTAAACCACCAAGCGGTAAAAGCACTACCCAAAACGCTTGCGTTAATATCCATACAGCAAAAAACCACCAAAAGCTATCGGTGTGGACTTTTTTTTGTTGCAGTAACAATTTAGTGACATACATTAGCGTTAGTATATCAATACCAATTGCTAAAGCAGAAGGTATTTGTTGCTGCGAAAATATATCTACTGAACTTCGCACTATTAACAGCACGAGAACAGCTTGAGAAAAACTTGCGAAAAAGTAAGTTAGCGCTAGTATAACAACTACCGCTAAACCCATTAATAACGGCTGTACTCCAACTGCAACACCAGCAGCAAAACCTGTTGCGATACATGCCAATACCAGGAATGTTACTAAAGGTAACTGGTGTTGATTTGTTGCCGCCATACCTACCTCTCTGATGTATTATTCGGGTTAAAGGCGCCGCCAATGCGTGCTAACCCCCTCGTTAATGTAGTTTGGTCATCATCTATATTACGGTAATTACGATAGTATTTGTCACTAAGCGTATTAATTCCATTTACTACTACTCCCAACATTGGAATGCGGTCGCGCGTCAAATCTGATACTGCTTTTTGAAATATTTCTTTGATGGTGTAACGAGGTCGAGTCACTAGCATAACGCCATCGCTGAGTTGACCTAATGTCGTCGCATCTGCACAAGCACTGAGTGGAGGAGTATCTAAAATTACTAAATCATAACTTTCGGCAGCTTCCATTATCAAAGCTTTCATATGTGTAGATTCGAGTAACTGCGATGGACGTGTGGACATGGAACCGCAAGTTAATACAAAAAGGTTTTCAATTGCTGTAGACTGAACAAAATCTGCAAGGCGCCGACGCTCAGTAATAGCATCACTAAGACCTGGTGAAGAACGCAAATTGAATACACGGTGTAACTTAGGTCGGCGTAAGTCAGCATCGATAAGTAAAGTTCGACGCGATAGCATTGCCGAAACTGCTGCTAAATGTGATACTACTACCGATTTGCCTTCACCGCTCAGTGCGCTGCTGACGACAATTGAATGTAATTTACTAGCACTGCGGCATTCGAGTGTTTTTAATAGCATTCGATACGGCTCGACTAATCCCATATCATCTAGAAATAAATCAGCTTCTGCGAGCGCTAAATTCGATTTCGATAGACGCGGCAAAACTCCTAGTAAAGGTAACTCTAACAACTCAGCTTCGGCGATATCATGCAAACGGTTGTCCATCATTTCCAGCAAAAGCACCATACCCGTTGATAACAAAATTCCAAAGGCGCCTGCAATAGCCAAAATAATTGTAGATTTGGGTGTACTAGGAACCGTTGGAACAGTCGCAACTTCAATAACACGAATATTACTAACTTTTTGAGCTTCGGCAATGCGAGCTTCTTCGAGTTTACGCTCAAGTGTCTTAAATGATTCAGCAGCTTGTTCACGTGCGCGTGTTAACGCTGTTAAAGGTTCCTGTTTAATAGGTAGCTGCGCGAGTCTAGTTTGCAGCTTGACTCTTTCTGCTTGCAAAGTTCGTAATTTATTTGCAACTGCTGTTCCCTCAACTGTATTTGTAACGAGTTGAGAGTTAAGAGTTTGGCTTAAATTATCATTCGATATGCTAGTAAGTGCATTTCCACTAGATACACGCGCTAATTCTTGTTGATACACTGCACGCAAAGTGTTACGTTGTTGTATCAAGCTATTTAACTCTGGATGCTCAGGAGTAAAACGCTGTTGAAGTGCGACAATTTGCGTTTGTAACTCAGTTAGTTTTACCCGTAGGTTTTTTATTTGTTCATCTTGACCGCTACGTACCGAAGCATATGCACTACCTAGGTTACTCGAATTAGTAACTTGACGTAATGAAGCATCTCGTGAACGTGCTTCTTGCAGTTGGGCAAACAGCATACGTTCTTGGTCTTCAAGATTAGCTAGACTTGTCACCAAACTCTTACTTTGCTCATCAAAAGAAACAACACCACTTGTTTGACGGTATTTATTTTCTTTAATTTCAGCTGCTTTGAGTCGTTGTTGAGCGTTGGGAACTTCGTTTTTCTCTAGAAATTCTCTGACTTTCGTTGCTTCTGAACTCATGGTTTTGATGTTTTCTTCAACCATTGCGTTAGTAACTGCGTTGACTAACCTAGTCGCAAACACAGGGTCTGCTGCTTTGTAGCGAAGTTCTAGAATATTAGTGGCAGGAATAATTTTGACTTTTAAATCGCGACTAAGTTGTTTGAATGAAAGTTTTTCTGAAAAGGAAGCTGTTTGAGGGTTAGCTTTGAGAGCAGTAAGAGCTTTTTCGAGAACTTGCTGTGATTTAATTAATTCTGCTTGGTCAGCTAATGGACTTGCTCCTCCTGGAGTTCCTGCATCTAATTGAGTGATGTCACGTCCAAGTGCGGATACCGAGACACTTTTATTATCGAGCATTAACCGAGAGCTTGTCTCATACATACGTGGAGCTACCGCTAAGTAGGTGACGGCGCCTGCCATTACTGCTGATAAAGTTAAAAAGGCTGGTAAACTCCGCCTTTTAACAACTGCCCATAAAGATGATACGCCTTTTTCCATAACTTTTATCCCAATAAATGCAGAATTCGCCTATCACTATAACCGCACAAACACTCTCATTTCGTAACAAAACTAAACGATATACGCTGTTTTTTCGGCTTTATTGGCGCCTAATAAATTCTGGTAAACTTCTATATTCTGTGCTGTTATTTTATCCCAAGTATAGTAACGCTGAACATGACGCTGTGCATTTACTGCCATACTTGCCAGTTCATTGGGATGATTTAGTGCCCATTTCAAAGCATTTACAAAACCATCAATATCACCAACAGGAAATAGTACACCACGCTCTTGGTCTATAAGTTGCTGATGAGGAAGAATATTACTTGCCAGTACAGGAATACCTTCGCGCATTGCTTCGAGCATAGCTAGTGGTAAACCTTCAACATTAGAGGGTAAAACAAATAATCCTGCACCTCGCACAATTTCAGCTAACCGTTTACCACGCAATTCTCCAGCAAACACAATTTGTTTACTATCTGCAACTTTTTGCAGCATTAAATTCGTGTACGCTTGAGTATCGCTAATACCACCAGCTAGCACAAGTTTCCAACCTTGATATTTGAGTCGAAGAAAAGCTTCGATTAATAAATCAGGACATTTTTCTGGTACTAATCTACCTAAAAATAGCAAGTAACGTCCTTGTGTAAGTCCTAAAGCTTTACCATAAGCAAAGTCCGGGTCTGATTCTGAATAACCAGCAGGTGCATTCGGAATATAAACTGTATCACGTTTGTAAGCTTGTGAAAAATAACTTTGTAATGCTTGGGATACTACAATAATTTCGTCAGCATACTTGACGGCTGCTTTCTCACCAGCTAAAATTACTTGACTCGAAAAATTCCCCCATTTTGCACGTTGCCAGTCTAAACCTTGACAAGTGACAACAATTTTAGAAGCTCGCAAAACGCTTGTAACGCTACTAAATAAAGCTGGGCCTAAAGCATGGAAATGTACTATATCATATTGTCTGCCAGATGCCAAAGTTGCACCTAGAGCAGAACTTATAAACGCATCTACACCTTTTCTAAAAAAACTTGGTAAAGATATAACTTGCACACCTTGATAGTTGCTCGAACCAAACCAACTACCTTCGGTATAAGAACAACGTGCAAATAAATCTACAGTATGTCCTTGTGTAACTATTCTAGGGTATACTTCCGCACAGTAGTTTTCGATTCCTCCCTGCCCAGGAGGTAAACCTTTAGCACCGATAACAGCAATTTTCATATCTATATAATACGAATAGTTAAAGGACAAGTGTTTTATTCATAAAACAGTAAATAATTTTTGACTAATATCACCTGCGTAAAAACCGCGTGTTGTACTAATATAATTTCATTCCGGAAAATTTACTAGCTTTCGTAAATTCTTCATAAAATCTTTACAGATTATTGTAACATAACGTATTGCATCAGAACGAAGGTGCGGCAAAAGCCACCATACTTTTGACTTATAGTACTAGTGGTCTGTGTCATTAATTTTGGGGGGTAGAATTAAATCCCCCCAACCCCC